>LFIK01003098.1_pt1 | contig 13503 bp, 14 predicted proteins | sample 643401 | NCBI WGS metagenome assembly LFIK01 (sample SAMN03777447, study PRJNA286221) | soda lake metagenome | biome: soda lake; feature: Kulunda steppe; material: water; isolation source: sample T5-Br brine of Lake Tanatar-5 | place: Russia: Kulunda steppe | collected 2010-07 | reverse complement strand
CGTTACTTGGGCTCGTCTTCAGGGTCAAATTCGCGGTCCGTCTGTCATTCGAAACGCGCTCCATGGAGCCGGTCGGTCGTGCATTCGACAGGACACAGTTTTCGATGGACAAGGATTCGGCCGGGTCTTCGAAACGACCCATCAACCTCTATCTTGAGTACCATCGACGTGCGTCCCTTGTCGTTGAAGTTGGAGGTTTGCATCTGTTGGACGAAGAAACATGTAGCGCAGTGACATCCAAGCTCGTTCTTCCCACCCCTGGCGGCAGGCACGTTCCACGTGCGCCACGTGGCGGGTTCCTCGCCCCGAGACGCTCCCTGCACCGTCCATCTTCGCCCGTTTTCTTCCTGGGGATCGATCACGTGATCCCATTTTGGCGGGAAGGTCCAGCTTCCACGACTTACGTTCGCTCTTGATTCCGATTTTGGGCGGGATGGGACCGTGGTTCGCAGAGGATCGTCCGGGTGTTCCCCACCGTGGTTGGGAGGAGAGGTTTCGACCTTATGGATGCGTGGCCAACACACCAGGCTGGCAACGACCGTCCATCGGGTCACGTGACATGGACGAGATCTGGGAGATCTCGTGCCTTGGATTTCGTTTCTGCAGGATACGAGCAGGAGGGAGGGGTCGGAAAGGGGAGGCACGTGCGTGGGTACGCCTTGGCATCCTCCTTCGCCATGCGGTTCGATTGGACGGATGCGAAACCATCCTTTTCAGTGCGATCCGACCTCGACCACGCATGTCTGACTTTGATGGGATGGTCTCGACCGTCCAAACGCAAGGGACATGCACGGCGCAGGTCCGATCTCCATGCAGTATCTGTTGGACACTGTCCACTTCTACGTCGACGTACGCGTTCGTTTTCGGGACCCCTCCATGGCAATTCCATGCAAGCTTCCTGGTGGGGTTGTGACGTCCACGCGTCGTCCAAACGTCGGTCAAGGAAGGGAGTCTTCGTCTCCGCATTGATTTTGGCAGATATTTCCTCGTCCCACCGTCGAGGTCGACGGACTTTCCTCTTCGGTCGATGTGGAGTCCATCCCCTTGGGTACGGTTGGTCGATTCGATCGGAGAGATCGAGCCGTGGAGGATCGAGAGGAGAGAAGGGATCGTTGGAACGACGCATCGGGATGGGATCCGTTCCATGTCGGTTCTCCGGTAAAAAGACAAACCTGTTCCATTCTGCGTCGAGGATCTCGTTCGGTTGGATTCCTCTGCGGCATATGTCCCGCGGAGACGGAACCGATCGGGTGGCGCGGAGGGACGATTGCCCGTCCGAACCAGGGTCCACGTGCGGGATCCCTTCGCACGTCTCGGCTTCGAGGATCGATGGGCGTGCGTACGTCCGATTCCACGCGTCTCGCTTGCATCGCCGACGTGATGGCATGGCGGACCCACCGTATTCCATGTTCCAAAGACCTTTTCGACGCATTCTTCCGTTCCTCGCGTGGTCGCCAAGGTGCATCTCCATCGTGCTCCGTGCCATGTGGATGGTTTCGTCTCCAAGCCATGGTCCCTTTTTCGCCATCTCCCATCGAGGAAATGACCCCCCCCCCTCCCTCCCTCCCTTCCCCGTACGGACACTGCGGCGGACGCCGTACGACCCCGTACCCCTTTTCGACCTCCTCTCCGCGTCGAGGATCTCGTCTTGGTTTGCTACCTTTCCTCTGCGTGCATGTCTTTGATTCGTGGTGGATCGGACCTGGGACGAGTGTGGCGGCGTGATGCGTGCTGGACCACCGCGACACGCCACGACGTTGCAAGTGTTGCTTTTGGCGCACACACGTCCACGTGCACGTGCTGCACGCGCAGGTGGACGTCCAAGCATCTCATCCATTGGGTGAAGGGTGCGGGTGGTGCCGAAGGAATCGACGCGGGCCACGCTACCGTCGCCAACCATGGGAACCATGGTGGCAGCCGTCGAACCATGGACGGATGCGCGACAAACGCACGAATCCAATGGAATGGGTGAAGACGTGTCAGGAGCCACCACGTTTCTCACGGTACGTTCGTGCTCGGAGAAGAGAGATGGAATGGATCGAGGAACCAACTCCAACGCAAACGCTCGTCGGAAACAACGCACCTGCCACGTAAAAGGTGGGAACGATCCTACACCGAACGAGTCCGAGAACCATGGCGTGGATGGCGCTGACCGTGATGTCCTCCTTGCTGCGCTTGCATCGCTTTGAACGATGGGATGGTGACGCGGCGATGGATGCACGGCGCACGCACTGGCTGCGGATCCCACGATGGATCCCGTCGCGAACTCCGTGGAACACACGAACCGCAAACGACGGTCGACCCTTCCACGAAGGAACAACAGGCAGAAGAAGAAATGATGTGCGCCTTGGACGCATCCTTCGACGTCCGGAAAAAGGAACAATGCGTGTACATCCAAACCGAAGACAACGAAGGAGCTAGCGAGGGTGCGTGCCGTTTTGCCCGACGAACGACGAGGAGAAGCACACGCCTCGAATGCACGAAGCGTGCTGACGTCGGACGCCCGACGGACGCAGAACACACAGTCGATATCCTCGATCCGGAAGCGGAGAGACAAAGCCTGCTCCAGAAGATGGAGGTGCTCAACAAAATGCTCTCCCGCGTGGCGGATGAGGAGAGTGAGCAACTCGCCGTGAATGGAAACCAAAGCTTCGACGAAGTGCGTGTGAGAGAAGGTAAAGACGGCGTGCTTGGTGAAGAAAGAAACGGATCCATGTATAGCTCCTATTCCACCCTTGAGGATCCAGAGTGGCTGGCTGCTACAGGCTGGGATGCAGACCAGGGAAACGATGGCATGCTCCACCTACCCAGCCATGAGGCAGACCTCTTCCTGGACCCAGAAATTGTAGCGCAGGAGAGGCCAGTCTCAGCTAGCGGGGAGCAGTTAGAAGGCTCCACAGATCAGGCAAAGATGGAACGTCTGGGAAAGTGCACGCTGAAGCAGCTTAGACAGAAGTACAAAGACAACTATGGACGCGCCACCAACTCGTCCAATCGTCAATGGCTTATTCGCCGTCTCCTGCAGAGTGAGGTGGAGGATGCTGACGTTGATGATGTGACTGACCGCACGTCCTCTGAGGAGCAACTGCAAAAATCTGCATCTGACCTTGCCAGCAGTAGACCAGAAGGCAAGAGAAAGATCCGTCAAAATCGCCGCTACACAGACTTCCAGGCATCAGAAGATGCAAAAGAAGGAAAGTCCCTTCAATCGAAAAAGCTTAGGAGTGCAAGCAAGCGCCAACGCGAGGAATATTCAGACGGCCACGGCCCAGCCACGCCTTCAGATTCTGAAGAAGAAGTCAAAGTACGTAGGACACGGGCAGCGCATGTTACCCCCCGCGCCAAAGCAAATGCAAAGAGCTCCAGCACTTTGCGCAGAGGGCCACAAAAGAAGTCCACCGCAGAGGGCCGTCGAAGACGTGCTGGGGTGAAGAAGAGCGCCTGGAGCCAGGAAGAAAGTAGAAGGTTGCATTACAACCCTTGGACGTTGGAAGAATCAGAAGCCTTGGTAGATGGTGTGGCTTGCTGTGGTGGTGGGAAATGGGCTGACATCAAAAAGTTAGGTTACAAGGCGATCGAGAAGCGCTCTGCAGTGGATTTGAAGGACAAATGGAGGAATCTCATGCGCATCGCAATGCTTCCTCAGGATGCAACCAAGGCCATGGATAAGAAGCGCGAGATTCCAGCAGCCCTTTTGGCACGAGTCCGTGACCTTGCGGCTCGTTCTGCAAAGAGGAGCCAAGTTCCTGAGGTCCGTTCTAGTCGCACCCGTTTTCGTGGGGACTGAGCTCTTGCTTTTGTTCCCTGCTCATCAATCTTTGTCTGCTGCATGGATCTGTTGGATGTCGTGGCATCTTCAGCTTACATCTGCATCTTTGCAAACAGTTCCTGTCCTGCTCCCACGCCAGGCTCGTGGACTTGGTATTTCGCAATGGAGGATGCTGATCCATGGAGCAAGTGGATTGGCCCAAATTGTAAGGATGGATCATCGTTTTTGCCTCTTACGCTTTTACTGCTTTTGTGACGATGACCTCATATCATGCGATATATTTCCTGCGTGGACAATTCATAGCCAAGCTGTGCGTACCCATGGTTCACTAGAGGAGTTGGGACGGACGTTTATTTGTGTCCTCGAGGGTGTGATGCAATATGTATATGGTGATCTTGTTCTTTGTCACTTTCATCCCATCTATGGACATGAGATTAACTCCGGAAGGCAAAGTCGCGATCGAATGTTTCCTCTTCTTGCACCCCCTGCCACGTTATCTTCTTTTTTCATTTCTCCATACCGCCCTTGTGGTATTCTAGCATGCTTTGCTGGGAAGACCAAGTGAGGGATAGAGGTGGCTATATAAAGGATTGGGGATGCCCCACTTCTCGAGGGGAGTGATGGGAAGTGATTCCTTGTTGCACTCCTTCTTATTAGTCGTGTTTCCACGTACAAAAAAGGGCCCCAACCTTCTTACTACCCATTGTTTGTCGTGGACACACGCTCGAGATGCGGTTTGTGGACCTCCATGATGGGATCTTAGATCCCAGACCACCGTCGAGAAGCATGCGAGGACCCTTCGACCACTTCATCTTCCCACAACCATTCCTACGGCCTACGATGGCGGGTGCAACAAACGGGTTTGTTGGTTCCGCACTTCGAAGGAAGTTTGAAGAACCTCCTCGCAAACGTACGGTTCTAGACGCTTGGGATGCGTAGTCCCTGCTTCTGGTTGGGATCCCTTTCCGAAACCGACTCTTGACGTTCCGTGCACTTGGTGTTGCTCCGAAGGCGTTCCGGCGGTACTCTCGTTGGACAAAGCCTCTTCCGACGAAGAATTGGATGGACATGGAGGGATGGGGCATGGGCTTTTACTCATTCCTTGGACGGGCGGTTGTTGGAGACGATCCGTTGGTACGGTTGGTCGGTGGGGTCGCACTCCTTTGAAATTTTCCTTCGTACTTTCCACGTCTTTGACGTGCATCACCACCGTTTCGTTTGTCCCTTCGAATCCTTCTCTTGCATGGTGGATTGTCGCCCTTTTCCCTCGAAGGTAGGGAGGTATCCCACATCTTTTTCCCACTTCATCACGGTGTCGGATGGATGGACATCGATCCCCCTCGGCCCCAACTCCTCTAGGGTTTGGATGGGAGAGCCGCCGCCACCACCCTTGAATGGTGTTCGATTGGATCCCTTTCTTCGGTTCCGTTTCGATGGGATCCCGGTTGGGTCGAACGAGCAGAGGAAAAGGGGGGAAGGGAAGGACGAAGACCACCAGGTTTCAGATCCACGCCCACCGTCGCCGCCGACCAACCACGTAGCGAAGCTGCGTCGTACGCCGCATCCCGGGTTAAAGCCCAGTCCTTTCCTGGAAAGAGAAAGGCAGCTGTGCACCTTGGCAGGCCGTGAGCGCTGCTTTGGTCCCGCGGCGTGAAACGCAGCGTGGAAAGAAAAAGAAAACCAAACCAAACCCTGGTACGAGACGTCTGCCGTCCCATCGGTGGATAGAACGATACCGAAACACAGATCGCATTGAAGGAAAAAACGATCCAGAAACATGAGCCGTGTGGCCAAGAAAGAACAGTACGATCGCAGGCTGTGTGGATACCTGGAGAAATACACCGAAGCGTTCCTCGTGCACGCCGACAATGTGGGATCCAGGCTGTTCCAAGACATCCGAAGGGCACTCCGTCCCAAATCCGTCATCATGATGGGAAAGAACACCATGATGAAACGTTCGATCCGGCTCTACTGCGAAAGGACCGGAGACGACAAGTGGCTGGCACTTGTGCCCCTGCTGGTTGGAAACGTTGGCATCGTGTTCACCGAAGGAAACCTCTACGATGTGCGTGATGAGATCAAGAAGTACACCGTTGGTGCACCCGCCAAAGTTGGAGCCGTGGCACCCTGCAGTGTGACTATCCCCGCAGGACCCACAGGAATGGACCCTTCCCAGACCACGTTCTTCCAAATGCTCAACATCCCAACCAAGATTAACAAGGGATCCATCGAGATCCTGCAGGACTTCAAGTGTGTTGTGGAGGGAGAGAAAGTGGGATCCTCAGAGGCTACCCTGCTGGGTAAGTTGGGAATCAAGCCTTTCACATACGGATTGGTGATCCAACAGGTCTTCCAGGATGGTACCCTGTACTCTCCCAAGGTGCTTGATATCACAGATGAGGACCTTCTCAAGAGCATCGCCACAGGTGTTCAGAATGTTGCTGCATTGTCTATGCAGACTGCATATCCCACTCTTGTGGCCGTGCCTCATGCCATTATCAACTCCTACAAGAATGTGCTTGCTGTTGCACTCGCAACAGACTACTCTTTCCCTCTTGCAGACAAGGTCAAGGAAATCCTGGCAAACCCAGAAGCATTTGCAGCAGCAGCTCCCGCTGCTGCGGCAGCTCCCGAGCCTGCAGCAGCTGCGCCTGTTGAGGAGGAAGAGGAGGAGGAGGATATGGACTTTGATCTGTTCGACTAGAGAGGTGCTCTTGCCCCAAAGCGTAATACAGCATTTTCATTGTGATCCTTTACTTTGTATCCCGAAAATTCTGGATTTTCATTATCAAGACTATGATTCCGACCAGCCCCATACTCAAGTAGCACTGCATCTGCCCAATTCAAAAATCGGAGTAGAGTAGGTTGATTGCAGGTTGAGTAACGGTGTTGTCCTTATTCGTCTCTTCTCTAAATCCTTTGGACAGCCCGTTGCAGTAGCAAAAGCTACACGATCTCCCCACATGAAACGAGCCCACCCGCTCGATAGAGACACCCTTGCCGTCTGGAGACAAGTATAATGGCTAAGGTTAGCTACAGAGACATGCGGAGATGGCTGAGCAGAGAGTAACAGCTGCAAGTTTGCGATTTCAGGATGTTTGTCAATTCTGTTCTTCTATTGCACATGCTTACGTTTTTACACCTAAGAAGCCTGTGGTATTGGACCTGTAATTCTCATCGTGGCCATCATTCCTTGATCTGCAGTAATAACGTGAACGAACAACGGCAGTGTCAGTCAACTCTCTCGTCACACTGCTGGATGACCAACGCATGTCCTGAATGATATGCATACCTTCATGAGAACTGTTTGGCCACGTACAAAGCAATACAGATATCAACAGAGCATCGGTCAGCGCAATCTCTTACTGTCGACAGTCGTGCTTATACTGGTGCATTTGAGGCGGTATCCTCCATCACGCGTCACTCACAGAATATGGCAGTGAAGTACCAATATACCATCGTAATCCCTGAAGGGGAACCTTGCTTTAAAGCATTGGTTGGGAATGGTCATGACTGTGTCTCTCCAAGCGGGCATCGGCCAATTTGTAAACTCTGATGGGTAGCTGACCAACAGAAAAGGACTGGTGTGGACATGAAAGGGGTGGTAGCTGTTGCTACAAATTTCCCATTCTTCCATTTTGTTCAAGGAAACTTCGCGTAAAAAGTCAGTGGCATTTGTGTACAGCCGTTTGTTGATTTCCAGTGCTGAGGCACTGGGTCTCTTTCCCTCCACAAAACTCCATGCAAGCTTTTGTCTATATGCCCCAGAATTCATGTCAGGATTGCGAATGTCAAGCTTGGTAGAATTCAGCGCCAACCTGAAAAAGGCAGCTGGTTCCTGTGTAGAAATGTCTGACAAATAAGTTACTCTTGAGCCTTCTGTCAGTTTTGGAAGACGGTTGGGTGGCAACATGGCTGGACTGGAGGGAGCTCCTTGGATGTGCATGAACATGAGGATGCCTTCAAAGTAGGTGATCTTTCCATCCTTTGGCATGGGGCCCTTTTCAGCAATCACCGGGAAAACCCCCTCATGATCACAGCTCACAGCCAAATCAGCCCTCGCACCAGGTTCGAGATGGATCCTTCTTTTTTCGAGGTAGATCGCTTTGCCACCAACGAGATAGACTCCGTCAAGGGCAATCAGCCATACCTGGCACATGGGAGGGAACTTGAGGAGGGTTACACTGCTCGGAGAACCGTTGATGAGCCTCCAACGACGAAATTCCTTTGAGTGCTGATTGACCAGTGGTTGCAGCTGTCCGTTGACAAGGAGATTCTCAAGCAAACCCTCCTCGCACACCGCTTGCTTTGTGATTCGCTCTGCCCCGAAAATCCGGGCAAGTGCATGGTAATCGCTGTGGCATCCTTCTGCACCATCCGGGCATGGAAACACCCCACTTCCTGTTGCATTGAAGGCCCCAGCATAGAGATTGTCGCCTGCTTGCCAGGACAACGTGCCAAAGTTTGCTCCGTTGCCTATGAATCGCGAGCCAGGTGGGCAGCCTAGATGATCCCAAGGCTTGGGTGGTGTTTTGGGGGTCATACGGAAACCTGAGATCAGGAGCACCTCTTCGACCATAGCTTGTAGTTCAGGGCAGCACTTTTCCGTGGTCGGTGAATTGTCTTCCACGATCAGCGCACCAGCTGCTCCACCGCTAGCTTGCAAGGAGACACTCCCATGCGAGTGAGGATGATACCAATGGGTTCCAGGTGACTGGTTTGGATGCACATGGTAGGTCATGGTTTTGGTATCACCAGGTTCAATTCTGACCCCCAGCACATCATCTTCTCTCGGTGAAACGTGCAGTCCATGCGGGTGGAGATTCGTGAGATTGGCACAGCATGGCACATCAGGCGCACTTCCAGTCTCAAACGGCATTGGATAGTATGGATTATCTCCATGATGAGGGTGAGACCAACCGTTGGGCAAACCTCCCGCTGCTGCGGATGCTTCTATCGCATCTTTTGGCATGTGTCCTTTCCTCAGTGCTGGAGTGCCTTGTCCAGGAGGGGTGTCGTCAAGAGTGTTCGTGAGTTTGATACGAAGGACATCGCCGGCCTTGACTCGTAGTGTTGGCGAGACCACACCTTTGGACAAGCCTCCTGCATCTTCGGCAAGCACCAGTACTCTCGTCGGCAAGCACTCTTTGTCTTCTTCGACGAGTTTCAAGCAGACGGCTTTGAGTTCCAGGTGCACGTACAGTTCACCATCGGCAGACTTCAAGGACGGGAACCTGTGCAAGGGTCTGCAGCTCTTCTCCCACTTGCATTGCGTGTCGACATCCAAGCTCGGCTGGACGCTCTTCCGCTCCTCCAGGTACGGAGTGCGCACCGCCTGCACCATCCACGTGCACATCCATGCTGCGAAACAAGCGACGTCACGCGCTTTCATCTTCGTTTGGGAGCAGAATTGGCGACGACGTGTGCGCACATCCGTCTGTTGTGCGTCGGTTCATACCGTGTCGGAACCGTAGCGGAGCCAAACGTTTCTTTTCCATCGACACTGCAATCGAAAGGACTCGGATGATCGTGTGTAGGAAAAAGGACGAACAGGAAACGAGACGGTAGGTGGAATGCGGACCACACCACGACCTTCATGGAGACAAGCACGAGCGACACAGAACGCATCGAGGCATGGATGAATGCGAGTGGGCATAACACGGCCGGTTGGGACATGCGTGCTTGGTGGAAACAACCACGAACAAAGTTGACCGTGCTTGTGCCAAAGAGGCGGGTCCTCGACCTTTGTCAACATGTTCGTGTGTTTGTGATGGTTGCACAAACGATTGAAACAAGCAACTATGTCGGTACGAAGATGAGCGGGATTTGCTGCGTGTACAAGTGCGTTCGAATGCCTAGTGATTGTAGAATGTTTGGCATCAAGTAATGGACAACGCGTCTATTGAGGCTCGATCCGTTATCGTATGAGACGTTCGATATGTTTTGACGGTCGGTTCCCACGATTACATTTCGACAATTTCTACTCTATTCGACGTCTTGAATCGTATCGATGGTGCATCCTCATCTCCGTTGCACCCCCAAGTCCGGTGTGGATGAGGAGTACATGCAGCTGACTATCGAGAACCGTTGTGAAAAATTGGTTGGAGTGCACAAGCTTTACCGTTGCAGAATTGCAAAAACAAGTGAGGTTGAAGAAGGAGCTTCAAGACGTAGGGAAGGCCTTGCTTCTTGTGGATGGGTGCACCATCAACGTCCAACGAAATGCATACAAAGGTACATGCAAGACTTTTCAAATGTATGAGAATCCAAACCATGCGGTACCGACAGAGCTAATAGAGAGAGACATTGCAAAGCACGGAAGTGTCGCTCCAAGTGATGGAAGAGGGTCACATACGTGGCCCCAATACGAGAAAGGCACCAACTAGAAATTTCCAAGGGATTAGCCTCCATATAGCTCTCGATGCGATTGTGACCCAACAAGTGATGCAAAGTAGGCACCACACAATCGCACGCAACATGGATTAGCAAAGCCCAATTACAATATTGTTTGGATGTCCCACGTTGGAGTTCATGGAGGTACTCGGGACAATGGCGAGTTGCATCCCTCTTGGCGAAGATTGGACAAGAGCGGGAGACGGATCGTTGAGCGGATGAGTCAAGTGTGCGTTTCGACTCTTACCATGACCATGGGCGCAAATTCGCTTGAAAGTACGGCGTCTTCGATCACACATGGGTTCTTTTGTCCCTATCGTTGTGGTGCTGTCCCCCTATGCAAATACTTGCCTTTTCTTGTATCATCCATTTCGTTCCTTCGGTTCAATGTTTAGCTCGCGGCATGGACGAAAGAGCGTGGGGATGGGACCGCTGCATGTCCATCGACCAGGGAGGAACGTCTAGGACGGTCCTACCCTCGTCAGGGTGCTCATCCATGTTGGTCCTAGTCCACGATGTACAAACAATTGGGACGACCGACAACGTCGGAAACCCCTTCGAAAGGGAAGGTCTCGGTTTTGAACCCAAACCCATGTCGGGTATAGAAAGGAGAGGAACCGGAAGGGATAAGGAACCGGATCCTGCGAACCGAACCGACCCTGTCATGTCTCGTCTGAATCCATGGAATCAACACCGCCATTGCTGAACAAGAGATCGATTGGCAAGGAAAGACTGGACCACACATCGTTCAGGGCACGCGCAAATGGAAAGCTACGAGAAGAATGCGTCGGATTGGGAACCAATCAGGGTGGCCATTTTCCCCATGAACATCAACGAAGACGAACAGGGGAAATATTTGATCCAGGTCGTGCTGGAGAAAGCAAAGGCTAAAGTTCAAAACACGCTGAAAGTTAGGCGAGCAAAGGGGACACTTAAACTTGCAAGGCCTTGCCTGGTCCGTTGGAGTGGTGGGCTGCATGCAGGTAAATGCCAAAGCTACGGACCTGCAGCCTATGCGTGCATGTCAAGTGGGCTGCAGGAAATTCCTCATGCCCACATCCAAGAACAAGAGGTGTGCCCCACGCTCTCCGAGTGCCAGATTCTAGCAGGCGGACCAGGAATTCCCAATGCAGACTTGGCACTTTATGTCAACATCGTAGACTGTGGGCTGGGGATCAGCGGCACACAAGCATACGCCACAGCGTGCAACATGGACGAAAATGACAAACCTGTGTCTGGCGTGATTAACTTTTGCAATGGTCGCATTGATACAAGGCCAGAAAAACTACAGGAAGAAGTTCAGACTGCTCTTCATGAGATTATCCATGTGCTTGGCTTCTCTTTTGATCGTATCCCTTTCTACCGCTTCCCTGATGGCAGGCCACGGACAGAGCGTGGACCCAATGGCAGGCCGTTGTGGAGAGGAGACTACAGAGACATCCTCAGGCCCAATAGTATCAATCGGAAGATTGCTGAAGAGCACGGTGTTGTCAAAATAGAAAATCGTTCTGGTACAGAGACTGTTTTCCTCTCTCTACCTAGCGTAACTTCTTTTGTAAAACAGCATTTTGGTTGCGCTGACGCCCCAGGTGCTGCACTTGAGCGTACTGGTGGCGATGGCACTGCTGGGAGTCACTGGGAAGACTCCTTCTTTCGCTTCGAGCTGATGACAGGCAGAATAAAGAAGCAAAGAACGGTGCTCAGCGGTCTGACTCTTGCCTTACTTGAAGACACTGGCTGGTATAGGACACAGCCTGAGCAAGCGGAAATTCTTCATTGGGGAAAAGGGAGTGGGTGTACGTTGTTTGCAGAGCGCTGCTTGCAACAAATGGAGCAATTTCCTGCAGTTCTTGCTGGTTCCATTCCTGGGTACTTCTGTGAGTCAAAAAATGACCAATGTACATGGGACTTCCAGGGCTTCGGAAGGTGCCTCTTGCCAGAAGAGGCTATGAACTTCTCTCTCACTGCTTCAGAGCTTGACTCTCTCAATTCATTCCTTGCAGAGACTTGCCCAGTTGTGAAAGAATACACTGATAGTGACTGCACAGTGGAACTATCGGATGGGGTCAATAGAAATTACCTGGGAGAAACTTATGGAATCGAATCCCGTTGCTTTCACAATGCTCCTCTAGCCAACAAATGGAGGGGAACACGGCGCCCTGGATGCTACAAAAGAGCGTGTGTCCAAGTCGACAATGGGTCTTCCCTTCAAATGTACGTGTGGGTAGGGAACAAACTTGTAAATTGCACTGCTGGCGGCAAGCACACAGTAGAAGGGTTCCAGAACGACTTTGAGTGCCCAGACCCAAAATTTATTCCTCGTTACTGCAGACCTTCGCAAACACAAGAGGATTGGGCACCATTTACCAGTGTAGCGGAAATTCCATCAGATTTTGGAGTTTCCAGAGAGTGGCAGAGCCTATGGCTGTTGCTCTCACTTATCACTCATCTACTGAAATGAACTTCCAATGCCCATTTCTGGCTCGATTTCGACGTAGGTTAAGGCTCCAGACTCACATATCTGCAGTCGACCATTCCCTTGCTTTTTTATCCCTGGTTGCTTGTTTGGCCATGTGATCAAAGTATGCAGACTCAAAGCCATTGCTTCTGTTTACCCCATCCCAATGCCTCCCAGGCAGAATATCATACCTGTTGGGAGGTGGGGGCAACTTCCTCTTCAACCAACTGTGCCCGGGAATGTCTGGCGGTATCGGCAAGCGTTCGGATGTCTGCATGCGGTGCTGCATCTCTTCCATGATAGTCTCGTAATAGTCTTTTTGATTTGCAAGTGGATCGCCCCACCGGTTTCTCGCACGAAGCTGTGCATCATAGTCCTGTGTATTCGTGTGTCGGGCAAAGGGCCCTTCCCGTGCCTCTTGCAGCAGTTGCATTTGTTCTTCCTTCATCCTTTTCTGTACAAGTCCAGTTCCCCACTCCGGAACTTTTCTCTTACTAGTTTCTCTGCCTTCCGGCACTTTCAACTTCATCCCTTGCTTATCCCTGTAAACCGTTTCTGCGCCTCTACCAGATACACCTGGGTCCATGGACTGAATTATACTGTCTTCCTTCTCTACTTTGCTACGAATTTCATGGGAAAGCTCTCTCCCATCAATCAAGCCAGTCGCCGCTTGCATCTTCCTTCCATGCATTTCTCCTGTCTTGGCACCACGTACGTCTACAGCATTTCTTATTGCGGATGCTTCTACCCTTCGGAATTCATCCTCACCTGGCCTTTCCTCTCTATTCCTTCTTGGTGGGCTCAGGTCTGGAGAAGAGTCGTGTCTATTCCTTCTTGGTGGGCTCAGGTCTGGAGAAGAGTCGTGTCTATTTCTTCTCGGTGG
>LFIK01003097.1_pt1 | contig 13510 bp, 12 predicted proteins | sample 643401 | NCBI WGS metagenome assembly LFIK01 (sample SAMN03777447, study PRJNA286221) | soda lake metagenome | biome: soda lake; feature: Kulunda steppe; material: water; isolation source: sample T5-Br brine of Lake Tanatar-5 | place: Russia: Kulunda steppe | collected 2010-07 | reverse complement strand
TCGCTCCGGAGATGGCTCCGGAGATCGCGAAAGGGCTCAAAGGGCGTGCGGTCCTTGAACTCGAAGGTTCAGACCCCGTCGTGATGCAAGGGTTCTACTCGCCCACAGACGAACTGGCGGAACGGCTCGCCGACCATGTGGAACGCCGCCACGCTGAGGACGCCGACGGTGGCCTGCCGCAGTCGCTGTCGACGGTCACGGCCGGTGCACCGGCCGCCTACGCGGAGGCGCCGCCTGCACCGGACGGGCTGTGGGCACCGGACGCGCTACCGGCCATGACAACCAGCAGCGACGACACCGGCGACGGCGATGGCGGTCTGGACCAGCTGCTGGGGGAGTGGACCCGGGGGTCGTGACAGCCCGCCGACCATCGGCGGCATGGTGGAGGCAACCCGGCGACCAAGGAGGCACCGGTGCTCGCATCCCCCGCCATGTTCCTCGCTCAGCGCATCGCAGATGTAGGCCAGACCGACGCTGAAACCGGCCGCCCGTCCGGCGCGGTCGAGCAGCTAATCCAGGACGCGCCACTTGTGTCAGTGATCCTGTCGGCGCTCGGAGTCATACTTTTCGTGTACGTGATCGTGAAGCTCGTGATGTCCCGGATGTCCGGCCGCGGCGGGTCCGCTGCAGGGACCATCGGGCAGAGCGCCGTAGCGCTCATCGGTGCCGTCATTTTCATGCGCCCGTCCACCTTGGGCCTGGCCTTCGACGTCATGCTCGCCTTGTTCAATCAGGCGCTCGACTGGATCGTTGGCCTGTTCAACAACTGATCGGGTCCTGTAATGACTGACACCGCAGAGCGCCCTCGGGTTCGCATGGTCGCGATCACCAGCGTGGTCCGGAAGCCCCCGGCCACGCAGGTGGTGGCGGGCCGCCGCATCCAGCTTCGTCTCATGGTTGCGGCTGCCGCCGGGATGCTGGCAGCCGCACCTGTCGCTGCAGCGGTCGGGACGCTCCTCGCGTGGAACCTTGCGGTGGTCGTCGTGGTCGCAGGTGGGGCGCTTGGCATCGGTGCGGTCAACTGGAGGCCTGAGGGGCTGTCACTGCCGGCGTATTTGGCGGGTGCGGTGCGGGCACGCCGCAACCGGCTGCAGATCGACGGGCAGCCGCCCTGCCAGCTCCATGTGGGGTTGGCGCCGGTGCAGGACCGCCACCTTGGTCAGCGGTTCCGGTATGCCCGGCGGGCGGTCGAGGTCGACCCGGACCGTGTCGATGCGCGCGGGTCGTTCCGGCCCTCCACCGGGCGGCGCTGAACGCGCGTCACAGCCCCCAGCTACAGTCACCTCACGGTCTGTTCCGCAGTAGCGGAGATGACCCGAACCAGGGGCCTGCCCTCGAGGTAGGTGCACGACCGTCCCGCACACGCGGGGAGCGAAGCCCGGCGCAAGCCGGGCTTTCGCACGTCAGCCGGTGTGCGCAAGCCGTGACGCGCCCGGTTCGATACCTGCCCAGCCGGGGGCGGCAGCAAGGGTGCGTGGCAGCGGCGGGCGAACCGCACGGCCCGGCATCGGAACCTCGGCAGGGTCTGCGCACCGGGCGGGCTGCCAGCGGTCCCGACCGTCCCGCACCCACGTCGTCAGATCACGGCCCGCCGCGGCGATGGCGTGCCGCGACGGGTACCAGTCGCGCCAGCTGGCGACGTGCAGCATGGTGCGGGCCTGCGCAACCTCGGCAGGGTCAGCGAGCGTGCCGTTGACGTGGCGGACCTTGCCGTGCTGCACCAGGTCGGCGTGCAGCCGCTTCAACTGTGATGTCAGCTTGCCGTGGTCGGCGTGACGTGCGTTGAGCAGCACCACGATCAGCCCGACGTCCTGGTACCGCCATCCTGCGAGCACCGACGCCCACCGTTCGATCTTGCGGGCAAGGTGCCGGCGGTCACCCGACGCGGACACCTCGACCGCGATGCGCAGCCCGTCGGCGCGGTGTAGCACCAGGTCGGTCTCGAACTGCGCGGGTGCGTCCGGGTCTCCGACGAGGGCGGCCGGGGTCGCTGTCGTTTCGGGCCACCAGCCGACGATGTTGGGCTGGACCTCGAGGGTGCGGAGCACAACCTCAGCAGCCAACAGGTTGTGGCGGATGTGGGGTTCACCGCCGCGGATCCGGCCGTCCGGATGGCCCGCGACGTCGGCAGCTACGTCGGGGTCAAGCTGGCGCATCCACCGGCGCAAATGCTTCGAGCTGTGGTCGGGCGCGTGGATCCAGGACAGCCGCCCGGGCACGCGCCGGTCGGGGGAGAACCTGCCGCGCAAAGTTAGACCCGCGTGGTGCATCGGCCGCAGGTAGCGCGACGACGCCGGGTGGAACGTGCTCGTCAAGGCGCACAGCTGCTTGGTCGTGGCGTGGTGGAAGGCGGCGGCGGCCGCTATGAGCTCGTGGGTGACGGGGGACCGCAGCGTGCGTGCCCACGTGGTGTCGTCAACGGCAGCGGGCCCGGTGGCAACGGTCGCGATCCCACGGTCGTCGACGGTGCGGGTGGTGTCGGCGTGGACCCGTAGCAGCGGTGCCCGCGCGAACAGCCACTGCTGCCAGTACGGGTCTTCGCGTTCCCACCATGGTGCGTGTGGTGCTGCGGAGGCGTAGGCGACGTGGTTGGCCGGGCCGGGTGCGGTGGTGTCGTTCATCGGTGTGTCCCGTCGTGGAGTTGGGGGCGGCGTGCCGTCCCCCCGTGGCCAGTGTCGGTCTGGGTCTGCCCGTGGTCGTGCTGCTCAAGGGCCGGCATCCCCCACCCGCCCGCCGCTGCGGCTGCAGCGCTGTCGTGGAGCGGGTGGTCGATCTTGATGGCGACCGCATGTGACGCGCCGTCGTGGCGGAGCCGTGCGATCCCGTGACCGGGCTGCAGGCCGCGCAGGTCAGCGACACCGATCGGGCCTTCGGGGCCGCTGTTGAGGTCGGCGGCGGCCTGTTCGGCCTGCTCGACCTGCTCGGTCTGCAAGTAGAGGCGGGTGCCGAACCCGAGCGCGGCTTGGGCGGTGCGTTCGGGTAGCTGCGCCCACCGCTGGGTGGCGAACGCGAGCTGCACGCCGTAGCTGCGGCCCTTGTCGTAGAGCTCGCCGATGATGTCGTCGCCGCTGCCGCCACCGGCCAGGTGGGAGAGCTCGTCGGCGTAGATGCCGACCGACCGGCCTGCGTCGAGCCATCCGTGGCACACGGTCCGGATCCGGTCCCACAGCAGGTGTGTGACCATCGACGCGACCCGTGCGGATGTGGCTTCGTCGAGCCGTCCGTCGGTGCTTGACCCGAGGTTGATGATCGCGGCGCCGTGCAGCTGCAGCAGCTGGTCAAGGGTGACGGCTGGGCGGTCGTCCGGGGTCCACAGACTGTCGAGCGGGGCGAGCACCGCGAGCTTGTTGAGCGGTGCGGCAGCGAGCTCGGCGAACTGCCTCGCGTTCATCGCCTCGTAGTAGGACCAGTTGCGGACGGCGTCGTACAGCGGCGACCCGGACGGGCCGACCAGCTGCTGCTGCTGGTCGTCGGCGGCCTGCTGCATGACCCCGCGGTCGTCACCGTCAACCTGCGTGGGGTTGAGGCCGCGGGCTGCAAGGTCGTCACGGGCAGCACGGTGCACCGCACCCGACAGGCGGGTGCGGATCTGCGGGTCGGCGTCCGCACCGAGCAGGGTCGCAGCGATCCGCACCGGCGACGGGAGCGTGTGTCCCCAGCCGGCGTCCGCTGCGATCGCAGGGGTGACGTGCAGCGCAACGGTCAACGCGCGTCGCAGCGCTGCTTGGGATGCGGCACCGACCGAGCCGTGCTCGAACGCGTACACGACCGCGGCAACGAGCCGGTCTGCGGTGGCGGCCGGGTCGCTGCGGTCGAGCAGCTCGAGCCTGTAGCCGCCTGCACCAGCAACGTCGATGCGGACGTAGCGACCGGCGCTGTAGCCCGCACGGTGCAAGCACGCCTCGGCCAGGTCCGCCCCGTCACCCTTGGTTTCGAGCCACAGCATCGTCATCCGCCCGTCACGCCGCCGGACGGCCGGGTCGATGCGGGCCGCGGCGTCCTGTTCCCACAGCCGCGCGACCGCAACCGTCTTACCCGACCCGGGCTCACCAACCGCGAACATCCCGTACCGCCGGTCGGCATCGAGCATCCAGATGGGTGCGCCCGTGGCGTCCACACCCCATGCGGATCCGTCCTCAAGTGCTGCTGCGGTGGACCTGGCAACGACGACCGCAGGTGCAGGCCGGCGTGTCGACACGGTGGTGACACCGAGGTCGTGGGCTGACGGCAGACCGCACAACTGCGCGACATGTTCGGTGTTGACCGCAACAGTGCGGTGCCGCAGCGGATAGCCCTTCGAGGTCCGTTGCCCGTCGCGCTCGTGCTGCAGGTCCCGACGTGCCGCACCCAGCAGCGCCCGGTACGACACCGCCGCTGCCCACCGGGTTGGTGATCCCCACCAGGGCCGCTCCACCGGCAGCAGCCCCACGGCGTGAAGCCGCCGCCACCGTGTCGGGGCACCGTTCGGGCGGACCGGTGCACGCAGCCCACCGGCAGCTGCCGCTACGACGGTGAACGCCGCGGCGCCGGTCGCAGCCGGGACACCACCCGTCGCGGCCCACCACGTTGCGGCAAGCCCACCGGTGGCGCGCACCGACCCGACCGTGGCCGCGGCCACGGTCCCGAACGCAGACCATCCGGCGAGCGCCCACCATGTACGGCCGGCGTTGACGCGGCGTGCACGAACGGTCCATGGCAGCCGGTGCAGCTGCGACCCGATCCCGCCGATCAACGTGGACGCAGCGGACGGGTCGTCGGCCCACACCGCAACCTGACACCGGGAGATCTCTCCGCGGCCGACGCCCTCAACGTCGTCACGCCGACCGCTGCGGATGTTGTGGTAGTCGGTCAGCTCGATGCGCAACCAGCGGCGGACCGGCTCCACACCGATCGACATGCACCACGCCGCGTCGGACCGGTCAGCAGCGCTCGAGACCCAGTCGGCCAGCTCATGCAGCTTCGGTGGCCGATCATCAGACGGCAACCGGCCGCGCCACGCATGCCGCCGCAGATACCACGGCGCACCAGGCGACGGCACCTCCAGGTCGCCGTCACCGTCGAGCTCTGCACCGACCGCAGACGCGACCTGCTGCGCCAACTGGCGGGCAGCGTCCGTGCCGTACACCGTGACCGCCTGCACCGTGCCCGCGGCACCGTCGGTCCACCGGTGCAGGACCAGGCCTGCACGGCGCCGCTGCCCGCACGAAGACAGCACCGCACCCAACGCCTGCGCCGCATCAACCAAGTCGGTGGGCCGTTCACCTGCAGGCTGCAGCCGCCACGTGTAGGCACCGGCGGCGTCGCGTCGCCACCCGGCCCAGAACCACCAGCGCGGCACCAGCACCAGCAGCACAGCGACCGCCGCAACGGCAGCGACCACCGCACCGGGCGTGACAGCGTCCATACAGCGACCTCCGGACCTTCGGTGTCCACCCCCTCTGGACAGACCGTGAGGGGGAACACCAGGACCATGCCGCCGATGCCGCGACGCCCTGCATGATTGCCCAGGAAACATGCACCCGCCCGGACGGCACCTGCCGCTAACCGGCCCGAAACGCCCGAATACCGCTGAACCCGCCTCTCGCTTTATTGCTTACCCACCAAGACAGCCCGCTCCAGGTGGGTGTGGTGGTGTTGTGGTGGTGGTGTGCGGGCTGTGCGTGGCGGTCGTTTCGTGCTGGTGCGGGGCGTTGTGGTCGTGTTGGTCGTGTTGGGTTGGGGTTCGTGGCGGTCGGGCTGTTCGTGTCGTTTCGTGTCGGCTATTGGATGGTGGCGCCTGCGTTGGTGAGTTGTGCATGGATGCTGTTGCTGTGAGCTTGGGCGTGCGGAGCGATGTTAAGGTTCGTGATGAACGTGTCCCGAAGGTTGATCTGCCCTAGGTCGGTGGCGGCGTCGAGGGTGACGTTGTTGAGGCGAGCTCCGGCCAGGTTCGCTCCGGTAAGGGTGGCTCCCTGCAGGTTGCAGTTGTTGAGGTTTGCGCCGGTAAGGTTCGCTCCGGTAAGGGTGGCTCCCTGCAGGTTCGCGCCGGGCAGGTTGGCGTACACCAGATTGGTGTCATCGAGGTTTGCGCCGGCCAGGTTTGCTCCGGCCAGGTTCGCGTACCGCAGATGTGCGCCTGCGATGTTGCGATCTGCCAAGTCGTGGCCTTGCAAATCTGCGTTCTGGCGGAATTCGGGCCGGGGGTCGCCATCAAGGGCTGGACGTGCCGTTGCCCCCCGAAGGAGCTGCCTACGCCGTGCCGGGGAAATCATGGGTGGGCTGGGGCGGCGAGGCGGCTTGTCTTGGTGCTGGTTGGATCCGGGTCCGCGGCGGGGCATGAGCGCTCTCTCCGAAGTTGACGGTGGCGGGTGCGTGAGTGTGTGCCGACTATGCCGTGTGTGATGTCGGGACGGTCGACATGGACAACACGGACTGAAGTACGGGGGAGCGGTGCACGGGTGCGCGTGCGGTGTCCCCGGTGCACGGGTGCAGATGCGGTGACCCGGCGTGCGCGTGCGGTGTCCCGGTGCACGGTGCGCGGTGCACGATGCGCGGTGTCCCCGGTGCAGGGCACGGTGCGCGGTGACCCGGTGCGGTGCGGTGGTGCGGGTGCGGTGCAGAGCGCGGTGCCCCCGGTGTGCGGTGACCCGGCGCGCGGTGCACGAGTGCGGTGCGGGTGTCCCGGTGCACGGGTGCGGTGGCGCGGTGCAGGTGCGGCGTCCCGGTGCACGGGTGCGGTGGCGCGGTGCAGGTGCGGCGTCCCGGTGCACGGTGCGGTGGCGCGGTGGGTCGTTGGGTGTTGGTCGTTGGTTGTCGGGGCTCGGGCCGCGGGGCCGGGGGGCTCGGGCCGCGGGGCTGGGCAGGTGCGACGTGCGCAGCATCCGGGCGGCGCGGGCTCGGGCCGCGAGGCCTGACATGGCTGCGCCCCGGCCCTGTGGAGGTGGGCCGTTCAGGCGCGAACGATGACCGTGTAGGTATCCGGGTCCTGTCCCGTCAGGGCAGAGAGGGCGTCGTTCCTGAAGGGGACCTCCTGGGTGGTCCAGCCGTCAGGCAAGTCGACCTTCGTGTGCGAGATGCACGCTCCCTGCAGGTCGGCGCCTTGCAGGTTCGCGCCAGACAGGTCCGCTCGGGACAGGTTCGCTTTGAACAGGCTTGCCCCGCCCAGGTTCACGCCCGACAGGTTCGCGTCGGACAGGTTCGCGTCGGACAGGTTCGAGCCAGACAGGTTCGCGCCCGACAGGTTCGCGCCGGACGCGTCGGTGCGGTGCAGGTCGGTGTCTTGCAGGTCCGCGTGGGACAGGTCCGCTCGGGAAAGGCGCGAGTTGGCGAGCTGCACGCGCTGCAGGTCGGCGCCAGACAGGTCCGCGTCGGACAGGTCCGCGTTGCCCATGTAGGTCACGTCGGTGAGGTCCCCGTCGGACAACTTCGCGCCGCGCAGGTTCGCACCAGACAGGTTCGCGCCATCGAAGTTCGCGTACACCGTCGCGTCCTGCAGCTTCGCGCCGCGCAGGTTCGCGTCCTTGAGGTTCGCGCGCACCGTCGCGTACTGCAGGTTCGCGCCGACCAGGTTCGCGCCCTCCAGGTTGCCGCGCAGGTTCGCTCCGTCCATGTCGGCGCGGAACAGTGACACTCCGACGGCGCTGATCGGGTCGATGTCAGTGCCGGTGAGGCGCGCGCTGTCGAGTTTCGTGCCGTTGAGGTTCGTGTTGTGGAGGTTCGCGCCGCGCAGATCGGTACTGCGTCCCGGGAAGTCGTAGGTGCCCATCGGCGCTCTGGTGCGGTCCTCGTAGCGCATCTCTCGGCTCAGGTCCGCACCGGACAGGTTCGCGAGGCTCAGGTCCGCGCCGCGTAGGTCCGCGCCGCGTAGGTCCGCACCGGACAGGTCTGCGCTGTCCAGGTTCGCGTGTGGCAGGTCCGCGCGGAACAGGTCAGCGCCCGGGCCGATGTCAGGCGTGTCGTCGGCGTCGAGGCCGGGGTCCGCTGCGGCGGCAGCAGCCCGACGGAGCTGCCCGGGGTCCGGGTCGGGGCCGTTGGAGGTCACCGGCGGCTTGTCCTGGTGCTGGTTGGATCCGGGTCCGCGAACGGGGCGGCGGGGCATGGTGGTCTCCTTGGCGGGGCGGCGGGTCTGCACACCGGCGCTCTGGAGCCGGTTGCGGATGACCTTGGGGGCGATGCCGAGGTCGTCGGCGATGGCTTGCATGGTGGCGCCGGCCTGGTAGCGGGCGACGATGCGGTCGGTGTGTTCGTTGCGGTTCATGGTGTCCTCTACCTCGGCTGGTGACGGTTGGGCACCAGGGCCGGCACCCACACGACACCGGCCTGGCGGCCGTCCGCGCCGCCCCCACAGGCAGCCCGAACGGTGGTCAGTGGCGCCCCGCGCCGGGGCGCCAGGACGAAGGTCAGTCGTCGCGTTCCACCAGCTTGGGGGGCAGCTGGGCGGTCACCGTGACGCCGTAGTCGGCAATCGCCTCGAAGCGGACGTTTGGGTAGAACGTGACGGCCCCGGTAGCGGGGTCAAGGTGGGCCTCGTGCTCCTCAGCTGACAGGTGCTCGGCCAGGGCGTCCTCGACCTTGTCGACGTACCGCATGCCGGCCAGCTCGTTGGCCACGAACTCGTTGAGCAGCTCGGCCGCCTCGCGCTTGACGTCCGCAGCCTCCTCCTCCTGCTCCTCCCGGATCCGCTCCCGCAGTAGACCGACCACCTCGGCGACCAGGCCGTCAGCCCACGTTTCCATAGTCGCAGACACCGCCTCGGCAGCCTCCTCCTCCTCCGTGTCGCAGCCCTCGAGAAAGGCGGCGTCGATGCCGCGCTCGATGCTGGTGCCGCCCACCCTGAGCGTCGCTGCGGTAGGCGAGTTGTGCCGACCGCACCCGTGCTCCCACAGCAGCCCCCAGCCGAACTTACTTTCTTCGACGTTCCCGGTGCTGATCGGCTGCCAGCAGCGCCGGCAGGCGTCCTCCCAGCGGGCCTCCGCAAGCAGCTCCATCGAGCCGGCGGGGAAGCCGTCCTTCCAGCCGGTCGTCTCGATGAACGCGATGTTGACCTGGCTGTTGGTTGCGGCCTCGGCCGCTGCGTGCAGCGCCGCGATCATTTCGCGCTCGTCAACCCCGGGGTATGTGCTCGTCGTGTGGCTCACTGTGCTGCCTTTCTGCCGGTGGTGCCGGCCTGTGTGTGGTGGTGGGGACTTTGCCGTCCGTGCCGGGCGGTGTATCCCCAGCACCCTGAGTGTAACGCATGCGTGACAGTTGTATCAACAAGGTTGTGCCGGAAATCTGGCATCCTTCCCCCAACCAGCCAGCCCGGGGAGCACCGGATGACCGCCGCCGACCGCGACACCGCCGCCCGCGCCGCACGGGCCCACCTCGACCACATCGGCTGCACACCCCAGCCCGAGGACCGCACCGCATTCCAGCTGGCCGTCGCTGGCGCCCCACGCGTCCGGCTCGCGATCCCACCCGCAGCCGCCCGGCAGCTCACCGGACTCCTCGCCCAGCTCGAGCATGTCCCGGCCGACCAGGTCCTCGACGTCTGGGATCAGCAGGCGCTGCAGGTCGCTGTTGCGCGGTAGGTGCGCGGCCCCGTCGTGTGCCCCGGCTTTGGCCACACACGGCGGTGCCCCGGCTTCGGCCGGGGCACCGCTGATCGAGTGGCGGTTAGGTCACGGGCCTGCAATCACGCTAGCGTCCAGGACGCCGGTGTAGAAGCCGGGCCGAATGATGTCTGTTGGCTGGCTCTGCAGGTTCGCCGTCAAGTTCCCAAGGTCGAACGTAGAGATTCCCATGGCTTGGTCCGCGTCGGCCGCGGCTACGGTGGCGGGATCGCGCAGGTCCTGACTCTCCACTCCAGCTTCGATCTGCGGGACGAACGTTGAAAACGTCGATGCAGTCGCGGTTGGCGCCGCCCCGAGTGTGATCTCGGACTGTGCCCCCTCAGCCTCTCCCCCGACGCGAGTCAGGACGGTTTCGCCATCTTCGTGCACAAGTTCGCTCAGGGTGAGCTCGACGTCGAATCCGCCGTCGGGATTTGACCGCTGATCGTCAACGACAACTTCCGGCAGGTCGAAGACCACCCCAGAGAAGTCGAACTGAGCGGCCGTGTCGATCTGAAGCTCAGCAAACCGACTGGAGTCGCCCCATGCGATGCTCAGTCCGCCCGCAAGAAGGTCGACGTCAACGGTAAGACTGTCTGACGGCTGCCCGCCAGCATCAACATTCGCTAGGTATTCGGTCCAGTTTGACGAGATTTCGTCGATAATCCCACCTTCACCAACCGCTAGAGCGGTCGCGGTTGGCTGGAATTCGACGGTGCCCTCCGGAAAGAAATCGAACGGCTCGCCGCTGTCGCGGATCAACGCATTGTCTGCGAGGAAGTTGATCGCGTCTGTCGGGTCCGTCTCAGCGTCAAGGTCTGTGAAGAAAATATTAGGGTCAGTGGGTTGGCTTACGTCCTGCGGTAGGTGGAGCGCCAACTCGAACACGGCGACCGCAACGTCGGCTCGGGTGACGGTGTCCCCGGGGTTGAACTCGCCGGAGGCGTTCACGTCTAGGATTCCTTGGTCAACGAGCGCCTGGATGACGTCCTGCTCTTCTTGCGGCAGGCCACCAAGGTCTGTGATCGTCGTGACCGGCGCATCTGCAAGACGCGCCTGAGCGTCGGGCTCGTCGGCCTCATTCCAGAGGTCGAAAAGCACTTGGGAGAGTTCAGCGCGCGTAAGGCTAGTCGGGTCGGCCCAGGCAGCTGCCGGGCTGAGCAGCGTCGCTAGAAGAAGCGACGCTGCGAGCAGCAGGGCTGTGAACCTGGTGTGTTGGCGAGCTTCGGCTTGTGTTCCCACTGTTCTGCCTTTCGTGGTGCGGGACGCTCCCGCACCACTGCACTATGCCGCCCTTTCTAACTCTGGAGTTTTGCGGCCGGTAGCGCGCCCCAGGAGAAGGCCGCTTGCCAAGGCAGCTAGGGCGATCCATAGCCAGAAGGTGCCGCGCTCTGATGCGTCACTCTCGGGCGTGTCATCTGCTGCGAACGGAGCAGTTTCGGCCTCCGCTTGGAGAGCCGGGGTAACGGTTACGGTTCCCGCCCACCGTGCCACCTGGGGCTGCGCTGCGTCCCCCGGCACGCTGTAGCTGATCTCGACAATGACGTCGTGGTCTCCAGTCGGGGCGTCCGGCCACGCGAATGTTGCAGCGGTTCGGTGCCCTGGATGGATTGTCCCGAGGCGCTTGTCCCCGGCGGTTGCCCCGTTGATCGTTGCTGCAGCGTCACCGTGCAGCAGCCATCGGCCGGTGTTCTCGACCTTCGCGTGGAGCTCGATTTCGCCTCTGGGTGTGGTCACGGCTTCCACGCCGCTGATGGTGAGCTCGGGAATCGCCTCGCCGCCAGGTTCGACCTGGACTTGCACTGCGATTACCGTGCGAGACTGGAGGGAGATGACACTACGGTCAGCTGCCTTGCTTGGGGAGACCACTAGCCCTGCTACGTGATGTCCCGGTCGTGTTTCTGGCGGAACGGTCAGCGTTGCGCGTACCGTCGCCCGGTCCGTGACCTCTATGCTGGTGGGAGCGTCGATCCAGGCGGCTGCTCCGCCTGGATCGTCTGTGGGGTAGGAGAGGCCGCCGTTGGTGCGGCGAGTCTGAGCTTCGGCCACGGCGATTTCGACCGTCGCTGGGCTCTCAACCGCCACGGAGAGGGGTAGCTCAAGCTTTTGCCCTGGTTCGGCCGTTACGGTGAAAAAGGGGCTGCCGTCCGCCGGCTGAGCTCCGACCGCCGGGGCCGCAGCGGCGGGCTGGGGGAGGGTGATGGCAGCCCAAGAGAGGGCGGCAAGAGCGAGGATCGGGAGTCGCATGGGTGTCTCCTAGGCCGCGGTGGCGATTGCGGAATCGGCTCGGAGTGCGCGGGGGTAGATGAGGATCCAAGCCGCCAGAAACGGTGCTGCGATCACCAGGACACGCACAAAGATTGATCCTTGATGGAGCCACAGGATGGGCCAGCCGATCATTGGCATAGCCTGAATGACCGTGCCCTGGACCGCCTCCGGCGGGTCCGGGCGCAGGTCCGGAATAGGGTTCGCGTCGCCCTTGAGCTGCAGGGTCCCATCGGGCGCGATCTCGGCTACGCGGTGGATTACCGATCCGGACTTGCGCCGGACACTGACGATCTCCCCTACTCGTGGGGTTCTTTGAGTGGATTGCAGGACCAGGTCTCCGCCGCGCAGAGCGGGCTCCATCGATCCTGTGTTTTCCACTGCAGCGAGCCGGTGGTCGGGGATGAGGAGAAGCGAGCTAATCGCGATGGGGTATGCGACCACGAGAGCTGCGGCGAGCATTATGGTGATTCTGGCTGCTGTGTGCATGGTTGCGCCTCCCATCGCCGCCCAAGTGTAACGCCTGCCTGGCAAGTGTGTCAACGAGTGGAGGGGTTTGCGAGAGCAGATAGAAGCGCGTCGTCGACTTCTGGATCGTCCTTAAACTCGTCCTCGGTTCCCCAGACACACTCATCGCAGATGTCGGTGCCGTCCATGCTCCGGTTGACGGCATGCACCTGCTCCCCGCAGGCCTCGCAAGCCACCGACCGAGCGGCCAGCTGGCGAGCCAGATAAAGATCGGCGACGCGGATCTCGTCGGCAAAATCGGGGCTGTACGCGCATGCGAGCTCGTAGGCGGCCACCTTCAGTGGAGTGTCCGGCACGGCGCAGAATTTGCGGACGGCGGGGGTCATGGCGGAGTTGCGCTTCCTCTCACCGGTTTGTCTGTTGATTTTTCCGTGCTTCAGCGGCGCGTCGACCAGCCCACGCCGGTAAAGCACGACCTCGGCGTCCCGGTCGTAGTTCACGAGCTCGACGCCTTCAAGCTCGTCGAGTGCGGCGTGAACGTCGTCCAGGGGCAGGCCGGTGTCGACCGTGATTTGCACATCGGCAAGCCGATATAGACCCTCGCCTGTGCGCGCTGGACAGGTCGCAACATAAAAAAGCACGACCTGCGCGTTGCGTGACATTCCGCGCAGGGTGCGGTCCCAAATGTTGGGGGAGACGGCCTTGAAGCTCATCGGTCCACCTCCGCACCATTGGGGACGACCAGGATGTAGTCGAGCCCTGAGGCGGAGCTGCGGCCGCGCAATTGACGACGCAGCCAACCGGCCTCCTCGAGGTGCTGCAGGTGGATGCGCAGCGCTCGGTCGGTAATTCCTATCTCTGCGGCTAGGTCAGCTTGGGTCCGGCCGCAGACGGCCCAGTTCCCGTTACTGTCCGGTGCGGCGATCCGGGCCAAGAAGAAGGCGATTTTGTGCCCGGTTGCCGACCGGTGTGGGAGCGCGTAGGCCCACTCGGTGGGTGAATTTGACGGATCGTGCACGGGTTTCTCCGTTGGTCGCAATCTCACGATCGCATCTAGCATACCCGTTATTCCGGTATGTGCAATCCGCAGGGACGGGAGGGGGCTCATCCGGGCATGTGCGCTGGCTTTTGAACGCCATCCCTTCCTGCCCCTTCCGTGTCCAGCCCAGATCTTTTCTTTCCCTGGGGTGGTAGGGGGGGTGGTAGGG
>LFIK01003095.1_pt1 | contig 13520 bp, 9 predicted proteins | sample 643401 | NCBI WGS metagenome assembly LFIK01 (sample SAMN03777447, study PRJNA286221) | soda lake metagenome | biome: soda lake; feature: Kulunda steppe; material: water; isolation source: sample T5-Br brine of Lake Tanatar-5 | place: Russia: Kulunda steppe | collected 2010-07 | reverse complement strand
GTGATGGCGGCGGGTGTGGCGATGTTCGGCTTTCACGTCTGGAGCACCTATTCCTGGTTCGAAAGCACCGCTGAACAACTGCCGAGAACCATGGTCGTCGCCGAAACACAGTCCCGAGCCAGCGCCTTGGCGCCCTGGACGCTGCTGGCGCCGCCGGTCGACCGTTTCGCGGCCGTCGATCGCGCGAGCATACTGCGAATGGTTGACGCGCCGTCGCTTGCGGTTGCCGATGTCACACTGGTCCAGCGTTTCGGACCGACGGTTTCAACCCGGCAAATCTACGATTGCGTTGTCCCCCAGCGCATCAATGCCAGCGGCACGGTCGGCCCGCTGACCGCGGCCGATACCACGAAACGCCCGGATGGCTGGATCGCGGTTGATCCCAACGACCCCATCCGGCGCATCGTCTGCGAGCCGATCGTGGAGATTTGATGAGACTTCGCTGAAGGCGGCGCTCTCATTGATAGTGATGGGCGGATATTGATGCGGATCATGACGACCGACGAAGACGGTGGCGTCCCCCATGCCGGTTGGGTATGACAACGGGGGAGGGGCCTCGCCAGCGGTCGATAGCCGTTCATGGCGCGGTGCGATTCATCCAGCAAAGAGGCAGCAGCGATGGCGAAAATCAGTGCCGGCAAGCAAACCGGCTGGCAACGGGCCTTGGCTCAAGCCGGGATCGATGCCGTTGCCGAGGCTCTCGAACTCGAAGGTTGGACAGTCCTGCCGACGGAAGAAGTGCCGTATAGCGACAATGTCGATCTTCACATCATCGACGGTGATCGTGAAGCGCAGTTGTCGGTGCTGACGACCAATCGGCATGGCTGGGTTTCAGGCGGCGCCGTGACCGAAAGCGTCCGGGACGGGGCGCCCATTATCAACCGGGCCGCCCCCCCTCATGCCCAGGCCGATTTTGCCGTTTTGGTGACGCCGGCCCATCGAGTGGCAAAGCGCGAAATGCCGGAAGAGTGGCGTTTTTTCATCGTCCCGGTTGCCGAAGCGGAATCCGCATTCCGGCATATCGTCGATTCCGTGATCAATCGGCCCCGATCCGATGGCTCGCGGCGCGAGGTCGCCGGGTCGATCATGAGTTTTGTCGGTCCGGACAATGGCGCTGAGGCGAAAGCCGGCTCGGAACATGGCGATCTTGAGGATCAATCGGCCCGGTTTGCGCCCTTCGAGTCGGCCTTCGATCAACTTACGCGGTTCAGGCCCGCGACAGATTGATAGCGATTGGCGGGCGTTTAACGGGTTTCCCGTGCGACGGCCGGTCCTGCCAAGGCCCCACCGACACCGCCGACGGCCGCCCCGATCGGGCCGCCGATGACCGCGCCGCCAGCCGCGCCGGCCGCAGCACCACTCAAGCGTTCTTGTTGGGTTGTGCAGCCGCCGAGCAAGGCGGCGCCGACCACGGCCATTGCGACAATTCCAGCCTTCTTCATTTCTGTAGCTCCCGACCTTATCCTGGTGCGCCCACACCGCCTGCTATCATATTGTATTCACGCCGAATAGCCAGCCTGTCGGGCTGCTCGACGCTTTAAATTCCTTGTTAACGTTTTTCCGGCACCGTGGACGGTGAACTGAAAATTGTCCTGGACTCAAATCTCCGGCATTCGACTCAACTAATTTTAGAATCACACGGACTCATTCGGCAATTTTTGATAGAAATCATTGATGGTGATCGCCGAGCGCTAACGCACGGACGATCCATGCATATTGGATTGGCACGTGTCGGATTGGCACTTGTTAGATTGGCACTGGGCCGATCGCCGCAAGACGGAGGGGTTTCATGGCGGAGCAGCAGGACGGTAACCATCTTTCCGACGACGTGATCAACGATGAGTTGACTGCATTGTCGCGTGCGGCCCTCAAGCCTGCGGCCGAGACCAACGATGCCGGCTCGGTGTCGGTCAATGTCAATGACAGCCGGCTGGAAACCTTGCAGGTCATGCCGGACGACGATCCCGGCACCTCCGTGCCGCCATCCCTGCCCGAAGGGGCGGTGTCGGCCCCGTCCGAACCTGCGCCCGATACGGGGTTCGGTGCGTTCGGCGCCGATCCGATCGTCCTTGGCGATGCCGATCTCGGGGCTGCGGTCGGGAGCGCCGTTGGCGCCGGCGCCAACGCCGATATGGCCGTCGCACCGGGCGGAGAGGCCGTCCTTGATGGCGAACGCCCAGCGACCGATCCCGCCGCCAATGCCGGTCGCGATGGTCAGGCACGATCGGCGGCCGAGGGACAGCAGGGCGTCACGATGGCAGGCGGCTTCGCCCCGGCTGATCCGAATACGGGTGCGGTGACGGCTCAGGCCGCCGTCACATCGCAGGACATGGAACAGGCTCCAACGCCCGACGCGGCACCAGCCCCCGGCGATGTGCCGGCACAGGCCCCTGATGCCCCGGCCTTTGCAGACTTGCCCGATCTTCAGGACCTGCCGCCTGTTCCCGATGGCCCCGATGGGCTCGGCGAGACGGTCCTAAGCGGCATTGGCACGATTCCCGCTTTCACCGGTACGGTGACGCCGCCGCCGTCGTGGACGGCACCGACAGTTTCGGGCCGATCTTTCGAACCGGCCGATCTTGAACTCGGCGAATTGCCGGGCTGGCAGCCGGCATCGTTTTCAACGCCGGAGCTGCCCGATCTGGCGAATGACCACGAGTCGGCGCCCGATTACGGATCGTTTTCGGTGCCGAACGCCGTCGGCGCGCCGGGCGGGGCAGGAACGCCGGTACAATTCGAGCTGCCGTCTCAGCCGGCGCCAGCGGAATTCCGGCCCGAAATCACGGCCGGCAGCGGCTTGATCGTCTTCGATTCGGCGGGCGATATGGTCAACCCGCCGGACGAGTCTGAGATGTGGGAATATATCGACCCGTTCAGCGGCCAAAACACCCACGTGAATCCCGAATACATCAACGGCACGAAGAAGATCAACAATCTGACCCTTAAGCAGGACTTTCCGGTCAGCGTCACATTCGTCGGCGAGGGCGCCGGCCATAAGAACGCGCTTGGCTACTATAAGATCGGTGAGGACGGGACGATCAGCGACGTCTCCATGATCTGGGAGAACGCGTCCGGCGCCCGAAAAGCCGATGTTCTTCAGCATTGGAAAGACCAGGGTGCGGATGACGAGCAACTGGCGGCGATCGATCAGATGTATGGCGGCATCAACGAGGGCGGCGACTTGGTGCCGGGTCAAAGCACGGTCGAATTGCCCAATCTGTCCGCCGGCGATTCCTTCGGCTTTTTCATCGTTTCGAACGGCTACAACAACCACGATTTCCGCGAGGCCATGGAGAGTGGCCGGGCGGAATTGTCATTTCGGGACGCCGATGGCAACCCGGCGAAAGTCAGCCCCGACACGACGACCGCCCCGAGCCTGACATTCGACTATGTCGACGACCATGGGGCCGCGCGCAGCGGTTCGGTCTCGAACCATGTTTTCCATACGGCCGCCAATGGCGATACCCTTGGGCTCAACACCTCGGGCATGCAGCAGGCCATGAGCGGTGTCGTCGGCGAAGATAAGGGCGAACTGGGTGCCTGGGGCGTCAATACCGGCGATCTGCTGATCGGGTTTGAGGATCTGGCCCGACCCGGCGGCGACAGCGACTTCAACGATCTCGTTTTCCGGCTGAATATCGATCCGGTCTTTATCGACAGCCTGGAGACGGTCTCGACAGAGCCGACCATCTCGTTGGGGCATGGTGACAGTGGCGATACCCTCGACCGGGCCGTCGTATCGCTGGACAATCTCGATGGGGCGGTGTTTGCCTTCGATGGCTGGAACGGCACCGATCCCGAAGGGACCGTGACTGTCGACGGCCATGAGGTCAGCTTTAAGGTCGATCGCTCCGGTGATGACCAAAGCGCAACGATCACCTTCGAGACGGCCGACTTGGCGCCGCCGTCGGTGTTCGAGACCGTTCTGGATTCAGTGGCGATCGACAAGTTCGACGCCAATGGCGATCCCCTCTCCGAAGGGGATCGGCAGATCGCCTTTCAGGTGTCGGGCACCGGCGGCGACAGTGACATCGTTCAATCGGTGGTGCGGATCGCGCACAATCCCGATCAGGCGGCCAACGCGCCATCGCCAACGGTGATCAAGAACGGGCCGAGCAATATCGAAATTGCCGCCGACCACGAGGCCGCAATGGATGCCTGGGCGGCCGCACGCGACCAGATCGACGCCGCCAACAGCGCGATCGCCGATGCCCATGGCGCGGTCGAATCGGCACTGGATACGGCCGATACGGCGTATGCCGCCTATGACGCGGCGCATACGGGTCTGACCCAGGCTGTGGCGGCGGCCGACACCGCTATAGCCGAAGCCCAGGATGCATGGACCCTCGCCCATGACAGCGCGGCCGCGATGGTAAGCGCTCATGAAACGCTGACAGACGCTCAGACCGCGGTGACCGACGCGGTCGGCGATCACGACGCGGCGGTCGCCGCAGCCAATGCGGCTTATGATACGATGGCCGATGTCCGCGATCAGGCCGTTCAGGCAATCGACACGATCGAGACCCTCGAAACCGAGGCGCAGTCGGCCCACGATACGGCCGTCGCGGCCGAAGCCGTCTATGATGATGCCGTGCAAGCGGTCGCGGCTGCCGAAACCCAGGCGATGTCGGCCCGGATGGCCGCTGAGGCCGCCCGCGAAGAGGCGCTTTCCGCCCGCGACGACGCCATTGCTGCCCGGCAAGCGGTCGAGGACAAGGCCGGAGAGATCGCATCGGCGCGCGCCGAGGTTTCAGCATTGGCCGATGCGGCATCGGCGACGCAGGCGTCGATCACCGAGCTGACCCAATCCGCGGCCGACCAGCGCCAAGCCATCGACGGCCTGTCCGAGACCGTTGCCAACCATCAGACCGCTGTCGGCCAGGCCCATGAGGCCCTAAGCCGCGATCCGGGACGCCCCGATCTCCAAGCCCGGTATGACGACGCGGTCGATGCCCATGCCGGGGCGCGGGGATCTCTCGACGAGGCGGTGCAGGCTTACAATGACGATCTGGGCCGGATCGAGGCGTTGAACGAAACCCTTGCCGATCAGAAAGCCGGCATCGACGCCGCGCAAGAGGATCTGGCGGAATTGGTCGGCGACTATGAGGCGTTGGCTGCAAACGCCGAGACCACGAAGGCTGGGTATGAGGCCGCCAACGACCGGTTCGAGACGGCCAACAGCGGCTACGAAGGTGCCCTGGATGCGCTGACCGCGGTTCAGACTCAGGCCGACGCGGCCGGATACGAGGCCGAGCAGGCTTGGTCTGCCTTCGGTCAGGCAGCCGAGGCTTATGATCAGGCCGTCGCCATGTTCGAGACCGCCATCGTTCCGGCCTATGAGTCGGTCAGAGACGATTTCCACGACGCGGTCTCGGTGGTTGAAAGCGCCGAAGCCGCTGTCGAAGCGGCTCAGAACGACTATGCCGAGGCGCTTGACGCGTTTCAGCAGGCCGAAGCGGCTTATGACTCCGCGCTCGACGCCTATCGTGCGGCTGCGGATGCCGCCGATGCCGAGGTTGAATCCGTCGAAGCGGCGGCGCTGTTGGCGGACGCGGCCTATGAGGGGTATCGCGATGCCATGGCCGATGCGGCCGACGCCGCAGACGACTACGCCGACTTGGTTGCCGACCATGGCGGGACGGCCCCCGATCTCGGGATATCGGTGCCGCCTGAAACCGATGCCTACAAGCCCGCGACCATTCTGGGCGAGTCAAGTCAAGGTGAGCCGGGTGGGGCCGAAAAGCCCTTTCCAGACGCGCCGTCCAGTGGTGAGGCCGCAGATGACGGGGGCGGGAATGACCTGTTCACTTTCGACGACGGTACCGGCGAGGGCAGCGGTGGGTCGGACCCGGATCCGGCTTTCGATGGCGGCGGGGTCGACGATTCGCTTTCCGACTGCGACACCTCGGGCTTGGAAACCTGTGTGTAGTGCGGACTCGTGTCCCGCACTATGGGAATTCCGGACGGGTTCACCCCTACCCGATCGCCCCCTGTCGATCGTCATAGGTGACTGTCTCAGAGTTGTATCCCTGGTGTCGGGCAGTCCGATCAGGCGCCGCGCCGCCGCGGCGGGTGGCTATGGCCGTTGACGCGGTCGATACGGGCGCAGGCGGGTCCGGCGTCGGTCGCCGGCTGGGGTCGCGGTTTCTCTCGTGGCGGTCGGTGCCGATCATCGGCGCGTCCGTGGGGGTGAATGTGCTCTCGCTGGCGATGCCATTGGCGATCCTGCAGCTTTATGACCGCATCATCCCGAATACGGCGGTCGAAACCCTGACCGTACTGTTTTTGGGCGTCACCATCGCTCTCGTGCTTGAGGCGCTGCTGACCTATGTTCGGTCCAGCAGCATTGCCTGGGCGGGGGCACGGTTCGAGCATGGTCTCATGACCGCGATGTTCGCGCGGTTCCTGTCGGCCGACCGCAGCGTGATCGGCGACGGCGGCAATGGTCTGCATTGCGAACGGTTCGGATCGGTCGCCAAGATCAAGGACTTCCATGCCGGCCAGGCCTTGGGCGTTGCGGCGGATATTCCGTTCGTCTGCCTCTTCATCGGCCTGATCTATATCATCGGCGGCTGGGTGGCCGCGATTCCCGTTGCGATTTTCATAGCGTTTCTGGCGCTTTTCGCGATTCGCGACATTGCTTTGAAACCGCTGCTGCGGGCGGCCGACAAGGTACAGATCCATCGGCTCAATTTCGAATTGGAAACGCTGGGCCGCATGACCGTGATCAAAGGCGAAGCGCTGGAAGCCCCGATGATGCGGCGCTATGAACGCCTGTTACGGACATCGACGACCAACGAGCATGCGATCGCCACCAGAGCGGCGACCACCTCGGCGATGTCAGCCTCGCTTGGCGGGATTACCATGGTTGCGGTGGCGGCGGGCGGAGCCGTCGCGGTCATTGACGGCGCGCTTTCGATCGGTGAATTGGCGGCTTGCACGCTGTTGGCCAATCGGGCCCTGCAACCGTTGCAGCGGGCATTCGGCATATGGACCGGCTACAAAAAGCTGGCCCTTCACAACGACCATGTCGATGCGGGCATGACCCTGCCCTCGGCACGGCCCGGTGTGGCGCGGGTCCTGCCCCGCATCAAGGGCGGTCTGGTCCTGAACGGCATTGGCGTCCAGTATGGGTCGCATCAGACTCCCGTTCTGGAGTCGGTCGACCTTGATGTCCGGCCGGGTGAGTCGGTCGGGATCACCGGCGAGGCCGGGTCGGGAAAAACGACCCTGCTGATGGTGATGGCGGGCATGCTGCGGCCCGACCGGGGGACGATCAAGCTCGATGGGTGCAAGGACCCTTGGGGCTTTTCCGAGGAAAGCGTTCTGGCCCGGATCGCCTATATTCCGAGCCGGGGAACGATATTCGCCGGCAGCTTGCTCGACAACATCACCATGTTTGCCGAAGCCGATCCGGTGGCCGTCGATGATCCGTCAATGTCGGACACCGACGGTGATCTCACAGCGCCGCATCTCAGCAACAGGGATCGCATCGACCGCGATCGCGCGCGGGCCTATCGCATTGCCGATCGGTTGGGGCTGACCGCGCTGGCCGGCAGGCTCCCCAACGGGTTCAACACGGTCATCGGTCCAGGGTCGCCGTATATTCTGCCGCATGGATTGGTCCAGCGGATCGCCATTGCCCGGGCGTTGTTCGCCGATCCGGCCATCATCCTGTTCGATGCGGCGAATACGGCGCTGGATACCAGCGGCGACACTCTGGTGCGCGAGGTGCTGGAAGAGCAAAAAGGCTTGAAAACCCTCATTGTAGTCAGCCAACGCCCGTCGTTGCTGCGGATCGTTGACCGCGTCTATACCCTGACCGACGGACATCTTGTTGAGAACGAGCCCCCCAAACCGGTTTCGGTTTTGCGGCCCGCGCGACGGAGGACCCGCTCGTGACCGTGGCCCATTCTCCCCCGTTGAGCGACCGGAGGGCTCAGGCTGACGGGGACGACGACATCAACGCAACCCGGTTCGCGTCCGGACCAACGGCGACGGCGGCCACGGTCCAGGCGAGCCTGTCGGTTCTGGACGACGTCGACGATATTGCCGTTTGTCTGTGGCCGCTGCTCGAGGCCTTGGGTTGGCGGGGCGATGCCCGCAGCGTGGCCGAGGCATTGCCCCATTTCGCCGAACGGCTGGAGCCGGCGGCGCTGCGCGACGTCATGGCGCTGCTGGGTTTTGCCAGTGTGGTGATCCCTGGTACCCGATGCGACCGGATCGATCCGCGACTGCTGCCCTGTCTGTTGATCCGTCCAGGCGCGTCGGCGGTGGTATTGCTGCGCCCCACGGCGCAAGGGCAGGTCACGGTCTTCGACCCGGCGATCGGCCGCATCGTCCACCGTGATCTCAAGTCTCTCAAGGGCGACATCTATCTGTTCACGCGCGCCGATGCTCAGGGTGATGCCAAGGAAGCTGCGGAATCCGGCCGCTGGCTCTGGTTCATCGTGGGCCGGTTCAAGGGGTTGTTCGCCCGTATCGCCGGCCTGACCTTTTTGACCTATCTGCTAGCCGTCACGCCGGCGGTGTTCATCATGGTTCTCTACGACCAGGTGATCCCGTCGCAATCGCTAACGACCTTACAAATGCTGTTGGGCGGCGCGATGATGGCCCTGGCGGCAGAAGCCGGGCTGCGCGGGTTGCGCGGCCGCCTATTCGCCACCATCGGCAGCCGGCTGAACCTCTTGGTCGCCGGGGGAATCTTCGCCCATCTCGTGCGCTTGCCGCTGGCCTTGAGCGAACGTATGCGCATGGGGTCTCAGGTTCAGCGTTTGCGCCAAACCGACACGGTCCGGGATATTTTCAGCGGTTCGGCGGCGACGACGATCGTCGAACTGCCTTTTGCTCTGGTGTTTCTGGTCGCCCTGGCCGTGCTGGGCGGCTGGCTTGCGGTCGTGCCCCTGGCGGCAGCGGTCATCTATGCCGTAATCGCCTGGCTTATGGCGCCGCGTATGACGGCACTGACCTCGGATGCCGCCAAGCAGGGCTTGGAGCGGCAGGATTTTCTATTCGAAACGGTTGCCCGTCATGACGATATCCGACTGGCCGGGGCCGCGCCTTCCTGGCGGCGGCGGTTTCGCGATTTGTCGGGCAAAGCCGCATTTTCGACCTATAAGGCGGCGCAAGCGTCGGCTGCGGCCACGGCCATCGGCCAATCGATCATGGTGATGACAGGGATGCTGACCATCGCCATGGGGGCGCTCCAGGTGATGAGCGGCGTCATGTCGATCGGTGCGCTGATCGCGGTGATGACGCTGACATGGCGGGCGATCAGCCCCTTGCAGGCGGGTTTCCTGTTGATGACGCGGCTTGGTCAGCTTCGGTCCACCATCAACGGCCTGAACCAAGCCATGAAAAGCCCGCAGGAATACGACGGCACCATGGCGGGGAAGGATGTTCCGGTGGTGAAGGCTGGCAAGGTCGCGTTTTCCCGTGTCTCGTTCCGCTATGCCACTGATATGGATCCGGCGCTGCTGGGCGTGAGTGCCGAATTCGCACCGGGAGAGGTGGTGGCGATTACGGGGCCCAACGGTGCCGGCAAGTCGACGATCCTCAAGGTCATTCTCGGTCTGTATCATCCCCAGGCCGGCAGCATTCATATCGATGACATCGACATCCGCCAACATGCCGCCATCACCGTGCGCCAAGCGATCGGCTATGTACCCCAGGATTTCGAGCTGTTCTTTGGTACGATCTTGCAGAATTTGCGCCTCTCCATGCCCACCGCGACCCGCGATCGCATTGAAGAGGCCGCGCGGCGGGCCGGGGTGCACGACCTGATCGAGGGGCTGCCGGACGGCTATACCCATCGGGTCGGCGATCACAATATGGGCCAGATCTCGACCATGCTGCTGAACGGCATCGCCCTGGCAGCGGCCTATGCCCGCAATCCAAAGGTGCTGCTGATCGACGAGGTGATCGACAATCTGGATAACGAACGCACGACCCTTTTCTATGACGAACTCGATCGCCTGCGCGGCGAAACGACCGTGATCCTGGTGACCCATCGGCCATCGACCATGCGCAAGGCCGACCGCCTGCTGGTCGTGAACAACGGTATGGTGGCCAAGAACGGCAAACCCGCCGACCTTCTCTAGGCTTGCCGATTGGGCTTGCCGATTGGGCTCGAATTTTCGCGGCGGCGTTAAGCATTTCTACGCCTGATACCCGTTACAAAAAGATCCAGACGCCTCTCGACATCCTTGCCACGGACGCGGCACCGGCATGACCGTCATCATCGACCAAAAATCCGGAGATCAGAAAAAGCCGGGCACCGGCTTTGTGCCCGCCGCACGGCCCCCATCGTCGATCCGTCGGCAGGATACCTTTCTGAACCATTCCATCCTGTTGGAGGAACGGTCGTCGCCGAATCTGTTGCGATGGGTTGTTCTGGTGGTCCTGATCGTTCTGACGGCCTTTGTCGCGTGGGCCTCGATCGCCCGCATGAAGGAGATGGCCCAGGCCGACGGCGAGGTGATCTCGACCGCGCCGATGCAGCGGGTGCAGCATCTCGAAGGGGGGATCGTTGCCGATATCGCGATCGAGGACGGCCAGATCGTCGAGCGCGGCGATGTTCTGGTTCGCCTGGAAACACGGGCGATCGAGGCTGAGCGGGCAGCACTCGCCGTTCGGGCTTATTCCCTGGCGCTGGATGCAGAGCGCCTGTCGGCGCTGCTCGAGGGCCGGCGCCCTGATTTTGAGGCCGTCGGCACCGACGGGCCGGGGGATGCGGTTCCGTCCGATGCCGCGCCCGACCCCATGATCGCGACCCAACAAGCCCTGTACGAGGGCCAATGGGAGGCGGGTGAGACGCGCCGAGCGGTTCTCGAGAGTCAGATCGACACGTTCCGCCAGGAGATCGCCACTTCCGAGCGGGTTTTGCACGGGGCGCAGACGGTCCTGTCCCTGGTCGACGAAGAACGCACGATGCGCCGGCAATTGGCGGCGACCGGGGCGGCAAGCCGGCTGCAAGTGATCGAAGCCGATCTTCGCCATACCGATGCCCAAACCGATCTCGGCCGGGCCGAGGGCGAAATCGTAAGGCTGGAACAGTCGATCGCCGAAACCGAACGCCGGTTGGCCGAACTGGACGCCAATCTCCGTACCGACTATCTCGGCCGCCGCGACGAGGTGCTGCGCGAGCATGCCGAACTGGTCGAGACCATCGGCGGTCTCGACGACCGTCTGGCACGGGCCGCGATCACGGCGCCTACCAAGGGTGTGGTCACCGAAACCTATGTCGATACGATCGGCGGCGTTATCGCCCCCGGTGCGGAAATCGCCCGGATCGCGGCGATTGACAGCCCGATGCAGATCACCGCCCGCCTCGATCCCCGGGATATTGCGGTGATCGATGTCGGCGACCCGGTGATCATCCGCATTCCGGCGCTGGACTTCGCCCAGCTTGGCGGCATCGACGGCCGGATCGACGACATTCTGCCGGGCACCTTCGTCGACGAGGGCGAGCGGTCCTATTTCAAGGCCTTCGTCAGCGTCGACGAGGGGGCGATCCCCGACGATCCGTCGATAGGGCTTTTGCCCGGCATGACCGCCCAGGTCGATGTGATCACCGGCGAGAAGACGCTGCTGGAATATCTGTTCAAACCGCTGCGCTTTATCCAAGACCGCCTGTTTACCGAACGCTAGACCTCAGCGCTGCTGTACGGCTGCAACCGGTATATCGAAATGGAGCACATCCTCGCGTTTGCCAAGCTTGGTATAGAGCGTGATCGCCGGGTCGTCGCCATGGTCGGCCTGGACGAAAACGACATAGACGCCACGCCGGGCGGCGACCGCCTTGAGTTCCTCGATCAGCGCCGTTGCGATGCCCCGGCGCCGATAGGCCGACGAAACGGCAAGATCGTAAAGATGAATCTCACTGCGTTCCTGCTCGAACTTCGGCAGGATATAGGCCGCCAACCCGCCAACGACGGCGCCATCCGCCAGCGCTGCCACCGCGACGAAAGTGTCCCTTTGCAGCAATCGCCGGAGGTAGTCTTGCGAGGGCCGGTGGCCGGTGTAGGTATCGGGCTCTTCGAAAACCTCGCCGAACAGCGACATCATCGCTTCCATGAGGCCGACATCGTCAGCGGTAAGGGTTCGGATCTCAGGCGTTGGTTCTTTGGTCATGGATCGGATAGTCCCTTTCAGTACGAACCGCGTTTTCGGCGCCGGAAATCGTGAGTTTCCCACATATCTTCCTTGTGATACGGGTGTGAAAGTCAGCGTCGCGGTGTCTTCGGCAGCGTCTTCGCTTCTTTGGCCAGAGCAGCAATCCGTTCATCGGCCTGTTGCTGCCGTTCAAATTTCCGTTGTTGGTCGAACATCTCATACTGCTTTTCGGCAATCCGCTTCGCATCGGACGCGCTGACCTGCCCGCCGGTGTGCAGCACGGTCCGCCCAAGCTGGTTCAACTGCTGGTCCAAGAGGTATTGAGCATCCTTCATCACAACAATTCTGCCCATATCAAGTTGATCTTCAAAAATATCAAGCAGAATTGTCGTAAGTATATTGAGCTACTTTATTTCAGTTTCAGTCAGAGAATTTTTAGAGACGGAGGCATCTGCCTTTCGGATATTATCTTTCGGCCAAGTTTGCAGACCCATATTATCGGCTTGGTGATCGGAATGCGTCGTGATGATCTCGGCTGGTGTGTGCGATGTAACTGCATAGACAAGCTTAGCCTGCGTTCTCTGATAAAATTCGCGAGCCGTGTGAGTGTTGCCATCATAATCCTGGCACATGGCGCAAATTTTTCGGAGTTCGCGATAGACATTGGCTTCATCTGATCGAATATCGCGAATAATTTCGCGAAGCTCGGCGACCCTGTCAGCGCTTTCCGGCTGCTTGAGGCGGGGAGCATCGACAACGAAGCCCTTCTTCGCAAACTGGACGAGGATTCCTGTTGCCCAACGCCGAAAGACCGTCGCTTGCGCGGATGAGACGCGGTAACCCAATGAGATTACCATATCGAGGCTATATAGGGTCGCCGGTCGCCCACTGGTTGTTTGCAGTTTCTGCAAAGAAGTCGATTCGTCCAGTTCGCCTTCCTCGAACACGTTGGCGATATGCCGTGAGATCGTGGACACGTCGCGTCCGAAGAGCTCCCCAATCTGTGCCTGGGTCATCCAAAGGGTTTCGCCCGCATATCTGATGTCTAGTCGAAGCCCTTTGTCGGTTCCGTAGACAAGAAACCGATCGCCGGTTTTTTCGTCTTCCACCAGACGCACCGGTCCATCTTCATTGTCACTCACCGCCGCCTCCCACAACTGCCAAACGTCTTCAGACCACTAGAGCATCCTGCGCCCCGGCGGGCGCAGATAAGATGCTCTATGTTATTGAAGATAGGGCAATTTGTCCCGAACTGATGATTCAATCAGTTCGGAAATTGCCCTAACCGGATCCGAATAATTAGATTTGATAAAAAAGTATGATGGCCATCATGACAGCCCCAACCAGAATGCTTTCCATTCTCAGCTTTGACTTCATCGGTCTCTCTTCAAGTGAAAGCATTCGCC
>LFIK01003091.1_pt1 | contig 13526 bp, 13 predicted proteins | sample 643401 | NCBI WGS metagenome assembly LFIK01 (sample SAMN03777447, study PRJNA286221) | soda lake metagenome | biome: soda lake; feature: Kulunda steppe; material: water; isolation source: sample T5-Br brine of Lake Tanatar-5 | place: Russia: Kulunda steppe | collected 2010-07 | reverse complement strand
TTCGGAACAATTCCTGCGCGATTGCGGGGCGCTGGCGCGCGAATTCGGGCTGGGGCTGCACAGCCATGTGCAGGAATCGAAGGTTCAGGTCATCGTCGGCCACCAACTCTACGGCAAGACCCAAACCGCCTATCTCGACGAACTGGGCCTGTTGGGGCCCGATTTCACCGTCGCGCACGGCGTCTGGCTGGACGACGACGACATGAAACGCCTGGGCGATCACGGTTCGTCGGTCGCCCACAACCCGGCCAGTAACATGCGCCTGGGCAGCGGCTTGGCCGATTGCCGCTCGATGCTGAAACACGGCGTCAATCTGGGCATCGGCACCGATGGGGCGAACTGCTCGGACAATCTGAACATGCACGAGGCGACCCATCTGGCCTCGCTGGTCTCGAAAAGCCGCAGCCCCAATACCGACGACTGGCTGACAACCACCGAGGTTCTCGACGCCGCGACCATCGGCAGCGCCCGGACCTTGGGCATGCAGGACATCATCGGCCGGATCGAAAAGGGCTATAAGGCCGATATCGTGTTCCTCGACCTCGACCACCCGAACTGGATGCCGCTGAACGACGCCACCAACCAACTGGTGCATACCGAGGACGGCACCGCCGTGCATTCGGTGATGGTCGGCGGCAAAATGCGGGTCGAGGACTATAAGCCAACCGGCATCGACCTGCCCAAGCTGGCGGAAAAAGTCGAAGCCGCCCGCGCCCGCCTGCAGGACACGACCAAGGACGCCAAGGCCCTCAGCGAAAAACTCATCCCTGTCGTCAACGAATTCTGCCCCGGCCTCGCCCGCCAGCCCTACCACATCCACCGCTATGGGGGATGCGATCACAGTATGGCGCCGAAGGGGTGACACTCAAAGGCACCGGCAAGGGGATAGCGAAAACGCCACCCTTTGCCGGTGCGTGCGCTCTCTGCCCCACGCCTGCAATGTCGAAATTCGGCCACCACTGTCGAAAACCGGCTCAAATTCGGCAGCGATGTCGAAGACCGCATCGCGAACTGCAAGGGTGGCGCAAAACGAAAACCTGGCCGATCCGGGGCTGCAAGACATCATCCGTATAGAAAATTGCTATAGGTTCGGCGGCACGATGTGGGTCAAAATATCTGGGCCAGTCGACCTCGACCTGCCGAAGCTAACACGGCTCTGCCTTTGCGACCCCACTATCGGCCACATATCAACAATGCCGGGTGTTACTCTACCTGGATAGCGCTGATCATCCAATTTGCATAGATGGGAAAAGCCGAATAGAATCTGCCTCTTCTATCTTATTCTGTTTTGTATATTGCTATACCTTCAACTTTTGCATTGTCTTCGACAGCAAACGCGACGCTTTGTCGGGCTCGTGTAATTGCAACATAGATTTTATCAATTTCCTTTCCGGCATCTGCGATCTTACCGGTAGTCAGAAACTTTTTTAGTGGGCCATGCGGGTAGATGATGGTTCGGTCGAATGTCATCCCTTTTGCCGCCCCAAAATTCAACGGATCGCCTACAATGATCTTCGTCTTTCGATTGTATCGCAAAGCTTGAGGCTTGAATTCTTCCGTATAAGCACAAATATCTCGTTTTCTCACTGCAAATACGCCATCATGGCCGGTGACAATGGTGTTTTTCGATACTGTGGCCGCGAAGTCAGGGTGAAACTTGTCGGCAAAATCGCATATCGATTGAACACATCTATGGCTGTAGTTCTTGTATTCGAGTATGCATAATTTGCGCCTCTCCCATTCCTGAAACTTATTGACAATTTTTGGACCTCGATACTTCTTGTTTTTCGAGGCACTGTTCGTCGCATAGGTTGCCTGCCGAGGATCACCGACCAAGGTGATTCGCACCTGCGAACGCATCAGCATTTCGATAAGTTCAAGATCGTAGCCTGCCAGGTCTTGGCATTCGTCGATGAAAAGCTGCTCGAAAATCTGCTCAAACCGCTCAATAGGCGCGCCATCCATTCTATCAATAATTTCGCAAGCGAACTTTGTGACTTTATCACTATAGATGATACCAGGTTTCGAAAAATAACGCTTTCTAATATCGTCTGATGCGCTATAGAACGCTGATCGTCCGTTCACAAAGTGAATGCCAGAAACCCGATGATCGTAGAGACAATTTTGATAAGGTCGAACAAAATGTTTGAGTAAGAACGAAAACCATGTTCCGATTGTAACATTCGACGGCACACAAGAGAATCGACTATAGGTCTTTGATTCTATTTCATCTCGGCCGTTATTGGTGTAAGTAATAACCGCAACGCGGCTTTTAGGGAGGCTGCAAGCATCATCAACGATTAGAGTCGTCTTTCCGGAACCAGCAGAAGCCATTATGATACGATTATCCAATTGCATCCTCAATATAACCGGGAATGCCAATCTTCTCTTCACTTTCAAATATGGTTAGGGCCACACGAGTCTTATTGCTAGTCATATAATCGATTAGCGAGCTTTCATCGGCAAACTCTTTTCCTAGAATGGCATTTAGTTTTTCGAGGCCAGAGGCCTTGACGAGCTGTGGTTCAAGAGTCGGATACTCCTCGTCGGCATCAAAGCAAATCTTAATCGTTAGAAGCTCCAAATAGTCTTTGTATTTTTTTCTCACCGAAGATATATTACTATCATTGTCAGTCACGACGCGAGCATCAATTTGCAGCAATCGAGCAATGTCGAGGAAGCGCTTGAACGCGAGCGCGCCAACCGCAATCACTTCAACGCCGTCTTCTAACGGCAACCGGCCATGGGTTTGCTTGTAGGCCTTTTGGACGACCAACTCGTCCGACGGCCCCTCCACCAGTATCGATCGACTGGACAAGACCATACGCAACGTGTCATGCCCTGGTAGCCGCATGAAATAATTTTTTGTTTGAGGCGGAAGACTCTTGAGCGTTATGCCATTTTTGCGGTTGAACATGAGTATGTGATCGACGCCAAGTTTATTCAAAACGAAGCTGCTGTGCGTGGTCACAACCAACTGCTTGTGAGCTGAATTTTCGCTGATATGATTGATCAGCTTATTGAGGTTGGCATGAGACAGATGATTTTCCGGCTCTTCGAGTAGTAATATATCGGTACTCGATTCCGATTCAATCGCTAACTTGATTTTGATAGCGTTTTGCTCACCTTTTCCAACAAGCGTGAGCGGGATATCGTCTAGATGTGGAAGTACGCCGGTTTCCCAACTAGCTCGGGTCGTAGTGTCCATCGCAACAGACAATTTTTTGTCCGTAACCTTTCCGGTCTTCCCGGAAAGATTTTCATTTATTCCAACAACACTTTCATCCGACAAAAAAATATCACGCATTCTCCGATATGATAGCGCCAAGTCTACCTTTTGCCTATCAGTCAGATAATCACGCACAATCTCTAGAACATACTTGTTAGCGGCATACGTATTTGAAATGACGGCAGGGTCGATCATTGCTGCACGATAAGGAAGCGCCCGGCTACTCATGGTATGACCGGCAAAGCTCTGCCAAACAATATGGTAGTACTCGATCGGAACCCCACTAAGTTGCGTCTTATCCTTAATATACTCCTTATATTCCTCATGAAAATCCGGATCGAGGCAAATTTCAAGACTCACACCCGGAAGGTTGGCCTTTCCGCTATTGTTCGTTCCCTTAAAATCCGCAAACTCAGGCATATCAATAAAGTATAGTTCGATTAAAATCCTCGGTGGTGGCTGAGGCCGACCCTCCTTATGAGACCGGACAAATTCCTGCACAGCTTCGATGTTCAGTAGAAACGGGTGCAATTCCTGCAATGCTGAACGACGGTTAATTTGACATCTGAGCGCGAGATTTATCGCTTCAAGAAGGGTGGATTTTCCGGATTCGTTGTCACCGACGATAACGTTGAGCGTGGGTTGTAGCACGATGTCGGTATCCCGAAGCGCTCTATAATTCTTTACGATCACACGCTCTATTGTCATATTGAACTACTTCACATATTTTTGGAATAAATTTTCAGAAACTCTGTGCTCCGGTGGCCTTCCGATTCCAAGGGGAAGCGTCTCTCGAAGCTGATCTAGCTTCTCAGTTGCGCATCCTTCATTAGCATACACTGCGAAAGTCGACTCTGTCCAGCTCCATTACGCACAAGATAAGTCACGCCCAATAAAACCGAAATTACATTTATAAATGATAATGATCTCGTAAAGCCCGCCTACGGTTTGGAGATGTGAGAGTATCAAATCGCTGACGTTCTTTCCATCCCGCTGCACCCATGCCAGACCGTCTACTGCGCAGCGAACCCGATGTAGGAAGTACTGTTGCCGCTCCGGAACATTGACCTTATGTACTTGTAAATTATCCGACAGCCCATGATGTTTCGAGCAACGAGCGTCGGCCTGGCGGTAGCGCGGATCTCCGCCATCGTGGTAATGATTGTCTCTTAGATTGAATCGGATAATGCATAATGCCAACAAATAGCCGAGGCGGCGTTCAAAGCCACCGAGAACGGCTGCGGGCATCCGGCTTGCGGCCCGTGGAAAATTGGGGTCCCGATACCCGGCGCCCCGGTTTCGATCGCGAATGCCGACGACAGGCAAAGATCGCAGCGATGGCCGATAAGGCCGACGCCGACTTGCAAACATTGCAAGACGCGCTTCTGGCGGACCTGGGCCGCGATTGAAACTTGGCGGTGGCTATGCGCGAAGCGAGGCAATGAGGTCGTCGGCGTTGTCGAAAGTTTCTCCGCCGCACGCGTCAGGGTCGAACTCCCATACCATATCCCTGAGGTGGCCACGATAGCGCGCAAGCAGCTCGCGATGTCGGCGCATCTGTCTGCGGCTACGCTTTGCCAATATGGCTTTTGCATCGAGAATGCGGCGATCCACGTCTTCAATATGGCCCGGAATCACTTCATGGGTGAGATAGATCAGGACATCGTCATCATTCCCCTGCTTCGCAGTTTCCAGCATCTTACGAATCCGTTGGCGATCGGCCTTTAACGCATCGTCGACTTCCTGCGCGGACGGGCATTGGCGGTCGAGGGCCGTGACCGCCTCATCGGTGAACGGCATAATGCCCCTTGAGAAATCCATTTCTGCACCTCATTCCGAGACAGCGCATCAATGGACCACAATTTATTGGCGAACAACACCCCTGCATGATACCCTGTCGTGGGGGCGCAGACAGCGCCCCTGGGGCGTAGAAACCTCAACACCAAAGGTTGGCGCCGCCTGTTTGGCGCCCAGAACCCTGGCCGTGAACCGGTTAACAGGCAATGGGGATCGTGTACCCACACTGATCTTGCGTATGCTTGGTTGTGTTCCCGGTCGGGGGGCCGTCTGCGTATGTCCAGGCGCCCGGTGACGGGCGCTAAAGGCAGGCGGAGCCGCCTTGGAGTCGGCCTTTCAACCCCCCGCCCATTCATTGCCGCCCGTCGCTTCCCCGCCCCCTTGTGGCGGGACGGCGGGCGGCCATCGAGAACGGGGGCACGATTGCCAGCACGACACCGCCTGACCGATAAACAGAACCGCCTGACGACGACACCGGCCGATTTCCTGTTGCCGCCGGACAGCCTATGGCGGGGCACGCCGGTCGAGCGCGAGATCCGCCGCGCCGTCGCCTATAATATGATCCGTTGCCGCCAAAAGCATGGCTGGACGATGCGCAAAGTCGCGATCTGGCTGAATGCGACACCCGAACCGATCGCAACACTGGAACAGGCGCGGGAAACGCCGACCGCTGCCGAGTTGTTCTGTCTGGCCGGGCTGTTCGGCGTGACGCTGGAACGCATGGTCATGCCGACCGCCAGCCCACCGACCCCATCGAGCGACTTTCTCGCCAGCCCCAACCCAAACCCCGGCCCGAAAACCGAGGAATTGATTTTCGACGACCCCACCCTGCCCGACCTTCGCCAACTTATCGTCACCCAGTGGCGGTGACCGAACGGAATATCCACTGATCACCCCGCCCGCCCGCTCACTCAATCTTAAACCCGGTCTGGTCGGGCTGTTCGGCCCAGGCGCGAAAGCCGGGTGAGGCGTCGACCCGGCCCGACTGGATCAGGTCGAGCCAAACGCCCGCCCCTTCGATCAGCCGGTTCATGCCGCAGGGCCAGACGACAAGGCTCATCGCCTCGGCCATCTTGCCCTCGGGCACGTTTGCGCGGTACCCGGCCTCGATCTCCGCCCCCAGCGCCCAAAGATCCGACCGGGCGGTCTGCACCGCGATCAGGGCCAGCCGGGCAAGGCGTTCATCGACATCGGGGCAGTCCGCGATCAGCGGCAATGCCGCGCGCTGATAGCTTTCAATCGCCGGCACGCCTGGAAAATACGGTTGCCAATGATCGGCCAGGAACGCGTATGACCCGGCCCCGCGCGCAAAGCCGACCAGCCGCCAGCAGATTTCAGCCTGCGCGTCGGTGCCGCCGGTTTCGCGGAAAAGATGGACATGATGGGTGCCGACATGCTCCTCGGCCGTGACCAGGATCGCCAGCCAGAGAAACTCCCGCTCCGCCGGGGTCAGATGGCGGTCGGTCAGGGTCACCGCCTTATAGAAAACCGCGGCCGCATCCTGAAAATCCGGCATCGCCGCCGCCATCAACCCTTGATTGGGCAGCAGATAGCCACGGTTTTTTCGGACCTGCGCCAGACGCTCGCGCACGAATTCCGGGTCGGGCAAGGGGGTTGAGGTCTGGTCGGTCATGAGACGGGGCGCTCCTTGGTTCCGGTCATTTGCGGCGGCATTTCGTCATTATGCATACCACCGCCTACGGTCGGATGCACATTGAAGCGGCAGGAAATCCGGACGTTTGACCCTTTCCCTTGAAATCGGTGGCGCAGCCTGCAAGGATCAGGCATTCGGATGGTGCCCGTCATTGCCGCAAGGCAAAGCGGGAGAATAGGGAATGCGGTGCGGGGCTTGACCCCAAAACCGCGGCTGCCCCCGCAACTGTGATCGGGAAGCCTAACCCCGCGGAACCACTGGCCATGGGCCGGGAAGGTCGGGGGAACGGCGATGATCCGAGAGCCAGGAGACCTGCCATCCACCCCCTTTTGATCCGACCGTCGGGTGTGGCGGTGGAAGGATGAGCAGATGATGGCCTCTCCGGCGTTAAAGCCCAGTGTCAAACCGGGTGTCAGATTCGAGTCGACGTCCCGGCGGGGCTGGTGCCCGTCTGCCCATCGCCCGATGGAAACCGGCGATGGCTGGCTGGCCCGTGTCCGCCCGATGGCGGGCGTTCTTGACGCCGACCAGGCCGCAAGTCTTGCCCGCTGGGCATCCACGGCCGGCAACGGCGCGCTTGATCTGACCCGGCGCGGCAATCTTCAAATTCGCGGCCTGACATCGGCCGCCGCACACGATCTGGCCGGGGCCCTGGTCGACATGGGTCTGGCCGCGCCGTCGGCCGACGCCGAAGCCCGCCGGGTGGTGCTGGGCGTCGCCGCCACCGACAACGACCCGGCCGCAATCGCCCCGGTCAGCGGTTTGGCGGCCGGTCTGGATGCCGGGCTGCGCGCCCTGCCTGAAACCTGTGCGCTGCCTGAGAAAGCCCTGATCGTCGTCAATGGCGGCGGCCGATTCGCGCTGGCCGACCATCCGGGCGATCTGCGTCTCGATGCCGTGGCGACCGCTTCCGGCCCGCACTGGCGGCTGTCGATCAACGGTCCTCAATCCGGGGGCCGTTCCATCGCGACATTCCCCGACGACCAAAGCGCGGCGGACGGCGCCCTTACCGTACTGCGCCGGGCGCTGGGCGCTATGGCGCCGAGCAGCGGACGCCGGGGCTTGGCGGCAGCGTTGTCGACCACCGCCGACGCGATGGCGCCGTACGCCGAACCGCCCGCGCCCGACCCCAGTACCGACCCCTGGCCGCCAATCGGCCCGCTACCCACTATCGGGGTCGGCATCGGCTTTGCCTTCGGCGCCTTGGATGCCGACATGCTAAGCGCGCTTGCAATCCTGTCCCGCGACGCCGGCGACGGATCGCTTTGCCTGTTGCCGACCCATGCGATCGTTGTGCCGGGCGATCCTGACGCGCTCTGGTCCCATCCAGCGCTGAAAACCTTGGCCGCCGGTGGCGCGATCATCAACCCCACCGATCCGCGCCTTGGGCTGTTCGCCTGCCGGGGCCGCCAGGGCTGCCCCAAAGGCACGACCGACACTAGGCGCGACGCGCTGGCCCTGGCCGGGCCGCTGGCGGATTATCTGAGCGCGGGCGGGCGGGTGCATGTGTCGGGGTGCGACAAGGCCTGCGCCCGGCCCACGAAAGCCGCCGGGATCACGCTTACCGCCGCCGATGGCGTCTATCGTTCCATCACCGGGCCTGATATCCACCATCTGAACACCCACCCTCTGCCCAACAATATCGACACAAACGGGGCCTGACACCAACCCATGCAACCGACCCTGACCTTCGACTACGAGAAGGACGGCGCGGCGATCTATCGGCAGTCCTTTGCCACGATCCGTGCCGAAGCCGATCTTTCCGCCCTGCCTGACGACATCAAACCGGTGGCCGTGCGCATCATCCATGGCTGCGGGATGGTCGACATCGCCGCCCTGATCCGGCATTCTCCCGGCGTCGCTGCTGCGGCCCGCGCGGCGCTGAAGGGCGGCGCGCCGATCCTGTGCGACAGCCAGATGGTCGCCCATGGGGTCACCCATGCTCGCCTTCCAGCAAAGAACGATGTGATCTGCACCCTGCACGATCCGGCGGTGCCCGACTTGGCGAAACGGCTGGCGACGACCCGGACGGCGGCGGCGCTCGATCTTTGGGGCGGCCGGATGGCCGGTGCCGTGGTCGCGATCGGCAACGCCCCGACCGCGCTTTTCCGGCTGATGGAAATGATCGCCGCCGGGGCGCCCAAACCCGCCGCCATCTTGGGTTTGCCGGTCGGTTTCGTCGGCGCCGCGGAAAGCAAGGACGCCCTGATCGCCCATCACCGCGATCTTGGGGTTGAGTATCTGACTGTTACCGGTCGGCAGGGCGGCAGCGCCATGACGGCCTCGGCCCTGAACGCCTTGGCGAGTGACGTTGAATGACCACCATCCTGACCGATTCCTTCCAAGCTGACGCCCCTCTCTCCTCGGGCCCGTCCGCGCGGCGGCTGTCCAGCCGGTCGCTGCCGGTCGCCCGCCCCGGCGAAACCGGCATTCTTTACGGCGTCGGCACGGGGCCGGGCGACCCCGATTTGTTGACGGTCAAAGCCGTCCACGCAATCGAGTCCAGCCCGGTCGTCGCCTGGTTCTGCAAAAAGGGGAAACCGGGCAACGCCTATACCACGGCGTCGGCCTATATCCGCGACGACCATCTCACCCTGCCCATGGTCTATCCGGTCACCAACGAGCGGCCCCACGCCGCCAGTGATTACATCGACGCCATCGAAGGCTTTTTCGATAGCTGCGCGGCGGATATCGAGGCGCATCTGCAGGCCGGGCGGTCGGTCACCGTGCTGAACGAGGGCGACTCGTTCTTTTACGGCTCGTTCATGCATGTCTATCTGCGGCTGAAGGATCGGTTCCGGTCCAGCGTCGTGCCGGGGGTCACTTCGGTCACCGCCGCGGCCGCGCTGCTCGACCAGCCGCTGACCATGCGCGACGATATTCTCAGCGTCATTCCGGGCACCCTGCCCGCCAGCGCCCTGGCCGAGGCGGTCCGGGCCGCCGATGCGCTGGCGATCATGAAAGTCGGCAAGAACCTGCCCAAGATCGTCGATGTGCTGCGCGAACAGGGCCGTCTCGACCGGGCGTGGTATGTCGAGCGGGCAAGCATGGAAACCGAAACCGTCATGCCGCTGGCCGACGCGCCGGCCGACAAGGCGCCCTATTTCTCGATGGTGCTGATCCATGGGCGCGGAGTCCGGCGATGATCAATCCCGACACCAGCGGCGGCCATCTGGCGGTCATCGGCCTGGGACCGGGACGCGCCGACTGGATGACGCCAGAGACACGGGCGATCCTCGACCGGGCGACCGATCTGGTCGGCTATATCCCCTATCTGGATCGGGCCGGGCTCGGCGACGGTCAACGCCGCCACGCCTCGGACAACCGCGAGGAGCTGGACCGCGCCCGGTTCGCGCTTGGCCTTGCGCGCGACGGCAGCCGGGTGGCTATGGTGTCCGGCGGCGATCCGGGCGTTTTCGCCATGGCGGCCGCCGTGTTCGAAGCGATCGAGGGCGACACCGCCGGCCACTGGTCGGATGTGCCGGTCACGGTCCATCCGGGCATCACCGCCGCCCAGGCGCTGGCGGCCCGGGCGGGCGCGCCCTTGGGCAACGATTTCTGCATCATGTCGCTGTCCGACAATCTGAAACCCTGGGACTTGATCGTCCGGCGCCTGCATCTGGCGGCCGAGGGAGATTTCGCGCTCGCCCTTTACAACCCGATCTCCAAGGCCCGACCGTGGCAACTGGGGGCGGCGTTCGACATCCTGCGCACGATCAAGGGCGGCGCCATACCGGTCATTCTGGGCCGCGACGTCGGCCGCGACGGCGAGACGATCCGCATCACCGATCTGGGCCATGTCGCCGCCGAAGACGCCGATATGCGCACGGTGATCATCGTCGGCGCGTCGACCACACGGGTGCTGAACCGTCCTGGCCGCCCGGCGGTCGCCTATACCCCGCGTTGGCACGAGGGCCCGGTTCCGGGCGCCCCATCATGATCCTATACCCGCAACCACCTCACGGCCTCATCGACGGAGGCCAGCGCCGGGGCGGGCGGCAAGATCGGCCGCTCGACCATGATCACCGGCAGGCCGAGATCGCGGGCGGCCGCCAGCTTGCCTGCGGTCGCCTTGCCGCCGCTGTTCTTGGTGACCAGCACGTCGATTCGAAGGCGGGACATCAGATCGCGCTCGGCCTCGGCCGCGAAGGGCCCGCGCGCCTGGATATGCTCGAACCGGGGCAGATCGGGCGGCGCTGTAATCGGGTCGACGGTGCGGGCGATATAGGTCTTATCCGGCATGGCGGCAAAGGCATGCAGCGTTTGGCGTCCGGTGGTCAGGAACACCCGCTCGCCCAAGGGCCCCAGCGCCTGCGCGGCGGCGTCGATATCCGCCACGCCGATCCAGCGGTCGCCGGTAACCGGAATCCAGGCCGGGCGCGACAGCCGGGCCAGCGGCACGGCGGCGGCGGCGCAGGCCTCGACCGCATTGGCCGACATGCGCGCCGCGAACGGGTGTGTGGCATCGATGACCACCTGGATGCCAACGGTACGCAGGTAATCGGCCAACCCATCGACACCGCCGAAACCGCCGATCCGCGTCGGCAATCCCGACTGGATCGGCCGGACCGTGCGCCCGGCCAGCGACAACACGGCCTTTACGCCGCCAATGCCCGCCAATCTTTTGGCCAGGGCGGTTGCCTCGGTCGTGCCGCCCAGAATAAGGATCGTCATTGTTTCGCTTTCGTGCATCGGGAGGCTGCGTCATGAGTGACTTCGATATGGCCGGCCTGCCCCTTCGCGACAAGACGCAAAGCCCGGAACCGGCCCCATGGCTGACCGTCATCGGTATCGGCGAGGATGGCTGGGACGGCCTGGCGCCCCGGGCCCGGGCGATCATTGCCGACGAAACCGCGCCGATCTTTGGCGGCGATCGGCAATTGGCGCTGATCCCGGACGGTATCGGCGGCGACCGGATCGCCTGGCCCAGCCCGTTCAGCGACGGCATCCGCCGCGTTCTGGACACTCGCCCGGCACCGGTCACGGTCTTGGCCAGCGGCGATCCGTTCTGGTACGGCGTCGGCGCAACGCTGGCCCGGCATGTCGCGCCCGCCGAAATGACCGTCATTCCCGGCGCCTCGTCCTTTGCCCTGGCAGCCGCCCGGATGGGGTGGCCGCTGCAGGCGGTGCGCTGCCTGTCGGTCCATGGCCGGTCGCTGGAACGGGTGATTCCGGCCCTGCACGGCCGGGCCCGGCTGGTGATCCTAAGCTGGGACGGATCGACACCCGCCGCCCTTGGCCGGTTGCTGGCCGAACGCGGGTTCGGCGCCTCGGCCATGACGGTGCTGGAATGCATGGGCGGCCCGGCCGAATGCCGGACCAGCGCCCCGGCAGCGGATTGGGCGGCCGGTGCGGTCCTGGATCGTCCGGTCGACGCGCTGAACACCATCGCGGTCGACTGCCATGCCGATCTGGACGCGGTCATCGTCCCGACGACGGCCGGACGGCCCGACGCCCTGTTCGAGCATGACGGCCAGATCAGCAAGCGCGAAATCCGGGCCGTGATCCTGGCCCTGCTCGCCCCCGGCCGGGGCGAGATGCTGTGGGATATCGGGGCCGGATCGGGGGCGGTCGGGATCGAATGGATGCTGGCCGACCCCGGCAACAGGGCCGTCGCTGTGGAACGCCGGGCCGACCGTGCGGCGCGCATCCGCCGCAACGCGCTGAACCTGGGCGTGCCCGACTTGCAGGTGATCGAACAGGACGCCGCCACCCTGCCCGACGATATCCCGCCCCCCGACGCGGTTTTTCTGGGCGGCGGCATCACCGGCGACGCCATTCTGGAGAAATATTGGTCGGCGCTGAAGCCCGGCGGCCGTCTGGCCGCGGCGGCCGTGACGGTCGAATCCGAAGCTCTGATCCTGGCCGCCCATGGCCGCCTGGGCGGCAGCCTAACCCGGATACAGGCAAGCCGGGGCGAACCGCTGGGCGGCTTCACCGGCTGGAACGCCCTGCGCCCGGTCACCCTTTGGTGCGTGAGGAAGTCACGATGATCGCGATTGGATTTGGCATGGGCGGCGACTGTCCGATCGACGGCGTCGTTTTGCATTTGCGCAGTTGCCGCGATTGGGCGCGCGAGACGGCCGGAACCGACCACGTCATCGGGGTTTTCTCCGTCGACCGGACGGCCCATCGGATCGTTCTGTCGACGGTGGAATCGGCGCTCGACGTGCCGGGGGTCTTGCTGCGTCCGGATCAATTGCTTGCCGCACGCGATAGTGTGATAACCCAATCCCAACTCAGCCTCGACCATTACGGCGTCGGATCGGTCGCCGAGGCCGCCGCCTTGATCGGGGCGGGGCCGGGAAGCCGGTTGCTGGGTCCGCGATGGGTGCGGGACAATGGCACCTTCGCCGCCGCCATCGCATCGGAGGGCGCACAATGACCGTCCATTTCATTGGCGCCGGACCGGGCGCCCCGGATCTTTTGACCCTGCGCGGCCGCGACCTGATCGCCCGCTGCCCGGTCTGCCTTTATGCCGGATCGCTGGTTCCGGCCGAGATCATCGCCCATGCGCCCAAGACTGCCCGCGTGATCGACACCGCGCCGCTGACCCTCGACGCCATCATCGATGAATTCGTGGCCGCCCACGACGCCGGTCACGATGTCGCCCGGCTGCATTCCGGCGATCTGGCCTTTTACAGCGCCGTTGCCGAGCAGATCCGGGCGTTGGAGGCGCGCGATATCGCCTATACCATCACGCCGGGCGTCCCGGCGGTGTCGGCCGCTGCCGCCGCGCTGGGCCGCGAATTGACCGTCCCGGAGGTCGCCCAAAGCGTCGTCCTGACCCGCACCTCGGGCCGGGCCTCGAAGATGCCCGAAACGGAAACGCTGGAAGCGTTCGCC
>LFIK01003090.1_pt1 | contig 13527 bp, 5 predicted proteins | sample 643401 | NCBI WGS metagenome assembly LFIK01 (sample SAMN03777447, study PRJNA286221) | soda lake metagenome | biome: soda lake; feature: Kulunda steppe; material: water; isolation source: sample T5-Br brine of Lake Tanatar-5 | place: Russia: Kulunda steppe | collected 2010-07 | reverse complement strand
TAGATGAAAGAGAAATGAGGTCGGGTGCGCGTGCTGCCGTGGCGGAGGCATGGACCAACCTGAAGATGGGAGGAGGCATGCAATGGAATCGGTTGGAACAAGCGGCGGTCGATGTGGATGGACACCAGCTCGTCTGGCCTTCTGGTGTGGAGAATTGTCGTGCTGGGTAGAGAATCATTGGTGTTGGTGATCAACATTGCGAGGGCCTTCCCCCTCACAGCACCAGGATGCAGATTCCATCGTTTCTCCCTCGCTTCTTCTTCCGTCGGCACGCCTCCGGTTGGACACGTGCATGTCGCCATCAAACCTCTCCTTTCAACCGCACCTTCCGCGACGCACGGCGCCGACGCACCGCGCTTCCATCGGAGAAGAAACTCCCTTGCCTTGGCTCCTGGCCATCGCTCCCAGTCCGTCTCTCAGCCTCTCTGGGTGTGGCTCACAGCAGTGGTGGTGGGAGGAGCTTCGAGTGACGATCCCAGACGATCGAGTGCGAAGCGCACCGACGAAGACCTGCTCGAACGCAAGCGCCGTCGCTCGCGGTTTGGGAAGCGAAAGGGAGGAGGAGGAGGCGAGAGGTTCGTGACCGGCGTGGAAACGAAACCTGGGACGGATGCAGGTTCGAATGCGATTCCAGTGGACGAGGAGAAAAGTGCTCGGAAGCCAAGGTCGAGGAGATGGACACGCGAGACGTGATGGGCGTGGATCTGCGAACATGTGGACGGTTCGAGCTGCACCGCGGTCTTGGACCTCGTGGGAAGCCGAAGACGTGGTCGTGGAGCAAAAGCTGGGCACCTTGGGATTCTTGCAAGTGGACACGGCTGCGACGGTCCAAGACGCAGTCCAGCACGACAGCCAACGCCAAGCTGTGAAAGAAGGAGGCGTGTACGTGCGACTCTATCGAGGAAGAGTGGTACGAGGAAAATCCTTCAACAGCAAGGTGGTCCTGAAAGCGTATCCCTCGGAACGTGAAGTTGGAGGACCGCTTGCACGGCAACTTGCAGCCAACGAAGTGAACGTGCACGCCGCACTCCAACCGACAGATGGCAAGTACAAAGGCGCGCATCCGTGCATATGCAAGCTCATGGGAAGCTTCACGACGAAGGAAGGGATTAGCGCTGGAGAAAATTGGCTCGTCTTCCGGGACGACGGGACAGAAACCGCCGCACAATACGCTTCTCGTGCCGCAGCAGCGACGTCGCAAGGGAAGGCGGTAGGTGAAGGCGAGTTTTGGGATCGTTTAGATCCTCTTCGACCTCTCGCAAGACGTGGGAGGATGATACGAAACATCGGCCGGCAGACCATAGAAGGATTGGCGTACATGCATCGAAATGACAGGCTCCATCAAAGCTTGGGACCGACGTCCGTGGTGCTCCGAAACGTAGACGAACGAATCCCGGAACGCGTAGAAGCACGACTCCGAGACCTCGCCTTCGGCGTGGACGTGAGCGAAGCAGGAATGGAATCGAAAAGTGCAGAAGTGGATTTGGCGGAAGCTTTGTGGAGACGAGCGGCAAGGGAAGGGGCAGAAACCATCGCGGAAAGGAGAGCGTACGGAATGGCCGACGATGTGTTCATGGCGGGCCTGTTCCTGGCGTACCTGAGCTTCATCTCCTTGTGCGAACCTGGAACCATAGACGGGCCTTCGTTGCAGCGTTTGCTCGAAACCACGTTCCAAGCGGATGTCCAAGCGTTTCGAGAGTACTGCGAGGCCGACGAGCGATGGACGAAAGCGGTCCGATTCCTAGATAGCGGAGCGGGTGCGGGCTGGTCCCTCCTGGAGGAGATGCTCAATAAAGACTGGAGAAGTAGACCCACTGCCCACAGCTTCATTGACCACCCGTTCTTTCGGAACGTGGAAGTTCAGAGGTGAATCCATGGAACAAAGGAAGCCAATTTTGTTAAATTTTGGGCGGTTCGCGATCTTGAAGCAACCAAAAGCCTGCACAGCTATCTGCCTCCGGGTCTGTCTGCACCGCCAGGAAATGTAGCCCTTCAACATCCTTCTTTGCTGCCTCCCAAGCCTCTGCCTCTTCTTTCCCATCAGAAGTCCGGGCGATTGCGGCATACCTCCATCGGTTGTTGATCCCCGTCTGCAAAATCAGGGAGCTTTGGGCAGTGTCGGCATTGATACTGGCAAGATCCAAACCGTTTGTCCAAACTGCCAGAGGAAAGGCTCTGGCAGTGAAGACAGCAACCCCTGGGACCAACGCATTGTCGGGCAGACCGTCCAGCCCAAGCAACGAGAGGTCGTACACTTCCCCAAATGTCTTGCCAAGCTTGACATCTTCTACTTCCCGTTTCAATGTGGCAACATCTATCTGCACAAAAGCCCATTGTTCACCCCTCAGTGCATCTGGTAGATTTTCCGGCGCCATACCTTCCAGGTTGATTAGGGGAGGTATGCTCCCATCATAGCCTGGATCCTTCTTGTACACCTCTTCCAACCTATCCTCGATCAGGCCCATCAGACTGACACATCGCTTGCTGGGCACGGGCTTCACTTCCAATTCTTTCAGCGCTTTCGCAATGATGGTTTGCATCTGCGATCGGAAATACCTGATCTTTTCAGGCCTTTGTCCCGATTCGTCCATCACACGTTTCAGTGCTTCTTTGAGTTGCGCACTGTTGATTTTGTTGTTGGGGAAGTACTCGGCGTGTACGAAGCTTCGATCGGGTGTGCATATCAGGAGTTCCCACACCTTCTTTTTCCTTTCGTCGAGTATGGGTCTCGAACAGAAGTCCATTTCCCACACCGGCACGGTGGATTGTTCCGCAGTGGTTTGTGCGGCACGCACTTGTTTCCCATCTGCGACCACGCCCTTGGTTCGTCCCTTGCGTCGCACCTGTCCCTTCCATCCCCACGCCTGGACCGTCCTGCACGCACACGTGCCACGCATGGCGACGTCCAAAGGCGCGGCCGTACACGTCGGCGTGCGCTGTGCGACGCCTCTGCACTCGCTCGTCTCGTCGGTCCACTCTCCCATCCCTTCGTAAACTCGCCGCTTAACTTCGGGAACGGAGGACGGTGGAAGGTGTCTTTCCCAGAGGCGTTTCTACGAGACCCGTCTGTCCTTGCTGAAAAGGGGATCCAAAATCCCCTGGACGAACTGGTGGAGGCAGTTTCGGTCGGTCGATGGGACGATGGTGTGAAAGCACGGAGGGCTGCTTGACGTGAGTATCAGAGAGCGTAATACTTGCATTAACCCACCCCGTACATATGATGGGTGGTTTTACTTCAAAGTTACGTCACGCGCATGATGGGACGCGTGCGTACATGGCTTGATTCTTGAGGACGAGGTCGTCGTCTGCAGTAGAGAATAAACTCCCACAGAGGGATCTTGCATCCCTTTTTTCAACAGGCGTTTCCCTTTGAAAGGGAAGGCATTCGGGTTCGATGGGAAGATCCGATCGGGTTCGATCGGAAAGAGACGGACGAAGCGATCCAAACGAAACCGAACGAGAAGCGCGCCAGAACGATGGACGCGAAACAAGGCAGTCGTCGTAACACGTAGCGAGATCGAACGGTGTTGAAAGACGCAGGAGGAGGACGAGACACGTCGGAGAGGTCGCACAAGGAAGAGAAGGCCGATCCGTAGACGACGTGGTACGGCAGCAGCAAGGGAAACGGAAAGCAGGCCAGCAACATGCACACCAGCCAGTCCAAAAGAATGTCGGATGCGCAGCTGAGCTTCCTGCTGCAGGAACTGGGAGAAATCATGCAACATGCTGAAGAAGACGGAACGCAATCCGAACCCTCGGCACTCGTCTCGAGATTACGGTCGCTGCTGCCCGCACTGATAGACGAACACCTGGGTACGAAATCGTCGAGCGAAACCGAGAAAGCGTCCATTCTGAGGCTTGTGCTATTGGCAGTGGATCGTTTTCCTTCCGTATTCCTAGGAGCGGGTGTGATGAATCCTGTCAGTACCCTTTCGAGGTGTTTTGCCACTCATCTAGAATCCAGCAACGTTTCTTCTGTCACTGTCCTTGTCTTCAAACTTTCACATGCCCTGCTCCAATTGGTGCAGGAAAGGCAACTAGCCATATGCAGGACCATGGTGTCAGAATTGGGAGAGATGATGGTGAAAAGTGCCAGGAATGCCCAAGGTCTTCAGCAGAGCCAAGGCTCGGACCAAGTAGCTACTTGCTGTTTCCAGGTGTCGCGAGGACAATGGGAAGAGTTGAATTCTGCAGGAACTGAAGGCCCAGCAGTTAGAAGCACTTCGAATTGGTCACTTGAGGTAGATCTTTCTGACAATGAATCGTGTGAAAAGTTGTTTGTGGTGTGCAGCTCAACATTGGCATCCTTCCTGATTGAACATCAGATGCTGTCAAAAGTATTGGACTTGACAAGCACCTGCACAATAGTTGCCAATATGATGAGGTGCAAGGGCTTTCAAGTGCAAGTGGCGTGTCTCGAATGGGTTGTTTGTGTCAACAGCATTGATCCTTCCCTGGCACCCCAGGTTTGCCACGATGTTTTTTTGTCGACCATGCTCAACATGGCCGAGCACCATAGCCAGAGCACAAATGCCACCTTGCGCGATCTCTTTGCCGCTGCTTTTGCAAAGTGCGTCGATTTAGTGGTAGGTCTTGTTGATACCGATGACTTGCGGGCGTATCATGAGACAATCATTGGCAGTTCATTGTACATTCTCAATCAATCGTCGGGGCATGTGCTTCTTCTTGCTTTTGGAAAGCTCCTTGGAAGGGTCATCAATGCAAGCACCGGAACTTTACACGTAGTTGTTCCCCTTGTACGGGACGCCGTCAAGAGGCATGCGCAAAGTTTTGTGATGGGCCTTTTCCAAACTATAAACCCCTGCATTCTGTTTGAAAATGAAGATCAATTGGATGGCCAGCCTGTACCTAAAAAACAAAGGACAATCATAGAAGAAAGCTCCCATCAATACCAAGGAAGGAGTGAGCACCAGACTGGTAAGAAATCTGTGGAAGCACTGCTGAGAGTACTTGAGCCCGAAACAGAACTTATATCAACTGACGAGCTCCTTGCCAGGGCACAGTGTCTGGGTTTCTTGTTGGACTCTCTTCCTGAAGAAAATGTGCTCGACCAGCGTCTTCAGCGCTGTATTGAGCACTGGCTTCTATGGGGTGTCCAATCACAGTGTGCTAAACGCAGTGATGTTACCATAGCCCTGATGAGGGTATTGGCTCATCTTGACTTCCAGCACGCTCATCTTCGCTCAGGGGTTGATCAACTTCTCTTAGGCTCCTGGAGTGATGTTGCGCTTGAGGGATGCAGGGTGGATAGTTTGAAACTTTTGATTCAGTCCAATTATATCGACAGGGGTATCAACAGCCTAATAATCAAACTCCTTCAGAGAGGATGTGCAGAGCGCTCGTCTTCCCTTCGTATGGCCGCTTGCACTTTGATCCCTCTAGTCAGTGCTCATCTCATGAATGCAGGAAGTATGATTCCGGATGAGGTTTCTCTCAGCCTCCACGCTCTACTTGAGGACCAGTCGGACATCGTTCGGGCAATAGCAATCTACTCCACAGTTGTTTCTGCTATTCCAACTTTTGCTGCTGTCAAGTCCTGGTGCAAGAATGCTTGCGTCTGGGCAAGCAATGGAAAAGTTCCTCCATCCTATACATTGCTCGCAGCTGCAGGCATTGGTGAACTCCAAGGTAGTCAATCCAAGGAAGTGTGCCAAGTTTTATGTTTGGAAAGAATTGCAGACCTTGTACCACATCGTATGCTGCTGGATACTGTCACGTTCTCGATTGTGCAGGGATCACACCCTCACAGCGCTGCAGCATCTTTAGCTGCTCTTGGATGTTTCCTTCTTTCAGACTCAAAGGAAATGTTCCACGGTTGTGGTGCTACGCTCATGGATTGTCTACATGCATCTTTGACGGGACGGACCGAGGCGATCGAGATTGCACCATTTGCCATTGTGGGATTTGCTCAACCTTGGGTTCTTAGAGAGCTTTTTCAGAATGATCACACGAAAGAGAACCAAGACACCCCATCACAGGAAAACATGGCAAGTAAGCCTCCCAAAGATACAGAGGTCTGCAGTTTGGAACTTCAATTGATTCAAGAATTAAGGGCCAAATTGGAGAATGGCAACGACCCTGCTACTGCTACAACAGTGGTTTCATGCCTTGGAGCCCTTGGAAAAACAGTGCAGAGCCGCCAGGCGTTCCTTCTGTCCCTTCTCCTGCTGATAAGCCAGCTTGACAGTGAAGCTAAATCCGTAAATTCGGCAGCTGCAGTGGAGATCAGAGCTATGGCTCAGAACCAGGGATCATCGGCTTACAAAGTACTTTGTGGCAGCCGTCCTGTCCTCGAGTATGTTGTGCGGAATTTGATTGCCAGGCCCAAGCTTCTGAAGCAGCTAGCAACTCACGTGCTAGAGGAGGTAGAACTCAATCTGTTGAAGCTTATGGTAAAGGAGACGCTGCCTAGTCTAGTGGAGCAACAGCAGACAGATATCCTAGTAGAGATTGCACGTAGATTCACTTCCCTCCAAGGGAAAGAGATGTGTGTTGCTGCTCTCCTTGTGCAGTATGGACACTACGCAATTGCAGAGGCACTGATGGGAAGTAGCATTCAAGAGATAGACAGACTCATGCAGTATATGGAATCTGTCACCGGTTGGGGTTTTATTTCGCAGTTGGAAACCTGCCTGCCTGCATTACTCAGGCAAGTCACATGGAAATTGGGAGAAGAGAAGCATGCTTCATCTGTGCAAACGAGGGAGAGAACACATGATATGCTTCAGCAAGTTGCACAAATAATCACGAAAGAGGCGAGTGTTCCTGGCCTGTTAAAGGGCCATTTTGTGATGCTGCTCAATTCCTTGGGAGACCATTTCAAGTCAAAGAAAGTTACTGGTAACGAGGCCTTGCAGGTGGTCCGCTCCCTCGATGTTCTGGTAATCTTTATCGAAGGTAACATAGTGGAGTTTGTGCCTCATGTGACTGCATTGCTTACCCAGGCCACTGAACTGTCGAATGATCCATCTCTTCATCATTCTATGCTGGAGCTGAGGCAGTCAGCTAGAATGGCTGTCGTTGGTGCTTGGAAAACGTTTTTGAACGCTTTAATCAGGCACATGCCAGCTGCGCTCTCACGCGTAGGCCCACAAGCTTTGGTTGTACTGTTACCAAATTTTGAAGAAAACAAGTTGCTTGCTGCAGCAACTTCAGCAGCCTTAGACTTCCTCGTGCATCCATCAACAGATAACAAGGAGCATGTGAAGAATGCGCTGCGGCTTATGCCTCCTCTTCCGGCTCTACCAGAGACTGAACAGATAACCAAAGCAATTGAGGCTGAGAGAGGGCATCTTACCATCCATGACAAGCTCAAACTTTTGGAAGAGTCGCTTCACCACGAGAGCCTTGCTGTACGGCACGCTGCACTGGGAGAGTTTGTCGCACTCTTGGGTATACACAAAGGATGGCCTTCTGGAGTGGGAAGGCATTTGGAAAGCTTGCCAGGACGCAAGAAAAGCTCAGACTGCAGTGACCTGCTGTTGCTTGAAAACTGCATCTCAACATTGCTGAGATGTGCAGGTTCAGAGGCACGTTCCCTGCTCCGATACAAAGTTCAGCTAAGGGCAGCCAGGTGCCTCGGAATGATTGGCGCTGCTGATCCTGCAAGGCTCAACATCACAACACGCACTCCTGTCCAAATAGGCATATCGGATGAAGTCCTGGCACTGAGGCTGATTGAAGATCACTTGTCTCGCGTCTTGAGTGGTGCCTCAGATATTGATACACTTGATGCAGCCGCATATGCAATTCAGGAAATCTTGAAAGCTGAGCCAGGAGCAAGTGTGGATACACCCATTTGTCTTTCAGGGGCTCAAACACCACATGGAGCTCTATGGGCAAACCTTTCCGAGAGTGTCAAAGAAGTAGTCAGGCCATGCCTGACCTCAAACTTCACACTTCAGCTGAAAAGCTCAACCACTAGGAACCAAACTCCTATAATAAGCTCAAGGCCAATGAGCTTTAGAAGGTGGATCCTACTTTGGATACGCTCACTTGGAGCTCGAGCTACAGGAACCAAGGGCCTGTTGTTTCGTGCATGTCAAGGTGTCTTCCGACATGATATGACAACTACCCTGTTCTTGCTACCGTTTATTGTGCACAACGTTGTTTTGAATGCAGATGAGGCAGCGCGAGTTGACATATTCCAGGAAATAATGGCAGTTTTGCAAGGAAGTCTTCCGGATGCGCCAAACACACCACACGATTCAGAAGGAATGCTTGAAGTAAGTACACATGAAGTATTTGCTTTGGTAGATGCTTTGAGCACATGGGTGGAAGAAAACAGGTCAAAGAAGGAAGAGGAGAAAGTCGATGATACTTACGTGATAGCACTTTTGGATGCCATACCGGCGGAGCATCTAGCTTCCGCAGCATTCCGTGTCAATGCCCACGCAAGGGCGCTGAAGTATACTGAAGAATTCCTAAGAAAGAAGACCGACAACTTTGGAGGTTTGAATCCATGCGCAAGGTTGAGTAACAAGTTTGATGATGAAGGAGTGCAGCTACTGCAAAGAGTGTACCGGGGTCTTGAGGACCCAGATAGCTTGGCTGGTTTAGCAAGCTTGCGCGAATCGGGTGAGAAAATTGATGACAGGCTCATCATTGCAGAATCAACTGGGAAGTGGACTGAGGCATTGTCACTTTATGAGAGAGAGAGGCAGACTAGGTCATGGACCTCAGGTACCTCGTCTGTTGATGGACTAAACAAGTCCTGCCTCCAGCAACAGATTCATGACGATGGGTATCTACGATGTCTACTGAAAATGGGACACTGGAGTGCTGTGATGACCCAGGCCAACGGTCTCATGCATCTTTTGCCATCCAGGAAGGCACAGTTTGCGTCTAGGGGAGCAGAGGCAGCTTGGAGGCTTGGGCAGTGGGATATGCTTGACAACTACCTTGGAACGTCTGGGGCAGATGTTAATGCTCTTCGCAGCATGGGAGGATTTGGATCAGTGATTGAAGGAGAGGGGATCCGTGTTGGTAAACTACTCCAGGCAATGCGTAGCGAGGATCCCATGTGGTTTTATGAGGAAGTCAAAAGATCCAGATACGAAGCCATGTCCTACCTGTCAGCTGCAAGTATGGATTCGTATGAACGAGCGTATCCTCGCTTGGTTTGGTTGCAAATGGTCCAGGAAGTTGAAGAGACCTTCGAACTGCACTCAAAAAAGTCCAAAAGTGAAGTAGGGGAAAGACATATGCTACGGGCACTTTCGAAGTGGAGCGAGAGATTGTCTGCAACACAACCGTCACTGTCTATTCGTGAGCCCATTCTCTCACTCAGACGGCAGCTTTACACTTTCCTGGGTCTTCAGGAGGAAGCTGGCAGTTGCATCCTTGAATATGCAAAGATTTGTAGGAAGTCAGCTCACTATGATGCTGCTTTCATGGCTGTTTCAGAAGCTGAAGCCAAGGGAGTGCCATACTTTGAGTTGGAGCAAGCAAAGCTTCTCTGGGACATAGGACAAGGCCATCATGCTATTTCTGTCCTCCATCGTTCCTTGAGGAGGAAACCGCAAGCAATTGGTAGGCAGGATGCAAAAATGCTGCTACGTCTTGCTCGCTGGGCACACATGACTGGCCAGATGCAGCAAGACTCCATCATTAGCCATTATAAGCAGGTGATTGATTTGGAGAAGCACTGGGAGAAGGGGTACTTTTATCTTGCTAGATATTTGGATGAGTTACAAGCCGATGCAAAAAAACGGCAACGGGACACTGGACGGGGTCTACCCTTCACAAGCACCACAAAGAGGGCTAGCAAGGACCCCGAAATCCTGGAAAGGCACTATTTGGAATATTTGACAGAGGTGATTCGCAATTACTCTCACTCTCTCAAGTACGGACACATGCACATTTTTGAGAGTCTACCAAGGATGTTGACTTTATGGTACGACTTTGGTGCTGAAATTGCCCGCATGGAAGGCAGTGTTCCTTCCAAAGATAGACGCATTGCCACTGAGGTTATGGTTCTTGTTCAGCAGTGTGCTAAGATGTTGCCGGTGCATGTGTGGCTTACTGCATTGCCTCAACTCACCTCTCACATAGCCCACATAAACCCTGATGTACAAAAGATCACGGCACACATTATCGGAAAAGTTTTGCAGTTCTACCCCCAACAGACGCTTTGGGCCCTTGTGGCCATGACCAAGTCCACTGTTTCTCAACGCAGGAGCAATGCAACTGAAATCATTGCTATCGGCAAGAAACACGCAACTACAACGGAAGGCAAGAAGGTGTACAAACAATTCATTCCCTTTATAGAGCAGCTTATCAAATTGTGCTTTCATAGCATACCACGGGGACAAAAAAGTTTCTCGTTGACCAACGACTTCAGTGTCTTGAAGCGCATGATGCCGCTCGAAATCATGATGCCTGTACTGAAATGCCTCACTGTTGAGCTTCCAACCGATGGAAAAGTTGTGGATGGAGGGCGACCAATTGCTCCAGAAGTGTCTGTGAAGATTGAAGGGTTTCAGGATGAAGTCGAGGTGCTCCTGTCTCTCCAGCGGCCAAAGAAGTTGCGACTCTTGGGCACAGATGGTATTGAGTATACATTTCTTTGCAAGCCAAAGGATGACTTAAGAAAAGATGCACGGATGATGGAATTCACAACAGTTCTGAATAGACTTCTCTCGAAGAATGCACAGAGCAGAAGGCGCAGTATGTATATCAGGACTTTTGGAGTAATACCCTTGACAGAAGAGTGTGGATTAATCGAGTGGGTGCACAATACCACTGGCTTGCGCCATGTCTGTCAAGACGTTTACACCAGAGAAGGATTGTTTGACCGTAGACGAACCAATCCACAGATCAAGAAGATGTATGATAGTGCACAGGGTGGCACTCCATCAGATCTCCTGAACGCTGTTCTCGAAATGTTCCCCCCCCGCCTCCACTTATGGCTTTTACGGATGTTCCCTGAACCTTCCCTGTGGTACACAGCCCGGAATAATTTCACCCGCACTGCAGCAGTTTGGTCTATGGTGGGACATGTAGTTGGACTTGGCGACCGGCATGGTGAGAACATTCTCATCGATTCTGCAAGTGGAGACTGTGTGCATGTTGACTTCAGCTGCCTCTTTGACAAAGGACTTGCGCTAGAGAAGCCGGAAGTGGTTCCTTTCAGACTCACCCAGAACGTTGTGGATGGCTTTGGAATATCTGGAGTAGAGGGTTCATTCACGAGAATGTGTGAAATTGCGCTGAAAGTGCTGCGGGTCCACCGCAATACGCTTATGAGTATACTGGAGACTTTCGTCCATGATCCACTTGTTGAGTGGACAAAGCACACCAGGCATACCACCAGTCCAGACCAAGCTGACAATGCATTGGCGCGGAAAGCGCTCGCGACTATTCAAGGGAGGCTTGATGGAGTTCTAGTAGGAGTACGATCAACACCGTCATTGCCATTGTCCGTAGAAGGGCAAGTGCACAGCCTTATCAGCGAAGCAACTAGCAAGGACAACCTTGGAAAGATGTACATTTGGTGGATGCCATGGTTCTGAGCCTACTTCCGTAAACGACATGTGAGTGCTTTTCTGCTGCGTTTTTCTCAAAGTGAAAGCGCTGCCTACACGAATGCTAAGCTCTTCAGGTGAAGTACAGCTGCAGTACGAAAAATTCTGGTTGTCCACTGTGGTCACCCAACATCCAAAACCTAGCATCCACAAATTTTCAAGACAGACCCATTGAAGTTGCTTCGAATGCTAGTCTGCTGAAGTCTTGTGTAGCATGCCTTCTTCGAGGTAAGATTCCTGAACTGTGACTTTTCTATGGGCAAACACCATAAACATGGTGAACAATGCACTTGCAATAAAAATTGTGTCAAACCACTTTGCAAAAAAAGTAAACTCAAGCTCCTGTCCGAAAACTTCTGCAATCTGCTGTCGCAGGTGAGGTGGGAGCTGTTGCTGGACCAGTAAAATGAAAGAAAGGCAGTATAAACCCATAAACTCTGCAAAAAAAAGTGCCAATGCACCTGCAGAGGCACCGCTGCTTGCCAATGACATTAGCTTCAGTATGTCTCGCAGAAATGCCCTTATAGAGTTTGCTGAAACAAAGGCAATGAAAGCCAGTGTCAGATATTGGGAGAAGATACTTGCATCTATGGGTACGTGCAGTAGATTGAGGGTCAAGGCTGCAGCTACTCCAACTGGATCTGAGCCGGAGCCACTTGACCTTGTCATCAGGTTTAAGATAGCACGAAGCAAGCGCCAAACGCAGTATCCAGAGGTGGCGTACCCAAACCAATTGAAAACCAATCCCACCAATGTTCCTGCACGTGCATGCCTCTTGCTCATGTCCACTGTTTCCCTGAGTTCGTTGCGTAGGTGTCGACACACCTCTTCAAGGGCATTGATTTCCAATTTAAGCATGTTGATTTTTTCCTCCTGTCTATTTCTTTCCGCGATATTGGAGAGGATCCTTCCGAACAGCCCTCTTTTCTGGGTGACAAGTTCATTTCTTGTCTGTTCTACCATGAGCCCTTCTAGCTTCTCCTTCTTTACCCCAAGGACCTTCTGCGTTTGTTGGATTCTCCATTCAATGTTCTCCACATCTGCACTGGTGACTGGACGTACAAATGCATTAAGGTATCGAAAAGGCATCATCACTGCTCCATATCCGGAGAGGATGGCCATGAGTGTGGCTCCTAATGCTCCAAGTCGGGCCAAAAAGGGTGCTAGTGAGAACCTGGTGCTTGCTGCGATTTTTTGCGCCTCTTGGTTCTTTCCCATTTTCCAGAGTAGCCATAGGAAGATCACTTCCCATCCAGTTGCCAGGATCCAGGCTCTTCTTTTGGCGATGCCGAAGCTCGTGGCTGTCCTCTGTGCATGGTACACGGGCAAAAATACGACGAGGAACCAGCACAATGTCCATGCATTGATTTTCCAGCACGATTTCCTACCTGCAGCATCTCCAAGATTCATGGCTTCGATCAGCAGCAGCACCAGCAGGTTCCCAGAGGCTGCGAATGCGGTGGAGAACACGGTTCGGAGGGAGGCATCGGGCACCTCACGACCGCCACAGACTGAATTTTGCAGGAATTTCCGTCCAATTGCGTACAAGGACACGACCGATGCCACGCACAGAACGGTAGCTTGCATGTTTTCGTGTGGAGTTCCTTCCTGTCTCTTCACTCGCGGATCGTTCCGTTCTTCCTTTCTCTCCGTCGGCTACTTTTACCGTGGTTTTCCTCTCCTTCGATCTCCTTGTTCGCTTCCCTTCACGCCTTTCCTTCCACGTCGCAATCTGCAAAGTCGTGCTCACCTGTCTCCGCCACAGTCGTTCGCCATTCCCACTTCCTTTCCATCCACGAACGGACTCTCACCTCCTTTCCTGTGGAGAGAAGAAACTCACCTCCTTTCCTGTGGAGAGAAGAAACTCCGTGGGTTTGGAAGGGTCTGGGTTAACTCGTCGATTAACCTCGCATGGACGGTGGCGAGTGGACGAGCGTCGGCGGCATGGAGGCGGTGGCGGTGCACGAAGCGGACGGCGTGG
>LFIK01003086.1_pt1 | contig 13531 bp, 11 predicted proteins | sample 643401 | NCBI WGS metagenome assembly LFIK01 (sample SAMN03777447, study PRJNA286221) | soda lake metagenome | biome: soda lake; feature: Kulunda steppe; material: water; isolation source: sample T5-Br brine of Lake Tanatar-5 | place: Russia: Kulunda steppe | collected 2010-07 | reverse complement strand
GCAGGGTGATCCCGGTCGTGTAACTCGAGGCGTCCGAGGCGAGGTAGACCGCCGCCGCCACGAACTCCTCGGGCTCGCCCTTGCGCCCGGCCAGCACCCGGGCTCCCATCATGGTGTCGAGGTAGCCATCCGGATACTGCGCGGTCATCTCCGAAGTGAAGAAGCCGGGGGCGATCGCATTGACCCGGATGCCCTTGCGGCCGGTCCACTGCGCCGCGAGGTCGCGCGTCAGCCCGACCAGGCCGGCCTTGGACGAGGCGTAGGCCGCCTGCGGCAGTCCGGCGGTGGTGAACCCGAGCACACTCGAGACGTTGATGATCGACGAGCCGGGCTGCATGACCCGCCCGCAGGCCTGCGCCATCCAATAGGCCCCGTTGAGGTTGATGTCGATGACCTGACGGAACTGTTCGGGCGTCTCGTGCGTCGCGGGGACGGCGGTGCCGATCCCGGCGTTGTTGAGCAGGATGTCGACCCGACCGAACTGTTCCATGGTCGCCTCGACGACCTCGGTCGAGGTGGCCGGGTCGGCGACGTCACCGGGCACGACGATGCAGTGCCGACCGGCGGCCTCCACCTGCGCACGGGTGTCGGCGAGCTTCTCGGCCCGACGCGCGACCAGCACGACGTCCGCACCGGCGCCGGCGAACCCGATGGCGGCGTGCACCCCCAGTCCGGAGGACGCACCGGTGACGATGGCGACACGGTCGGTCAGGGCGAAGCGGGACAGGATGTCCATGCGGATCTCCAACGGGGTGATGGCGGGCGGCGGCAGCGGACGTGGGCGCATCGACGCGACGGCTGCCTGCGACGAGCACCGCGTTCCGCCGGCGCGAACCTAGAGCGACGCCCCCGACGCGACGGCATCGGCCTCACCCGAGCAGGTGCTCGAGGTCGCTGGTGTCGACCATCGGATCGTCGAGGTCGACCATGATCCGGGTGTGCGACAGCGTCCAGGCGCGACCGGTGATGGCCGTGTCGAGTGCCCGGTGATCGCCGACCTGCCTGGCCCCGAGTACCTCGCCCCGGAAGCTCGATCCGCGCGGTGAGGTGGTCACCAGCCAGCCGCCCGTCCCCACGAGCCCGTCGGCGACCATGCGGGCCAGCCGGGCGGACGTGCCGGTCCCGGTCGGGCTCCGGCAGATCACCCCGGGATGGACGTAGGTGGCCGACCGCGCCCGCCAACCCTCGTCGTCGACCCGCTCGAGCGGACCGCAGACGTGCAGGAACGGCAGGGGTCCGGCGAACCCGAGCGCGGGGTGTTCGTTGCGGAAACCGGGGTGCACGACCCGCATGAACGCGTCCCCGAACGCCGCCAGGGCGATCTCCTCGTCGCGGACGAGCGCGAAGCCCGACGCGGCCGCATCGACCAGCGCGTAGAAGCCCCCGCTCCACACCAGGTCGTAGTCGACGTCACCGTGACCGGGAACGTGCGCGCGCAACCCCCGCTCGGCGACGAACGCCGGTTCCCCCTGGGCGGTGACGGACTGCACGCGGCCGGCGACGCAGTCGGCGGTGATGTGCGCGAGCCCGGCGGGTGACTCGAGCGTCAGCACGCGCGGGCCCTCGTCGGGCATCGCGACCAGGCCGGCCTGCAGGATCGCCGTGGCCGTGCACAACGTGTTCGACCCGGAGTAGGGCGGGTAGCCCATGGCCTCCATGATGATGTAGCCGGCTTCGGCCCGTGGGTCGGACGGCGGCACGACGAGATCCACCGACATCGCGGGGTCGCCGTACGGGTCGGACAGCAGCAGCCGTCGCAGTCCGTCACCGTCCGATTCGAGGTAGCGCGCCTTGGCCCGCACCGAATCACCGGGCAGGTCGGCCACACCGCCGATCACGATACGGCTGACGTCACCGCCGGCCTGCATGTCGATGACCTCCAGCACCCGCATCCGTGGACCGAGCCCCAGGCCGGGACTAGACGGCATGGGGTGCCCCGATCGCATCCCACTTGGCGTCCGGGACGACCACGAGGTTGCCGACGAACCGCTTGGCCATGAATTCGGTCTGGGCCCGGTGGAAGGCCGACAGCGGGTAGGTGCCGTGCAGCAACGGACGGATCGTGCCGTCCTCGATCAGGCCGATCAGGCGGCGGAAGGCACCGCGCGTGCCCTGCGAGGAGCCGTGCAGCTCGAGGTGCTTGAGATACATCGTGCGCAGATCCAACGACACCACCGGCCCGGCGATGGCCCCCGAGGTGCTGTAGCGGCCCTCCGGCCGCAGGATGCGCAGCAGGTCGTTGAACATCGGTCCCGCCACCAGATCGGCGACGACGTCGATCGGTTCGCCGCCGGTCGCGTCGGCGACGGCGTCCACCAGCTCGCCCTCGTCGCGCAGGACCACCGCCTCGGCACCGACGTCCAGCAGGGCGCGCTCCTTGCCCCGGCTCGTGACGGCGTAGGGGATCGCGCCCCGGGCACGCACCAGCTGGATCAGGCCGGAGCCGACACCGCCCGACGCACCCGTGATCAGGACCCGTTCCCCCGGCCCGACCCGTGCACGGTCCAGCATGTGCTCGGCCGTGAGGTAGGCGCAGCAGAACGTGGCGAGCTCGGCGTCGGTGCGCGTGGTGTCGATCACGTGGGCGTTGGCGGCCTCGACGACGGTGTACTCCGCGTACCCACCGTCGCGACCGTGGCCGGTGTAGTCGATGTCCGCGAGACTGTCGTCGCCCTCCGGACGGTTGTAGATGCTGAAGTCCACGATGACGCGTTCACCGACGCGCTCCGCGGCGACCCCCGGTCCGACGGCGGCGACGGTGCCGACGATGTCGGTGCCCTGGATGCGGGGGAAGGTCAGCGTCGAGCGACCCCGGCGCCACGTCGACACGGACGCCGCATCGGTCTCCGTGCCGTAGGCCCCCTCCCGGACCCACACGTCGGTGTTGTTCAGCCCGCAGGCGCTGACCTCGATCAGGACCTCCCCGGCGGCGGGTTCGGGCACGGGCACGTCGTCACGCACCTCGAGCATCTCGAGTCCGCCGTGGCCGACGAGCAGGACGGCCTGCATGGTGGTGGGCGGCATCGGGACTCCTGCGGGTGGCGGCGGGTCGGGGTCGGCGGATCGGCGGCGGCGGATCGGCGGGAGTCTAGGGATCAGGCCCACACCGGGAACCGTGGTCCAGCGCGCACGGTCGGGCGCGCCGCCCGGACCTCCACGCGCACGGCTCGTGGTTGCGGATCGGGACGCCGGGCGCGTCTTCTGGTACCACCTCCGTCGAGATGCGCGGTGGGAGCCGCACACCGCCCGGGAGGAACGAGCAACGATGCACATCGCCCTGACCATCAACGACCACCTGGCCCGTGCGACGACCACCTACGGCGACCGGATCGGGCTGGTCGACGAACCCGACCAACCCGCGACGTCCCTGGGCGAGCTGACCTACACCGACCTGCGCGCCCGGGCGGACGCGCAGGCCGCCGCGCTCGACGCCGCCGGCTTCACGGTCGGCGACCGGGTCGCGATCCTGTCCCAGAACAGCGCCCGGATGATCGTCACCCTGTTCGCCGTCCCGGGCAGCGGACGCGTGCTGGTGCCGATCAACTTCCGCCTCTCCCGGGCCGAGGTCCACTACATCCTGGAGCATTCGGGGGCCCGCTGGCTGCTGGTCGACCCGGAGCTCGAGGAGACGGTGGCGGGCCTCGTCGACGAGGTCGCCACGCTCGAACGCACGCTGGTGCTCGGCCGCGACGACGAGTTTCTCTACCTCGACGGTGTCGAGCCACTCGCCTGGGAGCGTGACGAGACCGCGACCGCCACGATCAACTACACCTCGGGCACCACGGCCCGGCCCAAAGGGGTCCAGCTCACCCACCGCTCGTTGTGGCTGAATGCGACCACCATGGGGTGGCACAGCGGCGTGACGGATCGCGACGTCTACCTGCACACGCTGCCGCTGTTCCACGTCAACGGGTGGGGCATGCCCTACGCCGTCGCGGCGATGGGGGTCAAGCAGGTGCTGCTGCGCAAGGTCGACGGCCACGAGATCCTGCGCCGCGTGCGCGAGCACGGCGTGACGCTGCTGTGCGGTGCCCCGGCGGTGGTGGCCGCCGTGCTCGACGCCGCCGCCGAACTCGACGAGGTCCCCGGCCGCGACCGGGTGCGCATCCTGGTCGCCGGTGCGCCGCCACCGACCCGCACGATCCAGCGGGTCGAGGAGGAGCTCGGCTGGGAGTTCATGCAGCTCTACGGGCTGACGGAGACCACGCCGTTGCTGACGTTCAACCGCAGCCGGCAGGAGTGGGACGAACTGAGCGCCGCGGACCGGGCCGCCAGGCTGATGCGAGCCGGCTCGGCGGCGCTGGGCGTGGAGCTCACCACGGCCGCCGACGGCCAGGTCCTGGCGCGCGGGAACCACGTGCTGGCGGGCTACTGGGAACAGCCCGACGCGACCGCGGAGGCCCTGGCGGACGGTTGGTTCCACACCGGCGACGGCGGGGTCATCGACGACGAGGGCTACCTCACCATCGTGGACCGCAAGAAGGACGTCATCATCACCGGCGGTGAGAACGTCTCCTCCATCGAGGTCGAGGACGCGCTGCACGGCCATCCCGCGGTCGGCGAGGTGGCCGTGATCGGCATCCCCGATCAGAAATGGGGCGAGACGGTCACCGCCCTGGTCGTGCGCACCCCCGGGCACGACGACGTCACGGAGGCCGACCTCATCGCCCACTGCCGTGATCGGCTCGCGCACTACAAGTGCCCGACATCCATCGAGTTCCGCGATTCGCTCGATCGCACGGCCACCGGCAAGCTGCAGAAGTTCAAGCTGCGCGCGCCGTACTGGGAGGGCCAGGAGCGGCAGGTCTCCGGCGGCTGAGCCCGGGGTCAGAACCCCGGGTCAGAGCCCGGGGTCAGCCCCGCTGCACCGTGCCCATGCGCGTGACGGCCTCGGTCAGGGTGGTCTGCGAGGTGGCGAAGTTCAGGCGGACATGACCGGCCCCGCCGGAGCCGAACACGTGCCCGGAGCTCAGGCCCACCCGCGTCCGATCGAGGAAGGCGCGCGCCGGTCCGGCCAGGTCGGTCACGATGCCCGGCCCATCGCCACCGTCGACGTCGTCGAGTTCCAGCGCACGGCAGTCGAGCCAGGCCAGGTAGGTCCCCTCGGGCGGCGTGTGGCGGACCGCGGGCAGGTGGTCGGCGAGCAACGCCCCGAGCAGATCCCGGTTCGCCGCCAGGCCGACCAGCAGCGCGTCGAGCCAGGGTTCGGCCTCGGCGAAGGCCACGGTGTGCGCGAGCACGCCGAGGTGGCTCGGCCCGTGACTCACCTCCTCGGGCAGCCGGGCCAGGTCGTCGGCCGCGCCGGGGCCGGCGATCAGCAGGGCGGCCTTCAACCCGGCCAGGTTCCACGCCTTCGACGCCGACATGACGGCGAACGCGTCGTGCGCCCCGGCGACGCTGAGGTAGGGGGTGAACCTGGCCCCGTCGAGCACGAGCGGCGCGTGGATCTCGTCGGCGACCACGCGCACCCCGTGCTCGTGGGCCAGCGCGGCGACCGCAGCCAGTTCGTCGCGTGTGTGCACCACCCCGGTCGGGTTGTGCGGGTTGCACAGCAGGTAGGCGACGCGGTCGCTGGTGCGCCGCGCCCGGGTGAAGGCCGCCGTCAGTGCCTCGAGGTCGATGCGCCCGCCGACGTCGAGCGGCGCTTCGACGATCCGTCGGTCGTCGTGGGCGACGAAGGCGTAGAAGGGCGGGTAGACCGGTGCGTTCACCACCACCGTGTCACCGGGGGCCGTCACCAGCCGCAGCACCTCGACGATCCCGAGCATCACGTCGGGCGCGATCGCCGTGCGCTCCACCGCCAGGTCGTCCCAGGCCCAACGGCGGGCGGCGAACCCGGCCAGCGCCTCCGCATAGCCGCGGGCACCCCCCGGATAGCCGGTGTCGCCACGGTCCACCGCCGCGTGCAGCGCAGCGCTGATCGGCGCCGCCAGCGGGACGTCCATCTCGGCCACCCACAGGGGCAGCACGTCGGCGGGGTGCAGTCGCCACTTGATGCTGGTGCGCCGGCGCAACTGTTCGATCGTCAGCTGTTCCAGCGGGTTGTCGTCGGCGTGCGGCGCGTCCACGCTAGTCCCTCGTTCGACTGCGGGCAGTCAACCACGGCCCGACGCCGACCGACACGACGTCGACGTCTCGGGCCGTGAGTGCAGGACTCGCCGTCGTCGGGGGACGGTGCTCGCCGAAGCTGCCTCAGAACAGATCGCGGAGTCGTTCCAGGACCCGCTCGACGATGTTCTCGACGTCCTCGGACCCGGGCAGGTCGATGCCGCCATCGCCGTCGTCGCTCTCGTCGGCCGGCGGCGGTGGGGCATCGTCGACGGCCGCCTCGCGCTCCGCGACCGACTGTTCCCGGGCGCTGAGGTCCTGCTCCCGCTCGGCCAGGATCGACTCCCGCTCGTCGAGCGCATCGGCGCGCGACTCGAGCGCCGCGGTGCGCTCCTCCAGCGCCGCGAGCTGGGCGGCGACGTCCTCGTCCCGGTCCCCGGCGGCGGCCTCCGCCTCGGTGAGCTGCGCCTCGAGTTCCTCGATCCGGGCGTCGCGGGCCTCGACGTCCGCCTCGAGCGCGGCGATCTGTTCCGCTCCGGCATCGTCCCCGTCGACCACCACCGGATCGTCCCCGCCGGTCGACAACGCGATGATGATGAAGGCGAAGGCGAACCCGAGCACCGCCCCGACGAGGCCCAGCGTCCAGTCACGCAGCCGCGAACGCTCCGGTTCCTCCTCGACGTCGTCCGCGTCGGGGTCCTGGCCGTAGGGGTCCTGGCCATACGGGTCCTGGCCGTAGGGGTCCCCGGCACCGGTGTCACGCGGGTCGACGCTCGCCTCCCAGGCCCGGTGGGTGCCGGCTGCCGATCCATCGACGGCCGGCATCGCCTGGGTCGGGTCCTGGCCGGCGGGTGCGCCCTCAGCGGGTGGCACGGCGCGGGTCGCGTCCTGCTCGGACCCCGTCGGTCCGCCGGGCGGCGGTGGTTGCTGGGGATCGTCGGGTCGGTCACCGGCGTTGGGCTGATCGCTCACGACATGCTCCTCGGCTACGTACGACCACGCTACCCGCCGCCCGACGGCTCGCTACCGTGCGTTCGCCGATGTCGATCACCGCTCCCGCTCCCGCCGACACCGATGCGCCGCCGCTGCGCATCGGGCCGATCGAGCTGCGCACCCCCGTGGTGCTGGCACCCATGGCAGGGGTCACCAACGCCCCCTACCGCAGCCTGTGCCGCCGCCATGGTGAGGGGCTGTACGTCTCGGAGATGGTCGGTGCGCGGGGACTGGTCGAGGGCGATCGCACCTCGCACCTGAAGGCGTCGTTCGCGCCGGACGAGGCCGTGCGTTCGATCCAGCTGTACGCGACCGCCCCCGGGGATGTGGCCCGCGCGGTGCGCCTGCTGGTCGAGCCCACGATGACCGTCGAGACCCACAGCCGCTACGCGCCCGACGCCCGGCCGGTCGACCACATCGACCTGAACTTCGGCTGCCCGGCCCCGAAGGTGACCCGCCACGGCGGTGGTGCCGCCCTGCCGTGGCGGATCGACCTGTACGCCGCGATCGTGGCCGCGGCCGTCGGCGCCGCGGGCGACGTACCGGTCACCGTCAAGATCCGTAAGGGCATCGACGACGACCACCTGACCTTCCTGGAGACCGGTCGCATCGCCCAGGAACTGGGCGTGGCCGCGGTCGCCCTGCACGGTCGCACCGCCGAGGAGCGCTACGGCCCACCGGCGGACCGGGAGGCGATCGCTCGACTGGTCGATGCGCTGGACATCCCCGTGCTCGGCAACGGGGACATCTGGGAGGCCTCCGACGCCCTGGCGATGGTCGAGGAGACCGGCTGCGCCGGCGTGGTCGTCGGCCGTGGCTGCCTCGGACGGCCCTGGTTGTTCCGCGATCTCGAGGCCGCGTTCGCCGGTCGGCCGGTCCCACCACCCCCGGACCTGGGGCAGGTCAGCGACCTGATCGCCGAACACGCCGACCTGCTCGTCGCCCACGTCGGTGAGACGATCGGGCTGCGCGAACTCCGCAAGCACACCGGCTGGTACCTGCAGGGCTTCCCGGTTGGTGGCGCGCTGCGTCGGGCCCTCAATCAGGTCACCAGCGTCGAGCAGCTCCGCGAGCTGCTCGGTCACGTCGACCGGACGCAGCCGTTCGACGAGGGTGTCCGCCGTCAGCCGCGCGGGCACACGGATCCGCCCAAGCGGGTGATCCTGCCCGAGGGCTGGCTCGACGACCGGCACAGCGGCGTCGCCCTGCCCCCCGAGGCGGCGGCGGTCGTCTCGGGAGGCTGAGCCGCCCGGGGTCGGGGGTCACTCCTGCGGCGGCGAGTCCCAGTCCTGCACGTCCTTGCCGGCCTCACGCGACAGGATGTCGAGTGCCGCGACGGCACCGGCACCGGCCGAGATGATCGCCTGGCTGCGTTCCGGGCGGACGACGCGACCGACCGCGTAGACACGATCCACCTCGGTGCGGTATTCGGCGTCGACCGGTACGTGGCCGCCGTCCTTCTCCGCACCGAGCGACGCCGCGAGTGCCTGGGCGGCCTTGCCACCGGCGAGCACCACGTAATCCGCCCGGTCGGTCCCGGTCGACGTGGTCACCGCGAACCCGTCGCCGTCGACCGTGACGGCCTCGACCTCGTCGTCGCGGAGTCGGGCACCCTGGTTGGCCGCCTGGCGGCGGGCCAGTTCCTGGAAGGCCGTGCCACCCATGTCCTCGACGCCGAGGTAGTTGTAGAGATGTGCGTAGTGCATCGGGGTCTCGTCGGTGCCGTAGACCACGGTGTCCTGATGGTTCTTCGCCAGGAACAGCGCGGCCGAGAGCCCTGCGGGACCGTCGCCGACGATCGCGATGCGTGCCATGTGATTGCCTTTGGTGGTTGCCGTGTACGACCGCAGGTTCGCAGACCCGCCGCCCAACAGACGGGTCGGCTGCGTCACCGCGACGCAGCCCCCGGCCATGGCGATAACGTCGGCGTCCATGGACCTGCCCTCCGCGCCGGCGCACGGCGATGACCCCGCCCGGACCGACGATCCGCCGCCGCCGCGGCTGGTGCTCGCATCCTCGAGCCCGCGGCGCGCCGAGCTGCTCGCCCGGCTCGGGCTGCAACCGGTGGTGCAGCCGGCGGGTATCGACGAGACCGCGCTCACGGGGGAACACCCGGACGAACTGGTGGCACGGCTCGCCCGGGCGAAGGCGGCGCACGTGGCGCGGCGCCGCGGTGGCCGTGACGACGAGGTGGTGCTCGCCGCCGACACGATGGTGGTCCACCAGGGGCGGGCGCTCGGTCAGCCGCGTGACCGCGACGAGGCGGCAGCGATGCTGACCGCACTCGGTGGGACGACCCACCGGGTCGTCACGGGGGTGGCCGCGATGCGCGGTGAGCGCCGTGCCGAACGGCGGGTGGCCACCCGGGTCGCCTTCCGCCCGCTCGATCCCGACCGCATCCGCTGGTATCTCGCGACGGGCGAGGCCGACGACAAGGCCGGCGCGTACGCCCTGCAGGGTGCCGGGGCCGTCCTGGTGGACCGCATCGAGGGCTCGGACACCAACGTCATCGGCCTGCCGCTGGCCGAGACGGTCGAGCTGCTCGCCGAGCTCGGACTGGACGTGTGCATGCCGCCGGCCCGGTGACGACGCGGCCCGACGGCGCAGCGCCCCGCGCGACGGCGGGGGCGCACCCGCCGTCCGGCCGGTTCACACCTCGGGGGCGCGGGCCCGTGCCGCCTCGATGTCGCGGTTGGTGAACCGTGGGCCGAAGAAGATCGCCAGCACGAAATAGACCACCACGCTGGCCACGAACGGGGTCCGCAGCGCGGGTTCGCGCCCGAGCGGCCCCTCGGTGGCGGCGACCAGCGCGCCGCCGACCAGGGTGCCGATCGGCATGGCGCCCCAGCCGAAGAACCGGTAGACGCTGTTGACCCGACCGAGCATGGCATCGGGGATCATGGTCTGGCGCAACGACACGGTGACGACGTTCCACAACACCGCCAGGAAACTGAAGGCGATGAACATCACCGCCACCACGACCGCCGAGGACGTGATCGCCGTGATGCCGAACGTCAGGATCGGCACGCTGAGGGTGAGGAACATCGTGCGTCCAGGTCCGATCCGCTTCGCGATCATCGGTCCGAGCGCACTGCCGAGCACCCCGCCGATCGACGCGGACGCCAACAGCACACCGAACCCGAGACCGTCGAGCAGCAGGATCTCCTGCACGAACAGCACGTAGGTCGCCATGACCGCCGCCCCCGTGCCGTTCATCAGCGCCAGGGCGATCGCGAGTCGACGGAGCAGGTCGTCACCCCACATCCACCGCACGCCCGCCCTGATCGAGGCGGTCATCGAGGGGCGCGGGGTCGGCGGGACGATCGGCTCGGAGGCCGCGGCCGGCAGCCGTGGCCCGGTCGTCGACGCCGGAACGGTCGTCGACGCCGGGGCGGTGCGGAAGGTCCCCGGAATCGCGGCGACGAGCGCCGCCGACAGCGCAGCGGTGACCGCGTCGATGGCGAACGGCAACGAGATCGCCACCCCGACCAGGGCACCGGCGACGGGACGGGCGAGGAACTCCGAGGTCACGAGCTGCGCCCCGAAGATGTTGCCGTTGGCCCGCTCGAGTCGGTCCCGGCTGATCAGGGCGGGCAGGATCGCCTGGGAGGTGTTGTCGAACACGACCTCGGCCAGCCCGAGCACGAAGCCGGCGAGGTAGAGCAACGGCAGGTTCATCACCCCGGCGAACACCGCGATCGCGGTCAGCCCGGCCACCACCGCGCGGACCAGGTTCGCCCCGATCATCAGCCGGCGACGATCCAGGCGATCGCCCAGCACGCCGGCCTGCAGGCTGAAGACCAGCCACGGCAGCCGGGTAGCGAACGCCACCCCGGCGATGGCCAGGGCGTCGCGCGTCAGCAGGCTGGCCAACCACGGGAAGGCCAGGGCCGCGAGCCCGTCACCGACGTTGGACGTGGTGACCGCACCCCACAGCTTCCAGTAGCCACCGTTGAGGCCGGCCGTGCGCCGCGACCACCACGACCCGGATGACGGTGTCCCCGACCCGGTCGACTCGCTGGCCACACACGTCCCCACCGGCTGTGTCCGCGGCACCCTCGACGGCCACCGCGACGGGATGTCCACACCACCCCGCCGGCGCGCGAGACTAGTGAGTCGCTCAGGTCGCCGGGTGCTGCAGGCGTCGTTCGAGCCAGGCGATCAGGTCCGTGGTCACCTCGTCGCGGTTGGTCTCGTTGAGCATCTCGTGACGCCCGCCCTCGTAGACCCGTGACTCGACCTGGGTCAGACCGGCGGCGTCGTAGAGGGCCGCGAGCCGCGCCTGCCCGGCGGCCCCACCGACCGGGTCCTCGGACCCGCAGAACAGATGGACGGGCAGCTGCTTGGGGGCACCCGCGCGGACCCGCTCGAGCTGACCGATCACCCGCAGACCGGCGAACAGGTCGACATAGAACTGGGTGGTCGCGACCCAACCCGACAACGGGTCGGCGATGTAGGCGTCGACCTCGGCCTCGTCCCGCGACAGCCAGTCGCGGTCGGTGCGGCGCGGTTCGAAGGCCTTGTTGTAGTCACGGAAGACCACGTTCTCGAGCAGCTCGGAACGCCCCCGCGGGCCGAGACGGGCCCGCTCCGCCCGCGCGAGCGTGGCGGCGACCTCACCGAGCGGGCCGATCGGTCCGTTCGACCCCGACAGGATGAGCCCGTCGATCTCGCCGGGGAACGTGAACAGATACTGCTGGGCGAGAAACGACCCCATCGAGTGCCCGAGCAGGAACACCGGCCGGTCCGGCTGCTCGGAGCGGATCCGCAGCGTGAGACGGTGCAGGTCGTCGAGCACCGTCGCCCAACCCCGCGACGCCGCGAAGAAGCCCAGGTCGTCCTCGGTCGGGGCCGTCAACCCGTGACCGCGGTGGTCCTCGGCGTAGACCGCGATGCCGACGTCGTTGAGCGCGGCGGCGAACCGGGCGTAGCGCCGCGCATGCTCACACATCCCGTGGGCGATGTGCACGACCGCGCGGACGTCGCCGTCGGGCACCCACCGGTGGACCGTGACCGGCACGCCGTCGCGGGTGTCGAGGATGAACGTGTCGGCCGTGGCCATGTGTGCTCCGTCGCGTCGCGGGACGCGGCGCAGCCTAGGACACCGCCGCGGGAACGATCAGTCGCAGCCCGGGGCCGGGACCGCCCCGCGGGCGGCACCGACGAGCGTGGCGAGCGGCGTCGCCACCCCACGACCGTCGGCGGACCGGGCGAAGACCTGGCCCACCACCCGCCCGTCGTCGTCGAGGACCGGTGACCCCGACGATCCACCGGCGATCCGCAGGTCGAGCAGCATCCGCCCTCCCGCCAGCTCACTGACGGGGCCCGAACTGAAGGCCGGTTGGCCGCCGGGGAAACCGACGACCCGCACCTCGTCACCGACGCCGGCCGAGGCTCCGGTGCGCAGACTCGGCGGCATGGCGTCGGGCGGCAGCTCGAGCACGGCGACATCCGCATCGGTGGCCAGACGGTGGCTGGCGACCGGGGTCGCGGCACCACCGGACAACGGGCGGACCGCGATGCTCTGCGCCTGATCGACCACGTGGCGGTTGGTCACCACGACCGCGCCGCCCGGCAGGGCCAGCGCGAAGGCACTCCCCGTCGACGAGCGTCCGAGACAGTCGGTCGTGGACACCAGCAGCATGGCGTCGGCGAGCCCGGCGTCCGCCCCGAGTTCGTCCACCACCTCGGAGCCGGCCCGCCCGAAGACGTACTCGGCGATCGCGAACCCACCGACCGGCAGGAGCAGACCCAACGCGACCGCGACGGCGACCCAGCCACGGACCCGGTCGGCCATGCGTTGCAGCGGTGTGCGGTACCCGTCGAGGTCGTCGCGGGCCGCGTCGTAGGCGAGCGGATCCCAGAGCGGCTCGCCGTCGCCGGCACCGTCGCCCGGCTCGGGTTGGTCCGGATCACGCGGGTCCTGCTCGTCCACGTGCAGCTCGTCTTCGTCGGGTGCGGGCTCGAGCCTCGAGCCCGATCAGGGCCCTGACGGTACGGCTCCGCCCCGACACCCCGCGCCAGGCTGCGCCGCCGCGCCGCACCCCGGCGGCGGTCGGTCACCGGGGTGTCACCGGTTCGCCACCTCGACGCCGTATCGTGGCACGGCCGGCGACCGGGCCGGCGTCGTTGGGGAGCATCCTGGTGGACGACGCACGCCTCGAAGAGCCGAAGATGCCACTGCTCGAGAAGCTCGGACTCCATCGTCCCGAGCTGCGCAGCTGGGCGATGTACGAGTGGGCGATCACCGGGATGTACGCGGTGATCGTGACGGCCGTGTTCCCGATCTACTTCGCGTCGGTGGCCGCGGCCGACCTCGGTGGTGGCCGGACCAGTCAGGTCTACGCCCTGGCCAACACCGTGGGCATCTTCGTGGTCGGCCTGACCGCGCCGCTGCTCGGTGCCCTGACCGACACCAACCCGATCAAGAAGCGCCTGCTCGGCCTGTTCGCCGGGATCGGTGCGGCCGCCGTGTGCGGGCTGTTCTTCG
>LFIK01003085.1_pt1 | contig 13533 bp, 8 predicted proteins | sample 643401 | NCBI WGS metagenome assembly LFIK01 (sample SAMN03777447, study PRJNA286221) | soda lake metagenome | biome: soda lake; feature: Kulunda steppe; material: water; isolation source: sample T5-Br brine of Lake Tanatar-5 | place: Russia: Kulunda steppe | collected 2010-07 | reverse complement strand
GGCCGGTTTCGCCGCCGTCGCCCAACGCGGCGGCGCGCTGGGCGGGAATATCCCGCGCGATGTGCGATACGGTCTGGCGCTGGCGCATCTGTCGCTACAGATGACCGAAGAAGGCGCGCGCATCGCCGGGACTGCCAACCTGACCGATGCCCAGCGCCTGGAGGTCGAAACCATCGTGCTGGACCAGCGCGGCGTGCGGGCCTTCCGGCTGGGCGAATTCCGTCAGGCCATCGCCAGTTTCGATGCGCTGGAACAGTCGGCATCCGGCGGGCTGCGCCGGGATCTGGCGATCATGCGCGCCTATGCCCATCTCAACACCGGGCAGCGCGGCACTGCCCATGCCCAGTTCCAGCGGTTGCATGACCAGCTTGCCACGGCCGAAACCCGCGCAGGGCTGGACGCATCGCGTGGCGGACCCTGACGGTTCGCAATCGCAGGCTGGTGTGAAAACACCCCACAAACCCGGCGTCGGGCGCCTTTGCGCCCGACAGCGCCCCCGAGGCGCGCAGGTTGGGTGGGTGGGTGCGGCTCGGGGGCGCTCACTGCCTGCGCAGGCCAGATACAGAACGCCCGGTTAGGCTGCTGCGCCCGGAACGCGCGTCAGCCGTTCGAGGCCGCCAGCGAGATATTGGGCCGCGCCTGTTTCCCCGGCGGCGGGGCTGCATGGGTGTCCATGAACTCCATCACCAGCGGACGGATGTTGTTGCGCCAGCTCTTGCCGGCAAAGATGCCGTAATGGCCCGCGCCGTCTTCCAGATGGCTGGCCTTCTTGCTGGCATCCAGCCCGGTCAGCAGGTCCAGCGCCGCCAGGCATTGCCCCGGCGCGCTGATATCGTCCTTTGACCCTTCGACCACCTTGACCGCCACGCTGTCCAGCTTGCCGAAATCGATCTGATGGCCATCGACCACAAACGCGTTGCGGGCAATCTCGCGTGACTTGAAGATGCGCTCCACCGTGGACAGGTAGAATTCTGCGGTCATGTCCATCACGGCCAGATATTCGTCATAGAAACGGTTGTGCTTGTCGCGCTCGGTGGCTTCGCCCTTGGCTTCGTTGCTGATCTTGTCGGTAAACGCCCTGGTATGGCGCTCGCCATTCATCGAGATGAACGAGGCCAGTTGCAGCAGCCCCGGATAGACCAGCCGCCCGACCCCCCTGTACTTGAAGCCCACGCGCTGGATGGCCAGATGCTCCAGCTGGCCCATGGTCACCCGGCGGCCGAAATCCGTCACCTCGGTCGGGGCTGCATCCGGGTCCACAGGGCCGCCGATCAGGGTCAGAGTGCGGGGCTGTGCCGCGGGCTCCAGCTCGGCCAGATAGGCGGTGGCGGCCAGCGCCAGCGGCACCGGCTGGCAGACGGCGATCACATGGGTGTCCGGCCCCAGATGCCGCATGAAATCCATCAGATAGAGCGTGTAATCCTCGATGTCGAACTTGCCTTCGGACACGGGAATATCGCGGGCATTGTGCCAGTCTGTCACCCAGACCTCACAATCGGGCAGCAGCGAAGCCACGGTGGACCGCAGCAGCGTCGCATAATGCCCCGACATCGGTGCGCACAGCAGCACGCGGCGGGGCTTTTCCTCACGGCCGTGCACCTTGAAGCGAATCAGGTCGCCGAAGGGGCGGCTGACCTCGGACACGCGTTCAACCAGATGGTCGCGCCCGTCGCTGCCCACCACGGTGCGTACGCCCCAGTCAGGCTTGATCACCATACGGGCAAAGCTGCGTTCCGTGACCCGGCCCCAGGCGGACATGACCTTGAACATCGGATGGGGGAACATGCCCCACACCGGGTAGGACGCGAAGGCCCGCGCCGATGCCCCCATCCACTCATTCGTGTTGCGGATGGTTTCCATCAGATCGTAGGTCGCCATATGTTTCATGCCGTCTCCTTCCGGGGGGTGGCCCCGTCTTGCTGGATTCGCCGCTTCCCCCCGGACCTGCACGGCGTTATGCTGCGGGTGCGAGGATAAGGGGGAATTTCTGCCATGACAACTTCTGAATATGAAGGTGAGCCAAAGGTCGAACGCCTGAAAGAGAATCTGGCCCGCATCGAAGAGCTGACCCAGCGTCTGGTCGCCGCCCTTGCCCAACGCGAACTGCCCAAGGCCGAGCTGGAAGCGCCGGACCATTCCCTCTTCCTCAGGGCGAGTACCGCATATTGGTCGGAAATGATGAACAATCCGTCAAAGATGCTGGAGCATCAGATCAATTACTGGGGCAAGACCCTGAAGCATTATGTCGAGGCCCAGGAGGCCCTGCGCACCGGCAAGCTGATCGCCCCCGAGGATCACACCCCCGATGACCGGCGCTTTGCCAACCCGCTGTGGAAGACCCATCCCTATTTCAATTTCGTCAAGCAGCAATACCTGATGGCGGCCGAGGCCGTGCATGATGCCGTGCAGGCGCTGGACACGGTGGATGACCGCGAAAAGAAGCGGATCGAATATTTCACCCAGCAGATCGTGGACATGATGGCGCCCACGAATTTCCTGGCCACCAACCCCGATGCCCTGGCCAAGGCCGTGGAGACCGAAGGCGAAAGCCTGGTGCGGGGCCTGGAGAACCTGGTCCACGATGTCGAGGCCAACAAGGGCGAGTTGCTGGTCACCCTGGCCGACCGCGATGCGTTTCGCGTCGGCGGCAATATCGCCACCACCCCCGGCAAGGTGGTGTTTCGCAACCGCATGTTCGAACTGATCCAGTACGCGCCCACCACCGATGAGGTGCACCGCACGCCGCTGGTGATCTTCCCGCCCTGGATCAACAAGTTCTATATCCTGGACCTGAAACCGCAGAACAGCCTGATCAAATGGATCGTGGATCAGGGCTATACACTGTTCGTGGTCAGCTGGGTCAACCCCGATGAAACCTATGCCGATGTCGGACTGGATGAATATGTCTCCGAAGGGTATCTGGAAGCGATCCGTGTGGCGCGCGAGATCACCGGCGAGAAGCAGGTCAACGCCATTGGCTATTGCGTTGCCGGGACTGTGCTGTCCCTGACGCTGGCGCTGCTGGACAAGCGCAAGGACAAGTCCGTCCGGTCGGCCACCTTCTTCACCACGCTCACGGATTTTTCCGACCAGGGTGAGGTTGGCGTCTTCCTCGATGATGATTTCGTCGACGGGATCGAGGATGAGGTCAACGAAACGGGTGTGCTGCGGTCAAAATTCATGACGCGGACATTCTCGTTCCTGCGCTCCAAGGACCTGGTCTACGGTCCGGCCATCCGCAGCTACATGATGGGCGAGGCGCCGCCCGCCTTTGATCTGCTGTATTGGAACGGGGACGGCACCAACCTGCCCGCGCGCATGACCGTGCAATATCTGCGTGGCCTGTGCCAGCAGGACCGCTTCGCAGCCGACAGCTTCGAGATATGCGGCGAGCCGGTGAACCTGAAGGGCGTGAAGGTTCCGCTCTGCGCGATTGCCTGCGAGACCGACCATATTGCCGCATGGAAATCCAGCTTCCGGGGGGTTGCGGCGATGGGGTCGCGGTCCAGGGAGTTCATTCTGTCGCAATCCGGGCATATCGCGGGCATCGTCAACCCGCCGACCAAGCGCAAATACGGCCATTACACCGCCGACGGGCCGCTCGATGACGCCGAAAGCTGGCGCGCGCGCGCAACCTTCCATGAGGGGTCCTGGTGGCCCCGCTGGGAGGCATGGCTGAAAAAGCGGTCCGGGGCAAGGACCGCAGCGCGGAGTCCGGGTGATTCGGGCTATCCGGCGTTGTGCGATGCGCCCGGGACGTATGTGGTGGCCACACCTCAGCAAGAAGAATCAAAGGGTTGAGCCGCGCCCGGAAATAAATGCTGCACTGCAGAAAAAAACCTTGAAATGCTGCGATGCAGCATGCATATTCCTCTCAGAAGCAACGCCCGGACGATCCGGACAGAGCGACGCAAGGAGATATGCACATGACCACCACCGATTACACCAAGATGATGAAAGACATGATGGGCGCCTTCCCCGTGGACACCGCCGCGATGCAGGAAGCCTTCAAGACCCAGGCCGCCCTGACCGAGCGCATGAGCAAGGTTGTTCTGGAAGCTGCCGAGAAATCGACCGAGATCTCGACCAAGTGGACCAAGAACACCCTCGCCAAGGTTGGCGAAGTATCCACCATCAAGGAAGAGCCCGCCGACTATTCGAAGGCGATGACCGAATTCGCGTCGTCCTCGGCCGAGATGGCTGCCGAAAACATGGCCGCATTCGCCGAGATCGCCAAGAAGGTCCAGATGGAAACCGTTGAGCTGATGATGGCTGCAGGCAAGGACATGACCGAAGACATGACCGCCGCTGCCAAGAAGGCCACCGACGACATGACCGCTGCCGCCAAGAAGGCATCGGCGACTGCCGCTCCGGCTGGCGCAAAGAAATAAGTCATCTGGCCGCATTGCGGACAGACTGCAGTTCATCGGTTCCTCCTCCCTGCCGGTGAAATGCGATGGGCGAGCCTTGCGGCTCGCCCTTTTCTTTTGCACGGCACTCGCATAGGCTTGCTGCAGCGCAAAACCGCAAGGGAGGGGACGATGGCCGAAACCGACAAGCCGCTGTTGATCAAGCGGTACGCCAGTCGCCGCCTGTACAACACCGAAACCAGCGATTACGTCACGCTGGAAGATATCGCCCGGATCATCCGCGAAGGCCGCGAGGTGCAGATCGTCGATCTGAAATCCGGCGACGACCTGACCCGCCAGTATCTTCTGCAGATCATCGCCGAGCATGAAAGCCGCGGCGAAAATGTCCTGCCGCTGGCGGTGCTGACCGATCTGGTGCGCAGCTACACCACCCAGGCGCAATCGGTGGTGCCGCAGTTTCTGGCGATGTCCTTTGACATGCTGCGTGAGGGCCAGTCCAAGATGGTCGAGAACATGACCAGCCTGCCCAACCCGATGGCCGGGATGCCCGGGTTCGAGGAAATGCAGCGCCAGCAGCAGGCCTTCATGCGCAGCATGATGGCGGGCTGGCCCGGCGTGGCGCCGGGGGAGGATGCGCAGGCCGATCAGGGCAAACCCCGGGAAAGCGCGCCCGAAGACTTGGCCGAAATCAAGCGCCAACTGGCCGAGCTGCAGTCCCGCCTGGACACGTTGAAGAAATGACACCCCGGCGCGCGGCCTATTCCGCGGCCGAGGCGGGCGCCATGTCCGCAGGCGCCCTCTGGCCGCGGTACAGATAGTCGCGCGTCAGCGGCACGGCCTGCTGTTCCCGGGCCAACTGGAACTGAAACACGCATTGGGTGTTGAACCGGAAGGTCTGTTCGCAGCCCACCAGGTAATACCGCCACATCCGGCAGAAACGGTCATCGAACATCGCCCGGACACGGTCCTCGTTGGCGCGGAACCGGTCATGCCAGTGGCGCAGGGTATGCGCGTAATGCAGGCGCCAGACCTCGATATCGGTGGTCCAGAGCCCCTCCTGTTCGATCGCCGCCAGAACTTCGGACATGGCGGGCACATAGCCGCCGGGAAAGATGTAGCGGTCGATCCAGGGGTTGGTGGACCCTGGCGGCTCGGCCCGGCCGATGCTGTGGACCAGCGCCACACCGTCCGGCGCCAGCCGCGCGCGGAGGGTGCCGAAATAGGCGCGGTAATGCGGCGCGCCCACATGTTCGAACATGCCCACCGATACAACCCGGTCGAACTGGCCCGTCACGGCCCTGTAGTCCATCAGGCGGAATTGCACCTGATCGCCCAGCCCTTCGCGGGCGGCCCGCGCGGTGGCGTGGCGGTGCTGTTCTTCGGACAGGGTGATGCCCAGAACCTGCGCGCCATGGTCGCGGGCCAGGGTCAGCGCCATTCCCCCCCAGCCGCAGCCTATGTCCAGCACCCGCATGCCCGGGCGCAACAGCAGCTTGCGCGCGATATGGGCCTTCTTCTGCGCCTGGGCCGCCTCCAGGCTGTCGCTTTCATCGTGGAAATAGGCGCAGGAATACTGCCGGTCCTGATCCAGAAACAGGTCATAGAAGTCGCCCGAGAGGTCATAGTGATGCGCCACATTGCGTCGGGCCCGGGGCATGGGGTTGAACTGGCGCAGCGCGCGCAGCCAGTTGCGCGCCAGCCGCGTCAGACGCATGGGCGGATTGCGGTTGCCGGCGTTGATGTTGCGCAGCGCCAGCTCCAGCAGCCCGTGCAGGTCATCACGGTCGATGGTCAGTCGGCCCTCGGTATAGGCTTCGCCCAGCGCAAGCTCCGGGTTCAGCGCCAGCCTGCGCATGATGGCAGCGTCATGCAGGGTCACGCGGACATCGGGCAGGTCCGGGTTATTGTCACCAAAGCGCCATTCCCGGCCATCCGGCGCAACCAGCCGCAACTGACCATGGCGGACAAGCCGCTTCAGCATCGATACGAGAACCTGGCCCCACACGGGCGCCCCCGCAGTTTTCCAGTCACATCGCGGTGAACTATAGTCAAATCAGGCCCATTTCGCAACGCCATGCCCCCGGACGGTGCTCAGACCCCGCCCAGAAGCCCGCGCACCCCGTCATGGATCAGCTTGACCGAGACCAGCGCCACCATCGCATACATGAACGGATAGAACACCGCTGCGCGCATCCGGCGTACGATCATCGCCCCTGCCAGCACGGCCACCACCGCCAGCGGCAGCATCAGCGCCGCCGACCACAGGGTGCGCGTGTCAAACTGGCCAAGAGCGGCATAGGGCACCACCTTGACCAGGTTGATGACCGCAAAGAACACGACCGCAGTGCCGGTGAACACCTTTGGGTCCAGCCGCAGGGGCAGGGTGTAGATCTGAAAGGGCGGCGATCCGGCATGGGCCACGAAACTGGTGAACCCCGCGCTGGAGCCCCAGATCCAGGCCGCAACCGGGCGGTGCCCGGCCACAGGCGCGGCGCTGCGCCGGGGCAGGGCGACATAGAGCACGAAGCCCAGGGCCACCAGCCCCACCAGCAGCCGCACCAGGGCCTCGGAGGTATAGGCCGCGGCCATCCAGCCGATGAAAATACCCAGCATCGCCGCCGGAAGCATGGCGCGCAGCACTGCCCAGTCCCGGAAATGGCGCCAGGTCCACAGCCCCACCGCATCCATCATCAGCAGGATCGGCAGCAGAAGCGCCGCCGCCTGCACCGGGGGCATGACCAGCGACAGCACCGGCACGCCCATCAGGGCAAAAGCCCCGCCCAGCCCCCCCTTGGACAGGCCGACCAGACTGACCGCGACCACCGCCGCCGTCAGCGCGGCAGGGGTGTCGAACAGGGTCAGCGCCAGCAATGCAGACAGGGTGTCAGTCATATGCACGCTCTACCGTTCTGCCATATGCAAGGGAAGCTGTGAAATCCGGGCGCAAGGCATGATGCCTGTGGCGGTCGCTCTGACGCGCCCGCCCGCCTAGTAATCGCGCTCGAAGAACACGCCGACACCGGTGCGCCCCCGTTCATCGACCCGTCCGCGCACTGTGACCGAAGGCGAGACATCCAGATTGACCGACACCTCGCTGCGGCCCTGCGGGTCCAGCACCACATCGGTATAGATGTTTTCGGTCAGGTAGCGGCCGGCCCGCAAGGCCGCGTTGCCGTCTTCATCGGTGGTGATATCAAGGTCATCGAGCCCCACGGAACTGCGCAGCCGCTCCATGAACCCGTTGCCTCCACGCCCGGTGAGCGTTGCCACCGCCGAGGCAAGCTGCGCCGCCTGAAACACCGACAGCGAGCTGAGGTCACGGTTGAAGATCAGGCGCGAGACGACCTCTTCCTCGGGGAGTTCGGGGACCGAGGCGAAAGTGATCTGGGGGGCCGCGGCCTCGCCCTCGACGATGATGCTGGTGGTGACGCCATCGCTTTGTGTGGTGGCCACCAGCCGCACGAAGGGCATGAATTCGCCCTGCATGCTGGCGAAACCTTCGGTCAGGGTGAAACGGTTGCCCAGCAGGTCCAGCCGCCCCCGGATCAGGCTGAACTGGCCAATGGGGATCACATCGCGCGTGGTCCCGGTCAGGCGCAGCCCGCCGCCCAGTTCGGCATCCAGCCCGCGGCCGCGGATGAACACCCGGTTGGGCGCATCCAGCGACAGGTCCAGCCGGATCGGACGTGGCGTGCGCCCGTGGGTCTCGCCGGTCATGATGCCCGCGCGCGCGCGGGTCTGGCGCGCGGCGGCAGAGTCGTTCACATGGCGCAAGTTGGGCGGCACATAGCCCGGCCCGCCCAGCCCGGTGCTGGGAATGCGGATTTCCGTGGGCCCCAGTTGCAGCGCCCCGGAGACCAGCCGGTCCCCGGTCAGCGCGCCGGTGAACGCCGCGGTCCCTGAAACCGTGGTCTGGAACAGTTGCGGATCGGCCACGCCCAGTTCATTCAGCGCCAGCTGCATGTCCACCCGCCGGGCGCCGGTCAGCTCGGCAAAGCCTGTGACCGAAAAGCGCCCGCCCCGCGCACTGCCACCGCGCACATCCACATCGGCGCGCCCGCCGCGCAATTCGGCCCGCGCGGCGATATCGACCAGCCGCAGATGGGCTGCGGGCTGCACGAAGCTGGCCCCGGCCACCGTGGCTGTGCCGCTGACCGACTCCAGCGCCAGCGGACCGTTGATCCGCAGGTCGAACTGCACCGGACCCTGAATCGACCCCGGTTCGATCTGCGGGTTGATCACCGTCAGATCCCCCTGTCCCGAGGCTGACAGATTGGCCTGAAGATCGCGCCCGATATCGCCGCTGGCCTGAAGCGTGATCCCCGCCGGGCCCCCGGCGGTCAGGTTGAGGTTGAAGCCACTGTCGGTTTCGCGCACCGTCCCGCTGACCTGCAACGCCCCGCCGATCCCCGGCACCACCTGGGCCAGATCATTCAGCTGCGCTTCGATCCGCATTTGCCGGGTGGCGCCAGACGCTTCGCCACTGACGCGGGCGTTCAGCTGCGGATTGCGCAGGTCCGCGTCCTCGATGAAGATATCGCCTGCGCGTTCGGTGACCTGCGCGGTCAGCCGGGTGGTCCCCGCCAGCAGCGCATCGGCCTGAGCGATGCCCGCACGCAGGCTGGTGCCGGTGACATCAAGGCCCAGGCGCCGGGTTTCGCCGTCCTCGCGCAGGGTGGCGCTGCCCTGCAGGGCACCGCCCAGTTCCGGGCGCAGCGCGCCAAGGGACGGCAGGTCGAATTCAAGATCCAGGGCCAAAGCGCCGCTGGCAATCCGCCCCTGCACCGCCGCAGAAAGGGCGGCGTTGGATACGGTTGCCTCATCCAGGGTGATGACATCAGCGCGCCGCAGGGCGTTGATGCGCAGCGCGGTTTCGCCCCTCAGCGCGCGGTCGGCCTCGGGTTGGCCGATGCTCAGGTCGCGCCCGGTGGCGTCCAGCACCAGCCGCTCGGCGCCGTTTTCGCTGCGCAGGGCGACCGTGGCATCCAGCGCGCCGCCATATTGCGCGCCCAGCACCGACAGGTCCGAAAAATCCAGCGCGCCATCCAGCGCCAGATCGTTGCCCCGGATGGTGCCGGTGACCTCTGCCAGCAGGGTCTGCGCATTGGCGGTGAGGTTGTTGATCGTGATCACCTCGCCGCGCCGTTGGGCATCCAGGCGGATTTCGCTGCGCCCGGCCAGCAGCCGGTCTGCTTCATCAATGCCAAAGGCAAGATCCTGCCCGCTGGCCGTCATCATCAGCCGTTCGCTGCCGTTTTCGCTGCGCAGGTCAACCTGCGCATCCAGCGCGCCGCCGTATTGATCGCCCAGCACTGACAGATCCGCGAAATCCAGCCCGCCTTCAAGCGCAAGGCCATCGGTGCGGATGATCCCGGTCAGTTCGGCCATCAGCGTCTGGGCATTGGCCGACAGGCGGCGCAGGGTGATGCCGTCGGCCCCGCGCCGGGCCTCCACCCGGATTTCGCTGCGCCCTGACAGCAGGCGGTCCACCTCTTCGATGCCGATGGCCAGGTTCTGGCCGATCACCGCAGTGTCCAGATCGAAGCCCCCGGTCAGCGGAGAGACCGTGCCGCTGACCTCGCCCGCCACCGCGCCGGACAGATCGCGCCCGGCCAGCATCGAAAACCGGTTCAGGCGGGACAGCTCGGCCTGCAGGTCAAGCTGCAGGATACCGTCGTCGAATGTCGCCTCACCCTGGGCCCAGTAATCTTCGCCTTCGACCAGCAGGCCGGGAATGTAGAAGGGTTCGCCCACGCGCCAGATGATGCCGGTGCTGCCGGTGACCTGCGTGCCGATGGCCTGGGCCAGCGCAGGATCGGCGGGGGCGATGCCGTCGGCGTTGTAATCCACCACCGCATCCACCACCTGCAGCGCGCCATCGTCGCCCTGGCTGATCCGCCCGATGCCGCTGGTCTGCAACCGGTCGATGGTGATGTCCGGGCGCCGGAAGTCGCGGATGTCGAATTCCAGCTCCCAATCCTCGGACTCCTCGGCCAGAAAGCTGACCTGCAGGTCGGCGCGTTCAATGGTGGTGCGCGGCCCGCCGATGGGCAGCACCACCCGCTCTCCGTTTGCGCTGGCAATCTGCCCGCGCAGGTCGATCATTTCCGGAATGCCCCCGGCGGCCAGCTCGGCGCTGCCCTGCAGGTCCAGCAATTCGGTTTGCACCAGCAACTCTTCCAGATGCATCCGCCCGTCCGGGTCACGCCGGGCCTGGGTGCGCAGGCGGCTTTGGCTACCAAAGAAGGGTTGGAAATCGGGCTCCAGGAACGGTTGCAGGTCGCCCGCGATGTCGATGCCCAGAACCTGCGGGGTTTCGGTGCCATCGCCGCTGAGGGACACCGACCCCTCGATCCGTTCCTCTCCATCGGTTCCCACGGCGATTTCGGCTGCGAAATCATCCAGCGGGCCGGTGCCCGCGATGGTCAGACTGGTTGCGGGGCGGTCAGGAATGCCCAGCAGGTTGGCGGCAATGCCATCGGGGCCTTCGTTCAGCGTCAGGTCCAGCGACAGCTCCCGCGTCAGGTTGGAGAAAGCGGCCTCCAGGTCGAATTCCCCTTCGGCCCCGTCGATCCGTTCGATCCGCAACGCGGCCTGTCCGGCGCCATCGGCCAGCGAGGCACTGCCTGCGGCGGAAAGCGCAACCTCGCGGCCCAGAAAGGGGGCGCCGAGTTCGATGCGGTCCACCTGCAACTGGCCCAACTGCACCGAAACCGGCAATTCCGGCAGCGCGAATGGCGTCGCCGGTTCGTCGCGCGCTTCGGGGGCGGGGAGGGTGTCATCATCGGTGACGGGCGGGCGGAGGATGATCAGTTCCCGGGCCGTGATCTCCCGTATTTCGATCCGGCGGGCCAGAAGGGCGCTGCGATTCCATTGCATGGTTGCATCGCGCAGGATCAACCATTCGCCGTCATCATCCAGGATGGTCATTTCGTCGATCGTGGCGCGCGATGACAGCGCCCCGCGAAAGCCGCGGATGCGCACGTCGCGCCCGGCTTCGGACAACAGCTCCTGCAGCTGCCGGGTGATGAAGCCCACGTCATCTTCGCCCGATTGCGCCTGCGCGGCGGGTGTCAGGGTCAGGCCAAGGACCAGAGCCGCAAGAAGGACAAGAAACCTGCGCATCAGAACGCCTGCCCGATGCCGATGTAGATTTGCAGCCCGCGCCCGGTATCGCCGCGCACCGGCATGCCCAGGTCCACGCGCAGCGGGCCGACAGCGGTGTCATAGCGCACCCCCAGCCCCGCCCCCGCATGCCAGTCCGAGGCGCCGCTGAACGCCCCTTCGGACACGAAACCCGCGTCGGCAAAGGCGACCAAGCCGATGGTGTCGGTGACGCCCACGCGCACTTCAGTGGCAAGGGCGGCAAACCCCTGACCGCCGGAATCCACCCCGCCGGGCGACACGCCCAGCGATTCGAAGGGCTGACCCCGAACCGTGCCACCGCCGCCCGAATAGAACAGATACCGCCGCGGCGTGGCCGAGATATCCGCCCCCAGCACCGCGCCCAGCTGCGCGCGGGCGGCAAAGACGATGCGGTCCTCCCCGCCAAAGGGGTAGAAGCCGCGTGCATCCAGCGTGGTCTGCGCGCCGGTATCGGCATCGCGCAGGCCCAGGAAGGGCGTGGCGGTTCCGGCCAGATAGAAGCCGCGCGTGGGGTCCAGCGTGTCATTGCGCCGGTCCCAGGTCAGGCCCAGCGGCAGCGCCACGGTGCTGAAGTTGCGCCGCACGCTGCGATCGGCGCCAAAACGGGCGCGTTCGAACTGGTATTCGATGGCCGCATCCCCGGTCAGCGTATCCGAAAACAGATGGGTTACCCCGGCGCTGACCCGCGCGCGGCGGGCGGTGTAATCGCGCTGGTCCTCGCTTTCCAGCATGGCGCCCAGGGTCAGGGCGGTATCTGGCGTAAAGGTCGCCGGGCGTGTGAATTCGGTGCCCAGCCGGAAATCGACCCCGCCCGAGCGCGCGCCGATCCCGGCGACCTCACCCTCCACGCGGAAGCGTTCGGCCCCACCCAGCAGGTTGCGATGCATCCAGAAGGCCGTCAGCCGCACGCCGTCCTCGGTGTCATACTCGGCCCCGGCGCCGATCCGCCGCCGGGGCGCTTCCACCACCGAGACGTCAAAATCCAGCGTGCTGTCGGGGTTGGGGTCCTCGGCCTCGCGCAGGGCGACCGAGGCAAAGGCTCCGGTGCGGCGCAGCCGGGTGGCCGCGCGGGTTGCCGCTTCGGGGGAGAAGCGTTCGCCGGTGGGCAGGCCGGCAATGGCAACGATCCGTTCCGGGCGCACATGGCGCTGCCCGGTGGGGCGCAATTCGCCAAAGCGCAGGCGTGGGCCGGGATCGATGGTCACATCGGCATCCAGCTGCCGGGTGTCATGATCGGCAATCACGTCCTGGTCGGCGGGTTCCGCCTTGGCGTGACCACGGTCACGCCAGTCGTCAACGGCATCGCGGGCGGCATCGCGTATGACGGTGCTGCGCGCGGGAGCCCCCGGTGCGAAGTCATCGCGCGCGGTGGTGTTCGGGGCCAGCGGACCAATCCGGGCCCGGCCAAAGACGAATTCCGGGCCGGGATTGACCCGCACCTCGATCGTGCCGATCTGTGCGGGCGGGTCCAGGGGCGATATGTCGGCGGCTTCCCGCCCATCGATCAGCACGTTGATAACGCCGGAATAATGCCCGGCCTCATACAAGGTGCCGATCAGCCGCCCGTATTCCACCCGCGCGATGGAGAAAACCTCCAGGGGGTCGGTGATCCCGTCAGCCTCAGCCCGGGTCAGAAGCGAGGACTGCTCCAGCGACGTGCGCAATGTGTCGGAGGCGCCCGGCGTGCTGAACACCAGCTGGTCAAGAGCCTGCCCGGGCGTTGCCAGCACCAGGCATGTTGCAAGCGCGGCGCCCAGTGTCGCCGTCTTCTTCTGGGTCGTTTTTCGCACGTTCATGCCCGGAACTTATCGCATCTTGTCATCAAGTCGAACCTTTGCAGATTGCCCCCCCTGCTACAATGGCATTCCCGCAACATCATTCTGGCAGTCCCGTGTAAAGGCAGGGTTACGCTGATGGCCATCTGCGGGTGCAGCCTGTCAGGGGTTGAAGCGGGCGCAAAAACCCCCATCCTCTGGCTTCGAACAGGAGAGCGGCGCCCATGACCACCACCACGCAG
>LFIK01003082.1_pt1 | contig 13542 bp, 12 predicted proteins | sample 643401 | NCBI WGS metagenome assembly LFIK01 (sample SAMN03777447, study PRJNA286221) | soda lake metagenome | biome: soda lake; feature: Kulunda steppe; material: water; isolation source: sample T5-Br brine of Lake Tanatar-5 | place: Russia: Kulunda steppe | collected 2010-07 | reverse complement strand
TGGATCATCACGCGGCGGTTGTACTGGAAGCCCGCGAGGATCGCGAGGGTGGTGTCGGGGTCGAACTTGTAGGTCGGATCGAGCGCGGGCACCCGGTCGCTGCCCTCGGCAAAGCCCTTCACCGTCATGTCGCTGTCGATGCCGAAGACCTCGCGCACCGAGAGCTCCTCGGTCGGTTTCGCTTTCGCGTCCATGGTTCCGTCCGCCATTGTCATCCTCTTCATGCCGGCGCCGTGGCACCCGGGCTCGCGGCGTTAGTGAAGTATAAGGCGCGGGGGTGCAAGGGGAAGCCCCGCCGCTCAGCCCGCCTTGCGAAAGCGCAGGAAGCTGAACATCCCGAAGGGCGGAAAGCTGGTGCGCTCCACGAGTTCAAGCCCGGGCACGCCCATGATCCGGTCCTGCTCGAAATCGGAATGCCAGCCGAGCATGTTGGCCAGCGGCGCCGCGCCGCGCTCGAGCAGCGCGAGAAATCCGCTCTCGCGCTTGAAATGGTTGAGGATCAGCACCTCGCCGCCGGGCTTGCACACCCGCGCCATCTCGCGGATGACCTTTTCGGGTTCGGGCACCACCGAGACGAGATACATCCCCACCACGATGTCGAAGCTGTCATCGGGATAGTCGAGCGTGCGTGCGTCCATGTCGCGCAGCTCCACGACATGATCGAGCCCCTGCGCGCTCACCTTGGCGCGCGCCTTGTCGAGCATCTCGCGCGAGACATCCATGCCGGTGACGCGCAGATGCGGCTCGTATTCGGGCAGGGTCAGCCCGGTGCCCACCCCGACCTCGAGCACCGATCCCGCGCGCGTGTTGATGTAGCGCACCGCGCGGCGGCGCCCGGCGCCGGTGACGCGCCCGAAGGTGTTGTCATAGATCGGCGCCCAGCGCTTGTAGCTCTTGTCGACGGCCTCGATGTCCATCCCGCTTCCTTTCCTCAGTCCGCTCGCTGGCGGCGCGACGTCACGCCGACCCAGATCAGGGTCAGCGCATACAACAGATCGAGCATGACGAAAAACAGCCAGACCCGGGTGAGCATTACCCCGACGAGGATCGCGACCCCGATCAAGAGCCAGGGCGCGCGTTCGCGCGGGACCCGCAGCGCGCGCGGCGACAGCGTCGGCACCCGGCTGACCATCAGCAGCGCGACGAGTCCGAGATACGGCGCGACGACGAGCGGATGCCGCGAGAAATCGATCAGCTCGGCGTGGCTGGCGAAGACGGGCAGGAGCGCGAGCATCGCCCCCGCGGGGGCCGGCACACCCACGAAACGCGGCGCCGCTTTTGAGCGTTCGACCGGCGCCGCGAGCCCGACATTGAACCGCGCGAGCCGCAGACATGCCCCGATCACGTAGATCAGCACGAAGATCCAGCCCGGATCGGGCGCGCCGCCGAGCGCGAAGAGATACACCACCACCCCCGGCGCCACCCCGAAGCAGACGAAATCCGACAGCGAGTCGAGCTCGGCCCCGAAGGCGCTTTCGGCGCGCAGACGCCGCGCCGCCGGTCCGTCGAGCCCGTCGATCACCGCGGCGAGCACGATCAGCCCGGCGGCGATCTCGAAGCGACCGTCGATGGCGAAGCGGATCGCCGTGAGCCCGGCGCACAGCCCCAGTATCGTGAGCAGGTTGGGCAGAAGCGTCAGGAGCGGGAGCGGATCGCGGGGGGGGCGCTTGCGGGCCATCAATGCATCCGGCCCGGACGTGCCCGCTCGTCGCTTTCCAGATCGGCGATCACGGTTTCGCCCGCGACCATCGTCTGCCCCTCGGCCACCAGCGGCGCCACCCCGTCGGGCAGATAGACGTCGAGCCGCGAGCCGAAGCGGATCATGCCAAAGCGCGCCCCGGTCTCGAGCGACGCGCCTTCGGTGACCTCGCACAGGATTCGCCGCGCGACGAGCCCCGCGATCTGCACCACGCCGATGCTGCGCCCGTCCCCGAGCGCGAGCACCAGGCCGTTGCGCTCGTTGTCGTCACTCGCCTTGTCATGTGCGGCGTTGATGAACTTGCCGGGCCGGTAGGCGATGCGGGTGACGGTCCCGGCCACCGGGGCGCGGTTCACATGGCAATTGAAGACGTCCATGAACACGCTCACACGCGTTAGCGGCGCCGCGCCGAGCTCGAGCTCCGCGGGCGGCACGGCCGCGCCGACGCCGGAGACCACGCCGTCGGCCGGGCTGACGACGAGCCCGGCACGCGCCGGCGTCACGCGCGGCGGATCACGAAAGAAATAGTAGCACCACACCGTGAGCGCGAGCCCGAGCACGCCCAGAGGCACCCAGATCACGAACAGAACGAGCGTCGCCGCCGCGAAGCCCGCGATGAACGGATACCCCGCCCGGTGGACGGGCATGACGAGGGAGGAGAAGGTATCGCCCGGCACGCCCGGCTCCTTTCGGTGGTCTCTCAGTCGCGGAAGTTGCGGCTTTCCTTGATCTGATCCCAGGCCCACACGACCTCCTGAAGACGGTCTTCGTCGGCGCGGGTGCCGCCGTTCATGTCGGGGTGCAGATCCTTGACGAGGCTCTTGTACTGGCGGCGCAGTTCGGTGCGCGTCCAGTCGTCGCGCCCTTCGAGGATCTCGAGCGCGCGCCGCTCGGTGGGCGGCAGTCGGCGGGTGCCGCTGCGCGCCTTGCCGGGATTCTGCGTCGCCTTCTCCCCGAGCACGGCGTGCGGATCGTCGATGCCGAGCCGCTCCCAGGCGCGGCCGGCGGCGTTCTTGTCGCCGAAGGGGCGGGTGGCGCGGCCCCAGACGCGCTGATGCTCCAGCGTCTGGATGAACTCCTCGTCGGTCTGGCCGTGAAAGTAGTTCCAGCTCAGATTGTATTCGCGCACATGCGTCTTGCAGAACCAGAAATACTCGTCCACGCCGTCGGGCGATTTGGGCGCGCGATACTGGCCCTGCGCGTTGCAGCCGGGTTTGTCGCAGATCCGCTGCGACGTCTCGAAGGCGCCGGACATGCCGCGCTTGCCGCGGCCGCGCCGCTTCTTGTCGGCGGATACGCGCATGTCGAAATCGAATGGTGAACGTTCGGCCATCTGGGACCCCTTGCGACTCGGGGCGAAGAGTTTAGGTCTTTTTGAGCGGTATTGAAGGGGGTTGACAGGCGAAAATGAGCATAATCGAGCAGATCCGTCAGCGGCTCGAAGCGGCGTTCGCGCCCGACGAGCTCCATGTCGTGGATGACAGCGAGGCGCATCGCGGCCATGCGGGCTACCGCGAGGGCGGCGAGAGCCACTTCAACATCACGATCCGCGCGCCCGCCTTCGCGCAGATGTCGCGCATCGAGCGTCACCGCGCGGTCCATGCCGCGCTGGGCGCCGACCTCGTCGGGCGGATCCATGCGCTGGGCATCGACGTGAGGGGCTGATCAGCCCCGGATCGCGGCGAGCATCCGGTGTACATTCTCAGGGTCGGCGTCCGGGGTGATGCCGTGGCCGAGATTGAAGACATGCGGGCCGCCGCGGAATGCCTCCACGATGCGCCGCGTCTCGGCTTCGAGCGCGGGGCCGCCGCTGACCAGATGCGCGGGGTCGAGATTGCCCTGCACGCAGCCATCGCGCTGCACGTGCTCGGCCGCCCATTCCGGCGTGACCGATTGATCGAGCGCGATGCAATCGGCGCCCGTGGCCGCCGCGATGCCCTCATAGGCCGCGCCCGCGCCGCGCGGGAACGCGATGACGGGCACGCCCGGATGGCGCGCCTTGAGTTCGGCGGTGATGCGCCGAAGCGGCGCGATCGAATACGTCCGGAAAGCATCGGCGGGCAGCGATCCGGCCCAGCTGTCGAAGATCTTGACGGTTTCGGCGCCGGCCGTAACCTGCGCGTCGAGATAGTCGATCGTCGCCTCGGTGATGCGCTCCATCAGCGCGTCGAACAGCTCGGGCGCCTCTTGCCGCATCCGGTGGGCGGGGCCCTGATCCGGGGTGCCGCGCCCGGCGATCATGTAGGTCGCCACCGTCCAGGGCGCGCCGGCGAAGCCGATGAGCGCGGTCTGCGCGGGCAGGGCGGGGGCGACGAGGCGCAGCGTCTCACTGATCGGGGTCAGGTGCTCGCGCACCGCCTCGGCCGGGCGCAACGCGTCGATCTGCGACGCCTCGGTGATCGGCGCGAGCCGCGGCCCCTCGCCGGTGACGAACCACAGCTCCGCCCCGAGCGCCTGCGGCACCAGCAGGATGTCGGCAAACAGGATCGCGGCGTCGAACCCGTAGCGCCGGATCGGCTGCAGCGTGACCTCGGCGGCGAGTTCGGGCGTGTAGCACAGGCTCAGGAAATCGCCCGCCTGCGCGCGCGTCGCCTTGTATTCGGGCAGGTAGCGTCCGGCCTGGCGCATCATCCAGACCGGCGGCGTGGGCAGCGTCTCGCCCGCGAGGGCGCGCAGAAGGGGCTTGGTCATGGCTCGCTCGCATTTCCTCGGGGCTCGGTGGTCCCGCGCCGGGGCGGCTTTGTCAATCCCGGTTGTCAGTCCGCGGCGCCGCCGCTATGCAAAAGCCATGAAACAGGACCCGCCCTCCCCGGACCGCCCCTTCCGCCTCGGCACGCGTGGCTCGCAGCTCGCCTTGCGCCAGGCCGAGGAAACCCGCGCCCGCCTGATGGCGGCCTTCGACCTGCCGGAGACGGCCTTCGAGATCGTGCCCATCAGCACCACGGGCGATCGCGTGCAGGACCGCCCGCTCAAGGAGATCGGCGGCAAGGGCCTGTTCACCCGCGAGATAGAGGAGGCGATGCTCAAGGGCGAGATCGATGTCGCGGTGCATTCCATGAAGGACATGCCCGTCGCCCAGCCCGAGGGCCTCGTACTAGATTGCTACCTGCCGCGCGCCGATCCGCGCGATGCCTTTGTCGCGCCCGCGATCGAGTCGCTTGCGGATCTCGCGGCGGGGCAGGTCGTGGGCTCGTCGAGCCTGCGCCGGCGCGCGCAGATGCTCAACCGGCGGCCAGATCTTCAGGTGGTGGAGTTTCGCGGCAACGTACAGACCCGGCTCAGGAAGCTCGAGGACGGGGTGGCCGACTGCACCTTCCTCGCCTGGGCCGGGCTCACGCGGCTCGGGATGACGGAGGTCGCGCGCCACCCGGTCGACCCCGAGGAAATGCTGCCCGCCCTCGCGCAGGGCGCCATCGGGATCGAGCGACGCGCGGATGACGAGCGCGCCGCCGAAATGCTCGCCGCGATCCATGACGCGCGGACCGGCGAGCAGCTCGCCGCCGAGCGCGCCTTCCTCGCCGAGCTCGACGGCTCCTGCGAGACGCCGATCGCCGGGCTCGCGCTCGTCGAGGACGGCAAGGTGTGGCTGCGCGGCGAGGTGCTGCGCCCGGACGGCTCGGAGAGCCTGCTCGACGAGGGCGACGCGCCCGTGGCCGACGGCGCCGAAATGGCGCGCGAGGTCGCCCGGCGCATCCTCGCGCGGGCGCCGGACGGTTTCATGGAGTGGATTCGCGGCTGACTCAGCCGCTGGGGTCGTCGGGGTCGAGATCCTCGAGCAGCGCTGCCACGCTGGGACCGATGGCCTCCACGACAAGCGCGACTCCGTCGGCGTTCGGGTGAATGCGGTCATCCTGCATCAGATCGTCGATCGGTTCGCCCGCCTCGATCCTGGCGGTGATAGGTTCGAGGAAGTTCTCGTGATAGGTGACGTCGTACTCCTCGGCGAGTTCGGGATACATCGCAGCGAAATCCGCTTCGTATTCCGGTCCGTAATTGCCGGGCGCCGGCATCCCCACAAGCAGCACCGGCACCCCCGCCGACGCCGCGGTCCTGAGGATCTCCTCGAGGTTGGCCCGGCTCTCGGCGGGGTCGATGCCGCGCAGCAGGTCGTTGCCGCCCAGCGCCACGATCATCGCGTCGGGATCGTCGGCCAGTGTCCAGCCCATGCGCGCGAGCCCGCCGGCCGTCGTGTCCCCCGACACGCCCGCATTGCTCACCTCCACGTCGTGCCCGGCGTCATGCAGCCAGGCTTCGAGGCGCGGGACGAAGCCCTCCTCCTGATGCAGGCCGAATCCCTGCACGAGGCTGTCGCCGAGTGCCGCAATCGTGATCGATTCGCCGGCCTGAAGGCCTGTCGGGGCGGCAAGACTCAGCGCGAACAGCGCCCCTGCCGCGACCCCCACCTTGCGTCGGGGCCGGTCCGGTCCATATCGTGCGCGTGTGTGAAACCGGCGGAAAGAATGCATGTCTGATCCCGTTCTGTCTCTCTTGGATGCGCAGCTTACCCTGCAGGGCAATACCGGCCCTGTCGACATCTTGCGCGGTATCACGCTCGATGTCGCGAAAGGCGAAACGCTCGGCATGGTGGGGCCGTCCGGGTCGGGCAAGTCGTCGCTCCTCATGGTCATGGGCGGGCTGGAACAGGCGACCTCGGGCCGGGTGACCGCGCTCGGCGCGGATCTCACGACGATGAACGAGGACGCCCTGGCGCGCTTTCGCCGCGAGAATATGGGGATCGTGTTCCAGTCCTTCCACCTGATTCCGACCATGACCGCGCTCGAGAATGTTGCGACCCCGCTCGAACTGGCCGGGGTGCGCGACGCCTTCGGGCGTGCCGAGGCCGAGCTGCGCGAGGTCGGCCTCGGCGAGCGGCTGCATCACTACCCCACGCAGATGTCGGGCGGCGAGCAGCAGCGCGTTGCGCTCGCGCGCGCCGCCGCACCGCATCCCAAGATCCTGCTCGCCGACGAGCCCACCGGAAACCTCGACTCGAGCACCGGCGAGTCGATCATGGAAATCCTTTTCGGCCTGCGTGACCGCTACGGCAGCACGCTGGTGCTGGTGACGCATTCCCCCGAGCTCGCGGCGCGCTGCGACCGGGTCATCCGGCTCGAGGACGGGCGCATCTCGAACGAGCAGTATCAAAGGGCCGCCGAATGAGCCTTCGTGTTTCCGCGCGGATCGCCCGGCGCGAATTGCGCGGCGGTCTGCGCGCCTTCTGGGTGTTCCTGACCTGTCTCGCGCTCGGCGTGGGGGCGATCGCGGCGGTCGGATCGGTGCGCTCGAGCATCGAGACCGGGCTCGCGCAGGAGGGCGCGGTGCTGTTGGGCGGAGATGCCGAGATCGGCTTCACCTACCGCTTCGCAGACGATACCGAGCTCGCCTGGATGGAGGAGCGGTCCGAGCGGGTTTCGGAGATCGTGGATTTTCGCTCCATGGCGACATCCGCCGAGGACCCGGCCGAGCGCGCGCTGTCGCAGGTCAAGGGCGTCGATTCGGCGTATCCGCTGAAGGGGTCGGTCGGGTTGAGCCCCGACATGAGCCTGCGTGACGCGCTGGCCGAGCAGGATGGCCTGCCCGGGGGCGTCATGGCGCCCAACCTCGCCGACCGCCTCGGGCTCGAGCCCGGCGACGCGTTCCGCGTCGGCGGGCGGGACTTCCGGCTCGGCGCGCTGCTCGTCTCCGAACCGGACCGCAGCGCCGAGGGTTTCGGCTACGGCCCGCGCACCATCGTGGGCACCGAGGCGCTGCGCGAGGGTGGCCTGCTGGCGCCGGGAACGCTCTATGACACGCGCTACCGTCTCGAGCTCGAGGCGGGAACCAATCTCGAGGCGCTGGAGCTCGAGGCGCAGGACGCCTTCGGCGACACCGGCATGCGCTGGCGCGACAGCCGCAGCGGCGCGCCGCAGGCCGAGCAGTTCGTGGGCCGCATCGGCGCATTCCTCGTGCTGGTCGGTCTTGCCGGCCTCGCGGTTGGCGGGGTCGGCGTGTCGGCGGCGGTGCGGGCCTATCTCGACCGCAAGACCGAGGTCATCGCGACGCTGAAATCGCTCGGCGCCGAGGGGCGCACCATATTCAGCGTCTACCTGATGCAGATCGGACTGCTGACGCTGCTCGGGGTGGCGATCGGGGTCGTGATCGGGGCCGGGGTTCCGCTCCTGCTCGCACCGCTCATCGAGGCGCGACTGCCCCTTCCGGCGGTGATCGGGCTTTATCCCGGGCCGCTGGCGGAGGCGGCGCTCTACGGGATCCTCACGGCGCTCGTCTTCACGCTATGGCCGCTCGCGGTGACCGAACAGGTGCGCGCGGCGACGCTGTTTCGCGGCATCGACTCGCAGGCGCGCGCCCTGCCGCGGCCGGTGCATATCCTGACGATGCTGGTGATTCTCACGCTTCTGATCGGCATGGCGACATGGATGTCTGGCGTGCCGCGGCTGGCATTGGCGACGGCGGGCGGGATCATCGTCGCGCTCGGGGTGCTGGTGCTGTCGGCGATCGTGCTGCGGCGGCTGGCCGGACGCGCGGCGCGCAGCCGCGCGGTGCGCGGACGCACGGGGCTGCGCGCCGCACTCGCGGCGATCGGCGGGCCGCGCGAGGAGGCCGCCTCGGTGATCCTGTCGCTGGGGCTGGGGCTGACGGTTCTGGCATCGGTGGGCCAGATCGACTCGAACCTGCGCGCGGCCATCGAGCGCGATCTGCCGGACCGCGCGCCGTCCTTTTTCTTCGTCGACATCCAGAATCAGCAACTCGACGGCTTTCTCGAACGCACGGGCGCGGACCCGCTCATCGAGGGGATCGAAACCGCGCCGATGCTGCGCGGTTTCATCACCCGCATCAATGGCGAGCCCGCCCGCGAGGTCGCCGGCGAGCACTGGACGCTGCGCGGCGATCGCGGCGTGACCTACGCCGACCGCCCGCCCGAGGGCACCACCATCACCGAGGGCGAATGGTGGCCCGAGGGGTATGACGGCCCGCCGCTGGTGAGTTTCTCGGCAGATGCCGGGGAAGGGCTCGGGCTCGAGATCGGCGACGCGATCACCGTCAACATCCTCGGCCGCGACATCACCGCCGAGATCGCCAATTTCCGCGAGGTCGATTTTCGCAGCGGCGGCATCGGCTTCATCATGACGATGAACCCCGGCGCCCTCGCGGCGGCACCGCACAGCCACATCGCCACGCTGCACATCGAGCCAGCGGGCGAATCGGCGCTGCTGCGCGATCTGGCGCAGGACTTTCCCAACATCACGGCCGTGAGCGTGCGCGACGCGATCGACCAGGTCAGCGCGATACTCGCCGGGATCGCGGCAGCGACCTCCTATGCGGCGGCGGCGACGTTGCTGACGGGGTTCGTGGTGCTTATCGGGTCGGCGGCGGCGGGGGAGCGCGCGCGGGTCTACGAATCTGCGATCCTCAAGACGCTCGGCGCGACACGGCTGAATATCCTCGCGAGCTTTGCGCTGCGTTCGGCGATGCTCGGCGCGGCTGCAGGGGTGGTGGCGATCATCGCGGGCGGCATCGCCGGCTGGGCGGTGATGACCTTCGTGATGCGCACCAGCTTCGAGTTCGAACCCTTTTCGGCGCTGGCGATCGTGATCGGGGGCGTGGTGGCGACGCTGCTTGCGGGGCTGGCCTTCGCGCTGCGCCCGCTCTCGGCGCGCCCGGCGCAGGTGCTCAGGGCGCAGGACTGAGGATGCGGGCGCGCCGAAACCGGGCGGGCGCATGCCCGTGAAGCTCGAATCGGTGCCACAGGCCCTGGCGCACGGATTCGATGCGCTGATCGATGTGCGCGCCCCGGCGGAATTCGCCGAGGATCATATCCCCGGCGCGGTCAATCTGCCGGTCCTCGACGACGCCGAGCGCGCGCGGGTGGGCACGATCTACACGCAGGAGAGCCCGTTCCTCGCCCGGCGCATTGGTGCCGCGCTCGTAGCGCGCAACGCGGCGCGCCATCTCGACGGGTTCCTCGCGGACAAGGGCGCGCGCTTTCGCCCGCTGGTCTATTGCTGGCGCGGCGGGCAGCGATCCGGGTCCTTCGCGACGATCCTGCGGCAGGTGGGCTGGCAGGTCGAGACAGTCGAGGGCGGCTATCGCAGCTGGCGGCGGCTGGTGAAGGCGGCGCTTTATGATGCGCCGTTTGTCGCGCGGGTGGTGCTCCTTGACGGCAATACCGGCACCGCGAAGACACAGATCCTTGCAGCGGTTCGGGCGCGTGGCGTGCAGGTGATCGATCTCGAGGGGCTGGCGCGGCATCGCGGGTCCCTCTTTGGCGCGGTGCCGGGCGGGCAGCCGGCGCAAAAGGGCTTCGAGACGGCGCTCGCCGCGCAGATCGCGGCGCTCGACCCCTCGCGTCCGGTGCTTGTCGAGGCGGAGTCGAGCAAGGTCGGCGAGATCAACCTGCCGCCGATGCTGTGGCAAGCGATGCGGGTGGCGCCGCGTATCGAGATCACCGCGCCGCTGGATGCGCGCGCGCGCTACCTCGCCAGGGCCTACGGCGATATCGCCGCCGATCGCGCGCTGCTCGAGCGGGTGCTCGCGCTGCTGCGGCCCTATCATCCGGCCGACCGCATCGCCGAGTGGCAGGCGCTGGCGGCAGCCGGGGAGACGGAGACGCTGGCCGCCGGGCTCATGACGCATCACTATGACCCGCGCTACGCCAAGGCGCGGGCGCGCGATGCGGGCGTGACGCTGGCGCGGGTGGCGGCCGAACGGCTCGACGGGGCGGCGCTCGACGAGATCGCCAGGGCGGTGACGGGGCATTTGCACGAACGCAGCGCGTGACCTTGCGGAGCGGCGCAGTCGCGCCGCGCGCCCTCACGGGGCGCCGCTCACGCGGCGCGCGGGCGCGCGCTGCAGCGGCGCAGTGCCGCTCAGACAGCCGTGATCCGTGGTGCCCCCGCGACGATGCGCCCGATCACCGTCGTCGCGCCGAGGCCGGCGGCGCGGATCGCCGTGCACAGCTCCTGCGCGCGCCCGGCGGGGACGGCGGCGAGCAGGCCACCGGCGGTCTGCGGGTCGAGGAGGAGCGCGGCTTCTGGCGACTCCGGCGCGCCGAGCCGGCCAGCCATCGCGGCGCGATTGGCGGGGGCGAGGGTCGAGGCGTGCCCGGCGGCAACACAATCCGCCGCCCCGGCCAGGAGCGGCAGCGCGGCGAGGTCGAGCTCGGCGGCGGCGCCCGACTCGTCGAGCATTTCCATCAGATGCCCGGCAAGGCCGAAGCCCGTGACATCCGTCATCGCATGCGCATCGGGCGCGAGCAGTGCGGCGGCGGCGCCCTGCGGGGCGGCCATGCTGGCCCAGGCGGCGGCGATATCCGGGCCGCGCGCGGCATGGGCCATCTCGGCGGCGAGCAGCGTGCCCGTGCCGAGCGGCTTGGTCAGGATCAGCGCGTCACCCGGGCGCGCGCCGGCCTTGGTGACGACGCGCCCCTCGGCGAGCCCCGTTACCGTGAAGCCGAGGGTGAATTCCGCGCCCATGGCGCTGTGTCCGCCCGCGATGTCGGCGCCGGCCTGCGCGAAGACGGCACCCGCGCCCGACAGGATCTCCGACAGGGTGCGCGCCTGCAACGCGGCCGACATGCGCGGCACGATCACCGTGGCGAGCGCGGCCTGCGGCGTGGCCCCCATCGCCCAGACATCGCCGAGCGCATGCACCGCCGTGATCCGCGCCATCAGCCAGGGATCCTCGGTGAAGGCGCGCAGATGGTCGGTCGTGATGACCTGCGCGCCGGCGGGGTGGTCGAGGATCGCGGCGTCGTCGCCGGGGCCGCTGCGCAGATCGGCGCGCACGGGGGCGGGCAGGGACCGTAGCGCGCCGGTCAGCGCCTCGGCGCCCATCTTCGCGCCGCAGCCCGCGCAGAGCGGCTTGCCGCCCGCGACTTCCGCGCGCACGCCTTCGGCGACCTCGCGCGGCAGCGGTGCGGCGGGCATCGCGGGCAGGTCGTGCAGCTTGCCCATGAAACGCGCATCGATCCCGTCCTTGAGCCGCCAGAGCCACCCGCCATCGAGCCGCAGGCCCCATTTGTCGGCAACCGCCCCCTTGCCGCCGGTGGAGACGAGCTTGAGGTAATCACGCTGCGGCCGGTAGCGGCGCAGCCGCCCGCCCGACAGCGCCGCGCGCAGATTGTGATACAGGACCGGCGCCTGGCGCACGGCATAGACCCCGGCCTTGGGCCGGGGCGTGTCGCGCATATCGGCGCAATCGCCGACCGCGAAGATCGCCGGATCCGTCACCGAGCGCAGATGCCCGTCCACCGTCACGAAGCCGTCATTGAGCGCGAGCCCCGTCTGCGCGAGCCACGGATGCGGCCGCGGGCCCGTTGCCGCGAGGGTGAAGGCCGCCGGCAGAGCGCGCCCATCCGCGAGCTCGACGGCATCCGCGCGCAGATTCGCGACCCGCACGGCCGTCTCCAGCGTGACGCCGAGCCGCGCCATATGCCCGAGCAGCGCGCGCCGCGCCCCGTCGCCGATACCGGCAAGCGCCTCGGGCCGGGCCTCGAGCACCGTGACGGAGCCGCGCGCGTCGAGGGCGCGCAGCCTGTGCGCCATCGCCAGCGCCAGCTCGACCCCGGCGACGCCGCCGCCGATAACCACCACCTCGGGCGTCACCCGGCCCGCGGCGACCTGCGCGCAGAAATCGCGCCAGCGCGCGGCATACTCGGCGAGGGGTTTCGCGCTCGCGCCGTGGGCGACAAAGCCGGGCAACTCCGGCAGATCCGAGGTGATGCCGATATCGAGCGAGGCGACATCATAGGCGATCGGCGGGCGGTCGGGCAGGTGGATCCGCTGCGCGTCGCGGTCGATAGCCTCGGCGCGCGAGAGCACGAGCCGCGCCCCGGCGTGGCGCGCGAGCCGGACGAGATCGATCTCGAGCGCCTCGCGGTCGTAATGCCCCGCGATATGGCCCGGCAGCATCCCGGTATAGGGCGCCGTCGGGTCCGGGTTGATCAGGGTAAGCCGCGCCCCGGCCAGCGGCGCCATGCCCCAGCGGCGTAGCAGCAGCGCATGCGTATGTCCGCCCCCGATGAGCACGAGATCACGGGTCAGCGGCGTTGTCGCCGGTGTCATGCACGCCTCCTGTCGCCAGGACCCCCGCCATTGGGATGCCCGGTGCAGCCCTAGCGCCGGGCGGTGCGGAAGGCGAGGGGGCGCACGGTCGCGTCAGGGGATCGCGGCGATGAGCAGCCAGCCTCCGATCGTCACCAGCGATGCCATGATCGCCAGATAGCTCATCAGCGCGAACCCGACCGCCAGCGCCAGACGTCCCGCACCGGGATACCGGCCGATCGCGCGCCGCAGAAGCTGGCCGGCGGGCCTCTCGTCGCGAAGCGCCGCGACGAGCGCGGATATCAGCAGCGGAAGCGCCCCGAGTGCGGTCGCGTAGAGATAGACGCCGGAGAGATTCGCGAACGCGGCCGATTGCGCGAGGGTCGGCCCGAGGACGGTGAGCGCTTGCGCCGGGTCGCCCCCGAACGACCCGAACCAGAGCGCCGAGGCGGGATAGATCACGGCGTGAAGGCCGATGAACGCCACGGGTCGCGCCGCCAGATCGATCGCGAGCGCTCCCATCGCGCCGCGATTCCCGCGTCCGGCGAAAAGGGCGAAGCCGATGAAGTTCACGGCGAAGATTACCGGAACACCGTTGGTGACGATCTGCCGCGCGAGGCGCAACGCCGCATCGGGGTCGCGCACGAGATGCTCCGCGAAGCCGGGGGAACGCGCGACGAAGACGGCGAGCACAGGCAGAAGCCCCGCCAGGGCCGCATACAGGGTGTTGAGCAGAAAGCGCGGGAACGGCATGTCGAGGCGGAACCAGCGATCGATATGGTCGAGGGGTGATTTCGGCTC
>LFIK01003081.1_pt1 | contig 13544 bp, 21 predicted proteins | sample 643401 | NCBI WGS metagenome assembly LFIK01 (sample SAMN03777447, study PRJNA286221) | soda lake metagenome | biome: soda lake; feature: Kulunda steppe; material: water; isolation source: sample T5-Br brine of Lake Tanatar-5 | place: Russia: Kulunda steppe | collected 2010-07 | reverse complement strand
TGGCGGGGGGAGATCCGGCGTATATAGCGCCTGGAATATAGCGCAATATAGCGCTATATCGCTATATAGCGCTATATAGCGCTATATATTTTTCCATATAGCGCTATACGCCGACCCCTACATGTTTTAGACGCTTCTTATGTAGAAGGTATTTGGCTTTGCAGTGTTTGTGTAAGAAGACCAGTCAGATCTTGATGCACAGGTACAACTTGCAAGTATCAGGGTTTCAATGTGCCTCTGGGTAAATTTCTGCCTATGAATGACATTGGAAAAACTGTCATCCCCATTGAATTCCCACTAGCAGGCTGAAATCATGCACTACAGTCTACTGACCCAGAGCTACACCAAATTACTTCTTAAGTACCTGCAATTATAAGAGTGGATGCACTTGCATCCTTAAGTTTGCATTCTGCTAATTTTTGCCTGTAGGCCATTCATGCCCAGGCCCAGCAAGTTATCAACCATGCAGGGCTAACTCTGAGACTGGCTTAATCTGAAAACATACTCTGGCGTGCAGCTCGGCCTGTTCTGCTGCTCTTGCAGCAGCCCTCCGCAGCTCTGCCTTCTTTGCATCTTATTCTGGGGAAGGTAAGGGCAATGCCAGGCTGAATGTTGCCCAGGAGCAGAGGCAAATATCCCTTATCTACTGCTTGCACATGCCAATCCGCCAGTCATAGATGTAACATCCAAAATATAAATTGCTAATCTCTACCCTTTTGGCCGCAACAGCAAATGATTCGTGTATTTCCAAGAACAGTTTTCTAGACCTATAGTCACATGATGGGAAGAGCAGGATATTCACTACAATGTGATGATGAGAGGATGAACTTGCAAAGTTTAGCACGGTGAGTGCATTTTAACTCCACAGAGGCAGCGCTCTATAGAATGAATATGGTCTGCCAGAGACTTGCTATGGGTTCTACACACCCTGTTCCAGTTTTGAAGCTGGAGGCAATAAGAGCTAAGAATGTCGCCCCTCAAGTTGAAGGTGTAACAAAACACTACCAAAATGTCAAAATCCACGAGTATCATTGTATGCTCATGAGAGCATTCCATGAGGACATTCCACAGATTTTGGCTTGCAATGGACGTTATGTGAGGAGAAAGCTGGACTGTTCTGGCAGAATCAGCGAAGATCCTGTGGGCATTTTGCTTAAATAAGCCACTCAAATTGAATGGGAAACCTACAGCTGCAGGTTTACGTTCTAGAGCTGCAAGCCATACTTTTATCGACAGACTCAAAGGCAGAGCAGCAGCAACCGGTACAAAAATAAGAGGGTGATGAATAAACAGGCAGCTTTAGGAAGAAAAAGCAAAGAGATACAGATAGCTTCAGCCAGAGCAGCTGAAATTTAAATTATACTTGAAATTAGAATCTGTGAGTATGAAATGAACATCAGCCAAGAACCTCCAAAGTATGACAACAGAACACCTTACTCACCTGTAGCTGTTTGAGCAGCTCAGTGGTGCTTGCGCTGGAGGTAGCGTCCGGGATTTGATCAAGCAACTGTTCAACCAAGAAGCTCAGACCTGTGTTTGTCAGGCAGGAAGACCAGACTTGTGTTTGTCAGGCAGGAAGCTCAGGCAAGTGTTTGACAGGCAAGAAGCTCAGACCTGTGTTTGTCATGCAGAAAGACCAGGTGCAAGCCTAAAAGCAAAGTGTACCTCCCTGTTCATAACATGAATGAGACTAAGAATGCAACCAAAGCCACCAATTTGAGCTGTGAGAAGCAAATTATGCCTCTACCTGAGAAAACACCCTTGCCCATGACTAAGTGCACTCTCTTTTTAATTTCTTCCAGCTGCAGAAGAAGCTTGCTTTCCATCTTGAACTCATTCAGCCAGGACATCATGGCGGTGTCAACCTGCATGTACATTCAAATAAAGGTCATGTCATGCAATTTCTCGCACAAGCAAAGCGGCAAGTGTGATAAAAGTTGCAAGTATTTGAAGCAGCCTGAAAGGGCAGACCTGTCTAGGAGCAACCACACAATGGTGACACACATTGCTTGAGATCACCCAGAACGGCCATCTGACCTTATAAAGGTATCATGAAATGCCGCTTTGATTTAGCCTACTAATGTCATGCGCAGCATAATGCTCAAGGCAAAATGATGCCTGGGAGTTGGGATCAAACCCAATGGCCAATTTTTTTTACAACGCAATCTGGTCACTTTCTGACAGCGCCTTTAATTTGATGTATCATCGCTTATCTATAGCATTGATATAAATTCCTGAACACACCTCTGGCGTACGCAGTGTGCGGCGGCTGTCAATCGATCTTGCTGAGAGCACTGTTGTCAGCCTCTTCTGCAAGCAAAGAGCCATGCAATCTGCAATCTAAGCTCTTGATGATGCAAAGTTGTGATGCTTTTACATCTGCAACTGTTAATAGCTTGGATCCGCATACTTGCGACCAGGCATTGCACACTTTGCCTGGCATACCAACAGCAGATTTCAGAGGTATGCAGCGACTGGAAAGTATTATCATGATATTAGACGCTAAGTCACCAACAAGATGTGCATGCAGCTCTGGCTTCATCGACCCTGGGTTCTGGAGATGTGTATTATGCAAACTCTGTCAGTCATGTCAAATTCTTCACTCTTGCAGCTGCGAGCGAGCTTTAAGGGACTTCTCCACCCCATTAATAGGCAAGGCTTAGGCGTGCATCAGGCATCTATCTTTGCATGCACAGCGCATAGTGAGGATAATGCCACACTTCTTGCGCTCTGTAAAATACTATTCACACTTGCTTTAGCACACTCAATCATAAGGTGCACTCCTCTCCGTTGTGCTCACTGACGCTAAGCGCATTGACGCACCCCGGCAATAGCAGCTGCATTTGCTTCCTGCAGCTGCTTGACTTTGGACGGCCATTTTATGCCAGCAATGCTGATGGCCTCAACCTCCCGAGATATGCCTGCAAAGCAAAGTAAAGTTCAGCTGCCTGGATGGCAAACAGCCAATCCTTGAAGCAAGTGCTACCCACGCTTGCTGTACGAGGCAGACACATTGGCTGGAAGGACCACACACAGCCTTACGGACCACAAGGTCGCAGCAGAGCAGCACATCTTTTAAGGGCCAAAGTATCAAAACGATCATTTGGTGCTGAGGGACACTGCTTTGGAAGAATAACAGTAACAGAGGCACAAAAGGTCTTGCTTACCTTGGATAGTGGCAGCTGAGGAAGTCAAGGCTCTCAACAAGTTGGGAATCACCATGAGCACCATCGGATTGGATAGTGTGGCTGTGCCTTCTACACTGCGGCTGTTCTGATTGAAGTACCCCCCAACCCTGCATCAGACAATTGTAGGCGTAGGGTTGAAAGCACATCCACCCTTTGTCTGAAATTCACATCGCAGTGTCACGCTGAGAGACAGCTGCACACCAAACAGACTCGTGGCATGACCATAGCTGCACTAATCTGGCGTGACAGCAGGTCTGCAGTCAGGAAAAGAACACAGCTGCGTCTCTACTGTGAGAGCTCGAGCACGGCACAAAAGCAAGATAGACACAAGTCACTGTGAAGAATTCAGGCTCTTCTTGCCATACTTAGCGCTAGATGGAATTGGCAGGCCATAAAATATGCTTAGGCTCAAGCATAAACTACATAACAAGGTGATGAATCGCTAGTTGCCCAGGCAGGATGCACTTAATAGTATAAAACGCGGTTGATCACATGTTTGCTCCCACCCTTTGGTCAGCATGCTGCGGTTGAAGGATACTTTGCACCCAGAGACTTCGCGCAGCACGCACCTCCCTATTGAGATGGTCTGCTCCAGGTTACGCATCTGTTCGGAGGCAAGGCTTGTAGACAACGTGACAGGGGCGTCCTGTGTCACAAATGACCCAGTACATCAAGACCAGTATGCATGCCTCAAAAAGAATCCAAACAGCCATTTACATGGCCTATCTACAACAAGCATGATTGACGAAAGTATGGTGGCATTCCTTGGCCTAATTGTCACAAAAGGCTGCCCTGATCATCCATAGGCAGCATTGTCCAGACCGAAGAAGTATGTATCTTTCACGCATTACCGAGGACATGAGAAAAATGTACAACGCTTACAAATTGACAAATGGAAGACACAGTAGATCTGGCAAGTGAGCTTGCCTGCTCAGGTTATTGCCAGGAATGGCAATGTCCTCAGCTCGTACTTGGAAGTGGACCAAATGGCTCAAAACAAGTCTGGTAACTCAAACGTTCGGTTTCATGGACGCAACAAGTAAGGGCTTCGAAATGATCGAGGCTGATATCAAGGGAAGACTTGTGAAGGAAGCTCGGTCATAAACTACATGTTGCCTGCCTGGTCAAGTTATTTTCATTCTTGACTTGATGCAGAAATAAATGTACCTGAACGGTTTGATTTTTAGAAAAAGTTACTACATCACCTGCATCAAAATTAGGAGGAGCAGCTGCCTGATTGCGTCCAAACTCTTTCCTGCATACAGGGTGCGCTCAATCTGCAGCACAAGGGAGCAAACAGTATTCACGTTATTTTGAATAACACTTGTGTACAGTAGAGCAGGACACCACATGAAATACAAGATGCCCAAGCAAAAGGTAAGCGCAATTTACCCAGTGCATGCTAGCAACAATAAACGAATTTGCACATTTCCTCTAACTCTGCTACTGCGCATAAGGCTTGTGCTTAACACATTTAAAGAATAGCAATGGATATCTTAAACAAACAATGCTGAAGCCTGAAGCACTTCAGGCTCTCCACAATGGAACATATCCTGGTCTTTTTTGTATGTACCTTCTAGCAACTATGTCAGCTGACCAATGGGAAGCTGAAAATGTTGATATGCTGGCCTTTCCAAAGCCTAAGAAAGTTTGCTGAGCTCACTTGTTGCTTCAAGCTCTGAAGGTTGGCAGGAAGGGCAACTGGGCCATAGGGTTGTCTATCAACCTCCAAAAACAGCTGCATGTACCTGCATATTTGTAATTGAATGCAAAAGACATGTTTAATGCAATCTGTGAGGCGCCTCCCACCATGCAGGTGTGAGTCTGCCACAGGAACAAGCCAAGTGAGAAGATGCAGGTAATGTTCAAAAAGATGTGTGCATTGTACCATTTCACACGCTACCAATGCACATTGTATCCAGACTTACATTTTCAAGCATTCCAAGCATTGTTTTATAGGTAAGAAACGAACGCTGAAGCCCCTTTATAATTTTGAGGTTTTACTTCATGGCAAAAGCAAAGGTAACTAGCTCACTTCTGGGTACTCCTTCCTTTACAACAGATGTGTGGAAAAAATAAGCAGGCCTGATGCTACGTGTTTCAGACATGTGGACGCTTTGAACTGATGATTACACGCCTAAACGTGCTTCAAAACCAGTCCTGATTGCATTCCATTCTTTTTCCAATATGTATATTGGATTGAATGCACGACGTTTATTTCATGTCGGTTTAGATAGTTAACATAGTCACATGCACACTGCCATAAAAATGTGATGTTAAACTCACTGGCGAGCAGTGGTTAACGTGAGGAAATAGCCCTCGTACAGCGCCTCATATGGCAACGTCCCAAAATGCTGCATTTGATCGTATTCGATGGTGGATGGCGCCAGGCTGCATAGTGCATTATTGAAAATTATAAATATGAATAAACAGATACATAAATAAAGGGAATTGCATAACAGAGAAGCACTGCCTGCAAAGGTGCAATGAAATCTGCATGAAAAAGTTGCACAAAAAAGCAGTATTGATCATACTTATATCTTAGGCGCAGTCAAAGCACATGAATCAAATTCAAATCGAATGTCAACTTTGCAACTCGTTGAGTGCTGGGAATCCCCAAAAAATGAAAGCGCGGTTGGAGGATTTGGGGGAAAATACATGGATGCCTTGTGGATCTTTACTAGCAGGACATAAAGAGTACTTCAAAAATCTTGGGGGAGGTTGTGACGGTAGAGATACTGATGGGTGATATCTGGTAGGTTAGAGAAGCATGCAGGAAGACCAACAGCGGTTCTGACATGCAGGTGAGCGATGGTGTTCATTGTGCAATAGAAGGGTCTCTTGAACCTCTGTTGACACAGTTTACATTGATGTTGGAAATCCTTGCCTGCTCAAGGCAGCATCCAATGATGTTAAGATCATCCTCTGCCTAGCTTGCTGTCTTTTTAATCCTTTAGGCATGAGGCCACGGAGTCATTGTTTGAGGTTGTGAGACTGCTCTCACCTTGCATAATGGAAGAAGAATGATTTTGTGGCCAGCACATACTGCAGGTGTGCGCCTTCTTTGGAGGTATCCTGGAAGCTCTGCAAAAATAAATGAACCAGGAATTTTTGTCTTATGAGTGCACTAGTCTGATGCCGACAAGTGCACATGTCATGAGATCAACAAAATAGACAATAAGCCCATTGTGATTAAATGTGTGAAGCAACAACAAGGGAGCTTTATTTTTTCCTGTGTATCACACAAGACACAGCATGACAGAAAATGTGCCATGAAATTATCTACAGGTTAGTACTCAAATCTCACCTGTCCTTCTTCTGGCACCTCAATCATTAGCACGGCGCTCATCTTGATAATCTTGTGACCTGGTAACATGCAGAAAAGCAGAATTTTAACAATGGAATTTTAAAGGATATAAAACAACACCTGGTGTGGCGACTGTTATATGCGAAGACAGGGGCAGGCAAGATACTAAAATCCCAGAGTGAGCACCAACTGCTTAAATGAGATTGGTGCGAGGAATAGTTCCCATTCAATGGGACCAGGTGACCCTCCATTACAAACACCTTGTTCCTGCACCTCGGTGTGATTTGTTGGGTTTGCCCGAGCTAACATGAGGACTCGCTTTCAGCTATACAAACTATTAGCAGCAGCACCACCACCAGCACCAGCAGCAGATTCAGCAGAAGTGGCAGCAGCAGCAGTAACGTTGAGGGAATACCAGTGTTGGCAATATGTACAAGCTTGCTGTAATAAGTCCATGTTATGCTTATCCGCGGGGAACAACTTGTAAGTTAGGAGGTGCCAGGCTGTCACCAGAAATGAATTCAGTGGGCCTTGATTATCCCACCACGTCTCAAATTGTGCATTACTGATATTGTGAGTGATCGTCTGCCAAGGAATGGGCTTTTTGTCAAAGCTTAACTGCTCAACATGAAACCTCCAGGTTATTGCAGCAGGATTGCTGCTGCTGGGACTGCCTGGTGAAGCGCTATTTGCGTACTCACCCATAGTAGGTAGCAAATGGCTACGCTGCAAGACAATAATTGCATGACCAGGGCAACAACCTACATTTATTGAATGTTCCATGGTCACATGGTCGACAATGCAATACAGAAACCAAGACTCAAAAAATCTGGTTGAAGGAGTGTGGGCATGCCTTACCCAGAACATGGCGGATTGCTATCTTCTCAAACTCTTCAGGCCGCTCTAGGATGTCATCCATGTGGTAAAATTCATAGAAGGGCTCTCTGCTGCCTGCAGTTGCCAAGCATGCCTCAAGGGATCGGCCATTGTAGTCTTCCAGCACCAAAATTGAGTCTCTCCCGTTTATCACCCTTAAGTCTAGCTCCAGCAGAACGCCAGGCCCTGGCATTCCTGGAGCATGCTTGTAAAAAGCTATTTCCCTGGCATGGTAATCAAACTCAACACCCCTACTAAAGGAAGAGTTATAAAGACATGATTCTTTCTTTTTTGTCACGACCGCCCTACGCACCTGCATAAACCTGACTTGGGGGGTCCATGATGGCAATACCATCCACAAAGTACAGAGGCACGGCCCCCACTTCCTCTACACACGTGAGCACAAGATCGATAAAAATCCGTACAGCTCCATCCATGCGTGCGCCTGATATCAATACATCAGAGCGCACCTGCATGTGCGACAAAAATAGCATTGGTGAGCTTTATTGCTCGGAGGGAGGGAAATGTAGTACAGGTAGAAGGTGCAAAGCATCAATACAGGTCACGCCTGCAAATGCCACCTGAAGAATGTTGCAACTGCATATCAAATCGCGGGATGAAAGTAGACTTGCCACTAGTACACGTTGCAATATGACACACATGCATAAAGTAAGCGGAAGCACATGCATAAAGTAGGCGTACATGTGTGATCTCCCACCAATAAAAAATCAAAGCTTGCAAGCATTCTTGCTGACCCATCCAATCTCCATGGGTATGTAAATGACTCTGGAGCTTTACCTACATGTTGTGAACATTCCAGTGAGCACGCACCACATTCCCTTTTCGATTTCAGATCAGTGGCCATGGCCAAACAGAAAGTGTTTGAGGCCCAGCAAGGGCTCCAATGAAGCCACTTCACCCAAGATCCTAATGTACGACCTGAGCTATCAACATTATGACTTCTTCCATACCTCAAGCGCAGGAAATTGCATTAGTGATGGATGCCAGTTGCAGCAGTTGCCCTGCAGGAAACAGAGGTGGAGTGGATTTGGCTGTGAGCCAAACAGACCATTCAGGTCCAGGGTAATCAAGAAGCAAAGTACCCATCTATTTACAAACAGAAAGCCAAACATGCCATCCATACAGGTGATGGTGAAAGCGAGCATTCCTGCACGATGCCAGGGTGAAATATATGAATGCACTCCTCCTGCTGTTGAGGGTTGAGGGAGTGGGTGCAAGGATGCTTTGGTTGAGACCATGTCTAAATGGAAGGCTCTGATATGTTCAATGCAGCACAACCATGGGTGCAACTTGCAACTCAACATGCGTTCACAATGCCGGGATAAAGGATGTAGGTGCCTTCCATTGCGCTCACTCAGCAGCAGCCGCAAGGAAATCGTACAAGGCACACCTCACCTGCACAGAGCAGAACTCTTGTACGCTGTAGCCGTTGCCCACAAGAAAAGGGAGGCTGCTTGGGAAGAATGCTTCAGGCATACCATGGTTCAAGATGTGGGAGAGCACGTTCACCCCTGCAAGTAATGCAGGCACAAGGGCGAGGGACCGCGCTGCATGGCTCTTCGTTCTGATCAATTACCCAGCGCTTGAAAAGACGGCTGCAGGAAGATTGCTTTCGGAATATAAAGCGTGAGCAGCGGAAAAAAGATGGCACATCAAAAACACAAACACATTGATTGACATTCACACCCATGCATAAGCTGCACCATGTACATAGTGAGACGGGTTTGCTTGCTTTTGTCTGCCTGGATTCAACATTCCGAGCCATCAACAGAATGGAACGACAGCGTCTGGCATGGCACTATAAACCAGAAAGCACTGCTCTGGGAAATAAAACTCAGCAATTCTAGAAAAGATGACATACTAATACATTGCGCTATTGCCGCCTGCCACCTCCCGCTCGAGAAGAAGCATTTATAGCCTTGTTCAAGGCAGCCCATGGCGGGTCTTCGCAATTCCGTTGCATTTATTCATGCACAAAAGAACATTGTGGTTCTGAAACATAACGGCTGCGCACCATTCTTAGGGGCGATCCGCAACACGTGGGGCAGTCCAAAGCAATGAGGGGCCTCTGCGTGCTTGCATAGCTTGCTTTCTGGATGAACGACCTCCACAGCACACTGGGCATCAAATGTTGATGCTACTTCTGCATCGCTCTGGACAAAGAGAATTGATGAAGGAGTGAAATCCGTGTGAGCCTCATGATATGGCAGAACATGGTACCCGTGTAGTGCAAAATGAGCAGTTCAAATGCGCCTCACAAGGTTGGTCACTGTGTGGTCTATGAAGACCATGCTCACTTGTTGGTTACAAGCACCCAAATTTATTGTGTTCTTTATTTAGTATAGGACCTAGGCACTCCGTGCTGGATCATCCTTAAAAAAACCATGCGCACTGGTGTTTGTGGTCTTGAATTGCCCTAGAATGATTTTTGGCTACCTGGGGACAAGAAGGACTTAAGTAGAAGGTCTACAGAACTTCGGCAACTGCCGACAGCAATTCTTATGTTCCTACTGAGCACTTTTGAGCAGAGCCATGCAATACGTTGGTGGACCGAGAACGAAATATGGGCAGCAGTTAGGCAGGCTGGCATGCATTAAGTGAAGGGGGGCTCTGAGTCTGAGATGTGCTGGCTGGGCGGGTCAAAAAACTGAAAAAAGCCATCATCGTCAACCTACAGGTACACTTCAGTGTGTACAGGCTTTAAAACCATGTCCGCATCTCGTGTGCCAATGTCTTCCAGAGTCTGTTGTGCAAGCCAAGACCTTGCTCTGACCACCCAGAACAGCATACCGGTGGCCAAGCGCCCCTTCGCTACCTTCTTCTTGACTTACTGATCTGATATTGAGTTCTAAGACAGAAATCTAAAAGAGAATAGGCTTTTTTAAGCTTGCCAATTGGTTTGTCCGTGTTTTCCAGGGGGTGCAAGCTCACCAGCTTCCATAGGGGGCTCTGGTCCACGTAGGCAGCCAGCAGACTGGCCAAGTAGAAGTAGGGGTTGTCAGGGAGGCGCGGCTCAGAGAACAAGCTCTTTAGAGCATCTCTCAAGGCAGGACCCTGCTCAGCAGATAAATAGGGCATCAACAAAAGTACATGCAGGCCAATTTTATCTCTACACAAATGTACGTGAAATGGCAGCTGCTTATTCACTCTTGTCTGCAGGCTCTACACGAAAAAATGTCAGTGCAGCGAGCCTGGGATCGCCCTGACATTTAGATTCAAATACTTAGAGAACTTAATCACGCTCCTGGTAAAGCTCCAGGACATGCACACCAATTAAGAGAGGGGCTTGCCAGCAGGAAACCCTGCTGCATGCAAGCTCTTAAAGAGCTTGAAGTTTGTAATTAGGTTCACAATCCCTGTAGCATGCAAGCTCTTAAAGAGCTTGAAGTTTGTAATTAGGTTCACAATAGAACCAATGAAAGGCTGCCTTTTGGTTAGAAGCTGCAATCTCTGTTAAGCGGCTACATCAGTCAAAAATGGATTAGGCCATGCGGCACCCTGCTGACCTTGCTGCATGTGCTTGGATCAACAGGAATTGCACACATGCACATGCCTGGCACTCACCACATCATTTTTCTCTAAAAACTCCTCACGGACCTCCTCCACGCGGTATGCATACTTGCCCCGGTTAAATTGTGGCATCAATCAAATGAATCCTTGCAATCATCTATTAAAAGACATGGAAACCTCTTATATATAGTATCCTGGCATCTGCTTTGGGGATTTATCAGAAAAACTGACAAGGGTCTCTCTGCAGCATAACACTACTCGGAGTTTCAAAAATATTAAAAACCAGGAGTTTTTTGTGGCCGAATGTCTCCAACTCATTGCACGCCCGAAGACCTGAAGCTGGCCACTCCCGACGATCCTGCTCAAGCCCAGATTGAAGCATGGTACATGGATGACTCGGAGGAGGACCAAAGGGCACCACACAAGTGGGTAGGCTTGCATTGGTGATGCATGTGTCTGCACTGCAATTCCACATTGCCGGTATGACGGCAGATCCCATAACGGTGTTGGATAGAAGGAATGCAAGCCTGTTTGTCAAGAATGATTTATTTAGGAGCTTGGGTGAACGAGAGCAGCGGTGTGGAGCGCCTGCACGTCCTTCCAAAACAGGCATGCAAGTGTTAGCAGGAGCGTAGTTTAGTGTCATGTAAGCCACCTGTGTGAAGAAACGACACTTACGTCTCAATGGTGTTGCTTGCGGATTGTCTGCAGGAAGACACCCAATGAGGTGGCTTCTCCGCAGACGCTAGCTGAGCTAGGGGTGCTCTATTGGAAACTAGATGCAGACAAATTCAAGGATGACTATGAAAAAGACCCAAAGCTGATGGCAATCCGAAAAGTCCGCAACTACTCTTACATAGTGCGTGGTTGAGAGGCGTAAGGGGGGGTGGGGGCGCCTGCTTGGCTTATGCATTCTACTGGGTGTGTGAGGATTGAGCATTCATGGACGCCTCAAAACTTTTTCATGTCTTGGTCATCAGCCGATTTTGCAGCATGTCCTAGGTAGGTAGTCCAGCTGCGCCAAACACTGAACAAACCCTGCTATGCTCTTCGGAAATGCATGCATCCATCAAAACTTATGGCCCACAACTGTTGTCTTACTTCAAGCCAAAGAAAATTGTGAACTGCAAAGCTTATGCAAAGTGTACAGGGGAGGACTTCAATTTTCAAGCGGAGACGTGCAAAGGAAAGCCTTCCTGTGTAGCCTCGAGCATGGAAGAGCCAACACTTTGCCTCTCTGTGCAGGAGATTTTGTCCGTCTCTAAAGAAAGCCTGCCTAATTATGAGCAGAAGATCAAGAGCTTCTATGAGGAGCACATTCATGAAGATGAGGAGATTCGATACATCTTGGATGGCTGTGGTGAGCTTCAGGGGCACAGCACCATGCACTCACTGCTCCTCTGTGCATTGGGTGCCCTGAGTGTTGCTCCAAAGCATCTTCTCACTCAGGGTCCCCATTTGGTTCATTCCATTCTCCAATGCAGGGTACTTTGATGTACGGGACTTTGATGACCGCTGGATCCGCATTCGGTGCTGCAAAGGGGATTTGATCATTTTGCCTGAAGGCATCTACCATAGGTTCACCCTGGACCACACTGACTACGCCAAGGTGGGTAAAGGGATGCGTGCCAACTGCATGAGCCTTAGACAGCAGGAGCTATTCAGGCTGCACTTGCTGGAAGGACTTTGGGTTCCTAAATGCAATGCGGTTTGGACCTGCTTGCTTGACGTGTTTTGAGCAAAGGGATCACTGAACCTGCCAACCTATGACCTGCCAGCGCAATCAATTGAAGCACTCCCTGCCCACAAAGCATGCGTTGGCATTCTTGCAGAGCTGCTCTGTGTCTGGCAGCTCCAAAACAAGTCATTCCAAGGCAACTTGTTCAGACGTGTTGACGTGCTTCGTAGGATGTAGATTTCTAGATAGCCTCCACCCTAGCCTTCATGTGTGGGGTTTGGGACTGTTTCTGTGAGGCCTTCTGTGGGTGTCCCTTTGAGGCGCTCGAATCTCCAAGGGCAATGAGAGAGGCGCTTTCTAGCGCAGACAGTGGGGACATGCCCTGTCATTAAATCTGAAGAAGCACCAGGCCGCACATTCAGTACAGGGAAGGTGAATGAAGGTTTGAAACATTGTAAGCCATCTTGCGTTCTGCTTGTGATGAGGAACAAAACATGCGCTTGGGGGCATCGTTTTCACCATCTGGTGTGTCTGAATTGCAAGCACAGTGTCGATCAAGTGCACAGCGTGCACAGTCTTGTGGATGTTTTTGCAATTCAGCAACTGGCAACTCTTAATACGGCAACTAGACTAAGGGCTGAGTCTCGGCAACTCTCTGCAGGCTATGCGGCTGTTTGTGGGCGAGCCTGTGTGGACGCCATACAACCGGCCTCAGGAGGACAGCCCAAGCCGCAAGAAATATTTGGAGACCTTCAAGGAGAAGAAGACTGCAGTTGCAGCTTGATATCCAGCTAACATCCTGAGCATGGTCCAGCAAATTGCACCTGTACAGTAACCCTTGACAAGCTTCTTACCTACTTACTCAGGTACTACCTAGTTCTACTCGTTTTGAAAATAAAATTTACACACAGGAAATGTGTGCATCACACAAAGCTGAGGCAATCTTTGTCAATTCAACCAAAGC
>LFIK01003079.1_pt1 | contig 13545 bp, 13 predicted proteins | sample 643401 | NCBI WGS metagenome assembly LFIK01 (sample SAMN03777447, study PRJNA286221) | soda lake metagenome | biome: soda lake; feature: Kulunda steppe; material: water; isolation source: sample T5-Br brine of Lake Tanatar-5 | place: Russia: Kulunda steppe | collected 2010-07 | reverse complement strand
GAAGCCGGAGGAGGTCGCGGAGCTGATCGCGTTCCTCGCGAGCCCCGCGAACTCGAAGGCGACCGGGCAGGTCGTGTTCATCGACGCCGGTGCCGACGCGGTGCTGCGGGGTCCGACCGCGTTCTGACGTTCGGAACAGCGCCGTCTTCAGCGGCCGAGCATCAACAGGTCGAGGTCGCCCGGCAGCATCGGGTCCGCCGTCCCTCGTGCGCTGCAGGCATTGAGCGACTCCGAGAGCACCTTCGCGCGGTGCTCGCTGAACCGTGTGGTCGCGTTCGCGAGCGGTGTCGGGCGACCATGAGCGGAGAACACGCGGTAGTAGAGGCGGCCTTGGGCGTAGCGCTCCGGTGTCGCGGGATAGTCGCACTGGATCTCGGGACCGCGCTGGTCGAACCCGCCGCGGTCCGTGTAGCCATGGCGGCTCCCGAGCACGTAGAAGCTGAACGCGTTCGGGTCCGGCCCGATGTCGTCGATGCCGAGGCTGACGAGGTGGTGCCCGGCTCCGATCGCGACCGGCGTCGCGAGACGGAGCTGGACCCAACGGTCGGAGCCATAGACCCCACCGATGATGGGCGCATCGGCGGTGACGTACTGCTCGGTGAGCGCCGGGATCCCGGCGACGTCGAGCGTCGCACCGCCTCGGTCAGGGACCGGCCAGATCGTGATGCGGAATCGGACACCGGGGACGTTGCCGTTCCAGATGACGTCGTGGTCCCAGGAGATCCGGTCCTCGTCCGCGGTCCGCCAGCCCTCGAGAGCGCTCACCCGCTGCATGCCCACGCGCAGTTCGGTCAGCTCGAAGGGCTCGGTCACGAGGACCGTCTGTCCGATCTCGGGGTAGCCGGTCACGCTCCACCAGAAGCCGGCGACCCCCTCCTCACCACTCCGGTTCCGGAACCCCGCCGGGAGCGTGCGCAGCCGGACCGCGTCCCCTGAGCGCTCGCGCGGGGCAGCCGGCGTCCGGTCGGTGCGGGGCTCGACGTCCTCGAGCGCGACGACGGAGGGAGTCGGCGGAAGCTCGTCGGCGAGGACCTCCGAGGCCGCCGGGGTCAGGCGGCGCCCCTCGAGCCGCAGCGTCATGTTGAAGCCGGCCAGCGGGCCCTCGTCCGCGCAGGCTGGATCCGTCTGCGCACGCGCGTCGGGGCCGGGGTGGAGCGGAAGGGCCGCGTCGCCAGCGGCAGGTGCGCGCTCCAGGAGCCTGGCCCCGGGGTTGTGGTCGGCGCACGCCTCGGCGCCGCCGACCGCCCCCCTTCGCCCGGCGACCACGAGCGCGGCGTCGTCGAGCTCCGCGGGCAGGGTGAGCTCGATGACGACGAGGACCGGATGCTCGGGTACGGCGAACGGCTCGGCGGCCGCGAGGTGAGCGAACGTCCCCGGGCTCGTCCAGTCGAGCGACCTCAGCTGCACTGCACCCGTCGCCGCGCCGAGCACCGGCAGGTCGGCCGCGTCGAAGCGTTCAGGGAGCTCATCGGGCGCGAGATGGACGGTGACGCGGAAGTCGACCTCCGCCGGGGCGTCGAGGCCCTCGATGCCGAGCGTCTCGAGGACGACGGCCTCGAGGTCGAACGGCTGCAGCGGTGTGAGGACCTGCGCGACGGTGATGATCCCGTCCACCGAGGGCACACCCACGGTGCCGTTCGCCATCCACTCCGGCGCGGAGGTCGCCTGCGTGTCGACCCCACCCGTCGTGCGTTCCGCGGGGACCTCCGGGGCAGCGGTGTCCGGGGCGGCGGTGTCCGGGGTCGACGGCGTCTCGGGTCCCGGCACCGGCGGCAGCGGTTCGACCTCGGGTGCTGCTGGGGCGTCGCTGCCGCAGGCCGCAGCGAGCAACGCGATCACGGCGAGTCCTGCTGCCGCGGTGCGTGGTCGCACGCCACCGCGCATCGATCGGTGCCCCATCTCGACCTCCCCGGTGCGCCCCGTGCGCTCTTCACGCGCCATCGTCCCGCGGGCCGTCCCTCGGGCCGTCCCCCCTGGCCCGACGCGCGACGCTACCGCCACCGGCGTTCTCCACCGGCGAAGCGTCGCACGGTGTGCTACAGTCGCTGCATGAGCGAGACTCCTCCTGACGGACGACCGGATGCCCGGCCCGATGCGCTGGGGATGGACCCGGAGATCGTCCTCACGCAGCGGGAGCTGCGCAACCGGAGCGGAGAGATCATGCGGGGGCTCGAGCGCGGTCAGCGCTACCTCGTCACGAGCAACGGGGTGCCGGTCGGGGAGCTCGCCCCTCGGCACCGTCGGCACTTCACCCCGCGGGCGCTCGTCGCCGAGGCGTTCGCCGGGGCGCCGCCGGTCGACCTCGCGCAGCTGCGGGCCGACCTCGACGCGCACGCGTCGCAGGACGTCACGCCACGCGCGGGCAGCGACGCGTGAGCGCCACGACCATCACCCGGGTCGCGGCCTCGCGACGCCGGGGGCTGCTCGACACGTCCGTCGTCATCGCGCTCGAGGGGCTGCCGATCGATGTGCTGCCGGAGGAGCCCGCGATCTCCTCGCTCACCCTCGCCGAGCTCACCGCCGGACCGCACGCGACCACCGACCCGGCCGAGCGAGCGCGCCGCCAGGACCGGCTTCAGCGGACCGAGGCAGCGTTCGACCCGCTGCCGTTCGACCTCGCCGCGGCACGCGCCTATGGGCGCATCCTCGCCGCGGTCGTCGAGGTCGTCGCGGAAGGACGCACCCCGCGCGCACGCCGGGCGGTCGACCTGATGGTCGCGGCGACCGCGCTGGCGTACGGCCTGCCGCTCTACACCCGCGATCCTGATGACCTGCGCGGCCTCGAGGGCCTCGTCGAGATTGTGGACCTGCGCGGCTGAGCGGGCTGTGGGCGGTGCTCGTTGACGCGCCTGCGAACTTCTGTTACACCTACGACCACGTGCGTGGAACATGTGTTCCAAAGCCTCGGGAGCGGCTGCACGGGACTCGAAGAGGGGAGCTCAGGATGATTCCCACCATCACGAACGAGCGACGCGGTGCTGCGTCGGGACGGCGTCGCCGTTGGGTCGCCGTACTCGCCGCCACCGCGCTGCTCGCCTCCGCCTGCGGAGGCAGCGACGACGCCGCCGACGGCGGGGCGTCGCCATCACCCGCACCGGCGCCCGGCGCCGCCGACCGGCCACTCGTGGTCGGTCAGGTCGCCGAGCCTGCATCGCTGGACCCGCACGCGGTCACCGCGGTGAACGACTTCCGCATCAACGTCAACCTCTACGACGGCCTCGTCCGCTACGACGAGGACTCGCTCAACGTCGAGCCGGCGCTCGCGACCGACTGGTCGGTCAGCGACGACGGCCTGACCTACACCTTCACCCTGCGTGAGGGCGTCACCTTCCACGACGGCTCGGCGTTCGACGCGGAGGCGGTCGTGTTCAACTTCGAGCGCATGCTCGACGAGGACCACCCCTACCACGGCACGGGACCGTTCCCGCTCGCGGGACAGTTCTACGGCAGCCTCGACACGATCGAGGCGACCGGTGAGTTCGAGGTCGTCATGACGCTCTCGAGCCCGTTCGCGCCGTTCCTGTCGAACCTGGCCTACCCGTCGGGTCTGATCATCTCGCCCGCCGCGGTCATGCAGCACGGCGAGGACGTCGGTCGTAACCCGTCGGGCACCGGTCCGTACCGCTTCGTCGAGTGGCGCAGCAACGAGCGCGTCACGCTCGAGCGCAACGCCGACTACTGGGACGGCCCGCCGCCGGTCAGCGGCGTCGTGTTCCGCCCCATCGTCGAGGCGACCACGCGCGTGAACGAGCTGCTCACCGGTGGCGTCGACCTCATCGTCGAGGTCCCGCCGGACGAGCTCGCCGGTCTGCGGTCCGACGCGAGCTACACGGTCTACGAGCAGGCCGGACCGCACGTCTGGTTCCTGATCCTCAACCTGCTCGAGGCGCCGTTCGATGACGTGCGCGTCCGCCAGGCGGCCAACCACGCCATCAACCGTGTCTCGCTCGTCGACGACGTGCTCCAGGGCACGGCGACCGTCGCCAACAGCCCGACGCCGCCGGCGTTCGGCTCCGCCCACAACCCCGACATCGCGGGGTACGACTACGACCCCGAGCGAGCGCGTGAGCTGCTCGCCGAGGCCGGCTACCCCGACGGCGTGGACGTGACCTTCTACGTCACCGAGGGCGGTTCGGGCATGCTCGACCCGGTCCCGATGGGTGAGGCGATCCAGGCGGACCTGCGTGCCGTCGGCATCAACGCGTCGATCCAGACCTTCGAGTGGAACTCGTTCCTCGGCGAGGTCAACCCGGGGCTCGAGGGCAAGGCGAACATGGCGCAGATGGCGTGGATGACCGCCGACCCCGACACCCTGCCGTTCCTGACGCTGCGCACCAACGCGTGGCCGGAGGCCGGTGGCTTCAACTCGGGCTACTACTCCAACCCCGAGGTGGACCGGCTCCTCGAGGCCGCCCAGGTCGAGACCGACCCGGCGGAGCGGGACCGGCTCTACCGTGCGATGCAGGAGATCGTCGTGGAGGACGCCCCCTGGGTGTTCGTCGCGAACTGGAAGCAGAACGCCGCCTCCACGTCGGCGCTCTCCGGGTTCGACGTCCACCCGTCGTTCCTGCTGCGTCTGAACCGGGCAGCACTGGGCTGATCCGGTCGACCTGACCACCCGGAGGTGGCCCGCACCGGGCCACCTCCGGAGGTCGGGGCGGGGGAGAGGGACCGATGAGGGCGTACGTCGTCCGGAGGGTGCTGCAGGTCGTCCCCGTGCTCTTCGGGGTCTCGCTACTCGCGTTCCTCATGATGGCGCTGATCCCGGGCGACCCGGCACGCGCCATCCTCGGCTCCTACGCGACCCCGGAGAACGTCGCGACGCTGCAGCGGCAGCTCAACCTCGACCGACCGATGCCCGTGCAGTACGTGACGTGGCTCGGCAACATCCTCACCGGCGACTTCGGCCGGTCGTACTCGCTCAACCGGCCCGTCCTCGACGAGATCACCGACCGCTTCGCGGCGACGATGCTGCTCGCCGGTGCGGCGCTCGTCCTGATGCTCATCCTCGGCCTCACCGCCGGGATCATCGCTGCCGTCAAGCAGTACCGCTGGCAGGACCGCGTCTCGACCGTCGCCGCGCTCGTCGGACTGTCGATGCCGTCGTTCTGGCTCGCCATGATCTTCATCACCTTCTTCTCCGTCCGGCTCGGATGGTTCCCCGCGAGCGGCATGCGCCCCGCGTTCGGGGACTCCGGACCGCTCGACACGCTGCGACATCTCGTCCTGCCGGCGAGCGCGCTCGCGCTCGTCGCATCCGGCGTCGTCGCACGCCTCACGCGCTCCGCCATGCTCGAGGTCCTGCGTCAGGACTACGTGCGGACCGCGACCGCGAAGGGCCTGCGTCCGCGCGTGGTCGTCATGCGGCACGCGTTCCGTAACGCGCTCGTCGCGATCGTGCCCGTCATCGGCATCCAGATCGGCTTCCTGCTCGGCGGAGCCGTCTACATCGAGACCGTGTTCAGCTGGCCAGGCATCGGCCGGATGCTCGTCACCGCGATCAGCACACGTGACGTGCTGCTCGTCCAGGGCGGTGTCGTCGTCGTCGCGTTCACCTACGTGCTCATCAACCTCGCGGCCGACCTCGTCCAGGCGGCCCTCGACCCGCGGATCCGCGTCCGATGAGCATCCCCCTCGACGCGCTGCCACCCTCCGAGCCCGGCCCGACCGGACCGGCGTCGACCGACGGTGGCGCCCCGCGCCGGCCGAGCGCCGGTGTGTGGCGGCGCCTGAAGCGCAACCGCCTCGCGGTCGCCGGGCTCGTCGTCCTCGGGCTCACCGTCGCTGCGGCGCTGCTCGCACCCGTCCTGCCGCTCGCCGACCCTGCGGCCACGAGCCCGGCCGATCGCCTCCTGCCGCCGCTCTCGCCCGATCACCTGCTCGGCACCGACCATCTCGGGCGCGACATCCTGTCCCGCCTCGTCTGGGGTGGACGGGTCAGCCTCTCGGTCGGTGTGTTCGCGACGCTCATCGCAGCGGTGAGCGGATCGCTCATCGGCCTGTTCGCCGGCTTCTACGGCGGTCGGACCGACAGTCTCCTGATGCGCTCCGTCGACATGCTCATGGCGTTCCCCTACCTCCTGTTCGCGATCGCACTCGTCGCGGTGCTCGGGCCGGGGCTCGTGAACGCGATGATCGCCATCTCCGTCGTGAACATCCCCTTCTTCGCGCGCGCCGTGCGAGGGGCGACGGTCAGCCTCGTCGCCAACGAGTACGTCGACGCCGCACGCGTGCTCGCGTTCTCGCGCCTGCAGATCCTGTTCCGCGAGATCCTGCCGAACGTCATGCCCGTCATCATCGTCACGATGTCGACCACCGTCGGCTGGATGATCACCGAGACCGCCGGCCTGTCCTTCCTCGGCCTCGGCGCGCAGCCACCGACCTCCGACTGGGGCGCGATGCTCGGCGCCGGACGCGACTTCATCACGCGCGCACCACACGTCATGCTCGTCCCCGGCAGCGCCATCTTCATCGTCGTCATCTCGCTCAACTTCCTCGGTGACGGCCTGCGCGACGCGCTCGACCCGAGGCTCAAGTGATGACGGCGTCCGAGCAGCTCCTGTCGGTGCGCGACCTGCGCACCCACTTCACCGTCGAGGGCGAGACGTTCCGCGCCGTCGACGGGATCGATCTCGACATCGCGCGGGGCGAGGCGGTCGCGCTCGTGGGGGAGTCGGGGTCGGGGAAGACGGTCACGGCCATGTCCGTGCTGCAGCTCATCCCCGACCCCCCCGGGCGCATCGTCGGCGGCAGCGTCCGCCTCGACGGCGAGGACCTCGTCACCGCAAGCGCCGCACGGCTGCGCAGCGTGCGCGGCGGCCGCATCGCGTGCGTCTTCCAGGACCCCCAGACGACACTCAACCCGGTGCTGCGGGTCGGCCACCAGATCGTCGAGATGCTGCGGGCGCACGGCGACCTCTCGCGTACTCAGGCGCGCGAGCGGGCCCGCGAGCTGCTCGAGGCCGTGCGCATCCCCGACCCCGAGCGCCGCCTCGACGAGTTCCCCCACCAGCTGTCGGGCGGGATGCGCCAGCGTATTGTCATCGCGATGGCGCTCGCGAACGACCCCGACCTGCTGATCGCCGACGAGCCGACGACCGCCCTCGACGTGACCGTCCAGGCGGAGATCCTCGATCTCCTCATCGAGCTGCGCGAGCGCACCGGCATGGCGCTCCTGTTCATCACCCACGACCTCGGTGTCGTCGCGGAGCTGTGCGACCGTGTCGTCGTGATGTACGCGGGCCGTGTCGTCGAGGAGGCGGACACCGCGACACTCTTCGCCGACCCCAAGCACCCCTACACGCGCCAGCTCATCGGCTGCACCCCGACGCTCGGCAATGGACGCCGGCCGCTCACCACGATCCCCGGCCTCCCGCCCGCGCTGAACGACCTTCCGTCCGGCTGCGCGTTCGCACCCCGCTGCGACGTCGCCGAGGAGCGCTGCCACGCCGCACCCGTCGCGCTCGAGGCGGTCGCGGGCGACCACCGTGTCCGATGCCTGCGACCGGGAGCGCGCCCATGAGCGCAACGACTGCACCGGTCGCCCCCGCGCTCAGCGTCGAGGGCCTCGACGTCCACTACCGCGCGCGGCGTCGCCTGCTCCAGCCCGCACCGCCCGCGCTCCACGCGGTGCAGGACGTCTCCTTCACGCTCGAGCGCGGCCAGGCGCTCGGTGTCGTCGGGGAGAGCGGCTGCGGGAAGTCGACGCTCGCGAAGGCGATCATCGGGCTCGTCGAGCCGAGCAACGGGTCGGTGCGGCTCGACGGACGTGAGACCAGGGACATCCCGCGGATGGAGTTCGCCCGCAGCCTGCAGTTCGTCTTCCAGGACCCCTACTCGTCGCTCAACCCGCGGCGCACCGTCCGGGAGACGCTCGAGGCGCCGCTGCGCCACCTGCTCGGGCTCGACGCCGCCGCCCGCGCACGCCGCGTCACCGAGCTGCTCGACCTCGTCGGGCTACGACCGGAGTTCGCATCGCGCTACCCGCACGAGTTCTCCGGTGGCCAGCGGCAGCGCGTCGGGATCGCGCGCGCTCTCGCGACGGACGCACGGCTGCTGATCCTCGACGAGCCGGTGTCCGCCCTCGACGTGTCCGTGCAGGCGCAGGTGCTCAACCTGCTGCGCTCGCTCCAGGCCGACCTCGGCCTGACCTACCTGTTCATCGCGCACGACCTCGCCGTTGTCGAGAACCTGTGCGAGGACGTCGTCGTCATGTACCGGGGGCGCATCGTCGAGCGCAGCGCCGCCGACCGGCTCTTCGCGAGCCCGCAGCACCCCTACACCCGCACGCTGCTCGCGGCCGTCCCCGAGATGCGCGTCGGCCGGCGCAGCCGCGAGCGGATGCCGGCGGCGAGCTCCGACGCGACGGGGACGTGGGAAGGGTGTGCGTTCGCACCCCGCTGCACCCATGCTGTCGACCGCTGCCGGACAGAGACCCCGATGCTCCGCGAGGTGAGGTCGGCGCACGCCGCCGCCTGCCACCTCGCGGAGGACCTCGCCCCGGCGTCGCCGCGGCCGAGCCAGGAGGACGAACGATGATCCGCATCGACGGTGCACGACTCCTCGCGGACCTTCGACGTCTCGCCACGTTCGGCGCGACGCCCGACGGTGGCGTGAGCCGACCGTCCTTCTCACCCGCCGACCTCGAGGCACGCGTATGGCTCGCCGAGCGCGCCGCGGAGGCCGGGCTCGGCTACCGCGAGGACGCCGCCGGGAACGTGTTCCTGCGCCTCGAGGCGACCGACCCGGTCGACGACCGCGTGGTCTGGACCGGATCGCACCTCGACTCGGTCCCCAACGGCGGTCCGCTCGACGGCGCGCTCGGCGTGATGACCGCGCTCGAGGCGGTGCGCTCGCTCGCGGAGTCCGGGCTGCCGCTGCGCCGCAGCGTCGAGGCCGTCTCCTTCGCCGACGAGGAGGGTGCGTACGGCGGCTTCCTCGGCTCGAAGGCGGCGGTCCTCGGCTTCGACCACGAAGCGATCCGTGCGGTGCGCGGACGCGACGGTGACCTGCTCGTCGACGCCATGGCCGCCGCCGGCTACCCGCCCGAGCGGATCGCGGAGGCGCGCGTCGACGCCGCGTCCGTCGCCGCGTTCGTCGAGGTCCACATCGAGCAGGGCGCGGTGCTCGAGGAGGTCGGCGCACGCATCGGCGTCGTCACCGACATCGTCGGTGTGCTGCGCGGTGAGGTCGAGCTCGTCGGACGGCCCGACCACGCCGGCACCACGCCGATGGGGATGCGCCGCGATGCGGTGAGAGGGCTCGCGGCGCTGCTCGACGGCCTCGAGGGCCTACCGGAGGCGGTCGGCGAGCCTGGCGCCGTCATCACGTGCGGGCGCATCGACGTGGAGCCGGGTGCCGACAACATCGTCCCCGGGCGCGCCGTCGCGCACTTCGACATCCGTCACCGTGACCTCGACGTCATCCTCCGCATCGAGCAGCGTCTCGAGGAGCGTGCCCGGCGGGCCGCGGCCGCACATGACCTCTCCGTCACCTACCGCCGCGAGGCGCTCACCGAGCCGGTGCCGCTCGACGCCGACCTCCGGTGGCGCATCACCGCAGCCGCCGACGCGCTCGGCGTCGCACGGCACGTCATGCCCTCCGGGGCAGGCCACGACTCGCAGGTCGTCGCAGCCGCGATCCCGACCGGCATGATCTTCGTACCGAGCATCGACGGGCGCAGCCACTCGCCGCTCGAACGCTCACGCGACGAGGACATCGTCGCGGGCGCGGACGTGCTCCTCCAGGTGCTCGTCGGCCTCGTGACCGATGTCGCTGACGTCGACGCCGGGCAGGTCGTGCGCTCACAAGGGGCGGGGCGGTGAGCGTCGACGACACGGACCTCGCACGCATCTACCCGCCGGCCGCCTGGCCCGCGCCCGACCGCGGCCGCCTCGGTCTGCTCATCATCGACCTGCAGCGTCTGTGCGCGGACCCCGACCGCGGCATGTTCGCCGCGGCCCGCGCGATCGGGCGCGAGGACCTCGTCGCCCCTTACGCCGACCGTCTCGGGTCGGTGGTGCTTCCCGGTGTCGCCCGGCTGGCCGACGCCTGCCGGGAAGCGGACGTGCCGGTCGTGTTCACCCGGATCCGCTCGGACGGGCCCGGCACGGAGGGACGCTCCGCCTGTCACGTCGCGCTCGGCATCCACGTCGAACCGGACTCACCCGACGGCGACATCGTGTCCGCCCTCGAGGTCCACGAGCAGGACGTCGTCGTGTCCAAGACGACCTCGGACGCCTTCATCGGCACCGACCTCGCGGAGGTCCTCGATCGGCTCGACGTCGACCATCTCGCCGTCTGCGGGGTCCTCACCAACGAGTGCGTCGAGAGCACCGTGCGCCACGCGGCGGACCTCCGCTTCACCGTCCATCTGCTCGAGGACGGCTGCGCCGCGCTGACCGACACGCTCCACGAGCAGGCCGTCCGTAGCATGACGCACGCCTACGCCCGCAGGTCGTCGATCGACGAGATCCTCGCGGTCGTCAGCGGTGGGACCGACCGGGGGAGGGGCACGGGATGAGTCGGCTCGAGCAGCTCGTGACGCGCCACTACGGCACGCTCACGCCGTCGGAGATGCGCATCGCCGACCGCATCCTCGAGGACGCCGACCTCGTCGCGAGCTTCACGGCGACGGAGCTCGCGGACGAGGCCGGTGTGTCGAAGCCGACCGTGACGCGCTTCGTGCACAAGCTCGGGCTCGAGAGCTTCCGCGAGTTCCGCCTGCTCGCCCGCGCCGGCCGTCCGGTCGAACCGGGTTCGCCCGTCGATCTGCTGCAGCGTGAGCTGTCGGTCACCGCTGGCGACCTCGGTGTGCTGATCAACGAGACGTCGGCTTCCGACGCCCGCAACCTCCTTGCGACCTACGAAGGTCTCGACCTCGCCGACGTCGAGCGTGTCGTGGATCTCCTCGTCGGGGCGAGGGAGGTCGTCCTGGTCGACTTCCGCAAGAACCATCCGCTCGCGGCGTACGCCGCGACGCTGCTCAACTCGCTCCGGCCGCACATCCGTTCCCTGCCGGAGCGCGGCACGTCGCCCGCGGACGGCCTCCTCGACCTCGCCGTGAGCGACGTCGTCGTGATGTTCCCGTTCCGCCGGGCCCAGCAGGACCACCTGCGCACCTCGGAGGCCGTCATCGACCGCGGCGCGACGCTCGTCACGATCGGCGACCGCTATCCGAACCCGGCCGCGCAGCGCGCCTCCATCCATCTGTGCACCATGACCGACGGTCCCGGCGTGTTCGACAGCCTCGCCGCAGCGATGAGCCTCGTCGGGATGCTCGCGACCGCGGTCGCGAACCGCCTCGGCACCGAGGCGCAGGAGCGCCTGGACACGCTCGAGGACGCGCACGCGATCTTCGGCACGTTCATCGCTGGTGAGCAGCGGCCGGAACGTGTCGTCGAGGGGAACGGCACATGAGCCGCACGCGTCCCGCGGTCGCTCGTCCGGTCGTCGCCATCTCGAGCTGCCGGGTCAGCGCCCACTACGACGGCCGCGACGAGCCGATCGTCGGCAGCAACCTGGCCTACACCCGGGCGGTGCTCGCCGCGGGTGGCGTGCCGGTCCTGCTGCCCTACGGGATCGACGTGACGGTCGCCGACGCGGTGCTGTCGACCGCCCATGCGCTCCTGCTCACCGGTGGGGATGACGTCGTCGGCGCGTGCCCGACCGATCCCGTCGACCGCCGCGCCTACGAGGATCCGGTGCGCGACCTGACCGATCGTGCGCTGCTCGCCGCCGCGCGCACGCGTGGGATGCCGGTGCTGGGTGTCTGCCGAGGGATGCAGCTGCTCGCCGTCAGCTCCTTCGGTTCCCTCACGCGCGTCGACGGTCATGCGCCCCCGCCCGGGGTCGCCGCGTACCGCCACGAGGTCGTCCTCGAGCCGGAGGGTCGCCTCGCGGCGCTGCTCGGACCGCTCGTCGCGGCCGTCACCTCGCTGCACTCCTTCGCCGTGGGCGACGCGGGCCTGCTGCGCGTCGTCGCACGGGCGCAGGACGGGACGATCGAGGCGGTGATGAGCACGGACTCCGACCGTTTCGAGCTCGGCGTGCAGTGGCATCCTGAGCTCGAGGACGGACCGCTCGGGCGCCCCGTGCTGCGTCTGCTCGTCGAGGCCGCCGACGCGTACGCCGGGAAGGGGCGCACGGGGCGCTCGGCCCTGCTCGCCACCGGCTGAGCCGCCGACCCGGAGACTGGAGACGCACATGCCCGACCTGGACGTCGACGCAGGGTGGCTGCTCGCCGTCCTCGACGAGCTGCTCGCGGTCCCGAGCCCGACCGGTGCGACCGACGCGGTCGCCCGTGTCGTGGCCGCCCGGTGCGCGGAGCTCGGCATCCCGACGCGTCAGGACCGCCGCGGCACGCTCATCGGTCGGCTGATGGCGCAGGGGAGTGCCGATGGTGCGGGGGCGCGAAGGGCCGTCACCGCGCATCTCGACACGATCGGCATGATGGTCGCCGAGGTCCGACCCGACGGGCGGGTCCGCCTCGTCCCGGTCGGGACGCACAGTCCACGCTTCAGCGAGGGCGCCCGCGTCGTCGTCCTGCGCGACGCCTCACCCGACCTGACCGGCACCGTCCTGCCGCTGCGCGCCTCGGGGCACGCCTTCGGCGACGCGGTCGACGAGCTTCCGCACCGCTGGGACCTCGTCGAGCTGCGACTCGATGCGGACGTGGCCGATGCCGCCGGGGTCGCGGCCCTCGGCGTGCGCGTCGGGGACCTCGTCGCGCACGTCGCCCGACCCGAGCACACGCCGTCGGGTCACGTCGTCACCCGGCACCTCGACGACAAGGGTGGCGTCGCGGCGCTGCTCGCCGCTTGCCGGGCGCTGCAGCTGGCCGGCGTCGCGCCCGGGGTCGACGTCGACCTGCTGTTCACCGTCTCCGAGGAGGTCGGACACGGGGCCTCGCACTGCGTCGCGCCGTCGGTCGAGGAGCTCGTGGCCGTCGAGTGCGCGGTCGTCGCGCCCGGGCACGCGTCGACGGAACACGGCGTGACGCTCGTCATGCAGGACATGAACGGTCCGACCGACCGGCGCCTCAACGCCCGGCTCGAGGCGCTCGCCGGCGACGCGGGGGTCACCCTGAACCGCGACGTGTTCACCCACTTCCGTACCGACGCGGCCGCGGCCATCGTCGCAGGCGCGGACGTGCGCACCGCGATCGTCGGGTTCGGTGTCGATGCGACCCACGGGCACGAGCGCACCCACGTCGACGGACTCGTCGCGACCGCGCGGCTGCTCGCTGCCTATCTGGCTGCTCCGGCGGACTGACCGCCCGTAGGGCAGGATCCTGCGCCGTCTGCAATCCTCGCGGGCGTCGGCGGTCCAGGGAGGTCCGCCGCAGGGGGATCCCCATGGCGCGTGTCCACATCCATGACCTCGACTCGGTGCCGGAGGCGTCGCGCGAGGCGCTCGAACGCCAGTCCGCCCGCATCGGGCGCACCATCAACATCTTCGGTGCGATGGCGGGCTCGCCCGCGCTGATGAACGCCTACGACGGGCTCGAGCGCACCATCGCCGAGCACACCCGGCTCACGCCCGCCG
>LFIK01003078.1_pt1 | contig 13546 bp, 10 predicted proteins | sample 643401 | NCBI WGS metagenome assembly LFIK01 (sample SAMN03777447, study PRJNA286221) | soda lake metagenome | biome: soda lake; feature: Kulunda steppe; material: water; isolation source: sample T5-Br brine of Lake Tanatar-5 | place: Russia: Kulunda steppe | collected 2010-07 | reverse complement strand
TCCCGCGACACGCGGGCACCGCTCGGGTCTAGCATCCCGGCCCGACCCACAGGAGCTCACCCATGGCCGGTCCCAACGCAGCGGCGTTCTTCGACCTCGACCGCACCCTGATCAGCGGCTCCTCGGCGTACTACTTCGGTATCGCCGCCTGGCGCAACGACATGATCCCCCTCGCGGATCTGCTCTCCGACGCCCGCAAAGCGGCGTCCTTCAAGCTGTTCGGCGCCACCGACGAACGCTCGGAGTCCGTACGCGACCGCATCCTGGCCGCGGTGGAGGGCGCACAGCAGGAGGACCTGCTCGCGCTGAACGAGGAGATCATCCCCCGGATCCTCGAGAAGATCCGCCCGGAGTCACGGAGCCTGGTGGACATGCACCATGAGGCCGGACGCGACTGCTGGATCGTCTCCGCCTCGCCGGTGGAGATGGTCGACCCCCTGGCCCGGGCTCTGGGCATGGAGGGCGGCATCGCCACGCGGTCCGCGGTGGTGGACGGTCGCTACACCGGGGAGCTCGACGGCCCCTTCGTGTACGGCGAGGGCAAGGCCGAGGCGATCACCACCCTGGCCGTCGAGCGCGGCTACGACCTCGAGCGCTGCTACGCCTACAGCGACTCCGCCTCGGACCTGCCGATGATGGAGATGGTGGGCCACCCCGTGGCCGTCAACCCCGACGGGCCGCTGGAGAACGTCGCCAACCAGCGTGGCTGGCCGATCGTGGTGTTCGCCCAGCGGGTCAAGGCCGTGGTCAAGACCACCACCGCCGTCGGTGGTGCCGCCGGGCTCGCCACCCTCACCTACGCGCTGGGACGCCGGCACGGCCGCATCGCCGCCCAGGCCGCCCGCGGCGCGCTGCTGCCCTGGCGGTGAGCGGCCCCGACCCACGTCGCTTCGAGCGCAGCCCCCACCTCGTCGCCCTGATCGCCGAGGTGGAGCGTCTGGCCGCCCTGGTCACCGCCGCGCCGCCTGCGGCGCGGGCCGCGCTGCGCACGCAGCGGCGCGACGAGGCGGTGCACGCGAGCCTGGCCCTCGACGGGGTCGCCACCGACGAGCTGCCCGACGAAGGGGTCGCACAGCAGCGGGTGGCCGACGCGGCGTCCGACACCACGGCCGGTGCCGGGACACCCGGGCCGCGACGGAGCGGGGGGAGCTGGCTGGACACCCTGCGGGTGCTCGACGACCCGGACGACCAGCTGGTCACCGCGCTGGAGCTGCTGGGCGCCCTGGCCGCCGACGACAGCGATGACCTGGTCGACACGGTGTTCTCCGCCCCCGAGCAGGTCCTCGGGGCACTGCACCGCCGGCTGACCCGCGGCCTGGTCACGCCCGAACGCGCGGGGGCACCACGGGAGCTCGAGCAGGCGGTCCACGACGGCGCCACGGGGCGGATCCTGTACCTGACCACCCCTGCGGCGCAGCTGTCCCGCGAGCTCGGGCTGCTCCTGGCGTGGCTGGTGGGCCCCGGTGCCCGTGAGCACGGCGTGATCACCAGCGGTGTGCTGCACGTGGAGCTCCTGCGCCTGCACCCCTACGACGCCGCCAACGGCCGCCTCGCCCGCGCCGCGGCGCGGCTGGTGCTGCGGGCCCGTGGGCTGGACCCCGACCACCTCGCCGCCCCCGAACCGATCCTGGCAGCCGATCCGCTCGGCACCGCTGAGGAGGTGGCCCGCACGCTCCGGCGCCGGGACCTGACGGTGTGGTTGGAGCGGTGGGCGGAGGCGGTGTCGGCGGGGCTGCGCAGCTCCGCCCGCGCGCTGGGGACCTGCACGGCGGACCCGGACGACGCGGCCCGGGCCTTCGCTGCCGACCACCCGCGCTTCACCATCGCCGAGTTCCGTGCGGCGGTGCCGGCCGGGCCGGAGCAGGCCCGCACGCAGCTGCTGGCGCTGCTGGACGCAGGCCTGGTCCGGCGGGTGCCGGCCAGCCGGGGGTTGCGCTTCGAGGGCGCTCTCGACCCCGCCACCACCTAGACTGCCGCCGGCGGATCGGTCCGGCGACGGGCCCGGGAGGTCGAGGGGAGATCGTGGTGCGCACGGCGCTGGACGTCACCGACGTCGACGACCACCTCCCACCCACCACGCGCGAGCGCGTCCACGCCGCCCACGCCGCCCTGGTCCAGCGGTTCGACCCCCTGGCGGCCGATGGGCTGGCCACCACCGTGCTGGTCGAGCTGGCCGACGCCGGTCCCACCACCGTCGAGATCGCCCGGGGCCGGTGCACGATCCGCGACCAGGTCCGCTCGGCCACCCCGTCGCTGACCCTGCACACCGAGGCCGCGGTGTGGCTGGACCTGATCGAGGGCCGCATCCGCGGCATGGACGCCTTCCTGGCCGGGGAGCTGACCGTCACCGGTGACCTCCACCTCGCCACCCGCTTCGAGACGCTGTTCCGGCGACTGCCCGACCAGCCCCGCGTCGAGGTGACCCACACCCGGGTGCGCGGCACCACCGTGGAGGCGCTGGTGGCCGGCGAGGGCACCGGGCAACCCGTGGTGCTGATCCACGGGCTGGGGGCGAACAAGGTGTCCTTCCTGCCCACGGTGTCGGCCCTGGCCGCCCACGCGGAGGTGCACGCCCTGGACCTGCCCGGCTTCGGCCGGTCGGACAAGCCGCTGCCCGTCGGCCGGCGCTACAGCATGGCGTGGTTCGCCGACGTGGTGAACAGCTACCTCATCGCCCGCGGTCTGGACGCGGCCCACATGGTCGGCAACTCCATGGGTGGGCGCATCGCGCTGGAGATGGCGTTGCGCCACCCCCGCTCGGTGCACTCCTTCGTCGGGCTGGGCCCGGCGCTGGGCTTCGACCTGACCCGCCCGATCGCGCCGATGCTGCGGGTGGCACCGGCCCACTGGGGCGGGCTCGCCCCGCTCCGGCCGTCACGGGAGGCCGTGGAACGGCTGGTCCGCACCCTGTTCGCCGACGCGGACGTGCTCCCACCCGAGCATCACCGGGTCGCCGCAGAGGACGTCCACCGGGCCTGGGAGGACCCCCGGCACCGCCTGGCGGTGCTGGCCGCCGCCCGCCAGCTCGGGCTGGAGACCGCCCACGGCCCCGCGGCCTACTGGCGACGGCTGCGGGCGCTGACGGTGCCGAGCCTGTGGATCTTCGGGGAGGAGGATCGGCTCGTGGCCAGCCGGTACGCCAGCCGGGTGGAGGCCGCCGTTCCCGACGCGCACGTGGAGACCTGGCCGGGGGTCGGCCACGTGCCCCAGTTCGAGGCGGCCACCCGCACCGCCGCCACCCTGATCGCCTGGTTGGAGGAGCGCCGCGACGACCCGACGCCGCGGATGCTGCGCCCGACGCCGGTTCAGGCCACCTCGGCGGTGTCGCGTCCCAGCCAGCCGAGCACCGCGTCGAGGTAGTCCCCCGGGACCTCCAGCATCGGGGCGTGACCCACCCCGTCCAGCTCCACGAGGTCGAAGTCGGGGCGGCGCTCGAGGGTCCGTTCGATGACGGGGCGTGCCACCAGGCGGTCACCGTCGCCCCACACCACCAGGGTGGGCGCCGTGATGGCGTCCAGGGCCGCGTCGAGCCGACGTCGGCTGAGCAGGAACTGCACCACGGAGTTGGCCGCCGCGGAGAAGCTCTCCAGCCGCCAGGGGTTGCGCTTGCCGAAGGCGGCGTTGTCCACCAGTGCCGCGGTGAGCTCCGGGCGTATCCGGGCGTCGTCGACGTGGATGAACGCGGCGTTCTGCGCCACGAGCTCCTCCGCGCTGCTCTCCCGGTACCAGCGGGTCAGCATCCGCTCGCCCAGCGCGGGCACCACGAAGGGTGCGAAGGTCTTCAGCGTCATCGGGTCGAGCTCCGGCAGCCGGGCCGTGGGGCCGGGCAACGCCGGGTCCACCAGCACCAGCCGGGAGACGAACCGGGGCTCCTCCGCGGCCAGCAGGGTGGCGAGCATGCCGCCCATGGAGTTGCCGTGGACCTCCACACGGGTCGTGCCGCGGCTGCGCAACAGCGCCGACAGGAAGGCGAGGTTGTGCTCGATCCGGGCCTTGCGGGCCCGGGGCGGCTGGGTGCGGCCGAAGCCGGGCAGGTCGGGTGCCAGCACGGGGCCGCGCGCACGCAGGCCGCCGATCACGTCCAGCCAGTTGACCGCGGCGCCACCGAGCCCGTGGACCAGCAGCTGGGTCGGGCCCCCGGCCCGGCCCTCGGCCGTCAGGGCGTGGACCGGGGTCCCCGCCACCCGCAGGATCTGGCTGGTGATGCCCTCCCAGGCGGGATCGCGCCGGCCCCAGTCCCGTTCCACGGTGTTCCCCGTCCGTCGTGTGCCACCTCGGTGCGGTGGCGATCCTAACGACGCGTCAGCCGGCTTCGGCGCTCCGTAGCTGCGCGGCCAGATCCTGCGGGTCGGTGACCGGCCGGTCGCACACCAGCTCCCGGCACACGTAGGCCGTGGGCGCGCCGTCGCGCATCCCGCGACCGGCGAGCAGCGGGACCCGGTCGCCGTGGTCCTCCTCGGCGGCCACGATGAGGGTGCCGGGCAGGGTGTGGGCCCGGGCGGTGGCCACCAGCGCGTCGCGCTGTGGGCCGTCGCTACCGATCACCGCCACCTCCCGCGGCCCCGCGGCCAGGGCCTCGAACAGCCGGAGGGCCCAGCCGGCCCCCGTCGGCGCCTGGGCCGCGGTGGGCTGGAGGATCCTGAGCGCCGCCTCGCCCCGCCGCCGCCACGCGAGGTCACCCGACAGCCCGGCCAGCACCAGGCACACCTCGGCCATCACCGCGTTGCCGGAGGGCTGGGCGTTGTCCATCAGGTCCTTGGGACGGCTGACGAGGGCCTCGGCGTCGCTGGCGGTCTGGAACCAGCCCCCCTCCGGATCGGCGAAGCGGGCCTCGGCCTCCTCCGCGAGGGCGAGCGCGCGCTCGAACCAGTGCGGTGCGCCGGTGGCCTGGAACAGCTCCAGATCGGCCAGCGCCAGCAGGGCCAGGTCGTCGAGGAAGGCCGGGACGGCGGTCACACCGTCGGTGCGCACGTGGTGCAGCCGGCCGTCGACCACGTGGGTGGTGTGCAGCTGCTCGGCGACCTCCACCGCCGCGTCGATCCACTCGGGGCGGTCCAGCGCCAGGCCGGCCTGCACCAGCCCGCGGACGGCCAGCGCGTTCCAGTCGGTCAGGGCCTTGTGGTCGGTACCCGGGGGTACGCGCTCGGCGCGGCGGGTGTGGAGGTGGGCGCGGACCTGCTCCCACTGCGCAGCGAAGGTGTCCGCATCGAGCCCCTCCTCGGCGGCGAAAGCCGCGCGGGGCACCGGCTCGTGGAGGACGTTGACCCCCTCCCAGTTCCCGCCGGGTGTGGCGCCGAGGAAGCGGGTCCAGCGCTCCACCTCGACGTCCAGCTCCTCGAGGGCGGCCACCAGATCGTCGTAGGGCCACACGTAGAAGCGGCCCTCCACACCCTCCGAGTCGGCGTCGAAGGCGCTGACGAAGGTGCCCTCGGCCCCGCGGGCCGGCCCCAGCAGCCACCCGACCACCTCCTCGGCCACGGCGACGAGGTCGGGCCGGTCCGCGGCCACCCCGGCGGCGGCGTAGGCGGGCAGCAGCAGGGCGTTGTCGTAGAGCATCTGCTCGAAGTGGGGCACCAGCCAGCGCGCGTCGGTGGAGTAGCGGGCGAACCCGCCACCGAGCAGGTCACGGATCCCGCCCCGGGCCATCGCGTCCAGGCTGTGCACCGCGGCCTCACACGCGGTGTCGTGGCCGGTGCGCCGGTGGTGGTCGAGCAGCCACGCGATGGTCATCGCCTGGGGGAACTTCGGCGCCCGCCCGAACCCGCCGAGCTCGCGGTCCCAGGCACGCTCGAGCACCAGCTGGACCGCGCCGTCCACGATCCCGGGGTCGAGCTGGTCGGCGGCCTCGTCGCTGCGGTGCTCCGCCAGGGCGGTGGCGATGCGCTCAGCGGAGCCCAGCACCTCGTCGCGGCGCTCCTCCCAGGCCTCGCGCACGGCGCTGATCACCTGGGGGAAGTCCGGCATGCCGTGCATCGGCTGCTTCGGCCAGTAGGTGCCGGAGAAGAAGGGCGCCCCGCCGGGGGTGAGGAACACGCTCATCGGCCAGCCGCCCCGGCCGGTCATGGCCTGCACGGCGCGCATGTACACCGCGTCGACGTCGGGGCGCTCCTCGCGATCCACCTTGACGTTGACGAAGGCGTCGTTGAGCTGCGCGGCGATCTCCTCGTCCTCGAAGGACTCGTGCGCCATCACGTGGCACCAGTGGCAGGAGGAGTAGCCGACGGAGAGGAAGATCGGCACCCCGCGGCGCTTGGCCTCGTCGAAGGCCTCCTCGCCCCACGGGTACCAGTCGACGGGGTTGTCCTCGTGTTGCTTGAGGTACGGCGAGGTGGTGTCGGCGAGACGGTTCGGCATCAGGACTCCGGCGTGCGGGGCAACGGGCGCACAGGGTGCCCTGCGGGATGGCATCGGCGCCAGCCCGCAAGGAGGCGTCACCGGCCCCGGCGACCGGGGGTCGACCACCCGTGCAGCGCTCGCGTCCGTCTCAGACGCGCTGGTACTCGTCGAGCTGGACGTCGAACCGCTCCTGCAGTTCAGGACTGATCGACGCGCGCGTGCGTGCGAGGGCGGCCTCGAGATCCGCGAGCGCGACCCGCTCGTTGCCCACCCCTGCGCGTGAGCGCGCGAAGACGACCGCGGCCGCCCGCTGGGTCGCCAGGTCGATATCCCCCGGCGTGAAGCCACGTGAACGGTCGGCGAGATGGCCGGGGTCGATCTCGTCGGCGAGGTCGAGCGCGCCGAGCGACTGCGCCCACAGCGCCGTGAGCGCCTCGCGGTCCGGCGGCCCGATGCCGACGAGCAGGTCGAAGCGCCCGGGACGCAGCACCGCCGGGTCGATCGTGTCGACGAAGTTGGTGGCACAGACCAGCAGCCGGCCCGGCCGTGACCGGAACCGGGGGATGGACTTCAACAGCTCGTTCACCACCCCGGCCGACCCCGGTCGCCGCTCCCGGGCCGGCACGAGTTCGTCGAACTCATCGATGAAGAGCACGACATGGTCGAGGACACCGATCTCCTCGAACGCCTCCCGCAGCTCGGCTGACAGCGAGCGATCGCCCGCCGACATCTTCGACGGGAGCAGCTCGATGAAGGGCCACCCGAGGCGGCTGGCGATCGCCCGTGCGAAGGTGGTCTTGCCCGTACCCGGCGGCCCGAACAGCAGCGAGGTCGCCGGCGGGCGCAGACCGATGCGGCGCGCGAGCGCGGGTGCTGCCAGCGGCTGGACGATACGGGCGTCGATCAGCTCCTTCTCCCGCCGCATCCCGGCAGCGCGCTCCCACAACCCCTCAGGAAGGAGTTCGCCCCCGAAGGTGCTGATGACCTCGACCTGGTTCGGCTCGAGCGAGGAGCGCTTGTCGAGCCGGACGAGCCCGCTCGTCTGGGTGTAGCCGAGGTTCAACAGCGACCGCTGGCCGACCTGTCCCTCCAACAGCACGGTGGAGATGCGCCGCACCCCCTCCGGCGCGAGCCGTTGCTCGAGGTGTTCGACCAGCCCCGTGCCGACCCCCTGACGCCGCCACGACCGCGATACCGCGAGGGTCTGGATCCAGGCCGTGGCACCGAACAGGTGCGCGGTGAGGAGCCCGACGATCTCGTCCTGGGCGACCGCAACCACCGTGGGCGTGTGGTCGTTGACGTCCGAGATGAACTGGGAGAGGTCGATCTGGACGGTCTCGGGGTCGTCCTGCAGTGATTCCAGCAGGTGGACCGCACCCGTCAGGTCCCCCTCGCCGTACTCCCTGATGCTGAACACGCCGCCTCCTGTCGTCGGCGTGTTCGTCAGCACCGGGTGGGACGGATCGCCGTCAGCACGCGATCGGCTACCGGTACCTCGCCCGCATCAGCCTCGGTCCGGGGGCCCGCACAGCTCGGCGACGTCCGCAGGCGTCCCGATCACCGTCAACCGGTCGCCCGGCCGGAGCAGGGTGTCACCGTCGGGCACGATGGTGCGGTCACCGCGGCGCACCAACGCCACCAGCAGGTTGCCGGGCAGGTCGAGCTCCTTGAGCCGCTTGTCCGCGAGGTCGGCAGGGGCGTCCGCGGCACCGACGGTCACGGAGGCGTAGCGCTCGTCACGCAGCAGGGTCTCGAGCAGGGCCTGCTCGTCGTGGGCACGGCGCCACTCGTCCTCGAAGGTCTCCCCCTCCACGGTGGTCACCAGCTGCGCGAGGCGACGCAGGTGCTCGGTGAGCCGGCCCTCCGGGGACAGCAGGAACAGCAGGGCCTGGGTCCGCGGGCCGGCCGCACCCGTGTCCTGGGGCAGGGTGCTGCCCGGGAAGCGACGACCGCTGGAGATACGCACCCCCCGCTTGGCCCGCACCAGCACGATCAGGGGGCGGGTCAGGTCGTGGCGCAGCAGGTCGTGGACGACCGCCGGCGCGCCGTCGGGCACCACGGCGCGGGCGGCGGCGGCCGACAGGCCCTCGTCGAGCCCGTCCAGGGGCTGCTTGAGCCGCCCCCGGATGCGGGTGGCCACCCGGGTGAGGATCTCGTCGAGATCGACCTTGCCCTCCACGTCGAAGACGATGGCGCGGGCCAGCAACTCGTCGAAGGGGTCGTCGCCGTCGACGCCGCGCTCCTGCAGGATCCCCCACAGCTCCTCGTCGACCCCGTCGTCGTGCTGTTCCCCGAGCCGGTGGAACACGCCGTACATCGCAGCCCGGTGGGTCACCCGGGACCGCACGTAGAGCCGGTACCAGACCACGGCGACGGCGATGATCGTGACCACGAACACCACGTAGAACACACCGAGGGTGAAGATGAGCCCCAGAGTGGTGACCGCACCCAGGATCTGCATCCACGGGTAGAGGGGCGAGCGGTAGCCGGGGGCGTAGGAGGACAGCCGGCTCTCACGCATCACGATCACGGAGACGTTGATCAGGGCGAACAGCAGCAGCAGGAAGGCACTGCCGAGGCTGGCGAGGCGCTCCACGTCGAGGAAGATGATCGCCACGATCATCAGCGCCGAGGTGGTGATGACAGCGAGCACGGGGGTGCCGAACCGCCCGAGGTGGTCGAACCCGCTCCACAGCAGCCGGTCGCGGGCCATCGCCAGCGGGTACCGCGAGGCGGTCAGGATCCCGGCGTTGCCGGTGGAGGCGAAGGCGGTCGCCGCGGCGATCACGATCAGCCCGACCCCGATCGGCCCCGGCAGCCAGCCGAACACCACCTCGCCCGCGGTGGCCACCGGGGTGAGGTCGGTCCACAGCTCCTGCTGGGGGATGATCGCGACCAGGATCGCGACGCCCGCGGTGTAGATCACCCCGACCGTCGCCAGGGACAGGATCATGCCGAGCGGCAGGTTGCGGTCGAGGTCGCGGATCTCCTCGGCGGCCGAGGACACCTTGGTCAGCCCCGCGTAGGAGATGAACACCAGCCCGATGGTGCCGAGCAGGCTCTCCACCCCGAAGGGCAGCAGCGGATCGAACCCGCCACGGACAAGCTCGGGTTCGCCGCGCACCACCTCGAAGGCACCTGCGGCGATGAAGAACACCATCACCGATACCAGGGTGACGACCAGCCACACCTGCAGACGGGCCGTCTCCTTGGCGCCGAAGATGTTGAGCAGCGCGAAGGCGACGGTCAGCGCGATCGCCAGCGGCCGGACGGGGACGTCGAACAGCAGCCCGAGGTAGGCCCCCATGCCCACCAGGGCGAAGGCGCTCTTGGCGATCAGCACCACCCACGCGCCGAGCCCACCGATCGTCCCTGCCAGGGGGCCGAGGCTGCGGTGGATGAAGAAGTAGGTGCCGGCCGCGCGCGGCATCGCGCTGGACAGCTCCGCGATCGAGTACATCGCCGGCACCATCAACAGGCTGGAGACCGCGTAGGCGAGGACCACCGCCGGACCCGCGTTGGCGGCGGCGATCCCCGGCAGCAGGAAGAACCCTGAGGCGAACATCGCCCCGGTACAGATCGCGTACACGTCGAGCAGCCCGAGCTTCTGCTCGAGCTTCGCACCGCCGTTGGCGGAGGTGTCACTGGTCGCGTTGGTCGCCGCCATCGGGCCTCGGTCCTCGTCGGCGCGGACGGTAGTCGCCACCCGCCGCTGACGGGTCGGCGTTCTCCGGGCGGGTCAGGGCTGCAGGCGCTCCAACCGCCAGCCGCCGCCGTCGCGCGTGCACCGCAGCCGGTCATGGAGGCGGGAAGGCCGTCCCTGCCACAGCTCCACGACCTCCGGGGTGAGCCGGTAGCCGCCCCAGTGGGGAGGACGGGGCACCTCGCCGTCCGCGAAGCGATCCTCCACCGCCGCCACCTGCGCCTCGAGGGTCGGCCGGTCGGCCACCGGCTCGGACTGCTGCGACGCCCACGCACCCAGCTGGCTGCCCCGCGGGCGCGAGGCGAAGTAGGCGTCGGAGTCCGCGTCGTCCAGCACGGCGACGGGACCACGGAAGCGGATCTGACGCTCGAGCGCCGGCCAGTACGCGACGAGCGCCGCCTGCGGCGTGGCCGCCAGCTGCCGGCCCTTGGCGGAGCGACGGTTGGTGAACCACACCAGGCCGGCGTCGTCGAAGCCGCGGAGCAGCACCACCCGCGCGTCGGGGACGCCGTGCTCGTCCACGGTGGCCAGGGTGACCGCGGTGGGCTCGGGCAACCCGGCGGCGACCGCCTCGTCGAGCCACCGACGGGCCGTTGGGAGCGGCCCCTCCGCGAGGTCCTCGGGGTCGAGGCTGCCCGCCTCGTACTCCTGCCGGGGGTGCTCGATCGGTCCCACCGCTGCCTCCTCAGTCCGCGTCGTTCGTGGCCGCAGCCCCGGCTGCCCTGGTCACCGCAGCATCCGGGGTCTGCAACGCCCGCAGGGACCGGTGCGCGACAGCCACCCCGAGCAGCACGATTGCGGCGCCGGCGACCTGCGGCGCACCGACCGGTTCGCCGAGCAGCGCCGCACCCCAGACCAGGGCCAGCACCGGCTGCAGCAGCAGGGCCACCGAGGTGGCGGCAGCCGGCAGGACGTGGATCGAGGAGGTGAGCAGCAGCCAGCCGACCACCTGGGAGCCCAGCGCCAGCAGCAGCAGCCATCCGTCCGCAGGCCAGCCCGCCGGGCCGGCGACCCCTTCCACGACAGCGGCGCCGCCCGTGACCACCAGACCCCCGAGGCAGAGCGACCAGAGCAGCTGCGGTGCGGAGCCACCACCTTCCTGGCCGCGCGCGAACCGCAGGAGCACGAGCCAGCAGCCGTAGGTGACCCCGGCCAGCACGCCGAGCGCGACCCCGACCGGCACCGAACCGTCGGCGATGATCGGCCGGCCGAGGGCGGACAGCAACCAGATGCCGACGAGCACGATCGGCAGCGCGATCCAGAACCCCGCGCGGGGCCGCTCCCGGAACAGCGCCACCCCGAGCAGGCCCACCACCACGACCTGGAGGTTCGGTAGCACCGTCCCGAGCCCGGCACCGATGATGCCGATCGAGGCGTGCCAGGCCACCAGGTTCACCCCGAAGAGCAGACCAGCCACCACCGCGAGCGGGCGCACCCAACGCCGCAGGCCGACGCCGTCGCCCGGCCGCAGGGCCACCAGCACCGCCAGCAGCGGCAGCGCGTAGGCCAGCCGCAGGAAGGCGGAGCGGGCCGCTTCGACGTCGGCGAGACGGACCCACACACCGGAGAAGGAGATCAGCACGGCGCCGAGCCAGGGACGCACGGCCATCGGCAGGCGCAGACGCTCAGCTGCGGGGAGCACGGGCGGACCTTCGCACGGGGACACGGGACACGGCGTCCCGGCCGGCGGAGGCTACTGCCGCGGCCCCACCTGCCGTCCCGCGGGGGCATCCTCGACGGTCGCGGCCACGGTGGCCGGCGGGCCGGGCGGGGTCGACGCCGGCTGACGCGCGCCGGAGCGCCGGTCACGTCCACGGACCAGCAGGCGCAGCTCCCCTGCCGCGGCGGACAGCTGTTCCACCGCGGCGACGGTCTCGGTGACGCCCGCCCGGACCTGCTGGGAGGTTCCCGCCACCTCGTCGGAGGAGGCCGCGATCCGGGAGCTGCCGGCGGCGGTGTCACTGACCCGGGACCGGATCTCGCCGACAGCGGCGGTCTGCTGCTCCACGGCCGCGGCGATGGTGGTCTGTGCCGCAGCGATGCGGCCGATCACCTCCGTGGTCGCCTCGATGTCCACCCCGCACGCCCGGCTGCGGCTGCGCAGCTCCTCCACCCGGGTGGCGATGTCCTCCGTGGCGGTGCTGGTCTGGCGTGCCAGCTCCTTCACCTCGCCGGCGACCACCGCGAAGCCCTTCCCGGCCTCCCCGGCACGCGCCGCCTCGATGGTCGCGTTGAGGGCGAGCATGTTGGTCTGCTCCGCGATGCTGGCGATCAGGTCCACGACCTCGTCGATGCGCTGGGAGGCCTGCTCGAGCTCGGCCACGCCGGCCCCACCACGTCGGGCGGTGTCCACGCCCTCCTCCGCGGTGACGGTGGCCTGGCTCGCGGAGCCGGACACCTCACGGATGCCGGCCTCGAGCTGCTCGACGGCCGTGGCGACGGCGTGGACGTTGTCGGCCACCTCACCACCGGCCTCGGCCACCGCCGCGGAGCGGTGGTCCACGACCTCCGCGGAGCGATCCAGGCGCCCGCGGGTGGCGGCCAGCTGCTGCCCCTGTGCGTCCAGCACACCGATCACCGCCTCGAGGGGACGGGTCACGGTCCGGGCGGTCCACACCCCCCAGCCCACGGCGAACACCACCACCAGCAGGACCACGAGGTTGGTGGTGCGCACGCTGCCGGCGCTGCGGGCCGCACTGGCCGCCTCGGCCTCGGCCATCGCCTCGTCGGCGGCGGCGCCCATCCGGTCGGTCAGCTCGCGGGCGCCCTCCAGCGCGGTGTCCAGCCGGTGTGTCGCGGCCACGCCGTCCGTGGTGTCGAGCCGCTGCTCGACACCGTCCCACGCGTCCTCCACCTCGGCGAGCACGCGCTGTGCCTCGTCGGCCAGCCCGGCGAGCTGCTCGCTGCTGTGGCCCACCTCGCCGGCCGCCACCCCGGTGCGATCGGCCGCGGCCTGCTGGTCGGCCAGGGCCGCGGCGCGTGCCGGACCCGCCGGTGCCAGCAGGACGGCCTGCATCGCGGCGCGCTGGTCGGCGATGGCGAGCTCGAGCGCGTGGACGGCGGCCAGCTCGCTGACCACCGCCGCGCGCGCGGTGGTGGCCGCCGCCGTGGCCTGCTCGCTGGCGGCGACACGGGAGGCCGCCACCGCGATGAACACCAGCACCAGCACCCCGAAGGCACCGAGCAGGCGCGATCGCAGGGAGAGGGAGCGCAGCACGCAGGGCTCCTGACGCCGGGGCTGCAGGTCACCGCTCCAATCGACCGGCCTGCCGGGACCAACAGCGCCGATACGTCGCAGACCCCACGGTCGTGCGTTGGCTGCACACCGTCGATCGGGCCGGATGGTGCGCAACGGGCTCCAGCGTGCCTATCCTCCCGGGCACCGGCGTTGGAGCGGGGTGTGGGGCGAGACATCGGCGAGACCCGGTTCACCCGCGAGGACCGGCAGCGCTACCGCGAGAAGGTCAAGCGCAACCTCGCGGTGTTCCGCCAGTTGCTGGCCGAGGG
>LFIK01003077.1_pt1 | contig 13546 bp, 24 predicted proteins | sample 643401 | NCBI WGS metagenome assembly LFIK01 (sample SAMN03777447, study PRJNA286221) | soda lake metagenome | biome: soda lake; feature: Kulunda steppe; material: water; isolation source: sample T5-Br brine of Lake Tanatar-5 | place: Russia: Kulunda steppe | collected 2010-07 | reverse complement strand
GGGGGGAGGGGAGGGAAGGGGGGCCTACCAGCTTCCATTTAGTCTATGTCCAAACATTCTATGAAAGAAGTTGCATAAGGGGCCTAGCTGCTTGAGTTCGTCAAATCATGTCTTGAGTCGCATCTGAAGATCACATTTCACACATCATGACAGAATACTTGCTTGTGCTGATGTACTTGGCACTTTATGCAATTTTGTGCAGCTTCAATTGCTTTTTGGTGCTCAAGTGTAGGTGCACCTCACAGAATACAACACAAATTGTGAATGCGGTTACAGAGGCAGCTCCAAAAAGGACGCGACAATGCCAATCAAGCTGTGCCTTAATATGCATTGCCTCGAGGGGAAAAGCCACCGCACCAAAAAGTATCCGCTGCACAGCAACCCTGCATGGGGCAAAACATGGCCTTCAGCATTTTGATTGAAACAGAATGGTGTGCGAGAAAAAACAAATGCTCAATTGACACAGCTCAGCGGTGAAGCATTTTGCACCAGAGGCGCTGCTGGTATCCTTTGCTACAAAGATTTGAGCCAGCTCTCCTGATCCACTCACAGGTGAGAAGAAATGCATCAGCAAGCCATGGAACACATTGAAGTGCACACATAATGTGAACCGATATTGATCCATATATCTGTGGAAGTGCTTGTCAGCCATTTGCTCGAGTACAAGCCTTGTGCATGTAGGTACATCAAGGTTAGATACTTATTCTGTTCTTGGCTGATATCGGACTAAAACTGCAAACCACATTTCACAGATTCAAGGAATTTTTCTAAATTTGTAGTTGCAGGACAGATGGGCCCACGCTTATAAACTAAGAACGACAATGGATTTTGTGCCTTTGGTCAGTGCTTATGCATTGCAGATCTATTGTTGAACTTCATTATTGGTAACCTTAGGAGAATGCCCGTGCTTTCACGCATGCACGCATGCACGATGATTGAAGGACATGAGACTTGAATGCGCCTGGGCATGGGTGGCAAGGGTATGTCATTCACCCACCAGATCCCACTTGCAATGTGCCGAAGCATCCAAGCCCTGTGGGCACGGTACAGGCCGGCGCGTGCTGCTAAGATGGCGTAGCACAAGGAGAAGAGGAACCAAGCAGCGCTGAGCTCCATGAACCTGCACACTTACCAAGCACAGCCAGAAAAGACAGAACCTGTCCGCAATCTAATGAAGCACTCATTAATCATAGGTTGCGACCTTTACAAGTGGGCCAAATAGCTAGTTCCAAACAAATGATTGCCAATCAAACTGGCATACCTATGGCTTACTAACAGAATACAAGCAGTGCGTGAAGCCAGAAGGCCAGCATAGGAGCACACACCAAGCTCTTGAGCATGCTTTTGAGATGTTGCATGTCTGCATGCAGGCCAGAAAGGTGCAAGCTGTCTGCTTAAATAAAGAGCATCTGATCAGCACAGGCAGGACAACCCACCATATGATAGCCGGGTGCATACTGAAGTACAGCTCACGTGCCTGCAAGAAAGGTAGATTCTTTAGAATGGAGAGGCTTTGTTGTCACACAAAGCAATTGTACTTCAGCCACCACTATCACGGCATCTGGGCTGTTCATAAGAGTGGCTATGAAATATCAGCCAGGAGCAACACCGAAGGTCAAGTACGAGCGGCTCCTGATTACCACGAGTGCTCCAACAGCACTCTCGTCCAATGTAACCCTGAACCAGCTCACAGGCCTCATTTCTCTGACCTGCATGATGGCAACACCTCCCATGAGGAGGAAAGAGACGATGGCATGAAGGTAGCCACAGAAACGGTGCACACGAGGGTGCGTCTTCCTAACAGTACTGAGCTGGATGATCACCAGGGCAGCCCTGCAGCAAGCATGAAAGAGACACCTCAGTGTTACACAAGGCACACGCACACACACATGCACTTGTTCGGTGAGGTGGCTCAAACCCTGTCTAGCCACCGGATGCCAGCAACATGATTACAGCTTTCCATGCCTGTGGCACCTCACGTCCATATCCATGACCTATACAGCATCCCTGATAGCAGGGATGTAAACAGCGCCAGTCTGGGAGATTCACAGCGTCAAAATACGCAGTAAACATTGGTATTGTATGTATTGAACCTCGAACTGACCTGGCAAGAACAGCTGGGCCAAAGGGGTCTGGGGAAGCCCATTTATCCCGCACAACCGCCCTCCTACTGACCAAGATGGTTATACAATAGAAAATACCTCCATCTTAGGACCTTCAATGGGACCTCCTTGTGACTGAGTCAACAAATCGGACCAGGAACAAGGGGGGGTTTAAGGTGCAGTGCATGCAACCGCCTGACCACCAAGCATGCCGCTGCCTTGGGTGTGGTTGTACAACAACCTGCGCTTGGCCAAGCGCACACAGTCCCTAGAAGAGCAGGCCATGGCCCAGCCCTGGGTGGTGCTCTCAGAGGAAGAGAAGGAGGAGGAGGAGGGGTCCAGCAGTGGGGAGGGCTTCATTGATGAGGATTATATTAGAGAACTGCATTAAATGATATGAAATCCTTTTTTTATTGATGCAAAAATGCAGCAAAACAGAACAGGAGAGCGTCCCTGAGTGGGGCTGTGGCTGCCTGCCCTTCCCCCCACGTATTCTCAATTTAACCGGAGTTCAAACGGCAATATGTCCTCAGCGCAAACGTAAGCCTTTTGTCCACAAAAAAGTTCCAGTTTTATCCACAAATAATTCACAGTTTACATCCTTGCCTAATAGCGCGTAATAACCTACAGGCAAGCCTGCACGGCCCTGCAGGGCTGATCAAAAACCTGACTAAATGGGGCTGTCACAGAAGCAGGGGAGATTGCAGGGCCTGGGGAGCCCGCGCCTTCTATGTTGCAATCTCCAGATCCGTAAAAGGACTTTTAAGGTGAGCATGCCCGTAAGAGCTGCACAACGAATGTGCCTGCCATATCAATTCCTTAGCGCCCACCTCTTCTGGTGTGCAGGAGGCGTTTCTAAGTTGAAAGATCACAGATACCTTTCCATTTCAGGGTCAGGCTGCTAGCTTATGATCAGCTGCATGTCTGCAAGGGCTTCATTTTGCAAGGTGACAAAACAAGGGCAAAGAGGCTGCAGGTCCAACCAGGACATGTGCGTCAACCGAGGGCCGTTCATAGCTCTACTTACAAGGAACATAGATGGATAACACACATGTAGCTACTGCCACAGCCCTAGCTTACCATAAAGCGCTGGGCAAGTTATGGGAGAGCACCACAGCTGTGTGTCCGCGATACTGCAAGCAATTATTGCACAGGAACAAGGCAAACATGCAAGCTTCCCTTTATATTAAGAATGCAGCTTTTGGGGATAGATCATGGCAGCAAATACTTGGTCAATGCACAGGTCTTGGCTTCTCAGTCGAGTTTTGGAAGTGCCTCAAGCCTTTGCTGCTGACCGCCTTCAACCGCAGCCCTCTAGCAGTGGTCTTGTTTGAAAGCACATCCTTTGCAACAGCCATAGGTAGACACAAGCAGAAGTACAAGTGTTGTGCTTAACAAGAGTTGTTGCAGAGAATGAAAGGCTGACGTCCTCTAAAACCTATTCCGGTTGGATATGAAACTCCTGACCCAACTGTTATGTTCCCAACATTCCCAGCTTTGTTGTAGTCTTGCATCAATCCTGGCCTTACCCCTGGACCAAACTTGAAAACCAGCACCTACCTTGGGGTGACCAACCCTACCTGTGTGACCAGCACATACCTTGGTAACCAGCTCTGAGGAGGTCCAGCTACCGGGTTCGTCCTTGAAGACTGACATCAAGTGCTGCCCCCATCTATCCCACACCCCCCCGAGCCAGCTCATGGGGAAAACCAGCGACCAGGCGATCATGAAGTAACACAGGAATTTGATGCATTTATGCAGGGACCTGCAGGGTGGAAAGAAAACAGGACCAGACGTAAGGGCCAGAGTTGGATGGAACAAGGAACACTGTACATGGGAAGATAACCTGATCATTCATGGCATAGGAAGCTTCATGAGCAGGTAACCCCATCAAGGCAAAGCACCGTGGAAGAGGGATTCAAGTGGACAATAGGCACCCAGTACCAACCTGTTGATCGACAGGTCACCCACGATCCCACATCCATGGTCACCTGGCAAAATAGCTGCATACAACATGTAACAAGTCCGGAAATCGTTCTTTTGTGTGGGTGTGAATGAACACCTATTTTTGCACTTGCGTGCTTATGTGTTTATGTGTGTACGACAGTGTATGTGTGTGTGCACGCCTCTGAATTTGAGGGTGTATGCATGGGTGTATGTGTGCATGTATTTGCTATTGCGTGTGAGCTTGCATGTAGTCATGAAGGTATGTATGCCATAAATAGGGTGTGCATGCATGTAAGTTCGCGTGAGGATGTAAGCTTTAAAACGTGTTTGCTTCCATGAGCATGTGCCTATCTTTGTGTGTTATGTGCGTTCGTTTTTTACACTTTTATGTGTGGGTGTGCTCATGTGCATGTCCTGTGTGCACTTACCAGTAAATATGTGTATGTGTAAGCTTCCATGAATGGATTTTAGCATGAATGTGCGTGTATCTACTGCGTGTGTGTGTGCGCGTACGTGCATGTGTGGAGTGTGTGCTTGTGTGTGCGCGTGTGTGCGTATGTGTGTGTGTCTGTCTGCCTGTGTATGTGTGTGTGCGTGCACGTGTGTGCGTGTGTGTTCGTGTGTGTGTTTGTGTGTGTGTTTGTGTGTGTGTGTGTGTGCGTGTGAGTGTGTGTGTTTGTGTGTGTGTGTGTTTGTGCGTGTGTGCGTGTGCGCTTGCGTGCGTGCGAGCATATGTGTGGGGGGGGATGCGGGTTAGCGAGTATGTGTTTTGTGCTCAATCAGAATTACTTTCAACTATTCTTTGACAGTCTAAACACAAACTCCCTAGTGGCACATACCTTTTGCCATGACCCTAGATAAAAGCTCGCCCCTTTCTAAAATTTGATTATTTTATTGGGATCCCTCTCAACCGTATTGTGTACATCAGCGCCCTCGAGCCACCATGTCTCTGGCAGAGAAATCTGCCTCCAAGAGCGCTGGCGACAAGGTGACCTTCCTTGCTTGTTCACCATGGCGCTTGAACCTCCCGATTTTTTCATGCTTTTCTTCGCAGCTGCCTCTCAATGCTGCCCTGCTACTCCCTTGCTCGCAGATGGCTGCTCTTGATGACACAGACAAAAACATTGAGATGTGGAAGATTAAGAGGGTATGTAGTGGACTGCTTCTGAGCCGGAGGCTCTTACTGCATGGGGGTGTGCACTAGGCTGCATGGGCAACTTCCCTCATCCCACTTGCATGTGCAGTTGATAAAGGGCTTGGAGGTGGCTAGAGGAGCTGGAACCAGCATGATCTCCCTGATCATGCCCCCCAAAGATCAGGTGAGTGCATGAAGCAGGGTCGTGTGCGGCGCTGACAGCCCTGCCCCTGTGTACAAGCACGCTGCATGTAGTCAGTATGTGCGATTCTGTGGCACCTCAGATCACCTTCATCTTAAGCTTAAGTATCCATGCCCTTTCTTTTGCATCACCCTCGTGCAGGTTGCCCGCGTGACAAAAATGCTTGGAGACGAGTACGGCACGGCTTCCAACATCAAGAGCCGTGTGAACAGGCTGTCGGTGCTGTCAGCTATCACTTCTGCCCAACAAAGGCTCAAGCTATACAACAAGGTGCGGGCGCTGAGGGGACTTGGTCTGCTCAGGCAGGCTGTGGGCACGCATGCGCGCCTCACCCTTCTGCGGTGGGCCCTGTGCAGCACATGCGGCACGTGCGGCCAGGGGCGCCAAGTATGTGAGTCTCCATGACAAGGTCATGCATGCAGGTGCTGCTTCAGGGCTTGTGCCCGCGTCTCTCAGCCGTGACGCCCCCTCAGCGCTGGTCCCCACCCCTGGCCCCCTGACACGAGCAGGTGCCCCCCAACGGGCTGGTACTATACACTGGCACCATCATGACAGAGGATGGCAAGGAGAAGAAGGTCAACATCGACTTTGAGCCCTTCAAGCCCATCAACACCAGCTTGTACCTGTGCGACAACAAGTTCCACACAGAGGCCCTGAATGAGCTGCTGGAGGCTGACAACAAGTGCGTGCCTGCAGGGACAGCAAGGGGGAGCGGCGGCGGGGGGAGGGGGGGGATAGGCACTGCGCCGCAGCAAGGCGCTGCAGCCACATGCCTGCATGCCCTGATCTGGCCTGATCCCGAGTGCTGGAGCTCCTATGCAGCTGACCTGCCTGCAGCCCAGCTCATCACGGTTCTTGAGGCAGCCCCTCCGTTCTGAAGCCATCCCTATGGCCACAGCCATGAGTGCGCATGAATGAGTCCAGCAGGTATGAGTGCACAACAAATTGATGCAGCGGCCATGAGTGCACATACACTCCACCACCACGCTGGACCGCCACCACGGCCGCAACAGCAGCTGCCCTCGCTGCCCTTGCGCCGCTCATGGCTGGTTGTATGCCACTCCGTCGGGATTGGCGCATGTGCTCTTGAGCCACAAGGCAGCTCTTGGATCGTAGAACAGCCGGAACCACAAGGCAGCTGTGGATCGAAACAGCCTGAGCTAGCGAGAGCACATCAGAGAGGGAGCATACGGGGTTTATACGCCCTTTGCTGATGCAAACCCGCAGGTTAGGCGCATGGCGCGCGCGTGCAAGGCTGCCTCGACATACATCGGTGCGGGCTGCACCCATATCCTGGCATGGCCTCATGCACTGGCCTACCCATGCAACGATCACAGGTATGGCTTCATTGTCATGGACGGTAACGGCAGCCTGTTTGGCACGCTGTCGGGCAACACGCGCGAGATCCTGCACAAGTTCACTGTGGACCTGCCCAAGAAGCACGGCCGTGGTGGCCAGTCCGCGCTGCGTTTCGCGCGTCTGCGCATGGAGAAGCGCCACAACTACGTGCGCAAGGTGAGCCTGGGCCTGTGTGCATTGAAGCCTCTGGGGCCCCTTCGCGCGCCAGTGCCCGTGCATGTGCGCACATGCACCCACAAGCACGCACGCGTGAGCACGCCAATCACATGCACATTCACCGCGCACGCCACAGAGCGTGCATGGTGCTGCGCAAGCCTTGCATTGGGCTTTTCTGAACAAAAGCGGAACGTTGAGGAGAGCATGCCGACAGACATCATCGTGGGCTCAGGGGGAAATTGCTTTAGGGCTCACTGTGCGGAGTTAGGTGGTTGAGGCAGTCCCAGGCGTGCCTACAGCTCTGTATTTTGCATGTCTGTGTGCATGTGTGCATGTGTGTGCATACATGCGTGCGCGCGCGTGTGTATGCTGTTAATGGTGCTGTCAGGATGGTCTGTGCACCTCCCCTCTCATGCGCGCTGCACCTCCTGAGCTGTGGCGCCTTCCACCCGCCGCCGCTGCTGCTGCTGCTGCTGCTGCCAACGCTGCTGCTGTGCATGCGCTGCACACCACACTGCATGCTGCTTCAACACCCAGGCGATGTGTGCGCGCATGAGGTGCATCCCTGGTTGCCAAGGTGCCGGCGCATGGACGCGCGTGTGCGCAGGTGGCGGAGTGCGCGACGCAGATCTTCATTACCAATGACCGCCCCAATGTGGCGGGCCTGATCCTGGCGGGATCCGCCGACTTCAAGACTGAGCTGAGCCAGAGCGACATGTTTGACCAGCGCCTGCAGGCCGTGGTCATTGGAGTGGTGGACGTATCATACGGTGCGTGGTGTGCATGTGCGCGTGCGCGGCGCGTGCGCGCATGCATGCTGGTAGGACGCTCATCGCGCGTGCCTGGGGCATGCTGAGCATGTGGTGGGCGGGCGCAGGTGATGGGCTTGTGCATCGCGTGCACCAAGGGCAGGCCATAGAGTATGTTCCCGCTAGGGCAGCAGGCCTGCGTGGCCGTGTTCCTTATTGAGCAGGCCCACTCACTGCGTGACCCGCTCGCCTTTGGCAGCATATGGACAGGCGCGCTTGCCTGTTTGCGCGGCCTCCCCCAGGCACGTGCCCCCATGCTTGCCGCCCCCATTTCTCCTATGGCCCCGCGCGCACACATTTGAGAGCATTATGCATGCAGGTGGCGCTCACATGTGAGCATTATGCATGCAGGTGAGCATTATGCATGCAGGTGAGCACTATGCATGCAGGTGGCGCTCACATGTGAAAGCATGATGCATGCGCAGGTGGTGAGAACGGCTTCAACCAGGCCATCGAGCTGTCGTCCGACATGCTGGCCAATGTCAAGTTTGTGCAGGTGGGGGCGCGGGGGGGAAGAGGGGACTGGCACACAGGTCAAGGCATTGTGGCACGCAGGTCAAGGCATTGTGGCACGCAGGTCAAGGCATTGTGGCACGCAGGTCAAAGCATTGTGGCACACAGGTCAAGGCATTGTGGCACACAGGTCAAGGCATTGTGGCACGCAGGTCAAGGCATTGTGGCGCACAGGTCAAGGCATTGTGGCGCACAGGTCAAGGCATTGTGGCACGCAGGTCAAGGCATTGTGGCGCACAGGTCAAGGTACCATGAGGACCCACACATTTATGGGGCGCATTCTTCTTGGCCAAAGAAGCCACACCGTCGGCCCTCTCATGCATGCGCTTGTGTTTGAGGTGGCGCCCCTCCAAAGCGTAGCAGCCTGGCGCACGCATGCCACCTGTGCATGTGCAGCGTATGGGGGGCCACCGCGCTGCGCTAGGAACGTCTGGAAGGGGGGGCTGGCCGCAAGGAGGGGTCACTGCAATCATGGGGGATGGGGGTCACTGCAACCATGGGTAAGGGGGGGCCTGTACGCAGGCAAGGCAGCCTTGTCAGTGCCAGGAAGGAGGGCTGAGCAGGATGAAGATGGAGCCAGAAAGCAGGGGCGTGCAGGGTTTTAGTTGGCACCATGATGCAGGGGCTTGGAGGGGCCCATGTTGTTGCCAGGGAGCTGGGAAGTAGGAGGCTGCTCTCGGTGCCAGGGAGGAGGGGGGCATGGGAGGGGCAATGGGGTGTAAGAGGGAGCCTTGCGGCAGGTGGTGTGCAGTTTAAGACAAGATATATTGTCACACTTGCACCTTGCAGCATGTGGTGTGCATCATTTGGGCGCGGTTGCTCGTGACACGTGCGCCCCACGTCCCTGGGCATGCTGTATTAATAATTGTGCGTGCACATGCACGCGCGCGCGCACACACACACACACACACTCACAAACACACACACACCTCGCAGGAGAAGCGCCTCATCAGCAAGTTCTTTGAGGAGATCAGCCTGGATACGGGCAAGTACGTCTTTGGCGTGAAGGTGAGCGCGTAGGCGCTGCGCGGCCTGGCTGCGCGCCACGAGCAGAAGCATCAAGGGAGAGGTGCCCACGGGTCCTGCAGGGGGGCATTGCGCACAGGCAGTGTGCATGTGCTGGCCCAGACTACTGTGTACGGTTTTTTCTTGGTGGGTGGCTGGTTTGGAGGTGTGTACGCACTTGCACGCGCACACACGGCCCCATACACACACGCACACACACACACATGCATGCATACACATTCACGCACATGCACGCGCGCTCACATGACCAACGCGCCTCCTGCACTTGGTCTGGCAGGACACGCTGATGTGCCTGGAGATGGGCGCCGTAGAGACGCTGATTGTGTGGGAGCTGTTTGATGTGGAGCGCATTGAGCTCATGGGCCCCGGCGGCAAGAGCGACGTGAAGCACCTCACGCCAGAGCAGGTGGGCGCGGGTGGGTGGGTGGGCATTCCCCCCGGGCCAAAGGGAAGCGTTGACCGCCTTATCCGTCGCATGCGTTGCTGTGCTGTGTGCTGGTGCCTGGTTGTGCTGACTTGTGCGGTGGCAGCAGGGGAGGCGCAGAACACCTTTAGCTGCGATCAGGGGGGGGAAGAGGGAGCACGAGCCCCTGCACTGCAATAAAGAGTGTGCACATGTTATGGTGTGCACGCGCATGCGCACTCACATTGGCTTAACCACTGTTTGTCCATTTTTATGCACTAGTGTGTGTGCGTGCATGCATGTGTGTGTCTGTGTGCATGCTGCATGCATGCATTCCTTAAGCTTTCTCACATTGACAGGATTTTTTGGGTGGGACAAGTGCAGGAGGAAAATGAAGGGACACACTGGAGTGAGCGGAAGAACCGTGTGTGCTAGGCATGCGTGCTCGCAGGCGTGTGCTTGCATTGATGCTGCGCTTGCACGCTGATGATCCCCCACGCTTCTGAGGGCAAAAGAGACCATGCAGTCTGAAGTGTGTGCATGCATGCGTGTGTGTGAACATGCGTGCGCCAATCTGCTGCCAACACACATGCAGGCCAAGGACCCAAAGCACTTCAAGGACAAGGAGACCGGGCAGGACCTGGAGGTGGTGGAGCGCATGCCGATGCTGGAGTGGCTGGCCAACAACTACAAGAAGTTTGGCTGCAACCTGGACTTCATCACCAACAAGTGGGTGCATATTTTGTGCTCACATTGGCTCATTGTGCATGTGTACGCGTGTGCGTGCTTGTGCATGCATGCACGCACGCATGCAGCCACACGTGGGGCTTCTCTGCATCTGTACAGGTGTGCATGCGTGTGTGCGCCTCTTTGATGCGACTGCAGCACGTGAGCTGTGGTGCATGCATCCAGTCACCCCCTGCACCCATCCCCTCCCCCTCCCCACACACCATCCTCTCTGCCTTCAGGTCCCAAGAGGGCTCCCAATTTGTGCGCGGCTTTGGTGGCGTGGGCGGCATCCTGCGGTACACGGTGGGTGCGGGGTGCATTTTGTGCGCGCATGCGCGTGCACCCTTGCCTGGGCCAGGCTAGGGTTTTGGTGTGGTTAGCACAGGCTTCAGTTGGCTCAATCGTCGAAGCAGCATGTGTGGGGGTTGCTGAAAACTGGGATAGGTGCCCCGTTTACTGTGGCAGATCTACTGCATGCATATGCTGCGTCCAGCAACCCTGAGCATGTTTGATGAGCACAGGCTGGGGTTGGTGTGGTCAGCGCAGGCATGGGTTAGTGGGGCCAGCACCGCACCTTCTGTGCCTTGTGTGCCTGACCTGACTGGCCCTACGCTATGTCACATAGCCTACGTGCCTGCTTGGGGTGTGCCCTGTTTCACACATCATCGTTATCAGAGCCCTTTACAAGGCCTTGCATGGACCACAGGACAAATGCCTCAGTGCTGGCCGCATGTGAGCAAGCTGTGGTGCGCTGGCGTGCATGTGCCAGCACTGCAATGTTAAGGTGCACGTCTGTGTCTGAGTGTGTGCACATATGTGTGCAGGACACGCACGTGCGCGCGTGCCTTGATGCCGATGTGAAAATGAGGGCGGAGCAGCTGTGCTTGCAGGCATGTTGCGTGCACACGCACATGTGTGCATGTGCCTCTGGTGTGTGTTGCGCAGGTAAACTGCGCAGAGTTTGAGGAGCCTGAGGAGCATGAAGGGGATGGCGGGCTGTGGAGTGACGATGACTTTTAAGCTGGCCAGACTCTGTCAGGGACCCTATGGAAACCTAAGGAATGTGTATGGGTGTGGGACGCTGGGGATTGTACACGTATGCTGGGCTGCATCCTGCAGCAAACTGCTGTGGGAGCCGGCAAGCCTCGCATGCGTGTGTGCCTGTGTGTAACCGGATGGCAGCGTTGAGACAGCTGCTGCGCATCAGCGGCAGGTCTGTGTGTGTGCACATGTGTGTGCTTTGCTGTGTGGAGACGAGGCACACTGGAGATGGGGGTGTGAGATGAGCACAGGGGCCTGTTCTGTAAGTGGGTGGGGGTCGGGGGGCACCTGAGGCGTCCTGAGGCATGGATCCGCGCAAGGGCATATGCATTGGCCCCCACCCAAGTCACCAAAAGCCGACTGTGCAAAATGTGTCTGGGAGCTCACGCCTACAGTGGTGAGAGGGGCCATTGAGCAGAGGCCCAAGGGAGGGGCGGGCACGGATAGGAGCTCCAGAGGTGTGCGCGGCAAAACTTGGGGGGGAGGGCGTCACGTGGCTGGCGCATGTTCCGCCAGCAGCTGCTGTTGGTGAGCGCAAGAGGGAGGCAAGGTGGCACTGGCGCTGCGGCTGTGGTCCGGGCATCAACTGATGTTCAGCCCTTGGAGGGGGCACATAACGCACATGCGCGTCTGTGAGACTGCAAGGCATCTTGACTTGAGACTGTGGCAGCATCCCCGCATGCACGCCTGGTCCTGCAGCGCAATCCGGGGCCTGCCTTGTGACTCTGCTTACCGGTGGATTTGCGTGCCATCCATTGTCGAGGCATGCCGTGCTTTGCCTGCTGGTGGGTGGGTGGGAACATGGATGCCTGGCTTTTGCCCAGGCTCCCCCTCCTCTTGGGCACACAGGATGCATCCCTCTGCCCCTTCCAGCTGCACACCAGCGCCTTTTGTCTGGGGCGGTCAAGTTGGCCCCTGGAAGAGCAGTGCAATCTCAGAAGTTAGCCCGCTGCCTGGTCTTGACCAAAGGTGGCAGACGCTGCTGTTTCCTGGTGCCTGGGCTTGGAAAGAATATTATGCTCTGTGCGTTGGGGGGCAGTGCTGCAGGATGACGGTAATTAAGGTGGAGCAGCGCGGCAACCCTGTGATGTCACTCACACATTAACTGGGCCTGTTCATATCTTGCTGTACTTTTCTCATAGCTTTGATGGTTGCAGTGTACTAGTATCAGTGGCTGTGTTGAAATCCCTGGAACATGCAGATAGACATTTCAAGCTCTGGCCTGGGATTTGACTTGTCTTTGTTGCCTACGAAGATGTCTTCATGTTCACAAGTTTGATTCAGAGTAGCGACAGTTAAATAACCCAGTGACGCCTGCCACCGAGGGCAGTCTGTTTGAAGCAAGAAAAGGAAAATTACGAAGGCGGTGAAACACCCCCTACATCAATTAAGGACACTCCTTGGCAAGGAGACACGCCAACGGTTGGCGTGCCTTCACCAATGGAAAAAATAACTAGTTGGGATCTGCAGGGTGGCTGGCAGCACCCTGCTCCAGACCAAAAGCCTTGAGAATTAGGTTTAAGGTATTCAAGGCTGTATCCGCCGAACTAAAGGCAAGGTAAGGTAAGGTTTCAAGGCTGTATCTGCCGAACGAGGGCAGCTTAGCCGGTTGTGGCCTCCAGTGAGGTTCGAACCCCGCACCCACAGGTTGCGAGGGTGGATAATCGACTTCCCATCTCAGGTGCCCCGCCAAACTAAGGCAGCTTAGCCGGTTGCAAGGGTGAATAGTCGACTTTCCGTTGCAGGTGCCCCGCCGCCTGCTCGAGTATCCGGAGCAGAGATATTTCACAAAAGGCTCGAGGACCTAATATCTGTGAGTTGCAGATGCTACCGAACTTTTCACCGTGGGTTTGAGTGACTATCAGTGGATACCCAGTGCACTATAAGGGTATACCACGTGGGTATACCTCAAGAACACTGGCTGCTACACCTAGAGGCAGAGAGAGGAAGTTGACAAGAATGACAACTGCGCTTGCTCTGGCTGTGCTCAGAGATGAACAAAAGTTTAAAAGTTTAAAAGGGTTAACCGCCAGCCAGATCGTTAGGCTGATTGGTTTGTTGCTGGTCTTCGCCAGCCAAAAAATAGTCCATAATGTCCGAAATGAAATGGCAGAGTCTATTGTG
>LFIK01003076.1_pt1 | contig 13547 bp, 15 predicted proteins | sample 643401 | NCBI WGS metagenome assembly LFIK01 (sample SAMN03777447, study PRJNA286221) | soda lake metagenome | biome: soda lake; feature: Kulunda steppe; material: water; isolation source: sample T5-Br brine of Lake Tanatar-5 | place: Russia: Kulunda steppe | collected 2010-07 | reverse complement strand
TCGTCATTTGCACTAACGCCTGCTAGTGGATCAAATGAATCCCCAACGGTGAGGGTTACACTTCCTACGCCAGATAAAGTCGGAACGCTTGGTGGTGTATCTTCACCACACGCCGCGAGGCCAAATACTAGCACAAGAAATGATAAAGCTAATAATAATTTTTTCATTACTTGTTTCTCCTCTCATTAATATGAATACAAGTTTTTATATAATCCACTTAAGTTTTTAGCGCTCTAAAACTTAAGCAGTTTATACCAACATCAGCGCTCATATGAGCGAACCATCCTATTATATAAAGGAGGTTATAATAACTATACCACAAGTTGTGGAATTTGTGAATAAATCTTACATACAAAATGTGGAATTTGTGAATTTTTTTAATTATACCTTATTTTGAAAATCTTGTGAAGTAAAAATGAAACTTTTTCAATCACGTTGTCCAAATTCAAACTCAATGTCGCTCTCAGTTAAAAAATCTTTAAAGGTAGCCATTTCTGCATCGAGAGCAAGATCGTTAATCAGAGGTTCGTGCGCAAAAACGTTACGATTTTCATCAAAACGATGCGAAATAACCATGTGATTATTTCGGTCAAAAGGATGGGTCACTGAGACAAAATACATACAAATATCGGACGGCAAATACCCTTCTAGCTCGAAGGTATAACAAAGATAATCGAATCGTTCAATGTTGACGCCTTCGCGGTTTCCATCCAAGGTTAAAATATGGTGTTCAATTTCGTCCCACGCATCGTCCATGCGACGTTCAAACGCGGTTTGACTTTGGCAAGCACTGAGTGTCACTAACGCCATCAAAATAAGAAAAAACGATGTGATTTTCATAAAAATCTCCTTTTCAAAAAAGCCACCGCTAAGCGGTGGCAGTCTTTTTAACCAAATTTATCGTAAAGAATGTTTTCATTTTTAATGTCATGCTTTTTCAGTACTTTGATACACGCATCGATCATCCCAGGTGAGCCGCAAAGATACGCTTCACTTTCGCTTAAATCCCCTGTCATTCGATCTAGCACGTCGGTGATAAGACCCGTTTCGCCTTTCCAGTGATCTTCTTCTTCTGGATGCGATAACGCGGGGATATATTCAAAGTTTGGAAAGTCTTTGGCAATCGCTTGCATCTCTTCGGTGTAGTAAAGATCTTTCACAGCCTTAGCGCCAAAGAAATAGCGGACTTTTCTCGGCATGCCCATGTCTTGCAAACGGTATAAAATGGAGCGAATCGGTGCTTTGCCCGAGCCGCCTGCAATACACACCATGTCGCGCTTACTCTCTTCACGTAAGAAGAAATCGCCATAAGGGCCGGTAATGATGATGTCATCACCCGCTAAGAGGGCTTTATGAACAAAGGTTGTCGCAAGACCGCCTGGAACTAAACGAATAATAAATTCGATGTGGTGCGGATCGTTAGGATCTGAGGCGATCGAGTAGGCACGAATGATTTCAATGCCCGGCACTTTAATTTGCGCATATTGGCCAGGTTTAAATTCCATGGTATCAGGTTCAATCAGTTTAAACCGTACTAATTTTGTGTCATAGGTTAAGTCTTCAACTTTGATGGCTTGTGCTTTATATTCTAAAGCACCCAGCAAGCTTTGGGGGATTTCGACTTTAATGTTTTCGCGCACTTTAACTTGACATGACAAGCGAACGTTATTGGCTTTTTGTTCTTTATCTAAGAACGGTTCTTCAGTAGGCCTTACGTCGCCGCCCCCTTCAGTGACACGAACTTTACAAAAGCCACACGTGGCTTTTCCGCCACACGCTGAAGGAATAAAGATTTTTTCTTTAGTTAAAATATTGAGCACGGTATCACTATCGGTTACAGGAATTTCTTTTTCCTCGTTGACAATGAGTGACCGCTCTCCAGCAGTACCAAAAAAGTTGTCGGCCCAAATGATGATAAGGGTGATCACCACTAGCACCGCTATAAGAATGATCGGAATAAATATTAGATCCATAGGATCACGTCCTTTTTAAAAGATTGAGAGTCCTGTAAAGCCGATAAAGGCAAGGGATAGAATACCAAGAATGATAAACACGATGCCGCGTCCGGCTAACCCGCGAGGAATGCCTGTGTTTTTTGCCAGTTTTTCACGAATACCCGCGACTAAAACAATGGCCAAAAACCACCCAATACCCGCACCAAAGGAGAACGTAGCGGTTTGAATGAAGTTATAATCACGGTTCACAAAGAACAACGAGACGGCTAAAACGACACAGTTTACGGTGATTAAAGGTAAGAACAAACCAAAACTATTGTACATTTTGGGAAAATACTTTTCGATGAAGAGCTCCAAAAATTGAACCGTCGCCGCAATCGTCGTAATAAACACTAATAAAGCCAGCGTTTCGGTACCAGTCGCCCTTAACAATAAATAAATAGGGTAGTTAATGATCCCCGTCAAGGTCACCACAAAGATGACCGCAATGCCCATCCCTTTAGCGTTTTTGACATTGGTCGAAATCGCAATCAAAGGACACATCCCTAAAATAAAGGTGAGCGCAATGTTTTGAGTGAGCACTGAAGTTATAAATAAATCTACTATATCTACCATCATGCCCCTCCTATTCCGAGACCGTTTCGAAGTTGTTGGTCAGTTCTCTTAAAGCCCAAATCAGTAGCCCTAAGACAAAGAACCCACCTGGTGCTAACGCCATAACCACCCAGTTTGTCCAAGTGTCTGGCATAATTCTTACATCTAGGATGGTCCCAAACGCTAACAACTCACGGACAACCGCGACAATCACAAGCACATAGGTATAGCCTAATCCGTTTGCAATGCCATCGAAAAATGTATACTTTAAAGGATTTTTAACCGCAAACGCTTCGGCGCGGCCCATCACAATACAGTTGGTAATAATAAGACCCAAAAAGGCGCCTAAAGCGGCCGCAATGAGTGGGAAGAATGCTTCTAAAAAGAGTTGAACCATGATGACAAAAGACGAAATGATGACCATGTAGGTGACCATGCGTACGCGGCTAGGAATAAAGTTTCTAATTAACGAGACTGTAAGTGAACTCATGGTCACCACGAAGACAACCGCTAAGCCCATCGCAATGGCGTTATCCACACGGTTGGTGACCGCGAGCGCTGAACAGATCCCTAATACCGCAATCGCAATGGGGTTATTGGTGGTCAACCCGTCACGACTGATGTTATACCACTTTTTATAACGTAAACGTATTAATTTCATAAGGGCCTCCTATTCTTGCTCTGTGAACGCTTGCCATAAAGGTGCACGGCGTTCATAAGCCGTATTTAAGATGATTTCAAATCGTTCACTGGTCCGTGTTCCCCCTGAAATCGCATCAACATCGTTGGGGTTATTCGGATCAGAATCATGTGAAATCCGGATGCTTGGGGATAACTCAGCCCCTACGTAATTATCTAAGTAAGCACGCTCAGTGATAATGCCACCGAGACCCGGCGTTTCTTCTTGTTCTAATATGGTAATCTCAACGATGGTATTAAAATCATCTTGAAGCGTAATGATGCCGATGATCGGCCCCCAGACGCCGCCCCCTTCAAACTGAAAGCTGACGTTGCCAGAAACAGGTTCACGGAAGAACACTGATGGCGTTTCAGCGCCCGCTTCATCTAACTCAATAACCTCGATACGATCGTTAAAAATATCATTGACTTCACCCGCGGTAAAGCTAATGTTGTTCGCTTGTAAGACCGCTGATTGAAGGGCAGCTTGTTGGTTGGCTAAAATACGCTCACGCGTTAATAGACTTACGGAAACCAATAATAGTGATGTAATGAGTCCCATGCTTAGGACAAACAATAACATTTGCTTGGTCCGATTCATGCACTCACCTCCTCTTCTAACACTGGTTTATCAAACCAGCTGTCGAGTAACGTGCCCACGGCGTTCATAATAATGATCGCAAAAATGACGCCTTCAGGAAATGCTCCAAAATTACGAATAAGGAAAACGATAAAGGCAATGCCAATCCCATAGACAATTTTGCTTTTTGAAAGTTTGGGGGCTGTCACTGGTTCGGTTGCCATAAAGAATGCCCCAAAAAGTAATCCTCCCACAAAAAGTGAGTTTATTGGATCAGCCACACGATCAGTCATAAGCTGACCTACCGCGGTAAAAATGAAAAAGCTTCCGAGTATGGCCACAGGAATCCGCCAATCGATGACTTTTAAAACAATTAAAGCAATCCCCAAAATAATCGCGCCTAAACGGAAGGCTTCCCCAACACTTCCTGCGGTCCCCCCTAAGAGTAGATCAACGAGCGTACTGTTGAAGGTTCCAGCGTTCAACTGAATCAGTGGTGTGGCTGAGGTAATCGCATCAACGGAGGCCTCACTGCCCGGGTTAAACCAGCCAGACGCCGGTGAGTACCAACGTGTTGCCATGAGGACAGGGAATGAGACCGTTAAAAATAACGCCCCGACCGCGGCAGGATTAAAGACGTTGTTGCCATACCCACCAAAGATGAGTTTACCAAAAAAGATACCAAACCCTGAACCGACACCAACCATCCATAACGGTGCCGTGGGCGGCAGTAACATCGTGAAAACGAGCGGGGTAATCATCCAACTCGGATCAAAGGGTTTCTTTCGAGCTTTAGAAATCAAAACTTCAAACGCTAAACTGATACCGTAAGCCACGGCGGCCATCGCTAAAATGTACGGCCCATAACGAAACACCGCGCCAAGAAGCAACACCAATAGAGCGCCAAACAAAATCCATAAATGATGTGTGTTGGCGTTCGTTTGACTAAGACTTTGATTTTCGTTTGACATGCAGTCACCACTTTCTTAAAAATAAAAACATTTTGCTTTGGGCATAAATGCTTATTTAATGCCTAAATTATACCATAGAAAAAAACAGATTTGCGGCCTAAATGGCTATTTTTTTAAAATCAAGGTAAGATTTGGTTAGTCAACCAAAAATGGAGGATGGCGTAGGTGATGACATAACCCATGATGGTGTAAGTGATCAATAATTTTTTGAACTGTCGATCAAGCAACTTTTTTAAAGGCCGCTTTTGATCTTCAGGGTGTGGAAATTGCATGAACAGTCTTTGACTGCTACGTCTCGCCACCAAAGAAAACCCTAAAAACAAAACCAAAGCCGCGATCAACGCAACCAAAAACGCCATGCCTTCAAAGGGGACAAAGACGGTCATGAGCACGAACGCTATGGTCATCACACTGGTCAGCACGATGGTGCTGATCACTAGATAATTAAGAGCACGCCAAAATTTGTCCGCAAGACGCGGTTCTTGCAGCCAAACGAAGCGCGTGCGTAACACCACAAACGTGTTGATGGTATTCAATGTGAAAAACATATAGGTTGAAAAGATGATGATGTACCAAATAAACGCTTCTTGCATAACGATTCCTCCACAGTATGAGTTTATCAAACATCCGGTTTGAATGAAAGTTTACTGCTTATGAAACACGTAAAATCTTACATTTTTTCTGATTCAAATAAACTTAACTCGCTCTCACAAATAGCCCCATAAAAAGAGGCTTCATGAGAGACCAATATAAGTGTGCCTGGATAGTCAACAAGCGCATCGATCAGCGCTTCCTTAGCGGCTTGGTCTAAATGGTTCGTTGGTTCATCCATGACTAAGACATTGCTTTTGGTGTGGCGTAATAAAGCAAGCCGAACTTTTGTTTTTTCACCGCCAGAGAGCGTCTTTAAGGGCCGCCTAGCAAGATCCGCATCTAAGCCGTGTTGGGCAAGCAATGTAAAGACTGCCTTTTTGTCAAAGTGCGGATACGCTTGATGCACCGTCTCAAATGGCGTAAGACGTTCGTCTAAATCACTGTCCTGCGCAAAATAAGCAATGGTTGCTGTGTCAATCCATTGAAACGAGCCCTCAATAGCGTCAATTTGTCCTGTCAGTGTTTTTATGAGCGTGGTCTTACCAATGCCGTTCTCTCCGGTAATCACCACTTTTTCACCACGACGAATCACAAACGACAATGCGTCAATTAAAGGGGCCTCATAACCAATCTCTAAAGCTTTAATTTTCAACACATCTCGCCCTGTAGGCGTGCTTGGGGGAAAGACAAACTGATAATGGCGTGCTTTTAAAGGGGGCGCCACACGAACGGTTTTCGCCAACATCTTCCGTCTCGATTGAGCGCGTTTGGTGGTGGACGCACGGACGATGTTTTTGGCGATAAATGCTTCCGTCCGCTTGATCATTTTTTGTTGTGATTCATACGCTTTTTGATGTTGGTAGGCTCTTAGTTGTGAAGCTTCTTGATACTGTTCAAACGTGCCTTTATAACGTTCAATTTTGCGGCGCTCTAACGCCCATACCACATTCGCAATCTCACTTAAAAAATCATAGTCATGCGAGATCACAATAAACGTTTTAGCGTAGCTTTGTAAGAACTTACTGAGCCAAGCCACATGCTCAACATCTAAGAAATTGGTTGGCTCATCCAGTAAGAGCACATCGTGCGCTTCTAAGAGCAGTTTGGCCAACATAACTTTTGCCCGCATGCCTCCCGAACATTGCTCGAGTTTTAGGGTGAGTGTGTCTTCGGCCATCCCTAACCCTTGTAATAATTTTAAGATGTTGCTTTTAAACGCATAGAAATTTGCTTCCATGAGCTCATCACTCAAACGTGCAGCACGGTTAAGCAGACGCATTTGTTGGTCGCTTGTCGCATGGGCAGCGTCTGCGTAGAGCGCTTCCATCTGGGCTTCTTTTGCAAATAAATCGGCGTAGGCTTGTGCCATGTAACTCATCACTGTGTGACCTTCTGGCAAAGTGGCGTATTGATCTAAATACCCCATAGAGACCTTAGGCAACGTTTCAATGACACCGTGATCCGGTTTTAAGTGTCTAGCCAGCAATTTTAAAAACGTCGTTTTACCGGTCCCATTAGGGCCCACTAAAACCACGTGTTCACCTTCAAATAAACGTACTTGAGCGCCCTCTAAAAGGGCGATGTCTTGATAGCCAAATATGACGTCTTTGACTTCTAATAAACTCATCTAAATCACCGTGTTTCATTATAGCGTAAATTGCCTCATAAAAAAAGCCGCAAAGCGGCTAATCTTGCATATCATCTAATACTTGACGCATGACGTCGACGCGATCGGTGATGATGCCATCCGCACCAAGTTCAATCAGTTCACGTAATACGTCTGGGTCGTTGATGGTCCAGTAATGCACCGCGATGTTATGACGCTGAGCGGTGCGAATGAAATGGCGGGTGGCTAAGTTGAAGCCTTCACCGACTCTAGGCACCTGTAAAGAACTGATCGGCGCTCTAAAAAATTGTGTCAGTCTTAAATGGTGTAAGATGAAATAGTTTAAGACCACATCGTTTTGTGGTGAGAACAAAAACTGTGGGTGCGTTGTTTCATGAATCTCAACAAAACGGTCGTAGATGTCTCTGTGGAACGTACCGACAGACACACGGGTGAACAGATCCCCGTCGACTTCGTCGTTTAACGCATCCATTAAGGCAATGAAAGTATCCAGCGCTTCGATGCCTAAATCACCTGATTGCTTAATCTCTAAGATGTAACGTTGATTGGGGAACGCGCGAATGAGCTCTTCAAGCGACGTAATTAAGAACACTTCATCATCACGCGATGTGATGTGCGCTGGACAGTTCGCTTCTGAAGGCGTAACGGTTTCACCGCGGTAATTGGTGTAGGGCACTAACTCGCCCACACGAAACCCATCGGAACGATCCAAACGATTGTTATAAGCAAAGTTTACGCGGTTATCAATAAGGTCTTGATAGTTCACTAAATGACCTTCCTGACCCGGCGGCAAGTCTGAGTTTCGATCAAACGTGCGATCATGGCTGATCACAAGCACACGGTCTTGAGTGAGAATTAAGTCCGCTTCAAAGACAACATTGGGGTCGATGGTATACGCATGACAGTACGCTTCCATGGTGGATTCTGGAAATAAATGATAACTGCCGCGATGGGCAATGATTAAGGGTTCACCGTCGTTTGCCCGAAAGAGGTTTTCACCTTCCACTTGTTGGGGCAACGGCAATATCGCAATGATGGCCCATAAGACAAACAAACCTAAGAATGCATAACCAATGATTTTCAGTATTTTCATCGTTCATCCTCACTTTCTTCACGTGTTTTATTATACGGGATGTTGTCTTATATGAACGACGAAATGCTAAAGATTTTATAGTGTTAAATCGACCATCTGTCTTAACCATAGAAGCGCTTGGGTGGTGGTGATGCTTTGCCAGGTCTTCTTGGCTGAAGCAAAACGGCGGCCTTCCCATTGCCACCGTATGGGCATAAATCCATCTTCATGCAAGGCTTCTAAGACGTCATTTTGATGCTTAAAAACATCGATGTGGTGGGGTGCCCACGAGACTATCTTGGGATGGAAAAAGAGGTCAATTGGACTCGCTTGATACGATGTTTGCCAACCCTGCATGTGGCTTAAATGATGCTCTAAGTGGCGCGTTAAATGAGTTTTAAGTGAAGGTGTAATCAGTTCGGGTAACTCAAGCACCATCTCCATCAAAGCACGCCATTCATGAATCTCAAGCGTGTCTTCGCGTTGAATGTGAGCGAGTGCGGCACGAATGCGCTCATCGTGAAGGGCTTCTTTAGGATTCGTGTGTGCGTAATAAAAAGCGACCAAACTCGCAGTCGGATTAAAGCCTTCCACACGGTTAACTTCAGTGTGCCACCAAGGCGCATGATCGCCGTCTTGCATGGCGCTGGTCGCAAAGTGAAAATACCCCTTCTCGTCGGCATCTTTGGCGGCTTGAATATACTTTAACACCGCGTCAACAACGGGGTGATTCGAAGGCGCATCAATCTCACGTAAGATGTTGATGGCCATCCAAGTATCCATGGGGGTACTCGTAGACGCTTCAAAATCTGGTTCCAAATGTTTGAAGCCACCATCGTCACATTGGTACGTGGCTAATGCATTTAAAACGTCTGCTTGAGTGGTTTGATGGTACGCGTAGCCTAACCGGGCTCGATCTAAAGGGCGCCCATCGTTTAAAACATACGCGAAAGCGTGGTCTAAACGTGTCATGAGCGGCCTCTTAAACGCACATGGAGTTGCCGGTGTCTAGGGCCGTCAAATTCACAAAAGTAGATGCCTTGCCAAGTCCCAAGCACCAAACGTCCGTGTTCGATGAGAATCATCTGATCGACGCCGATGAGGCTGCTTTTAATGTGCGCATGCGAGTTTTTTTCAGCGTGTTTAAACGCCGATTTCTCATAAAACACCTCATTTAAACCGAGCGTCATATCGCGGGTCACATCAGGATCCGCATTTTCATTGATCGTCACGGCGGCCGTGGTGTGAGGTACGAATAAAAGACATTCGCCTTCTTTTATGTTGGCCTGATCGATGAGTGTTTGAATGGTGTGGGTGATCTCAATCCATTCGGTTGGTTGGTGGGTTTTGATTTTGAGTGTATGCATAATCATCCTCCTTTATAACATCGTCGCAAACATGCGTAAAAAGAGCTGAAGGCCTCTTACAACAACAGGATCGCGGTAATCAATGGGCACCCGCTGTGACGACTCTAACAAAACACGATAATGTTCACGCATCGTTTTAATGACGCTGCCTTGTTCGATGTAGACACTGTTTTCAAAATGGAGATAAAGGCTTCGGTAATCTAAATTGGCGGTGCCAATCATCGAGCGTTCATCATCCACAATCATCATCTTGGCGTGCATAAAGCCTGGTGTGTAGGTATAGATGTAAACCCCATCTTTTAAAAGCGTAGGCCAATAAGATTTCGTGACCATATAGACCAGTTTTTTATCGGGTATGGCGGGTAAGAGAATGGAGACATTGACACCCGCTTTTGCGGCGTAGCGCAAAGCGGCTTTAAAATCAGGGTCAATGATGAGATAGGGGCTGGTGATTTTGATCGATTCTTTGGCGCTATAAATCATTGAGATGTATAGGTTTTTAGTGGTTTCTTCGTCATCTAAAGGCGTATCCGCAAAGGGAATAATGACGCCATCAGTCTCCGTGTAATGAGGGAAGTAATAACGCTCATAAGGGACGATTTTTTTAGAGATAAAACTAAGGACATCTAAAAAAGCAAGCGTTAAGGACCACACCGCTTCACCTTCTAAACGTATGCCGGTATCGAGCCAATGACCAAAGGGCTGTTCACGGTTGATGTATTCATCGCCAATGTTATTGCCTACCGAATAACCAAAACGGTTATCGATGACAATGATCTTACGGTGATTACGATAATTATTGCCAAAGTTTAAACGGAGTTTTAAAGGGTTAAATTTATAGGCTTGAATGCCTTTTTTAGCCAGTGTTTTAGGATAGTTTATGGGTAAGCCACCCGCACCAAAATCATCGTAGATGAGTTTAATATCTAAGCCTTCTTGAGCTTTTTTATGAAGCGCCTCAAGCAAGGTTGACCACATGTACCCTTGTTTAATGATGAAAAACTCTAAAAAGATGAACTCTTTAGCCGCCTTAATGTCTTGAAGTAAGGTTTCAAACATGACCTCACCTGAAGGCAAATACATGCTTTGGGTGCGTTCATAAGGATGCCAGCCTTGTTGTTTTAAATAATAAGCGTCTTTACTCATCGATGGTGTTTTAAAGCCGTGTAAAAAATAGGCACGGTTTTTTTCGATATCTAAATGATAACGACGGGTCTTAGGGCTTAGGTTGCGATAGCGATAAAACAGATAAAACGCGCCCCCTGCGACAGGAAACACCATAATCGGAATGATCCATGCAAGCTTATAGCTCGGATGATCGTCACGACTAATTAAAAACAAGACAATCACCATCGAAAAAACAATGAAGACTAAGTTCCATTGCCAAAAAGACGATACATAAAGGACTAAATAGACAAAAAGGCCCATTTGAATGAGCGCTAAAAGCACTAAAAACGAGATTCGATTAAGGAAAGATTTTAGCCACTTCTTCATAAAGACTCCTTACCCATAACAAGCTCTAACTTTACTATAGCATAGTTTGTCTAAAAGTAATGAATGAGCTTAAAGGGCTCATCAATAATCATAAAAAAAACGTCCTAAGACGTTTAACGTTCGACCGCGGTATTAACTAAAATGCGTTTGGTGCGAATGGGGGGACTCGAACCCCCACAGCCGTAAAGCCACATGGCCCTCAACCATGCGCGTCTACCAGTTCCGCCACACTCGCAATAAAAATGGTGGAGAATGACGGATTCGAACCATCGACCCCTTGCACGTCAAGCAAGTGCTCTCCCACTGAGCTAATCCTCCAACATTGCAAAAATGATTATAGTATAGCCCGCTCGCCATGTCAACTATAAAGACGACAAATATACAGGGGGTCTTGCATCAAACAAAAATAAAAAAGCAACCATTAAAGATTGCCTTCGTTCTCTGGTAAATCCGGTAAGTACTTAACAACAAATAAGCCCAACGAAGCGCCCACTAACTGTAACGCTGTCGCTGGTAGTGTCCCTAAAGCCGCTTCAGGTCCAAAGCCTAAAAAATAACTGCCGTAAAGCCATGTGGTGAACAACATGACCACGCCACCAACCACAAGCGCAATCACATTGCGTGCGAATGAAGCCCCTTGTCCTTTTGGTGTCTGGGCAATAAAACCCATGACATACCCGGTTAAAAAGCGTCCCACTAAAATGCCTGGCGCCCAAAAGGCAATGCCTCTAGCAATATTAAAAAGCGACATCCCAAAGCCACCTGCAAACCCACCATAACGTTTACCATACTTAATCGCAATGGTAAACATGACAAGCGTGCCAAAATGAAACAAGCCTTCAACCCCAGATAGCGGGATGGAAATACCGGTTGAAAAAGTCGTAATAAAGACGAGTGCGACAAACATGGCTGTGTAAACAATGCTGCGAACACTGGTCGAACTCGAAGATACTTGTTGTTGCATTATCATCACCTCGTAAAATCCTGATGTGATTATATCAAAGCTTCTTCAAACTGTCTTCTCATAAGACCAAAAAGTTTGTCTTGTTGACCATTTATGACATAGTGTCAGTGTTTTTTTAAAAAAAGGTCTAATTACTTAGACCTGTGTTTCGCATACTGATCGTGTGTGAGACGATAAAAGCGTGAGTGAAAGATTTGATTGAGTGCGTCTGAGGTATAGGGCCCTTCCCTTTCAAACTGAAAGCCAAGCTTCTCAATGATACGTTTAGACGCGTGATTTTCAATAAAATGCGCCACTTCAATGGTTTCAAACAGATTTTCTTCAAAAATATAATCAAGCAACGCTTTAGCGGCTTCACTCATATACCCTTGGCCCCAATAAGGTTTCGCTAAGACGTAGCCGAGTTTAGCACTCCGGTCTTTAATGAGTGGTTCATCGACATGCAAGCCAATCGAACCAATCACTTTTTGGCTGGTTTTTTCAACAAGCGCAAGTACATCTTGATGTTTTATGAATGCGTTGAGGACTTTTTCTGTATCTTCTTTGGTTTGGTGATGTGGCCATCCGGCACGTTCACCGACGCCTGGCACCTTCGCATACGCATAAAAATCATCTAAATCCGTGGTTTCAAACAATCTTAAAAGGAGGCGTTTTGTTTCAATGGTCACATTAAGCATGTCATCACCTACGTTCGGTGGGCTTTCAACCAAGGCACCGCAAACGCCATCAGGGCATTCGCATCAAGCAAGGTTAAGGTTGCATTGCCCAAGATGGTTTTCTTCACAACATGGGCTTGTTCAAAAGCCTCTCCTAACTTCAAGAAATCTTCATCATCATAATCAAAATCAAGATATTTTTTGAAGCGTCGTTTTCCATTTTCGATCAGCGCACAGCCCGTCATCTTTTCTTCTAACACCTGGGCTCTAAACTCAGCCAAGTGTAAAAGTGTACACGAGTCATAGCCGACCCCTAATAGAAGAACATAGCCCTCTTCTTTTAATAAATGAGCCAGCGGTGAAGCCTCTCCAAACATTGGTGTTAAAGCATGAGGTTGGGTGAGTGACGTTTTTGCTTTGCCCCATGCACTAAAGGAAGTTTGTGGGTGATTAGAACGTACGACCCCTGGCCAACGCCGAAACAACTCAGCTATACGGCCCATGCCGCGGGTGGGTGTTTTTTCAGGATCAAACGCTGGCATATGGTCATAAATGGTTTGAATCCAGCTTTTTGGGACAGGTGGATTGACCCAATCGGCTGGATCTGAGTTTCCAACACTGTGTGAAGGCATCATCAAGGTTCCTTCACTTAAAGCCTCTTGTAAGGCTTCAATGACAGTGACTTCTTGGCCAACGACCCACCCCATACTTGATAATGATGCGTGCACTAAGACACAATCTTGTGCTTGAATTCCAAGCGTTTTTAAAGCTTCTTTAATACGTGTTTTTGTAATCGGTTCAAGCGTTTTTTCAATAATCTTTTTTTCAGACATAGCCTAGGCCTCTTCAAAGATGACGTTGTTTACTTTATCTTAGCATAAAACCATCTATCCCGACTGAGCAAAATAAAAAAAGCCTATCTAGGCTTTGGTTTTGATGGTGGCGTTCCGGGAGGGATTCGAACCCCCGACCGACGGCTTAGAAGGCCGTTGCTC
>LFIK01003073.1_pt1 | contig 13550 bp, 21 predicted proteins | sample 643401 | NCBI WGS metagenome assembly LFIK01 (sample SAMN03777447, study PRJNA286221) | soda lake metagenome | biome: soda lake; feature: Kulunda steppe; material: water; isolation source: sample T5-Br brine of Lake Tanatar-5 | place: Russia: Kulunda steppe | collected 2010-07 | reverse complement strand
GGGGGGGGGGGGGATAGCTGGCTGCAGGATTGTAACACGAGCTTACACGGTGGTGGTGTAATGCACCCTTGCAAGATAATGATGTGGGATCGCAGACACCGTGATGCTGTAATTTGTATCCTTGCAGGATTGTAGCATGAGAACGCAGACACTGCCGTGGTGTAATGTGTATCCTTTCCCACTGTTCACTGCGTGCGCCTGAAGCAGGTGCCTTGGAACTCTTGTGCTGGAGGAGAGAGCAGTGCCTGTGTCAGATGAGCAGGCCCTGCCTTCACTCCTCCAGGTGAGTGTTGCCTCTGCTGTTGTGCGCATGCACTGTGTCAGATGAGCAGGCCCTGCCTGCACTCCCCCAGATGAGCGTTGCTTCTGCTGTCGTGCGCATGCACGGTGCTTGTCAGTCAGGCACGGTGCCAAGCAGATAGGCAGGCACTTTTTCCTGGCAGCAGTTGTTTTGTACTATGATTGTCTGATTAGGGCATGCGCCAGCAGCAAATGTATGCAAATGTAGCAGGTAATTGGCCCGTTTCTGAGACGGTCGGATTAATGTAAAAGCGCGTTGTTAAAGCAAAAGGTATTGATGGCTGGACAGCGCAGTTCGCGGGGACTCCGCCGGTGGTCGCGGCTTGGCAAACGGTGCACTCGAGTGAGCTCACGCGCAGTGTCCCCTGCCCCCAGGAGCCGCGCTGCGCCCCTTCCCGCGCCCCGCGAGTGTGATTTGTGGTGCCTGGTGTGTTTGTGGTGGCGTTCTTGTGACAAGGGCAAAGGCGATGCGTGGTGCTCCAAGAACTCCGACGCGCGTGCTTGCATCGTATCACTGACGCCGGTCGGACCGCGCCCCCCGCCCTTTCTGCACGGTAGCCCCTCACAGCACACAGCGCACCCCCCGTATTGCGTGCGACAGGCATCGATATCAACAATGGTGTGCGGGGGAGGGGGCGGGGCAGCGGTGCTGGCAGATGGGGGCGTGGTCAAGGGGAGGCAGTGTGCGTGCGCGCATACATGCAAGCACACACCCATTCTGAGTGTCCCGCAACAGGTGCAACATAGAAGCCAGAGTACAAAGCAGTTGCCACCAAAATGAGCGAAGCCTGTGCATTTTGTGACGTTTGCTGTACCCTGAGCAGGGATCAGCAAGAACCATCCCGCACACACATGTGCATGCCGGACAAAAAGCTGCTGTAACGTCTGTACATGTGTGCATGTGTGTTTTTGCCGCATTGCAGGGCTTCAAAGAGATGGGCGGCATCTCCGGAGTAGGCTTACCCACAGATGTAGAGGCCTGGAGGCAGCGAGCAATCTGGCTTAGGTCAGAAGACAGTATACGCTGCTGGCATGCGCGCTCGTAGCACGCCACGGAGCGCGATCATTGTACTTGTGCACACGCCCCCTCCGCAACATCTTTTCTGCGGCAAGCGCACCTGCATCGTATATTTGTGTCCATGGCTGTGCATCAGCTTCCTGCTGAGCCCTGCTGCTGTGCCCCCAGGGCCCTGATGCCCTGTGACCAGCACGGCTCAGCCAACTCGCCACATCTCCGTGCATGAGCTGCCAGGCGGCGAGTATGAGCACGCCCTCTTGTTTGCTTCTTGTGCCTGTTTGTCCAAGCGCGCGAGCAGCAAAACATGGAGGGGGCCCCTCCAGCATACCTGCCCTCACCCTCACCCAAACGCAAATGCCAAAGCCATGTATGCCTGCAGCATGCCCAAGACCCACTCACTCAAGCTCCCGCTTGCTCAAGCGCGCAGGCAGCAGGACGCAAAGGCGGCTGCGTGCACGCCAGCGCTGCCTGACCTGTCGGATGCACACCTCAACAACACTGCCCCACAGTGGCTAGCCCCGCACCTGGTCGGGTGCCGGAGCAAAGCAGACTGCACCCGCCTGCCATGGGCCTACATCCTCAAGGTGCGGGCATGGGCGTGTATGTGTGTATATGCCAGTGTGCACGCTGGCATGCACGTACGCATCTGCAAGCATATGCACGTGCATGAGTGTGTGTGTGTGTGTGTGTGTGCCCGTGCGCATGCACTTGCGTCTGCTTGTGCTCGCATGCGTGCGCATGTGCATGTGCACATTTCGGTGATGCACGGCACATTTTGGTAACGCTTGATACCTCTCCTCCTTCCCTGAGACGATGCTTTCCCTCAGACAATTGCTATTACCAAGACAATGCGTGGGTGCGTGCCTGTGTGCGTGCACCCGCGTCTGCTGGTGCTAGTTGGTGCACGGGTGCGTGCGGTGGGGGCATTGCCAGATTTGGACACGGATGCGTGCTATGCGTGCTATGCGTGTGGTGCAGGCAATGGTGCCGCAAGACCAGCAGAGGCGCATTGATGCGGAGGCGCCTGCAGCCATTGCGCTACCCACAGGGACCAGGGCTGCGATTGACTACGCCCGGGAGCCGCCCATCATCCGCGCCAGGATCCAGGTGTGTGTGCACGTGTGCTTTGTTGTGTGTTCGTGTGTGTGTGTGTGCCAAATTGAGATGCTGCAATTGGCTGTGCCCGGAGGTCGCCCATTCCACACACCATATGCTCTCCAGATCACCCTCTGGGACATTTGCAGATCACCCTCTGGAACATTTGCAGCTCACCCTCTGGAACATTTGCAGCTTACCCTCTGAACCATTTGCAGCTCACCCTCTGAACCATTTGCAGCTGGTGCAACTTGAAACGGTATGTGATGCAGCAGGAGCATTGGGAGTATGGGTGCTGTGCGTGCTGGGCAGCTGAGCCTGATTCAGCTGAGCCTGTGACCCTATTTGAGCCTGGTGCTGTTGGAGTCAGCACATGGTGAGCAGCAGAGAGAGTTGGAGCTCGTGTGCTCGCTGTGCACGCTTGCTGGCCGTCCAGCAGACGGCTGCGCGCCTTTTGGGGGGGTATGCCTGTTTGCTCCGTCATTAAACAACCGTGCTGCTTGGAAGCCCTCACAGAACACAGTTTGCTTGGAGCCCTCACGGGGCCCTTGCAGAGCGGAGGTTGCTTGGAATCCCTCACAAAGTGCAATTTCCATGCATGGAGCAGACTGAAGTGATGCAAGCTTGCTCATTGTGAGAAGAGCTACAGACCAATTGGTATGGGTTGACAGATCCACGATTGGTGGCAGGTGCCGTTTACAGTAGTATGCTGCCTGTGCGTGCAGGAAGTGTTTGGCCTACTGGAAACGCCAACCCTTGCTGGAGGCAGCATACCAATCGCCTTTGAGCTCCTATCTCCTGCACAGCGACCAATTCAGGTATGTGCTGGCGTTGCTGCATGCGCGAGCTTGTGAGCATAAATGACAACCGGAGACCAAAGGCAATATGATTGCACTGTGGATGCACAAGGACTGACTGGGGAGCGTGCTCAGTATGGAGTCGGTAAGAAACGCTGGAGATCGAAGGAGTTCGCACAGGCGTGCCAAGCATCCCATTACAGGACTAAACATGAACAGCGCTACACAGGCATGACGCTCAGCAGCTTGTGACATGCCCGCATCTCACCCGCGCCTGGACATCGCCAGCACCGCTGCACTGTGACGTGCAGCTGACCAGTGACCTGGCAGGCTTCTGGAAGACCTCCTACCAGTCCGTACGGCGGGAGCAGAAGGGAAGATACCCAAAGTAAGCATTGCATGGGCCTTTAGGATGACCCTGTCCCACAGGAGGCTCAGCAAGTGTGTGTGTGTATGTCCATGGATCTTCTGATCCTTTGCATCAATAGAAGACATGCATGGGCCGCATGCTCGGGCATCGAGGAGATGCATGTGCACAGGGGGCAGGCATTGGCTGCTTTGAAGCTACACAAATGGCAGGGGGAATATGACGGGATCAGAAGCAAGATGCATTCCTCATTGACGGGCACTGAGCACAGTTTGCACCAGGCTCAGATGGTCACGACAACGGCACCTGTGAGGGCAGGCTTCCCTGAGTTGCCTTCAAATGTCACAGCAGGTCTGGGAAGCAGGCCTCCTCCGTGGCTTGCAGTCATTCAGTTGCATTCTACTCTTCTTTCCCTCCTAGTTTCTCCTCACAGGCACATCTGTTTATTCCTTCCTGGTCTCTTCACACAGGCTCTGTCATTTATACCATCCTGGTCTCTTCTCACAGGCACTACTGGCCAGAGGACCCCTCAGTGGCAGAGCCAACAAAGCTGTCCAAGAAAGGCCTGGAGCAGCAAGCAGGGCAGCAAGCAGGTGGAAGCGCAAGCACTCAAGCAGGGCCTTCTCGTGCAGGGGGGAAGAAGGGCGGTAAAGGCAAGGGCAAAGGAAGGTGATGTTTCGTTTGGGCTGTGTTGCGCTTGGGCTGGCCACAAAGTCTGCAAGGATCCTTTGAGCAATTTGCTTTGGCGGCATTTTTTTGACAGACTATTGTCTGATGCAATGAGCGAGTGTCCAGGGTAAGAGGATCCGTACATTGACCAGGCCCTCCGGGAGCATGAACAAGCTCACAAAATAAACAAGCTGAGGAAGGCTTGGGTTGGAAGGAAGGACGGATTCTTAGCGGGACTCCTTTTATCCAAACCCTCTTCCTGTGAGCTGTCATGGCCCTTATTGTTCTTGACTTATTTCTTGGAGGAGATAGGGCTGAATGCCAAATATGCCGAACCATGATACTGATCCTTTCTGCGGAAAGTTGTGAATTATGATAACATATATTGTAGCACATATCATGACTCATGACTCATGAGTCTACTTTAGCTTAATATGGACCAACGACTCGAAGCAGGGGGAAGGGCTCAAAGGAGCATGGACAATGCAAAACTGCCCTCGGAAGAGTGAATGCCTTGCCCGTGAAACTCTTTAGCAGCATGACTAGATTCATACATTCATTGCTGGCCAACCATTGCTGAAGTTGACCCAACGTGTATATTCATCTTGCAGCAAGTTTTGCCCGGGGTGGTGCTGTATGTGTGCGTTGTCAAGCGGCATACAAAGCAGCCTTGGCACACAATTTGGGTTTATGAGTGCAGGGGTTGACTCCCAGGCCCCCTAATCCAAGGGGTGTCACAAGTTAGGGGTTTGGTTTAAACGCCAGCCAGGTTGTTAGGCTGATTGGGTTGTCGCTGCTCCCAAGGGGTGTTGAGCTGACAATTTGTGGCCAAAAAGTAGCCATTCAATTCAAGTTATGTGTAAAGAAAAGAAATGCGCCAACACGGAAACCCCTGTTTGCGTGAATTAAGGGAGAAGCTTACATAAATGAAATGTCAAAGTTTTATTGTGCAGTCTAGACCGTCTGTTAGGCACTGCCATGCATTCATTGGCAATGAATGCACACAAAAAGCCTGTCTCTAAGCCTTAGAGGGGCCCCAAATGAACAAGCCTGGCAAGAGCCACAAAGCACCTTGTTCTGATTGTGACAAGTGTAGAATTGGCCCAGACAAGGGTGCTGCTGATCGCTTTCTTACTCCCCGCTAACTTCTCTACGTTTCTGTTTCACTGCATGTGGCGGCTAGGCTGAAGGTGCCCCCTTTCCCATGATTTATGTATGGAGTATTGTTACTTCACGCCTCGGGTATATCCTGAGTGCGTTGCTTTTCCTTTTCCATTTCCTTTTCCTTTGTTACTGGCTATCTGGTTTGATTCTAACATTGCTTGGGGCAGCTTAGGTTCATTCCACGCTCCTGTTTTCACTAGCAGGGCCAGTCTTCACTGACTGCCCTCCAAACAAACATTTCTCTATTACACCGTTCAGGTCTAATAAGCACTTCTGGCTGTGTGACCCTCAGGCTCTCCATTGTACCAGTGGCAGACAGGGGGGGTATGACTTCCTAAATGTCGGTGGGCCTTAAACCTTAATGTCGGTAGGCCACCAGCGATGGGAAGTCACATGTCCACCCTCGCGACCTGTAGAATTAGGGTTCAAAACTTGGCGGGGGCCCTGCCCTCTCCTTCAGCTAAGCTTCCCTCATTTGGCAAAAACAGCTTTATAACCTAACCTTTTCACAGTGTGTGCAATTTATCTAAGAGGGCCTATGCACACCCTCTCCCACAAGTTAGGTACAGCAACTGCTGGCAGCCTGCGTGCGGCACTGAGTGCTTTCTGCTCGTACTACCTTACTGTGGAATACTGTTGCTGCTGCTGCTGCTGCACAGGGCCATGTACCATTCACAGGCCATGTGAGACATGCCATGAGTGAAACGGGTCAACCTGGAATGAAAATCAGTGCTTTTGGACCATAAATATTTGATTTTTCTCCAATCAAAAGGGGACACTTGGAGAGGGCAATTATGTTTGTCTCTTGCAGGCTTCAACAAATGCACTACCACTTTTGATGGCAATTTTGGCCACATGCACGCATTGCTATGTACAAGAGCTGCTATATTGACAGCAACCGCATTGGCTGTTGTGCTATGGTCAAACATAGCCGAGAAGGGTGCGCAGCCTGTTTGCAGCGACAGAAATATGCCTCTTCCTTGAGATAACTTTGTAGGCTGTACATAGAAATGCCTTCTGTCATTTGATCACGAGTAAAGGGCGCCAAGATGGTTAGGGCAGTCTTCGTACTCCTGTGGGCTCAGATCATGCCCGAGACCGCTCAATCTGCAGCCAACTCAAAGCAATATGACATGCATCACAGTTAGAGCAGGCGATTGACGCTCAGCACTCCTAGGGAGGTCATACAAACACCAAAAACACCTTCTAGCAGACAAGATCAAAAGGGGCGGCACATTGCAAGGGTGTGGGCTGTTGTCTACACCTTGCTTCATCAAATAGCTGGGCATCTGGAAGCAGCAACATAGCAGCTCATGAGGAGCAGCACTGACACCCAACCCAGCTGTTGCTTTGAGCACACACTGCCTGTGCTTGACTATAAAGACAACATCCAATATCCCTACAGCGATCTCCTGGTGAGGGAATTTGGCGCCAAAACCGGCGGAGCTGCTAACACATGACAGCTGCCACTGATGTGCATGGGCAGATGCAGAAGTTGACGACACACATGCTGGACACAAACACTCACATAGTCTGCATGCTCGCAAGCCTCGTATTCCATAGTGAGGTCCTGCAGTTAGAAACGGCGCAGCGTAGGAGAGTCACGAACATTGATAATGTGCTGTGTACCCCTCTTTGTGTATGGAGTACAGGAGGGCATCCAAGTGAGGCTCAGCAATCTGAGGCACAGCAAGGGCGATCATACACTTAGCACTGTGGCAAAATATGTCCCCTTATGGGAGCATGCGGCTTTTGCGCCATGAATAAAAGTAACATTCTAAGCTACTTGTGTGCGTACAGGTCAACGTGCTTCCAAGCAGCACTGGAGAAAACAATCCATCAGCAATCAAAGAACCATCAGTAGAGCAACAACCATCAGCATTCTAACAGCCATCAACAATCCAACAGTCATCAGTCTGTCCAAGAGCAGTCCAACAGTCCAAGATCACTGATATCAGGGCGTGGACCACCAAGAGAGAGTGCCCCTTCTTGTTTAAGCTAGGCACACATCTATGAAGCACACACGCATGAGTGGCCTTGTGCACCATTGCTGCACATTGCTGCACAGCCGCACCTGCACCACCTCCTTTGCGTCAGCAAACTCCTCCAGGTTCAGGCCGCCTGCAGCATCCTTGAAGGGCTTAAAGTGCTTGTAGGGCTCCAAAAAGGCTTGGCGCTCCTGCGCTTGCATGCATGTGTGCGCCTCGGTGTTGCGTGTGCACATTTGTGAGTGTGCTAGAGTGAGGACGTGCTAGACATGTCAACAAGTGCTGCAGCAACAGTGGCAGCGGCGGCGGGGGCGGCAGCAGGAGCAGGAGCAGAAGCAGCGGCAGCAGCATGCAGACCATTCTTCCAAAGAAGCCCTCGGAGTAAGGCATCAAGCGTGGGGCTGCAGCGCCACAAATGTGACATCGTGGCACATATGCGTGAATAGGTGGCAATCACAGTTTCACCGCTCATCTTCAATCCAAAAGCTTCTGCTTATAGAGTTTTCACACCCGCATAGTGTACTTGAGTGCATGCACTCACCTGCTTCGTTCCCATGAGCTTTTCGTAATCCCGCAGCACCTTGTTGAATAAGTGCCTGTGCATTTTGAATAAGTGCCTTGTTGAACGAGTGCACCTTGTTGAATAAGTGCACCTTGTTGAATAAGTGCCTGTGCGCGCCACAGCGGTGCAGGCTTGAGCAGGATCTGGGAGAGGGTGCGAGGTCTAGCATACTGTGCCGATGCTGGAAGGTGCAGAGGCTTGCGAAGAAGCTTGCACCCTCGGGGGTGAGTGAGGTACAGAAGCTCCATGAGAGGCGCGCAAGTGTGCAATATTAGCCTGGGGGTGCAACCAGCCACCCTAAAGCCAATGGGTGCAACCTCCCACCTCAGAGCCAAGGGGTGCGGCCTTGAGGCTTAAAGGTGCATGCACCTCTACATGTCCAGCCTCATCACCGTCCAGCCTCATCACTATCAGCTCGCATGAACGCATGCAACTGCATGTTCAGTCTCACTTCAGTCTCTATCGGCTTGCTCGCAAACACATGTACCCTCACCTCTGGCCTCATCACACCCTTTTATTCACATAAGTGAACACGCCTTCATGTCTGGCCTCATCACACCCTTTTAACTCACACAAACAAACACACCTACACGGCCAGCCTCAACAAAGCCTTTAATTGCTCACACGAGCATACACACACATGCGCCCACAAAGCCCCCACTCTCGCTCCCATGCCCACACCCAAGCACCTTATGCTGGTGTTGTTGGCCAGCATGAGGCCACTGACTCTGTGGCTGGTGGGTACGTAGGGGGACTTTTTGGACAAGGCCACCTGCAGGCATGTGCAGGGATAGCTCAAGTTGAGAGACATGTGAAGGGAAAGCTTAAGCTTGGAAACTCGTTCAGGGACAGCGCGAGGCTGCCGACCCTGTGGCTGGTGGGTACGAAGGGGGACATTTTGCACAGGGCCGCCTATAGAGGGCATGTGAGGGGACAGGCGCACACGCACGCATCTTTGTCACAAAGATGTTTGGAAGTTGACAAAAGGGCAGGCCGAGCTTTCTGCCCGACATGCCTCCCTGTCAGCCTGTGTGTGTGGGCGTGGCATGTTTACGTTTGGGACTGCTAGATGCAGAGGGCAGGGCAAAAACAGATGCCTAGTACCTGTGCGACTGACGTGGCACGCAACTCAAAATGGCCAATGAGCACTCAGTGTGTATGAGGGTATGAGAACATCAATGGCCAATGAGCTCTCAGTGTGTATGAGGGTATGTGAACAATGCAACAGGAGATTACAATAGCAAACTGGTGCCAGCCGCGAGGGGCCAAAAGGGTTCAGGTGCAAGTACCCCCACCCCTTCAAAGGAGTTGGAGGGCGCCAAAGTGGCATCCGCCACCGGATTTCATTGGACCCTTCTGGCCTGGTTTGTGTGACAGTTACACATTGGAATACGCCCAGGTTGGAGGAGCTCTAGGTACCACAGAATTGCGATATGAATTGGCGCCAATTTACCCTCCTGCGTACCCAGCTGCGCGCCAATAGGTGCATACCCCACAATCGAAAGGACCCCTACCCCCCTCTGAGATCCACACACCTGAATGCTGGCAGGCCCCCACTCAATGAAGTTGGCCGCTTTGCGCTCACGGATGCGCTGCAAGCTCTTGTGCACCTACAAGCATGCAAAACAATTTGCCCCGGTTCAAATTTCTGGCAGTGTGGGAGTTTGTGCTGTATGCTTGGGGTTACTGCAATTTCTTGCGCAACTGCATGGCTGCACTTACACATGTCTAAACGCAAACATGTATTTCGGGAGTCGCTTTGCGCTCAGCTCATGCACGGCTGCAAACGGTCGAGCACCACCATCAACACACATGCATGTGCACACAAATTCAAGCCTTTATTTACGGCTGGACGCAGGAGAGATGGCAAGCACCCCTGTATCAAATGTATTTACCCTCTGGCGCACTGCGGTCTTTCACAAACACATGCACACGTTTGCATGCATTTTAGCACGCACACTCATAAGCTCACTTGCAAACGCGCACACACTAACGCACACACATAAATGCTTTTTTTTCACGCTCCCCCCCCTCGATTTGCACAATCCCACCTGTGTTGGATCCACATCTCCCTGGATGACATTCAGGATGGAGATGTAGCGTGAGTTTTCGCGGTCGCGCTTGCGCGCGTGCTCAGAAACCTGCGCGACCGGGGGGGGAACAAGCAGTGATGCACTTTGCACACATGCGTCAGCCATAGTTGGATGGCCAAAGAGTGCACAGTCAGGCGGGCGTGCTTGGTATGGCAGGGCAAGCGAATGGGCAAGCCTCCTGATCCCCGATCAAGTTTTCTGCTGTCTTTCCTTTGCACACAGTGCTCGGAGGCCCTCGGTGGCCCCTTTTCCTTGAATAGTGTAGGGAGGAAATTTCCACTGCTTTGTGCAAAACAGAATGGCGCCATCAGTCAGGAGGTCGGCCAAGCCATCATGGCGGCTGAGCACCTGCCATAGAGGGCCAGCTCCAGATTCACGGGCACGCAGCAGGTAGGCAGGCAGGCAACGCGAGTGCAGGCAGGTGCGCAAGGCGTGTGTGCAAGAACGCAGGGAGGGTGCGTGCAAGCAGGCAGGCCAGGCAGGGCGGCTGCACGCATGGCTCACCATGATATTCTTGGGCTGCAGCAGCCGCCGCATGACGTCCAGCACTGTTGTCTTGCGGATGTTGCTGGTCACCTGCAGGCGGGCAGAGCAAGGGGGGCAGGCATGGCGGGCAGAGCACTGGGAGCGGGCGGGCAGGCAGACTAAGCACGGGGGATGGGCATAGTGGGTAGGCGGGCAGAGCACTGGGAGCGGGCGTGGCAAGCTTGCAAAGCACGGGGGTTGGGCATGGCGGGCAGGCGGACTAAGCACGGGGGAGGGGCATGGTGGGTAGGCGGACTGAGCACAGGGGTTGGGCATGGCGAGCTTGCAAAGCAAGGGGGGTGGGCATGCCAGGTGGTAAGGGGGTAGGTTTGGGCGCGAGCGAGGCGCACACATGACGGATGGCACAGGGAGAGGGCACGCGGGAGGGGATTGGGTGTAACAGAGGAATGGCAGCGGCCTCCAGAGCAGCAGCCACGCAGCAGGACTTCAGATGGTGCAAACAGAGAAGCGCACCTGGCCATGATCTGTGTCCAGGGACAGCGGCGTGTAGCCACTCATGAGGAAGTGGCAGCGGGGCGTGGGGATGAGGGACGCGATGAGGCCCACCAAGTCGTTGTTCATGTAGCCTGCGGCCGGACGCGCGCGTGCAGCAGAGCCATGCTCGTGCGGCCGGCGGACAACGTGTTCAGTCGCGACAGCGTGCGTGCGCACAGCAGCCATGCTCGTGCGGCTGGCGGACAACGTGTTCAGTCGCAACAGCGTGCGTGCGCACAGCAGCCATGCTCGTGTGGCCGGCGGACATTGCGCTCGGTTGCGACAGCGTGCGTGCACAAAGCAAGCATGCTCATGCAGCAAGAGCGCGGCGGCAGCCAGCAGCCACAGCCTTGTTGCGACAGCATAAGTGCAATTGATGCTTGTGCAGCGATCTTTTCCGTCCATTGACCCTTTTGGTCCATTGACCCTTTTGGTCCATGGACCCTTTTTGTCCATTGACCCTTATGGTCTGCAGAGCCTGCAATCCCTGGCTTTACCCATCACCCCCTCTAACCTGGGTAACGCAGCGTTGTGGTCGAGGCAGCCATGACGGTGGCAACCAGAGAGTTGATCTGCAGGCACGAGAGCACGCACATGTTGGCCACCTCGTCTGCTGACGGAGCACAGCAGCAAAGTTGCACTGTGTTGTTGAATGGAGCAACCTCAATGTGTGTGCACTGCCGACATCTTCTTGCAACAACACAATCCCCCCTCTTTCCTCCACCCCACCTCACTCCCTCCCTTCCTCTTTCCATTGCCTAACGTGGTTACATGGTTCCAATGAATGCCTGGACCAAGTCAGCCTTACGCTTGCAGTTCTTCAGCGTGCACAATTCAGCTTGTGGAACCTGCTCCAGAGACTTAAGTTCATCAAACAAAGTATACAGGCACGTCAACAGCTGCAGACCGACTGCTGACCGACTCCCCTTCCTGGCTGCCTCACTTATGCACACCCATCCACACAATAATCTGCGCCAGCGGTATCACATGCCTGCTTGCACTTAAGTTTAAGTTTAAGTTTAAAAGGGTTAACCGCCAGCCAGATCGTTAGGCTGATTGGTTTGTTGCTGGTCTTCGCCAGCCAAAAAATTGCACTTAACACACACACAGCATGCCCACGCACATGCACGTGCACACACACACCAAACACACCCTCACGCGCATGCGGTATCACATGCCTGCTTGCACTTAACACACACAGCATGCCCACACACATGCACGTGCACACACACCACACCCTCACGCGCATGCTCACCCCTACTTGCTAGCTTGTTTGCGGGTTCACCCACTGCCTAGCATGGGCGGGCCACAGGCACACAAACACGCGCCCACGCCCGACTTCTCACCCACGTCGAACCTGCGCCCAGCACACGCCCAACCTGCGCCCAACGCACACACAATGCACGCCCACGCACCTGAGCAAAGGTGGGCATCTCAATGTGCAGCCGCTCTACGGCGATACGATCTAGCGCCGTGTTGTCCAGCACCACCACCGCATCCGCGTGCAGGGTCAGCCGTTTGAGCGTGAGCAGTGAGTTGTACGGCTGCACCACCACGTCGCTGGATTCGCTTTGGTTGGGGAACACGCTGCGTGCGGGGGGCAGCAGCGGCGGTGGCAGCGGCGGTATTAAACCACAAATGGCGTCGTTACCATAGCAGCAGCAGCAGCAGCAGCAGCAGCAGCAGCAGCAGCAGCAGCAGCAGCAGGAATTCACTGAACCTACCCATTTCTGCCACACCTATACCCACCCACACGCACTCACTCGCACACCCACACCCACACCCACACCCAAACCCACACCCAAACCCACACACCCACACCCAAACCCACACCCAAACCCATACACACACGTGCAGACAGCCTTGTGCACGCACCTGTACGTCTGAATGAGCTTCTTGCCGTACTTGTCTGCCAGCATCTCTAGCAAATAGGAGCCCATGCCTGACCCCGTGCCTCCAGCGATGGAGTGTGCCATCGTGAAACCCTCTAAACTGTCGCAGTACTCAGCCTCTCGGTCTGAAGGTTAGGAAGCACCAAAGATGCGCGTGCGTGCAGAGGTGGGTGTGGACGTGACCATGCGCGAGCGCTTGTGCGTGAGGGCATGCACTTCAGGCATTGATGCGGGGCTGCAAGCGAGAACTTGTGGGCGTACACACACATGTGCACATGCACGCTCATGACAAGGTCAAACAGAAGTTGTAGGTTAGAGCGCAGAATAGGCCAGGGGGCTGTGTACATGCCCAAGCCAGCTGTCAAACTAGCCCTTTCTCTGCCTCTAAAAGCGCTCATACATCCTATCAACGCATGTATCACATGTCAATTGGAAGAAGCACCATCTTCCCAAATTGGGCTCGGCGCCACCAACAGGGAGGAAGAGACATCCGTGCAACCCGCCAACCTCTACAACATGTGCACACACACGTACACACAAACGTGCGCACGTGCACTCGTGCACACACACACACACACACACGTG
>LFIK01003072.1_pt1 | contig 13554 bp, 18 predicted proteins | sample 643401 | NCBI WGS metagenome assembly LFIK01 (sample SAMN03777447, study PRJNA286221) | soda lake metagenome | biome: soda lake; feature: Kulunda steppe; material: water; isolation source: sample T5-Br brine of Lake Tanatar-5 | place: Russia: Kulunda steppe | collected 2010-07 | reverse complement strand
GGCGCAAGAAGGACCCAGACCTCATCTGTCAACACAAACCGCTCTTCGTTCATTCAAACCTCCATTTTGGAAGCTTGAATCAGAAATCAGGCAGGTTGGGAATCCTGAATGTCCACGGACCCTAGTATCAGGTGGCGATCCAATGATCTTCCTTCAGCGTCCAATCAGCGCAGTTCTTCTCTCAGTTACTCTTCTTCTTCTTTGTGCGATGTTTGTGGTCGAAGTGCGAAAAAAATCCCATAAGCAAAGGTGAAGCGTAAAAATCCGCCGGGGACGCAGAAAGGAAGAAGATCAAAGCAAAAACAATTCAGAACCAACGCTTGATACGTCAACAACAAGCAGCAAATATCAACCAACAGAGCCGGAGCCCGCCAAACCAAAATCATGCCGCCTGTTCCAAATCTTTCGACGACGGACAAGAGCAACCGTATAATGTCTAGCCCTAAACACTCGATTCTTTCATTTCAAACCGAGCGCTGACTGCAGACATGGCGGCGGGCAGCGGTCGGAGACTAAACCTTCAAAGGCGGGTTCGGGCTGCGCTTATCTTCAACGGTCGTGAAGCACAGCAGGGTATCTCCGATATTTTCCAGGTCGTGGGTCATCGATTCTCCCCGCGCGAATGTCATGTGGCTGGTCATCCCGACGCTGTATTCCAACTCTTGCACTTTTCCGTCAGCATATCGGGACCTGGCGCGTCCGGATGAGGTTGCAGTCCAAAAATAGTTCATCACATGGGTATGGAAGGGCAGGCGTGCGCCGGGCTCCATTTCTATCAGCCATATCCGATAAAGATCGGTTTCGCTTACCAGTCGGTTGCCGACACGTCCGTTGCCTTCAGCGCTCTCCAGTTCCTCTACGAGTTCCTGGGACCAGTGCGGCAGGTAAACCAGTTTTTTCCGCAAGGTTTCATCAAGCATCGTATTTCCCTTTCGTGCAGTCCAAAATGTCGTTTTGCATTGGCCTTCAACTTATCAAGTTATATACTGATAAATATAGTGAATCGAGAGCTTTTTGTCAGGAGGAAGAATGAGTAGACATGCGATTATTGCGGGGGGCTCTATCGGCGGGCTGTTCGCTGCCAGCCTGTTACGCAAAGCCGGCTGGGAAGTGACGGTCCTAGAGCGCTCGGACGTCGAGCTTTCTGGGCGCGGGGCCGGCATTGTTACTCATGACATCCTCAATCGACTGATCAGTGCAACTGGAGCGACGCTGGAGGATCTGGGCGTGAAGGTTGAGGAGCGGGTGGTCTACGATCGCGCCGGTGACGAGGTGACACGCGCATGTCTGCCGCAAGTCGTCACGTCCTGGGATCGTGTCCATTCCCTTTTGCGCGGACTCCAGTCCGAAGGCAGCTACAGGCTGGGTGTTAATGTGACGCATTATACCGATTCAGGCGATCATATTTCGGTGCATCCTGCTGAAGGTGGCTCGTTGGAGGCTGATATCCTGATTGGTGCAGATGGATTCCGCTCCGCAGTGCGCGCGCAAATGATGCCAGAGGTACAGCCTGAATATTCAGGCTATGTCGTGTGGCGGGCACTCGCGCATGAAGCGGACCTGTCAAAACAAGTGCATGATCAGGTCTTCCCCTATTTTTCACTTTTCCTGCCCACTGGGACGCAGATCGTCGGTTACCCAATTGCCGGACCAGAAAACGACCTTCGTGTGGGGCATCGACGCTACAATTTCGTCTGGTATGTTCCGGTATCGAAAGATGATCTGCGCGACATGCTCACCGACGCTTCTGGTCGACGTCATGCGATTTCTATCCCGCCGCCGCTGGTTCGCTCCGATGTGGTCGCGCAGGGTGCAGAACTGGCGCGCGCATTGTTGCCGCCGCAGTTCGTTGAAATCCTATCTAGATCCGAGCAGCCCTTCTTCACCCCCATATACGATCATCTAGCCCCACGTTTTGCGCAGGGCCGTGTGGCACTGGCAGGCGATGCCGCTTGTGTAGCGCGCCCACACGTGGGGATGGGTGTGACCAAAGCCGCTTGTGATGCCGAGGCATTGGCACGACATCTGTCGGAACCAGGCGATCCGGTTGCGGCGCTGGCGGCTTATTCAGCAGAGCGTCGGCCCGAAGCGATGGTAGCTCTGAAAACAGCGCGCGCGTTGGGCGAGATGATCTTCAAGCATGCAGGGCGTGTGGGTGGAGACCGGGAGGGTCGCGAAAACCCTGATTTGCGTACCATGATGCTGGAAACAGCGGTGGTGCCATCGGGCGCGGTAAAGGTGAAATGATGCGCCGACGCGCCGACGCGGGCCGTTGTGTTCATCCAGCCCGCAATTCGTCGTAGGACACCGCCACATGCACCTGATAGCCGTGGCGGTGTTCAATCGCGAGGCGCCAGCGCTCGACACCAGACATTTCAGCTGGCATCAACCCGAGATCCATAATGCGATGAAGTATCGATCCGGCCGCGATATCGGCTATTCCGAACTCTCCGCCGCCAAGCCATTTTGCTTCCCGAAGGCGTCCATCCAGCATGCCAAGGGCCACTGTGAGCGCCTTTCGGTGTGCCTGAAGAGCAGCGAGGTCGCGTTTGGGTTCCGGCATCCGTACGAGTTGCCAGAACACCCCTATAAAAGGTCCCATCAGTGTCGTGTCAACAAAGGCAAGCCACTGATCGGCAATTGCACGCCCCTGCAAGTCTTTTGGCAGGAGGCGGCCCTCGCGCTGTGCAAGATAGCGAAGTACCGCCTGAGATTCCCATAGCGTGAAGTCGCCATCCTGCAACACAGGTACGCGCCGCACGGGGTTCATACGACCAAAAGGATCGGTGTCCACAACGCCGAATTTGCCGCCTGCATCGATCCGTTCAAAGGGAAGGTCCAGTTCAACCAGCGCCCAGAGAACCTTCTGGACGTTGACTGAACTGGCACGACCCCAAAGCTTCAGGGTCACTTAATTGCCTGGGGGTTAACCGGCGAGCCGCAACCGCCCGGCAGATGCAGAGGTGGAGCACAGAAGAAGAATTCATACACACCGTCTGCAGCGCAGTCCTCGGCGAGTTCCTTTACGAAATAGATTTCGCCCATTGCGATGCCGATCGCAGGTATGACGACCCAGTGCCAAGGCTGGTTCGCCTCGGTCGTCTCGTTCGGGCGCACCTCGCAACCCCACGTGTCCGCACAGATCGCGGCAATGTCGTGTTCGCGGATCCAGTAGCAGGTCTCGAAAGCAAGACCAGGCGCATCGCCCCCGGCATAGGTTCCCCAGTCGTCGGCCTTCAGGCAGGCCTCCTGCTGGCCGGTACGCACGATGACAAAATCGCCCTGACGTATCTCTACGCCTTGCGCCTTTGCTGTGTTTTCAAGATCGTCATTGGTGATGGGATAACCATTCTCAAGCGCCTCGACGCCCTTGTACCGTGCGACGTCCAGCAGAACACCGCGACCCACGCACTTGTCACGATAGTGTTCGATCCCGTTCTTTTGCGCGCCTTGGGCATCCACAAGTTGCGCGGGATACCCATTCCACATCTTGTCATCAAGGAAGATATGCGCCAACGCGTCCCACTGGGTCGAACACTGGCAGGGCAAGTTGATGGCATCATCAGCGTAGCGCAGGAATGCATCGCCGACATCCTGATTGCCCGCTGCGGCGTCAGTCCCGGTAGCCAGCATCGAATGAATCGGGTTCCAGCGCCCGCCGAACAGACCGGACTGAATCTTTTCGTCCAGCGGCAGTCCAAGCGCAAATGTTTTGCCCTTTCGGATCAGCTTAGCCGCGTCCTTGACGTGCTGCGGTGTGACAAGATTGAGCGTGCCGAGTTGGTCATCCGGACCCCAGCGGCCCCAATTGGACAACTTTTCGGCGGCTTCATAAATGGCGGCACGGTTAACCGTCACTGACATTGGGACTCTCCTCATTGTTTTTACGATTTATTAATCGGTCGATAAAATGTACATTCCAATCGGCAAGGTTGCAAGTGCCGTAGTTAAAGGTCAAAAGGTGCAAGGTATTTTCTTACAGTCGCGGTGGCAGCGCGGCCAGGCCAATTGGAAGTGAAGGTTTATGACAAAACGACCGGAAAAGCAGCCGCATCGCACCAGCCGGTTGCCCCCGGAAGAGCGCAAGCGCCAACTCGTCGATAAGGCGGCTGATTTCTTCTCGGAGGAGGGCTTTGATGCTGGCACACGTGTCCTAGCCGAACAGATGGGCATCACCCAACCGCTGATTTACCGCTACTTCAAGTCAAAGGATGATTTGATCAACGAGGTGTACCGGAAGATCTATGTTAGTCAGTGGAAAGACAGCTGGGCTAAGACTATCACTGACCGCTCGCGCCCACTGAACGCACGACTGCTTGATTTTTATTCGTCCTACTGCCCCACCATATTCAACCGGCGCTGGATCAGAATCTTTTTCTTTGCCGGCCTGAAGGGGCTCGACATAAATGCCCGGTACATAGAACGGGTTACGCAACTGCTCTTGCACCCCATTTGCCGAGAGATGCGGGCCGAACTTGGCTATGATCCTGACCCGGACATCACCGAAGAAGAATCTGAGCTCATTTGGCTCATGCATGGAATGATATTTTATCAGGGCATTCGCGAGCAGATCTACCGCAGCGTTTCTGTCGTCAACTACGACTTTGCAGTTAAAACGGCGGTCGATATGTATATGGTGAAAGCTCCAGACGTTCTGGCCGGCGTGCTCACCAAGCCAGTCCGATAAGCGAGCACTTGGCGCGCTCGCCTCATTGATTGCCTATAGCTGTTATAGCCGCACTGTTTCTCCGCTTTCTGACGAATGAACGATGGCCTCATAAACTGCGATATTTCCGACCAGTTCATCGTCGGACCATGGATATACGCTGTTCCCGGCCACTGCCACTGCGAACGCTTCAAGATTGGCAACCACAGCATCCGTCCATTCGATCTGCTCATGGACCGGGCTTGCGCCTTTGGCGCAATGAGTCCATTCGGTTATTCCGCCTGGTGTATCCGGGTGCGTGCCGTTGCGCACTTCCACCCATCCTTCAGACCCGAACAAATGGAACCGCATAAAATGCGGCGTTTTCAAAATAGCGCTGAAATGCGCTGTCGCGCCCTGCTGAAAACCAAGTTGCGCGACCACCATATCACCCGTAGGCCATCCCAGTACCCTGTCACGGACCTGCGCCTGCACGACGTCAACCGGCCCCAGAAGCCAAAGCATCAGGTCAGTCAGGTGAATGCCCATACCTGTCATCCCGGCACCGGGCGAGAGTTCTTTTGAGGTACGCCACCCTCCCGGCTCGATTCCAGAAAGCTTGTCGTGGCTGAAGGCCGCTTCAAGATGCATGACGGTGCCCAGCTCGCTGGCATCCAGCATCCTCTTGAGCCGCTGCATTGCTGGCTCAAAGCGACGCTCGTGACCAATCCCTAGGATGACACCAGCATCCCGGCAAGCCTGTACGGAGCGCCGTGCGCTTTGTGCAGTCATCCCCAGGGGCTTTTCGCAAAACACATGCTTGTTGGCCTCTGCACCCTGTCGGACCTGTCGCTCATGAAGCATATGGGGCGTCGTCAGCACCACTGCCTGAACAGATGGGTCTGCCAGTACCTCTTCATAGGAGCCAACAGCACGGAGGCCGAGGTTTCGGATATCAGCGTGCAGAGCCTCGGCGGGTTCTGCGACAGCAATAACGCGTATCTGTGAATTCTCCTGCAGCCGGGTGCAGATGTGGCGCCCCCACCAACCGAATCCGATGACCGCGATGTTCAGCATAATGTTGCTCCCTGCGCTCAGTAATCCGCGTGTCCTTTTGCAAGGATTATTGACGAACCGGAGCGGACCTGTATGATGAGCGAGTGATAAACAACGCAATCTCTTAGATCAAGAGTTAAATGAATGTGCCTATAAAAGTACATCTAAAGTCGGGAACTTGAGTGAAGAGGAAGACGCCAGTTTCATTCTATCCCGTTTGATAAAATTAGGCTGCGATCAGAGTTCGCGCGTCCGGTTCGCCAGCGTATCGGGATGCATCAGCGCCCTGCGCCCTCCGGATGCATGTGTGCCGCGCAGAGTTTGCCAGAGGAACAGGAATGTTTACGACCCATCCCATACTGATCGCGTCCCTTGTGGCTATCTGTGCAGGTGCCGTACTTTCCGCACAAGCTCCGGTAAACGCGGCACTTGCCCGAGCAGCAACCGATCCGGTGGTCGCGGCCTGCCTGAATTTTCTGATCGGATTCCTGGTGCTGGCGGCAATCTGGCTCTTTCGTGGAACAGCTCTGCCGCGTGATCTGTTTGCGACTGCACCACTGTGGGTCTGGCTCGGTGGTATTATGGGTGCTTTCTACATTTCAGCTCTGATCTGGAGCGTGCCGATTGTCGGCGCTCTGACAGCGACTGCAGGCGTCGTCTTGGGGCAGATGGTGATGGCGCTGATCCTTGATCGCTACGGTGCAATCGGGCTACCGGTTCAGGAAATCACCTGGCCTCGTATTGCGGGGTTGGGAATGGTGTTGGCGGGGCTGATTATGTCGCGGCTTTGAGGGCCCTGCTGTCAGCAATCACTTGAAAAAAGGAAACTTGCATGGAAACGAACACTATCGGCATTTGCGGCACGGGCCGGATGGGAACTGCAATTGCGCAGCGGTTGCTGGACGCGGGCAGGACGCTTCATGTCTGGAACCGGAATGCAAAAAAGACGCATCCTTTGGAAAAACTCGGCGCGCATGTCGCCAAAACACCGGCCGAACTGGCGCTGCACTGCGATATTGTTCTGTGCATGCTTTTCGATGAAGAGGCAGTGGACGTGGTTTACCGGGGCCCGGGCGGGCTACTTTCCAGCCCAAGAAAGGAAAATCTTTTTATCGAAATGTCGACGATCGGCGTCGATGCCGCCCGCGCGCTCGAAACAGATACCCGCAGCGCGGGTGCGGCCTTGCTGGAGTGCCCCGTCGGCGGCTCTGTAGGGCCGGCCCGTGAGGGCAAGCTGCTAGGGCTGGTCGGAGGTGATTTACAGGACCTGGAACGCGCACGCCCTGTACTTGACACACTCTGTCGCCGCATCGAACATTCTGGACCGGTAGGGGCGGGGGCTCAGCTGAAGTTGGCAGTAAACCTGCCACTTCTTGTCTACTGGGCCGCATTGGGCGAGGCTCTGGACATTGCCGCAGACCTTGATATTCCTGCAGAACGCCTTGCAGACCTGATGGCCGATACATCCGGTGCGGCGGTGGTTCTGCCGAAGCGACTGAAAGCATTGACAGGCCTATTGGGAGAGGCGAAGCATCCAGCCACGAGCTTTGATATCCGCAGCGCAGCCAAGGACTTGTCGATAATGTTGGAAACCGCCGGGAGTAATCATGCTGCCGCACCCGTGACGGCCGCAGCACACCAAACATTTCGCGCTGCGATGCGGCAGGGTCTTTCAGACGCCGACGCCATGACGGTTGCGGGGCTCGGATATCTGCGCCGGCGTAGTCCCAAATATTGACGTAAGTCGAGTTTAGCTACCGCCTTCGATTACTTGATCTTGAATTTTCAGCGGGCCGCGCTTCTAAGCAGCCGTTGCTCATTGCAATCAGCTGTGCAGATCGCGGAATGCGCCGCCACAAAAAACCAGTGGATCGCCTGCATTTCTGCGCAGGCCTAAAACTTCGCCCAACATTATCTCGTGATCACCTCCTGCATGGCGTGCGACGATACGGCATTCGATATGTGCCATCGCCCCTTCGATCAAAGGCGCACCTGTCATGCCCAAATGTGTAGCCACTCCATCGAATTTGTTTTCGGCCGGCCGCGCAAAATTTAGCGCGATATCTTGTTGGTCTTTGCCAAGAATATTCACGGCGAAATGATCATGCGCGCGGAAAGCCTCCAAGCTCGGCGCATCGAGCGCAAGGCTCCACAGGATGAGGGGGGGCTCCATGGATACCGTATTGAATGAGCTAACGGTAACGCCGATCTTTGGGTCGCCTTGTCCGCCGAGCGTCATGACCGTCACTCCAGTGGGAAAGCAGCCCATGACCTTTCGGTAAATTTGGGGCGTGCAGTGCGATAAGCCATGCTCGGCGGGATCAAAAGTTGGTTGTTTCATTGAGTTCATACCACTCTCCGTAAATTATCATAACTTGATACATAATTGACTTTAATGTTCAGCGGTAATAATAAGATCGGGCAACAGCTATTATTTTGAGTGATATATAGTGAATCTTAGGCAGCTGGCCATCTTCACCGGAGTCGTCGAGGAGGGATCTTTCAATCGCGGAGCCCAGCGGTTGAACGCGACCCAGTCGGGATTATCGATGCAGATCCGAAACTTGGAGGAACGCCTAGGAGTCCAGTTGCTGGAGCGTTCACCCCAGGGAGTAGTCCCGACGCGAGAGGGACAATTCTTCTATCGACGAGCCATAGAGATATTGCGGCTCGTTGACAGTGCAGCCGTGGACTTGCGTGACATGGCAGAAAGCGTGGGCGGCCCGCTTCGAGTAGGATTGATGCCCTCGTTCACCCGGGGTCTGCTGGCACCGATACTGGAAAAATTTCTACGCGATTATCCGTTGGTCCAAGTATCGGTGACCGAGGCTTATAGCGCAGTGCTAACGGACACAATTATTGCTGGAGGGGTAGATTTCGCCATCGTGCCGCGGACCACCCCTCCAGATGCGTTGGTTACTACTTTTTTTGGAACTGATCGAGAGGTCTTGGTCTGCCGTCCGGGCGGCACATTGCCGCATCTTGCACCTGTTCAGCTTAGTGACTGTATACCCCTGAAGCTAGTTTTGCCGGGCGCTGGGAATGCGCGCCGTGATACACTCGAGCGAGTGATTGCGCAAAAAGGTCTGCCGGTTACCCAAATAATAGACATGGACGCCATGATCGCAACACTCGAGTTTGTGGCTGTATCGGATTACGCCACGATTCTGCCAACGACTGTCTGTACGAAGGATTTGGACGGCACTGAACGATGGCTGCACCCAATCATCGATCCGATCATGAACGTGGATTATGCAGTGCTAGAACCTGCTGCCCGCTCACTACCAGTTGCCGCGCGACTATTTCTGGAGCGGTTAACGGATGAATACAAACTTGTCCAAAGTCGCTGGCAAAGCGTGCTCGACCAGTCGAACTGACTCGCCACCTTTTTGCCGGTTATGTGGGCCCGAGCTTCGCCCGGTCGGTGGGGCCGGGGTCACGACAAACCAGCACCTAAACCCAAGCGTCAGACAGCGAGAACAGGGTATACGATAAAACGATCACCGGAATCAGAAATTATCAGTTCATAAATAACGCCTCAATGCGTAAGATCCCCTCAAACTTGAGGAGGTATCCATGCAGCTAGGCTTTTTCACCATGCCCATTCACCCGTTGGGTAAGGATTGGCGCCAGTGCCTGCGCGAAGATCAAGAGGCCTTTTCGCTCGCCGACGAACTGGGCTTTGTCGAAGCATATGTTGGGGAGCATGTCACGGATTCAGCTGAGAACATCACTTCGTCGGTTGTTTTCCTTGCTTCTATCGCCCACCGCATCAAACAGATGCGTCTGGGAACCGGGACTGTAAACCTCCCGAATACACACCCGGCCCATGTTGCTGCGCAGCTGGCAATGCTGGATCATCTGCTGGACGGACGGCTGAATTTCGGCATCAGTCCGGGCGGGCTGTTGTCGGACGCTGAGATCTTCGGCAATCTCGACAATGACCGCAACGCCATGTTCCTTGAAGCGATCGACATGGTTCTGGCTCTGTGGTCACAGGACCCGCCCTATAATCTGAAGGGAAAGTTCTGGGATATTTCGGTCGAGCGAACCATGATGACCGATATCGGTCAAGGCTTCATCGGCAAGCCGTTGCAGCGACCGCACCCGCCTATTGTCGTGACGGCCGTGGCGCCCTTTTCCAAAGGTGTGACAGCCGCCGCCGCGCGTGGATGGGATCCGATCTCAGCGAATTTCCTGATGCCAAAATGGGTTGCTTCGCACAAAGGCAAATATATCGAGGGTTGCGAGCAAGGTGGCCGCAAGGCAGATCTGGCCAACTGGCGTGTCGCCAAGAGCGTCTTTGTATCTGAAGATCCGGCGGCTGCGCGGGACTATGTCATGCGACCGGACAGCCCGTATCTCTATTATTACAACAGCCTGCTCACCAAGCTGAAAAAGAATGGGCGTTCGAACCTCTTTAAGGAAGACCAGTCCATGCACGACGATGAAGTGACACTGGACTACGTCATGGACAAGCTTGTTATTTTTGGGACGCCCCAAAAGGTAGCAGACGACTTGCTTGCCTTCCGGGAGGAGGTTGGGCAGTTTGGTACACTGCTTTATGCTGGGCATGACTGGGGCGATGTGGAACTGGCCCGGAGGTCCAAGATCCTTATGACAGAGAAGGTTCTTCCACTGATTGAAAAAGCCGAAAATACGGGTAGAAAGGCTGCTGAATGAGCCGAGGCAGCATCAAATCCGGTGACGCGCAGTTGTCTATTCGCTCTGATGGTGACAGCGGCAAACCTTGGCTTCTGGTCTCCAATTCTCTAGCCGCTGATATGCATATGTGGGATGCGCAACTTCCATTGCTGACGAGGACCCACCGAGTTGTTCGCTATGATACTCGCGGTCACGGGCAAAGCAGTGCCCCGGAAGGTCCCTACAGCTTCGACATTCTGGTAGGAGACATGCTGGCTGTGCTTGATCACGTAGGCGCGCCGAAGGCCGATGTTCTGGGTTTATCGCTAGGTGGCATGACCGCGCTAGGCCTTGGATTGCGCTACCCTGAACGTGTTGGCCGCATGATCGTTTGCTCTGCCCGTGCCGACAATCCGCCGCCCTTTGTTACCAGTTGGGATGAGCGTATCTCTGCGATTGAAAAAAATGGGATGGAAGCCATCGTTGACGGGACTCTAGCACGGTGGTTCACAGAAGCCTGCCCCCCCGCGCCGCGAGAAAAGGCGCGCAAGATGATACTCGCGACATCGGTGACCGGCTTCACTGGCTGCGCGCGTGCCCTGCAAAAGCTCCACTACCTCAAGTTTCTGCCCGAGATGACAGTTCCGGTTCGCTATCTGGTCGGGTCAGAAGACATGGGGGCTCCCAAAGATACCATGGCGGCCATGGCCGAAGCGACCCCTAACTCAGAGTTCACGATATTGCCAAGGCTGGCACATATCATCAACATGCAGGATCCCGAAATGTTTGATCAGGCTGTAGCGCCGTGGCTTAGATTATCGGCACAGGAGCACAATACATGAACAAAAGAGACAGCCGGAAGATTTCTATCATCGGGCTCGGGATCATGGGCATGGCCTATGCCCGCAATCTGCGCAGTGCAGGTTTCGAGGTGGTCGGCTTCGACCTCTCGGAAGATGCGCGGCAGGCACTGCGCGCTTGTGGCGGCGAGCCCAAAGATTCGGCTAGCGCCGCTGCTGAAGCAGGGGATTGCGTGCTGCTGGCCTTGCCGTCGGTCGCGGCACTGAAGACGGTCACTCAAGAAATCGTACCCGTACTGCAGCCCGGCATAGCTGTGGCCGAGATGGGCACGCTTCCGCTTGAGGCCAAAGAGGCCGCTCGAGTCTCGATTGAGGTGAGTGGTGCGCATCTCCTAGACTGTCCAGTGTCCGGGACCGGAGCTCAGGCTGCCAATGGTGACCTCGTAATCTTCATGAGCGGTGATAATGCGATTGCGGAGACAATCCGCCCGGTTTTCGAGGGTTTTGCCCGCGATGTTCGACATGTCGGCCCGTTCGGGGCAGGAATGAAGTTGAAATATGTCGCCAACCTTCTGGTCAGTATCCACAACTTGGCTACCGCTGAGGCACTCCTTCTTGCAGAACGTTCAGGACTGGATCTTCAGATGACCTTTGACGCCATCGCGGCAGGCGCCGGGACTTCGCGGATGCTGGAAGTGCGAGGCCCGCTGATGATCTCAGGCGAATATGAGCCGGCAACGATGAAAATGGACGTCTACATAAAGGACGTAATGCTGATCCTTGAACATGCGCGCCAAACCAGCACGCCCCTCCCGCTGATGTCAGCAACGCTGCCATATTACACCGCTGCGCTTTCACAAGGGCGCCACAAGCAGGACACAGCGGCTTTGTTTAGCGTAATGAAACAAATGTCGGAAAAACATGAGGACAAAATATGAGCATTGTAACGCTTGAGCAAGCAGATCGCATCGCTGACGCGGTCATGAAAGTTGGCCGCCAAAGAAACGCGCAACCGCTGACAGTTGCAGTCCTGGATACGGGCGGCCATGTCGTGGTGATGAAGCGCGCGGACGGAAGTGGCATCATGCGCTGCGAAATTGCTCATGGCAAAGCTTGGGGCGCGCTGGGGATGGGGCTTCCGTCGCGAACACTATTTGAACGTACACCGAAGCAGCCAGGCTTTTTTGCAGCGCTTGGTCCGGTGTCCGGCGGACGGATGGTTCCGGTGCCGGGTGGTGTGCTGCTGCGCGATTCCGACGGAACCCTGATCGGTGCCGTAGGAGCGAGTGGCGACACTTCAGACATCGACGAGGAATGCATTGTCGAGGCGATCAAAGCCTTTGGGCTTGTCGCTGATACCGGACAGAACTGAGAATCCCAACTCGGAACGAGGACATTTGGATGTCGAGACTTAGTGACAGAGCGCCTTACGAGGCGTTCATTGATCGACCACAAATGACGCTTCCCGATGGGGCGCGGGTCGCTGTCTGGTTCATTGTCAACATAGAGGAATGGGCCATCGATCGCCCGATGCCCCGAACCGTCATCACGCCGCCGATGGGCGCACCGCTACTGCCTGATCTACCAAACTGGGCATGGCATGAATATGGCATGCGGGTGGGCTTCTGGCGCATTCTCGAGGCGCTGAGAAAGCGCGGACTGCGCGCGACGATGGCCCTGAACGGAAATGTGGTGAACAGCTATCCCCGCATCGTCCAAGCCGCGCTGGATGCGGAATGGGAGTTCATGGGGCACGGCTTTGTACAGCGGCTGACCTGCCCCCCGGAAGTTCCCTCAATCTGATGTAGAGTCTGCCCAACCTGAAGGAGCAGACGACATGAGGAAAAGCCGTTTCACCGAAGCGCAGATCATCGGAATGATCAAAGAGCAGGAAGCTGGCATGGCCACTGCGGAGGTCTGCCGCAAGCACGGGCTCAGCCCGGCCTCGTTTTACAAGCTGAAGGCCAAGTATGGCGGGATGGAGTTGTCGGACGCCAAGCGGCTGAAACAGCTCGAGGACGAGAACGCAAAGTTGAAGCGTTTGCTGGCGGATACCATGCTCGACAACGTGGTGCTGAAGGATTTGCTGGGAAAGTCCTGACGACGCCGATGCAACGGCGGGACGCAGTGCTGCAGGCGATGAAGGATCATCCGATCTCTCAGCGCCGGGCCTGCGCCCTGATCGGTGTCGATCCGAAGACGGTGCGGCGCGAGAGGCTGCCTGACAACCCGGATATCCGTGTGCAAATGAACAAGATCGCTGAGAAGCGTCGCCGGTTTGGTGTCGCGTAGCCCTTAATTGTGAGATGGGAAATCCAACGAAATCAACGGCTGTGCTTTGCCCTTAAATATGAGATTTTGCCTTTAATTCTGATATTTTTGCCTTTAAAGCTGAGACAGGGTTCACAG
>LFIK01003071.1_pt1 | contig 13556 bp, 13 predicted proteins | sample 643401 | NCBI WGS metagenome assembly LFIK01 (sample SAMN03777447, study PRJNA286221) | soda lake metagenome | biome: soda lake; feature: Kulunda steppe; material: water; isolation source: sample T5-Br brine of Lake Tanatar-5 | place: Russia: Kulunda steppe | collected 2010-07 | reverse complement strand
GTTGCTGGATACGGGCGCCAGCCGCAGCGTCCTGAAGCCGGCAGTGATCGATCAGACGGCGCGCGCCGAGCGCCTGCCCGGGACCATCCGGGTGGGCACCGCCAACGGGGTGGTCACCACGGCACGATACCGGCTGCCCGGTCTGAGCCTGGGGCCGTTCCGGCTCGATGCGCCGGAAGTGGTGATGCTCGAGCTGGATGGCCTGGAGGCCGCGGACGGTCTGCTCGGCATGGATATCCTGGAGCAGTTCGACTATCGCATCGACCCGCACAATCAGCGACTGTTGCTGACCCGGCGCGAACGCTGAGGGGATGGCATTCGCCCCCGCACCCGGGTGATGATCCGGTTCTGCACGCGCAGGCCTGGCTGTTGACCAGGCCTGCAACCGGAACACAGTCCTGCGGGAGGGGTATCATTGTTTTCACTGACTGCACTGATTCGTCGTGCTGCCCAGATCAATCCGAATGCTGTCGCCATTGCCCACCAGGACCGAGAGGTCCGCTGGCGCGACTTCCCCGAACGGGTGGCGCGTCTGGCCGGCGGCTTGCGCGAGCTGGGTGTGGCGTCCGGCGATCGGGTCGCCATCCTGGCGCTCAATTCGGATCACTACTACGAGTTCTACTTCGCCGTGGCCTGGGCCGGTGGCGTCTTCGTGCCGGTCAACACCCGGCTGGCAGCACCGGAGGTGGTCCACTGGCTGACCGACAGCGGCGCGAAGGTGCTGTGTGTGGATGCCACCTTCCTGCCCATGGTCGAGTCGGTTCGTGATCAGCTGCCCGAGCTGGAAACCCTGGTCTACCTGGATGACGAGCCGCCGGCGGGCATGACCAGCTGGGACGGGCTGGGCGAAGCGGCTGCGGTCGACGATGCCGGCCGCAGCGGCGACGATCTGGCGGGCCTGTTCTATACCGGCGGCACCACCGGCCGCTCCAAGGGCGTCATGCTGTCGCAGCAGAACCTGACCGTGAATGCGCTGCAGGCGGCGCCGATCCTGCAATTGCAGCCGGGCGATCGCATCCTGCACACCGCGCCCATGTTCCACATTGCCGACTGGTGCACCTGCGTGGGGGCGGCCATCGTCGCCGGCACCAACACCTTCCTGCCGGCGTTCGAGCCGGAGCAGGTCATGCAGGCCATTCAGGATCAGCGCATCCAGAAGATGCTGATGGTGCCGACCATGATCAACATGGTGGTGCACCATCCGCGCTTGCCGGAGTTCGACCTGAGCTCGCTGGAAACCGTGCTCTATGGTGCGTCACCCATGCCCGAGGCGGTCATTCGCCAGGCGCTGAAGGTGCTGCCGCAGGCGCGCTTCTGTCAGGCCTACGGCCAGACCGAGGCTGCTCCCATCCTGACCATGCTGGGGCCGGACCACCACACCCTGGATCCGGCCTCGCCGTTCCAGGGCAAGATCAAGTCTGCCGGACAGGCGGTGCCTGGCGTGGAGCTGTCGATTCAGGACGAGAAGGGGCGGCCGGTGGCGTCCGGCGAGGTGGGTGAGGTCTGCGCCCGCGGGCCCAACGTCATGCTGGGGTATCGAAACCTGCCGGAGCAGACCGCCACCACGCTGCGGGATGGCTGGCTGCGCACCGGCGATGGCGGTCGCCTGGATGAGGACGGTTTTCTGTTCATCGTCGATCGGGTCAAGGACATGATCGTTTCCGGTGGCGAGAACGTGTATTCGGCAGAGGTGGAGAACGTGCTGTTCCAGCATCCGGCCGTGGCCCAGTGTGCCGTCATCGGCGTGCCGGACGACAAGTGGGGCGAGCGGGTCCATGCCATCGTGGTGCTGAACGAGGGCGCCAGCGCCACCGAGGCCGACCTGATCGATCATTGCCGCAGCCAGATCGCCGGCTACAAGTGCCCGCGCAGCATGCAGTTCCGCAGCGAGCCGCTGCCGCTCTCGGGCGCCGGCAAGATTCTGAAGACCGAGCTGCGCAAGCCCTACTGGGAGGGGCAGGATCGCGGGGTCGGCTGACCCCTGCACGTGCGGGATAGCGCGGCCGCGATGCTTGCGCCATGATGGCGCGACGCCGGAGCCTGGTCGTTCCGGCCGGACGCGCGCTCGCAATGGGCCGCGTTCACGACAACAACAGTTTCAGGGAGATCGGCAATGATCGGATACGTCACCATCGGTACCAGTGACATGGACAAGGCCTGCGCGTTCTACGATGCGCTGCTGGGCGAGATCGGCGGCAAGCAGCTGTTCGGCATGGATCGCATCAAGTTCTACGGTACCGGCCCGGGGCAGCCCATGCTGGCCGTCTGCATCCCCTATGACGAGCAGCCCCAGAGTTCGGGCAATGGCGTCATGGTGGCAATTCCGGCCCAGGGCATCGACCAGATCACCCGCCTGTACAACAAGGCGCTGGAGCTGGGGGCCACTGACGAGGGTGAGCCGGGCGAGCGCATTCCGGGCATGTTCACCGGCGCCTATGTGCGTGATCTGGACGGCAACAAGCTCTGCTTCTACGAGATGAAGGGCTGACGGCCCCGGCCCGGAAGCGACCGGGCCGCCAGGCGCTGCCCCGGTCTGCTGGCCGCGTCAGCGCCTTGCCGTGGTGGGCCCTCATCCTTGACGAAGGTACCGGGCAGCCCCGGAGGGCGGCCTGGCACCTTGCGGCTGGAGATGCGCGTCAGCAGATGGCCGGATTCAGGCGGCTGCTTCCTCTTCGCTGCTCTCGGTCTCGCTGGAAACCGTCGAGTTGCGGATCAGGAAGTCGAAGGCGCTCAGTGCCGCCTTGGACCCTTCACCCATGGCAATGACGATCTGCTTGTAGGGCACAGTCGTGGCGTCTCCGGCTGCGAATACCCCCGGAACCGAGGTCGCACCGCGGGCGTCGACCTCGATCTCGCCGTGGCGACTCAGAGCCACGGTACCCTGCAACCACTCGGTATTCGGCAGCAACCCGATCTGGACGAACACGCCGGCCAGCTTCACGTGTTGCGCTTCGCCAGTGAGTCGGTCGGTGTAGTCCAGCCCGTTGACGCGGCTGCCATCGCCGGTTATGCGGGTGGTCTCCGCCGAGACGATCACCTCCACGTTGGGCAGGCTGTGCAGCTTTTCCTGCAGGACCGCGTCGGCCTTCAGCTCGTCGGCGAACTCGAGCACGGTGACGCGCTCGACGATACCGGCCAGGTCGATGGCTGCTTCCACACCGGAGTTGCCGCCGCCGATCACCGCCACGTGCTTGCCCTTGAACAGGGGGCCGTCACAGTGCGGGCAGTAGGCCACGCCCTTGTTGCGGTACTCGTCCTCGCCCGGGACCCCCAGCTGGCGCCAGCGCGCCCCGGTGGACAGGATCACGCTGCGGGCCTGCAGGCGTACACCGTTGGCCAGTTCCACCTGGTGCAGGGCGCCGGGGCTGGGTGCGGGTTGCAGGTGCGTCACCTGCTGCCGCTTCATGATGTCCACCCCGTACTGGGTGACGTGTTGCTCCAGTGCCGCGGTCAGCTTCGGACCTTCCGTGTAGGGCACGGAAATGAGGTTCTCGATCGCCAGGGTGTCTTCCACCTGGCCACCGAAGCGTTCGGCCACCAGTCCGGTCCGGATGCCCTTGCGTGCCGCATAGACGGCTGCCGCAGCACCACCCGGGCCACCGCCGATGATCAGCATGTCGTAGGGGGCCTTGTCGGCAAGCGCTTCGGCCGCGCGCGCTTCGGCGCCGGTATCCAGTTTCGCCAGAATATCTTCCAGCGTCATGCGCCCCTGGGCGAACGGTTCCCCGTTGAGGAACACGCTGGGCACCGCCATGACTTCCCGGGCTTCGACCTCGTCCTGGAACAGGGCACCATCAATGGCCACGTGCCGGATGCGCGGATTGACCACGCTCATCAGATTGAGCGCCTGGACCACATCCGGGCAGTTCTGGCAGGACAGCGAGTAGTAGGTCTCGAAGACCAGCTCGCCGTCCAGCTTGCGGACCTGCTCCAGTACTGCTTCTTCGGCTTTCGGCGGGTGGCCGCCGACCTGCAGCAGTGCCAGCACCAGGGACGTGAACTCGTGACCCAGCGGGATGCCGGCAAAGCAGACCTCTGCGCCGCTGTCCGCATTGCGGATCGTGAAGGATGGGGTCCGGCCTTCCGGGGTCCGGGCTTCCGGGGTCCGGCCTTCCGGGGTCCGGGCTTCCGGAGCCCCGTCTTCATGGCGCACGCTGACCTGATCCGACAGCTCCGCGATCTCCTGCAGCAGTGCTTCCAGTTCCCGCGACTTGTTACCGTCGTCCAGCTGGGCGACCAGCTCGACGGGTCGGGTGACGCGCTCCAGATAGGCTCGCAACTGTTCCTTGAGTTGTGCATCCAGCATGGGGATGACTCCTTGTTCCATCATGTTCGCGACTGAGCTCTTCCAGGCTGTCCGTCATCGTGCCGCAGGGGCCGGCGCGGTGGCCCGGCCCGAAGGCCGGGCCGACTGGGTCAGATCTTGCCGACCAGATCCAGCGACGGTGCCAGCGTCTCTTCGCCTTCCTTCCACTTGGCCGGGCAGACTTCACCCGGATGGGCGCGCACGTACTGGGCTGCCTTCACCTTGCGGAGCAGATCGCTGGCATCGCGGCCGATGCCTTCGGCAGTGATCTCGACGGCCTGGATGATGCCGTCGGGGTCGATCACGAAGGTGGCGCGGTCGGCCAGGCCCTGCTCTTCGCGCATGTTGTCGAAGTTGCGCGTGATGGTGCCGGTCGGATCACCGATCATGGTGTACTGAATCTTGCCGATCGCCGCGGACGTGTCGTGCCAGGCCTTGTGAGCGAAGTGAGTGTCGGTAGACACGCTGTAGATCTCCACGCCCAGTCGCTGGAACTCGTCGTAGTGATCGGCCAGGTCTTCCAGTTCGGTGGGGCAGACGAAGGTGAAATCTGCCGGGTAGAAGAACACTACGGACCACTTGCCCCTGAGATTGTCATCGCTGACCTCGAAGAACTTGCCCTGCTTGAATGCCTGTGCCTTGAACGGCTTGATCTCGGTGTTGATCAGGGACATGGACTGACTCCTGGCTGGTTCATGAACCCACGCGGCCGAGTGCAGCGTGGGGGTGTGCTGAATTGACGGCGCTAATGTAATGATCGAAAAACGATAGGTCCAATAGATTATCGCTAGTGCCGCGATAGGCTGGGCCGATGGTGTCCGTGATCTTCGCAATGGCATGACCGGATGCGCCCGGCTGTAGCGGCGGCATTTGCGCGGGCGCTGTAGAGCGGTACCATCCGACGCCTCGCAGATGCACCTGGTAGACGGCGCGCGGATTGCGACGACAGCAGCATTGCTGTGCCGCCTGCATACTCGCACTGCGCCCTGCTTCAGGAGCCCCGCTCATGCTCGAACGCTACGTCAAGCGCATTCTCGAGGCCCGCGTCTATGACGTTGCGGTCGAAACCCCGCTGGAGCCGGCGGCCCAGTTGTCGGCACGATCCGGCAACCAGGTGCTGATCAAGCGCGAGGACCTGCAGCCGATCCATTCCTTCAAGATTCGTGGCGCCTACAACAAGATCGCCCGGCTTTCAGAGGAGCAGCGTGCACGGGGCGTTGTCGCGGCCTCTGCGGGCAACCATGCCCAGGGTGTGGCCCTGTCGGCGGCCCGGCTCGGGATGAAGGCGCACATCGTCATGGGCCGGAACACACCGCCGATCAAGGTCAACGGCGTGCGTGCGCGCGGCGGTCACGTCATCCTGCACGGAGACAGCTACGACGAGGCTTCCACCCATGCGGCCGAACTGGCGGAAACGCACGGATACACCTGGGTGCCGCCCTATGACGACATTGATGTCATTGCCGGGCAGGGGACCGTGGGCATGGAGTTGCTGCGCCAGCACGGTGGCCCACTGGACGCAGTGTTCGTGCCGGTGGGCGGAGGTGGTCTCATCGCCGGCATTGCCGCCTTCATCAAGTATCTGCGGCCGGAGGTGAAGATCATCGGCGTGGAGCCCGAGGGTTCCCATTGCCTGGCCGCGGCGATGGCGGCCGGTCGGCGAGTGCGGCTGCCCCAGGATCGCCTGGACCTGTTCGCCGATGGGGTCTCGGTGGCGCAGATCGGCAAGGAGCCGTTCCGGATTGCGCGTGGTCACGTCGATGGCACCGTAACCGTGAATACGGATCAGATCTGTGCCGCCATCAAGGACCTGTTCGAGGACACGCGCTCGCTGGCCGAGCCAGCGGGCGCACTGGCGGTGGCGGGACTGAAGGCCTGGGTGGAGCGCGAGCAGGTCAGTGGGCAGACGCTGATTGCGGTGCACAGCGGTGCCAACCTGAACTTCGATCGCATGCGCCACATTTCCGAACGTGCCGATCTGGGCGAGCGGCGGGAGGCCATTCTGGCGGTCACCATTCCCGAGCGCCCTGGCAGTTTCCGGCGCTTCTGTCGGGTGATCGGCAAGCGCAGTGTCACCGAGTTCAACTATCGCTATGCGGACGCCGACCAGGCTCACGTGTTCGTTGGCCTGGCCATGGGCGACGGCAGTGATCGGCAGGACCTGATCGGACGTCTGGAGGACGAAGGCTATCCGGTCGTGGACATGACCGACAACGAGATGGCCAAGCTGCACGTGCGGCATCTGGTAGGTGGGCGCTCGGGTGGCGAGCATCCCGAGCTGATCTTCCGGTTCGAGTTTCCGGAAAGGCCGGGCGCGTTGATGAACTTCCTGTCAGTGCTGGGCGAGCGCTGGAACATCTCGCTGTTCCATTACCGCAATCATGGGGCGGCCTGGGGCCGGGTGCTGGTGGGCTTCCAGGCTGGCAAGCGCGAGCGCAGGACCCTCAGGGAGTCGCTGCAGGCCACCGGTTATCGCTTCTGGGAAGAGACCGACAACCCCGCCTACGCCCAGTTCCTGTCCTGAGGGGCCCCGGTGTCTGTCGCTGTCGGATTCGGACGATCGCAGCGAGTCGAGTGGATCGGGCCTCGTCCCGCCGGCGCAGTAGAACAGCGTCTCGCTAGAGCTCGGGAGCGCCATGCCGAAGGAACTCCTGCTCGAACATGAGCAGGCGCAGGTCCCGGATACGGTCGACATACAGGCGCCCGTCCAGGTGGTCGAACTCGTGCTGGAACACGGTGGCCAGAAACCCGTTCAGCTCGCGCTGGTGATGCTGGCCATCCAGGCTCTGCCAGCGCACCCGGATCGAGCCGGGCCGTTCCACGTAGCCGCGCAGGCCGGGCACCGACAGGCAGCCTTCCCAGAAGCCCTGTGGCGTTTCGTCCAGTACCTGGATGTCCGGATTGGCATAGATGCTCAGCGGTTCCGGCGCAATGTCGCCGTAGCGGCCGACCCCGCCGGCAATCTCGATGATGGCCAGCCTGACGGGTACCCCGATCTGGGGGGCTGCCAGGCCGACTCCGCCGACGGCACGCAGCGTGTCGGTCATGTCCTGCACCAGCTGCCGGGTCTGCTCGCTGGCCAGCTCCGCTGCGTCCAGCACGCGCGCCTGCTGGCGCAGCACCGGGTGGCCCATGCGCAGGATCTCTCGAATGGCCATCAGCCGCTCCCTGTAGCAAGGATGCATTCCTGATCGGTGACGATAGCATCCAGTGGTACATCGTGCGGGGCCGCGGGCAGGTCAGGCAGTTCCTGGCAGGCATGCGCCAGCCCGACCAGCAGCGGCCGTCGGGGCCGCTGCTTTCGATCCGCAAAGCTGCGATCATAGAAACCGCCACCCATGCCCAGTCTGTTGCCGTGTCGATCGAATGCGACCAGCGGCAGCAGCACCAGATCCAGGCTCCAGGCCGGCGTCCTGCGCCCCATGGGCTCGGGAATACGGAACCGGTTGGGTTGCAGCGTGGAGTGGCCCGGCTGCCAGCGCGCAAAGCGCAGCAGGCGCCCCCCGCCGCGCAGCGGGTCGATGACCGGCAGGAACAGCTGGCACTGGCGCTGCAGCAGTAGTTGACCCAGGGGGCCGGGGTCCAGCTCGCCATCGCGGGGCAGGTAGAGGGCAATGCGTCGGGCACGCCAGAGCATGGGGCTGGATGCAAGCACCTGTGCCAGACCTCTGGCTGCAGCCCGTTGATGGGCGCGGCTCAGGCTGCGACGACGCGCGCGCATGGCCCGGCGAAGTTGACGCTTGTCGGTGGGGGTTCTGGCCATGTCGGGAACGTTCCCCGGTGATGCCGCTGCCGAAACGGCCCTTGAACCTGAAGGTCCAAGGTGGAGATTCAGGCGACCCCCTCAGGCTTTCCGTCGCGCGGACATGCACACCGGGATCCGCACTTCCTCTCCTGGTTTTTCGTAAGGCTCGAGGGACTTGTCCGGCTGGCGAACATCCCAGGGAACGCGATCCGAGTGTACCTGATTCGGCCGCTCGACCCCAGAGAGACGCTGATCAATTCGCCCACGACTGTGCGGGCGGTGGCGGGCCTACTGCGGAGTGCGCAGCCGTTCGGTGCGCTCCAGCGCGGTCTCCACGCGGCCGGCCAGCGCGTCCACGGCGCCTTGCTGTTCCTGCCGCAGGTGGTCGAGCTCTGCGCGCAGAGCCAGCAGTTCGTGGGTCAGGTTGAGCGCGGCCATCACCGAGATCCGCTCGGTGCCCACCACCTTGCCGCTGTTGCGGATGCGGCGCATCTGGCTGTCCAGGTAGCGCGCCGACTGCTCAAGGGCCTGCTGCTCTTCGGCGGGCGAAGCCACCTTGTAGTCGCGGCCGAGAATGCTGACCGTGACCGTGACCGGATCCTGACTCATTCGCTCTGCTCCAGTGATTTCAGCCGTCCGATCATGGCTTCGACCTTGCTTCGAGCCAGTTCGTTCTTTTCCAGCAGGCGGGCACGTTCGGCCATCCAGTCGCTCTGCCTTTCCTGCAGGGCCCGGTTTTCTATGGCCAGCTGCTCACACAGGCGTACGAGTTCGTCGATGCGTTGCTCGAGCCTGCGAAGGTCGATTTCGCTCATGCATGCAGCCTGCCAGGGGAATCCGGGGTCACTATAGGGTGGCGCTTCTCGGCCGGTCAACGGAGTGGCAGTGAACTCCGGCGCCAGCCGCGTTAGCATCGCGGATTCGTAGGCTTGGCCGGGGTGCGCCGGCAGCCCGGACGCGCGAGCAGAAACTGGAGAGTTGCGACCTGCCATGAACGGTGAACCGCTGGACTGGGACAGCACCTGCGAACAGCTGCAGCATGTCATGCCACCACTGGACCCCGCGACGTTGCACGGTCTGCTGTGCGGCAACACCTGCGCCGGCGGCGGACTGGCCGACGCAGACTGGCTCGAGCGCATCCGGCAGCACAGCGGTCCGGAGGCCGTGCAGGCGGGTGCCGAGCAGCCACTGCTGCAGTTTCGCAATGCGGCGCTGGTCAATCTGGGCGATGCCGATTTCGGCTTCCAGCTGCTGCTGCCTTCCGCAGATGCGTCGATCGGCGATCGCCTGGAGGCCCTGTCCGGCTGGTGTTCCGCCTTTCTGTCCGGCTTCGGCCTGGGGGGAGGGCGCAGCGAGGCTCTGGACGCGGATGCCGGCTCCGGTCTGCGTGATCTTGCGGCCATTGCCGCCCTGGACCCGGATTCGGGTGATGACCCGGACGCGGAAGCGGATCTGGCCGAGCTGATCGAGTACGTGCGCGTGGTAGTGCAGATGCTGCTGCAGCAGCGTCCGGAAGCTGCTTCATGAAGCGCAGCCCACGCATGATCGTGGTCGGCGGCGGTGTCGTCGGCGCCACCACGGCCCTGCTGTTGCAGCAGGCCGGTGCCCGGGTGCAGCTGGTGGAACGCACCGACCCCCGTGAGCAGCCGCCGACCGCCGAACTGGGGCGGGACCTGCGGACAGTGGCGCTGGCGCCGGGCGCCATTGCGCTGCTGACGCGCCTGGGGGTCTGGGACCCGGCGCTGGAGGCTGCGTCCTGTGGCTATGAGCACATGCACGTGTGGGATGCCGAGGGGGGCGGGGTCATCGATTTCCAGGCCGCGGAGCTGGGCATTCCCGGGCTGGGCAGCCTGGTGGAAAATCGGTTGCTGGTCGAGGCGCTCTGGGCACGCCTGGCGGCGGCCGGTGTGACCCTTTCGACCGGCACCGAAGTACAGGACCTGCACTGGCAGGACCCGGTCGCGGTACTGCAGTTTGCTGACGGCAGCCGGGCCGAAGCGGAACTGGTGGTGGCGGCTGACGGCGGCCGCTCGCGTCTGCGTCAGCTGGCAGCGATCGACAGTGAGCACACACCCATGGGCCAGCGCGCACTGGTGACGCTGGCGCTGTTGTCGGAGCACCATCGCGATACGGCATGGCAACGCTTCCTGCCCAGCGGCCCGCTGGCCTTTCTGCCGCTGCCGCCGCTGGCAGATGCCGCCATGCAGGGGGCGCGCAGTCGGGTCAGTGTGGTCTGGTCGCTGGACGAGGACCAGGCCAGCGCAGTGGCAGAGCTGGATGACGACGCCTTTGCCGCCGCCCTGGGCGAGGCTCTGGAGTATCGGTGCGGCCATGTGCTGGCAGTGGATCGGCGGGTCCAGTTTCCGCTGCATCAGCTCCATGCCCGGCGCTATGCGGCCCCGGGCGTCGTACTGGCGGGCGATGCCGCCCACGTGCTGCATCCGCTGGCCGGGCAGGGCGTGAATCTGGGCCTGCGTGACGCCTTGCTGCTTGCGCGCGAGTTCGAGCGCGTGGGCCGCGGCCGGGTGCCGCTCGGCGATCCTGACCTCTGGTATCACTACGAGCGGGTGCGTCGGGGCGAAAATGCCCTCATGCTGCAGGCAATGACACGGCTGCGGACCCTGTTCGGCAGCCGGCGCCAGCAGTTGCGCTGGCTGCGTGGTCGCGGCATGCGCTGGGTGAATCGGCTTGGCCCCCTGAAGCGCGAATTGATGTGGCCGGCCCTGGGACTGGAGGACGCGGATGACCGCCCGAACCTGTCTGCATGATGTGCACTGCGCTGCAGGCGCGAAGATGATCGACTTCCATGGCTGGGAGATGCCGGTCCACTACGGTTCCCAGCTGGAAGAGCACCACGCGGTGCGTCGCGATGCCGGCCTCTTCGATGTCTCGCACATGACGGTGGTGGACCTGGAGGGCAGTGCGGTACTGGCATGGCTGCGCTATCTGCTGGCCAATGACGTGGCCCGGCTGCAGCAGCCCGGACAGGCGCTCTACAGCACCATGCTGAACGAGCGTGGCGGCGTGCTGGATGATCTGATCGTCTATCGGCGCAGCAGCGGCTGGCGGCTGGTCCTGAATGCCGCTACCCGCAGTCGGGATCTGGCCTGGCTGCAGCGTCAGCAGACCCAGGAGGTCCGCATTCGCGAGCGCACCGACCTGGCCATGCTGGCCGTTCAGGGGCCACAAGCGCTGGAGCGAGCCGCCGGCTGGCTGGGGACGCTGAATGATGAGGTCCGGGCGCTGCGTCCGTTCACGTTCCTTGATACGGACGCATGTTTCATTGCGCGCACCGGTTATACCGGCGAGGACGGTTTCGAAGCGATCCTGCCGGAAGCCGGGGCAGTGCAGGCCTGGCGCACGCTGGTCGATGCCGGCATCCGGCCTGCCGGTCTGGGTGCACGGGATACTCTGCGGCTGGAGGCCGGACTCAATCTCAATGGCCAGGACATGGATGAGGACGTCACCCCACTGCAGTCAGCGCTGGGCTGGACCGTGGCCTGGGAGCCGGCCGAGCGCAGCTTCATCGGTCGCGAGGCGCTTCAGGCCCAGCGCGATGCCGGCGTGCCCAGTCGCCTGATCGGCGTCCGGTTGCTGGAGCGAGGCGTGCTGCGTCCGGGGCAGACCGTGCTGCAGGGCGACACCGTGGTCGGTGCGCTGACCAGCGGTGCGTTCTCGCCCACGCTTGGGCAGGGCATTGGTCTGGCCCGGGTCAGGGCCGATGCTGCCACCGCTGACGACCTGCAGGTGGCGGTGAGAAAGCGGCAGCTGCCACTGGAGCGAGTCCGGCCACCATTCGTGCGCCGCGGGCAGGGTGGCTGATCGCATGCCATGGGGAAGCGCTGGCCGGGGATCGAGTGTAAAGTGCGCGCCTGCAGCGGGCTGTCCGGATGCGGGCGGGCCTGGCGACCAGACATGACACGGAGATCATGACAATGAGCGACATGCCGACGGAACTGCGCTATGCGGCGACTCACGAGTGGGCGCGGCTGGAAGATGACGGCACCATCACGGTGGGCATCACCGATCATGCCCAGGAAGAACTGGGTGACGTGGTGTTCGTGGAGCTGCCAGAGGCCGACAGCGAGTGCCAGGCAGGCCAGGAAGTGGCGGTGGTGGAGTCGGTGAAGGCTGCCTCCGACATCTACGCGCCGGTCAGTGGCACGATCGTCGCTGTGAACTCGGAGCTGGATGATGCGCCCGAGAAGGTGAACGAGTCGCCCTACGACGATGGCTGGTTCTTCCGCATCCGGCCGAGTGACACCAGCGAGCTGGAAGCGTTGCTGGACGCGGAAGGCTACGCCGATTCCATCGCTGACGACTGAGCCGCACGCTGCGGCGTGCGAAACTGGGCCGGACCCGGGACGCGAGCCATGCCTTTCATTCCCCATACTGCGGAAGAAACCGCCTCCATGCTGGACACCATCGGGGTGGCCGACCTGGAGGCACTGTTCGACGAGATTCCGGCGTCGCTGCGTGTCGGTGGCCTGCAGCAGGTGCCGGAGGGCGTCAGCGAGATGGCCATGCTGGCGGATCTGGGCGCGCGGGCGGCGCGCGATCAGGGCGCGGTCTGCTTTGCTGGCGCCGGGGCCTACGATCACCACGTGCCGGCCGCGGTCTGGGATCTGGTCTCGCGCGGCGAATTCATGACGGCCTACACGCCCTATCAGGCCGAAGCCAGCCAGGGCACCCTGCAGGTGATCTACGAGTACCAGACCATGCTGGCTCGACTGACGGCCATGGACGTGTCCAACGCTTCGGTCTACGACGGTGGCTCCGGACTGGCCGAGGCCTGTCTGATGGCGGTGCGCGCCAATCGCAGATCGAAGTCCCGGCGCGTGCTTGTGGCCGGCAGCCTGCACCCCTGGTACCGGGATGCGACGACCACGATCGTCGGCAATCAGGGCATCGAACTGGTAGAACTGGCGACTGGTGACAATGGCACTGTTCCGCTGGACGGTCTGGCCACGCATCAGGATGACGATCTGGCCGCGCTGGTGATCCAGCAGCCCAACTTCTTCGGCGGGCTGGAGGAAGTGGCCGCCCTGACCGATCAGGCCCATTCTGCCGGCATGCTGGTGATTGCGGTGGTCAATCCGGTGTCGCTGGCCCTGCTGGAGCCGCCGGGTCAATGGGGTGCCGAAGGGGCGGACATCGCCGTCGGTGACGGCCAGCCGCTGGGAGTCCCCATGGCTTCAGGTGGACCCTATTTCGGCTTTCTCTGCTGCCGCCAGAAGTTCGTGCGGCAGATGCCCGGTCGCATCATCGGCCGCACGCTGGACCTGGATGGTCGCACCGGCTACACGCTCACCCTGCAGGCGCGCGAACAGCATATCCGGCGAGGCAAGGCGACCTCCAACATCTGCACCAACCAGGGCCTGCTGATGACCGCCGGCACCATCTACCTGGCGCTGATGGGTTTCGAGGGACTGCGCCGGGTTGCCGGACACTGCCATGCGCGAACCCGCGAGCTGGTCGAGGCGCTGGTGGCGATCGACGGGGTCG
>LFIK01003070.1_pt1 | contig 13556 bp, 22 predicted proteins | sample 643401 | NCBI WGS metagenome assembly LFIK01 (sample SAMN03777447, study PRJNA286221) | soda lake metagenome | biome: soda lake; feature: Kulunda steppe; material: water; isolation source: sample T5-Br brine of Lake Tanatar-5 | place: Russia: Kulunda steppe | collected 2010-07 | reverse complement strand
GGGATGAGGGAGCAGGAGGCTCAGGCACAGCAGCAAGCAGCATTGCAGGCAGAGCAGGCCTCAGCTGTCAAAAGGCCAGTGGGCAGGCCGCGCATGGACCCAGCAAGCAAGCCTCCCCCGCCCCCTAAAAGGCCAGTGGGCAGGCCGCGTGCAAGCGCTCTCCTGCAAGCTCCCCCGGCTGAGCAGGAAGAGCAAGCTGTCTTGAGGATTGTTCCCAATAAGTTGGGGCACAGAGTGTGAGTGTGCTCCTCTTTCCAAGTGTAGCAGCAGCAGCAGCAGCATGCTGCGCAGCAAAGCAGATTGGGCGGGGAAGCAGGGGCGGGCTGGGAAGCAAGGGTGGAAAGGTCAGAGGCGGGAGGGGTGTCAGAGGTGGTGTGCGCAAACAGTGGTATGCTGGAGGGGAAATACGCTGGTGGTGGATGAGCCCTTTGAGGAGAGCAGAGAGGCGGAGAGCAATGAGGAAGAGAGCAGTGCAGCTGAGGAATGAGGGAAAGGCATGATGCTTTCAACGCTGCGAATGACGTTAGCTTAGATAGTGACTGAATTGCTGTGAAAAGAGGCCCCAAAACAGCAACTTTCGCAAATTGTAAATTGTTTTGGGGGTGCTCGCGAACATCAAAGTTAGCTAAATAAACTTATTAAATAATTATTAATTTTTGGGAGGGCCTCGCGAAATTCAGGGGCGCGAAAAAGAAGGGTTAGTACGGTATGACTTAATAGACTCCAACATCAGTATAGCTCAAGGATTCGGCATACATCCTGCTTAGGCGGTCGGTAATGTTGCTGCTGCTGCTGCTGCTGCTGCTGGCGGTAGTGGTGTTGCTGATGATGGTAGTTGTGCATCTTATCTGCTGCGCGCAGCATCCTCATAAGGCCATCAGCTTCTTAGTGGGCAAGAAAACAAAGGAGCGAGACAAGGACAGAGAGAGAGACAGAGATAGCAGCAGGTAGGCAGGAACCCAGGCTTGCTGAAGGCTTACACTCGCAAAATAGTGTACGTGTACCTTGACCTCGTCTTTATCAATTAGCATACAATGGTCATTTAAAGTGTGAGCAACATAACAAGATTTGGCTAAAGGGGGGATTGAGGGGGAAGGGGAATGGGGGGAAAGAGAAGATGAGCCTTGGTGCCTTTTTGTTTGTGTGGGGTGTGAAAGCATTGCCCTTGCACTTGGCTGGTTTACAAGGAAAGGCTCAAAAGTCGAGCTTCTTTCATTGCAAGGTATGTATTAAGGGTGAAAGGCATTGCATGGTTGCTCACAAGTCTTCCCAGACGTCCTGTTTAATTCATTTGGCATGCGTATGCGCCTCCGTCCACTCCTGCATGCCTGTATGTCTTTGTGTTCGTGCCAGCCTGATCACACAACAGCACAACCATTTACACTTGTATGCGCATGTGCGCATCAGCACATATGCACCCATCCATCAGGTTACATGAGACTTCTCCCCCTCGCTCAAGAAAGCAAGAATGCAAACACACACACGTGTAGGCACACACACAGGTACACAGTCACACACTCACACACACACGCGTGCGCGCGCGCAGCAAAGAGCTTTTTCTTCCGGGAGGGGCATGGTCGCCTGAAGACGGCGGTCATCCTGCGCACGACCCTGCCGCCCTTATCGCCACCTGCGTGCGCACTGTGAAGGATGCCACGGGCGTGGACCTGTCCGGCTGCAACCAGGTGTGGTGCTCAGGCATGTGTGTGTGAGTTTGCATGCCTCTGTTAGTGCACATGGTAATGTTGTGCACCACTGTGCGCATGCGTGCATGTGCGCATATGGACCAGGCAGAGCACCAGAGCGCATTACACATGCTGGTGCAAGTCTGCAATTTTAAGCCATGCCTCTGCACGCATGTGTCTTCCTGTTCTATGGCACACGCACATGGGCGCGCACAAATGCGCAAACAAAGATACACACACAAGCACACAGGTCCAAAGAAGTGTGTCAAGGACCAGAGGCAGGTGTATCCCGCCCCAAAGCAGCACACATACAGACACCACCTGTGTGTGCTAAGTTGAATAAAAGCACACACCATGCGCAGTGGCTGAGGCTGGCTGAGCTGTCCTACCTGCGGTCGACAAGCGGCAGCAGCGGCGGCGGCGCAGTCGCGCGCGCGCCCGCCACCCGGGAGCGTTGCGTGGTGTTCCTGGCGGATGCGTGGTCGGTGGCGGTGCCCAACACGCCCGCATATGATGCGGTGGAGAAGGCGCAGGTGCGCGCTGTGGGCTGTGGGTAATGGGTGCAGGGCAAGATCTGATCTGTCTGATGGAAGCTGTAGGACTTGGGGGCTGTGGCTCAGAATTGTGCTGTGGCAGAGGGAATGCAAACACCACTGCTGTTCCTGTCCCAATGAGCACCATGACAGGGCGCTCACTGGGTGCTGGCGCAAAGGTGAGACCTTTTGGTGAGACTCACTTGGTGCTGGCGGAAAGGTGAGACCTTTTGGTGCAGGCAAGCAGCGCGCAAACCTTCCCTGTTTAGCAGGCAAAGAGCGCGCAGCGGATGTGCATGCCACCTCCATCCCCCCTCACACACACGCGCGCACACACATGCGTGCACACACACATGTGCGTACACATTCACATGTGCGCACACACAAATGAAATGCGCAGGCCGCGCAAGGCGAGGAGGGCGCCGCGGCGGAGGCGCTGCGCGCAGCGGAGGCGGCGCACGAGGCTGCGGAGCTGCGGATGGCGCAGGAGACGTCCGCGGCCAGCGGGCCGCTAGTAGACCCGGCTACCGGCACCGACCTGCGCCTTGACCCCAACAAGCTCAATGTGGCGCAGCTGCAGGTGTGTGCACATGCGCACGGGTGCGTGAGCATGCATGTGCCTGGTACCCCATAAGCTCGACAAAGCGCAGCTGCAAGTGCGAGGGCATGCATAGGCATGCGCGCGCGCACAAGCGTGCGTACATGTGTACACGCTTGTGCCTGTGCAAGTGTGCACATGTGTGTTTGTGTGTATGAATGTGTGCGCCCGTGCATGTGGGTGTGGGTGTGCATGCCGTTATGTCATGGTTCATGGGGCGCGGGGCAAGCAGCAGGAGGATGCACCCCTGGCATGATGTCGAGCTAGGGTGTGATAGGCAGCGATCACACCCTGATGCGAATCTTTAGCTGATGTGAGAGATGCCCACCCTTGTGCTTAACTTACCTGATGTGTGAGATCCTGGCCCTGCTACTATATCTACCTCATGTGTGGTCGTCGCCCTGGTACTATATCTTCCTCATGTGTCTTCCTCGCATTGATCCTGCAGGAGGAGCTGGGCAAGCGGCAGCTGGATATCAAATGGGACCCATTGAAAGGCAAGAAGCAGCTTGTGGACAGGCTGCAGGTGCGGGGGGAGGCGTGAGCGCGTGCGAGAGCGTATTCATACATGCGTGAGTGCGCATGCATTTGCATGCGAGTACATGTGTACTTGCATGCATGCAATAGTGTGTGTTCAACATGAGGTTGGCTGAAATGGAGGTCTTTGATAAGAATCATAGTGGGGGCTGGCCCTGCCTGGCCGCTTGTTCTTGTGCTGTCCTCTCTGCAGGCGCATCTGGACGAGCGGCGCGCGCAGCAGGCGGAGTACGACAGCGTCGCCCGCCGCATGCAAGACGCACAGAAGGTGAGCGTGGCCATGTAGGCAGGGGCTTGCTGAGGGCCAGACATCATATGATTGAGCGTTTGTGGGGCTCAGGACAAAACATTAAGAGAATTAGGTATGAGAGGGCACGGTGGGTCTTGGTGGGGCTGCAGGCATGATAAGGCATGATGCAGCTGTAGGCATGGTGGAGTAAGGTACGGCCGCATGATTGGCACGACACAGGTCCAGAGGAGTATGAGGCTGGCAGCACGTGCATGAATGTGCTCGCACACGCGCGCTCGCACCACATGCGCATGCACACGCACATACACACGCAAACACACACCACACACCACACACGCATGCACCCATGCATGCAGGGCCTTGCGGCCGCCAAGGAGGCCCTGGCTGCAGCCAAGAGCAAGCTCAGTGCGTCCGCGTCTGCTGCGCGCCAGGGGCGGCGCGTGATGCGCGTGCCGCTCGTGCCACAGAGCATCCACGTGTCCAAGTGCGTGCACACGCTGTGTGCCAAATGTGCTGTGCTAATTACTCGCAAGCTTGCACTGCGCTTGCACGCGTTACCAAAGCATCTCTGAGTGTGAATGCGCGCCCTGGCGAATGCTTGCAAACCGCACTTGCTTTCCGGCTTTCATTTAAGTGAGGGCTCTGATGCGTGCTGTGTGCGCTGCCAACATGGTCTTGCCCGTGAGCTTTTAGTTGGGTATGCCTGCTCGTGCACATTGACACATTTAACACACACACACCTGCACCTGCATACAGATAAGGACATGATACTTGCACACCTGCACGCGCACGCACACACACACACACACACACACACACGCACGCACACACGCACGCACGCACGCGCTGCGCCCATGCACATGCATGCTCACACAGTGTGTGCGCTCCGTATCGGGCCATTGCTGCGCAGGCCCAACATGACCGCCATGACGCTGGAGAAGCTACTGGACTACACCGAGTCCGACATTGCCAAGGAGCCACACTTTGAGGTGTGTGTGTGTGTGTGTGCCAGCCTTGCTTGCGTACTCGCTCACTTGCTTTTTGACCAAGCACTTGTGCACTCAACATCTGTGGGCATTTGGCACCTTGGCTGCTTTGTGTGTTGCATTGCCTCCGTAGGCTAAGTGCCCTGACAATTCTGAAATGATTGCCTGTTCACAGATGCTGGCCTCGTTTTGTAGAGCGCTTCGAGTTACCCATTGCTCAAAACTGCATTTCTGAAACAGAGCACTGCTTTATGCTCTGAGGGACTGAGCAAGCCACTTGCATCCCCAAGAGGAGAACCACATCCATGGGCGTGCTGCGTGTGCTGTAGGTGCACCACAAGCCCCGCTGATGCATGCTTGCTGCGCTGCATGTGCTGCAGGTGTGCCTCGTGGCCGAGCTCTTCAGCGAGCTCCTGTGCGCGCGGTTTGGCCAGGCAGTGCTGCGCGCTCTGCCTCTCATTGCAAAGGGGGAGGGCGACGGGAAGGTGTGTGTTTTAATGTGTATGTGACACTGCAATACGTTCAGAAGATGCTGATAGGGGTGGCTTAAGGGGCGGTGCATGCTGCTAGAGCCACACAATGGCAGAGGCTACAGTTGCTTGTTGGCGGAGGTCTAAAGTGGTATCACATGTGTATCAAGAGTGTGTGCCTGCATAGTGGTGTGGGAACATAGCATTTTGTAATGGTGTATCCCCCTCCCCGCACACATGTGCGCACACAAAAATTTACTCATGGTCGCCCATTGCGTACGATCCACACAGGAGCAAGAGGAGCGGCGCAGCACTCGCGACATGGGCCGTGAACGCAGCGGGCAGGATAAGGGCAAGGACAACGCACCCAACAAGGGGGCTGACGGCAAGGGGAAGGATGGCAAAGGGCAGGACGGGGGGGAGGGTGCCACCAGCAGCAACCCCGCTGCGGCAGCACCAGCACAGGACGCCGTGTGGCCTGCTTCCGGCAGCAAGCGTGCCGCAGAGGAGGCGGAGGAGCCGGCAGGGGCTGGCACGGCCAAGCGCGCCAAGACGGAGGGCGGCGGCGGCAAGAGCACGGATGGAGGTGCGCAGGGGGAGAGAGGGCGGATGCGTGGGCGGGTGGGTGTGCATGCTTGCTCTCAAGGCATCCCTCTGTGGGCGTATAGTATGCCTTTTGAGTTTGTGTGTGTAGATCTGTGTATGTAGATCTGCGCAAGCCCATGCAAGCTGACTGTAGCATCCAGCTCACTTGCAGATTGCGCATACACTCACAGACATGCGCACGGATGTGCGCGCACAAATGTGCACACACACATACACACACACAAACACACACACATGTGCACGTGTGCATGAGTGCTTGCAGCAGGCGAGCCTGGTGCCGAGGCGGATGCCCCAGCCGAGTCGCTGCTGCTGGCGTGCCGCTTCTTCGACACTGAGTGCGCGGGCTACTTGGAGACAGAGGACCTAGAGGAGATCCTGTACATGACAAACGCAGACGCATCCCGTGAGTGTGCATGGACGTGCTGGCCTGATGGAGGAGAGCTAGCTGCACGCGACTGATGCACAGGCGTTTCTTGAGGGGGCTTGCCGACCTAAAGGGAAGCTTGCATGCACATGGCCAGTGCAGAGGCGTTGGGGTGAGGATTTAGGGTAAAGCCTACGGCATCCAAAGAGAGAAATTATGGGCCGACCTTCAAAACATTCGTGTTCCTTAATACTTGCTCTTGGCATAAAGGGCTTTGTACCAATAAAGTGTATATATACTCGTTGACAGAGACAATGTGTTGGATGAAATTATGGCAACTCGAGGACTGAACCCTAACCCTTATCCTAACCCTAGGGGTGAAGCAGAAGCGCAACATGGTGGTGGGTGCTTGAAGCTGCAGAGGCACAAGGTGGTGTGCACACCAGTGCGGGCGGAGGGGTGCAGGCCCAAGGCTCTGTACACATCAGCGTGCAGAATAAGGGCAGGCGCAATCTCACTCGCATGACGCTTCAGCACTCCCCGTGAGGGACATGGATACCGCTTGTGACCAGGATGGGGTAGGGGCGCAACTGCCCGCAGGCAGGCAAAAGCAGCCGCGGGGCGCATGACGAACACCCTTTTAAGCAGATGGGTAACAATAGCAATGCGGCGCACGAGCCGCTCCTGGTCTTCTTATCTGGGGGTGGGTGTTGGGCCATGGCTTCAGTGTAGAGCTCTCTGGTGCGTGTGCTTGGCCAGCACGGGTGGCGGCACCGTTGCTCAGGCACACACCCTTATCTCTGATGACAGGATTCTCTATAACAGGGTGTGCAAAACCCTTTTGAAAACCTGAGCTGTGCGCTGGCTGCAGGATCCCCCAAACTGTTCTTGCTGTTCATCCCACACTCACCCGTCTGTGCGGTGCTCCACAGTAGCCCTGCAGCAGCGCCCATTTCCAGCGGGCTCACCTACCCCCTGTTGCAGCATCCTCCAGCTTTGCCACCCTTCCTTGTGGTGCCCAGCCACCACCCCTCTCACGCTGCACAAGCCGCAAGACGCACTGGCAATCTTCTCTCCTCCCTTTTGGCCTGATCCAAGCCTGATTCAAGCCTGATGCAATGCTCACATGCAAGCTTGCCCATCATTTCCAGCACAATGAAATACTCGCAACAAGCATGCTGCAAACCAAAACAGGCGATTCTGCAGAGCAGCTAAGATGGGCTTTGCAGGCGTATGCAGGCTGCGCACACGATCAAGTCGGTCCAGCAGGGCAGCTCAGATGCACATTTACAAGCAACTGATGCCGGCAATGCCGAATGCTGCTCCAAACCCAACAGCTAAACGGCAGAGGGCGGCTGGGCTCTGCAATGGTTTGCTTGCAGTGTCCACGCCAACGAAGCGTGCACGCACACGTCCCATGGACCAAGAAATTTGCCAACCATGCCGACCGTGTATTACCCAGCACCTGCGCTCAAACATGGCCTGGACGCGCGATGCAGGGTGGACCGTGCCTACAACCGCACGCGTGCACACTGACCCGGCCGCACCTGCCGCCCGTGTGCTTGTGCTCTGCAGGGCGTGTGGTCCAGGCCCTGGTGGATACAGTCTCCAATCGCCGAGGCCGTTTCAGGTGCACAAGCAACACGCACATGGCCATCCCTGCCCCCCGCAGATGCTGCAGGCTCGCAGGCTTTCGCGTTCATAGCGCGCACCCGATTGTGCCCCCACTGTGCTCACCAAGCACTAGCACCTTCCTTCTGCCACAGGCTGTACACTGCTGCTCCTGCGCCAACCACAGCAGCAGCAGCAGCAGCAGTTGACGGCTGGGCGGCGCTTTCAGGGACCCAAAATGTGCTGCTGCATGCAGTCTGCAGCATGTACCTGGTCTTAAATTGTGTGTGTGTGTGCCAGTGTGTGAATGTGCGCGCGCGGATGTTGACGACAATTTGGGCGAGGGCATTGACGCCTGAAACCTCAGGCAGTGAGTGACAAGGATATTGGAGAGGCAAAGGAGATTTATGAGAAGAGGGGGGGAAAGAGAGATAATGAAGGGGGGGGGGAATACGCCTAAGATTGTACGGGGTGTGCGTGCTTGGAAGGCAGGTGTGCCTGCGCGCCCTGGCAAGCGTTCGAACAAAATTGGCGAAGCAGGGTGTGGACCACTGCTGCAGGACCGGAGAGAGTTGCCGCCGTGCCATCATGCAGAGGCCTCTCTGTCTTTGTCCCTTGCTGCACTCACATTCTGCCCTTCCCCAACTGAACAACTGAACTGCCAAGGGTCCGCGCGCATGCTGCCTGCACCTGCTTTCTTTCCTTGACAGCCCCTCTGGCCATCAGCAATCACACCCCTCTGCCCTTCGTATTCTCAAACATCCATAAGCACTGCTGTGTGTGAATGCTGGTAGGTAGTGCTTTGATGCTTTAAGCCTTGGACCCTGCTAAAGAGCCATGCACCTTCTTACCCTTGATTGTGCTGCTGTGCCCGGGGGAGGCGGACAGACCTGGGAGCTGGAGCTGCAGCATGATCTGATGTCTACTGACTTTGGCCGGGGAGGGCGGACAGGCCAGGGGGAACTCACGTGACCAGATGTGATGTGTTTGTCTGGGGAGGGTGGACAGGCCAGGGGGCTGCAGTTTGTGCTTTCCAGCATGCAACATGGGCTTGTGTGTCACCAAAGAAACATCCACTCCAGGAATTTTGCAGGCTACGTGAAGATTGCCTGCTATGGATTCTCCTGCCGCACTTCAGCGCTCAGGCGCATCAGGCGCAAGTGGGCAGGCCCATACAGCGCCACTGCCACGATGTAGTTCTCAGGCGCATCAGACACCAGGGCGCCAGGACAACCTCCTCTGACACACACACTGCAAACACCTTATGTACCCTGCCAAAGCACACCTCGCCCGCCTCGTCGCTTGTGGACCTCGCCAATCCCACCATGTGCACCGCACCACCAGGGCACCCCTGCATACACACACCATGCACCCTAGGATGCGTTTGCCCTAAATCCCCTTCTTTTGTTCCCTGACTCTTGTGTGCACGCGTGGATTTGAACCCTCCTCAACTGCGCAGCTACCAGGATCATGCAAAGCTGCAAGTGCCCCTGCTTCAAGCCGCGCCTCCCAGCGCTCAGCCTTCTCCCGCCATGAATGGGCCTTCAGCGCTATCCACAGGTGGGCGCCAGAGGCATTGAATCTCGTGATGCAGCACACGTGTTGGAACCTACGTCGAAACTGAAGCTTGAGTTTTTGACTATGGAGTCAGCGTAAGGGCCACAGGCACACACGCGCTTGGCCAGGCATTGACAGCATCTTGTGCGTGCTGATGTGTTGGCCAGTGAGTTTTACAGTGGGAATCAAGCTCTCCCGGGTATCATGTACCATGTTGTATGATTTTGATTCTCCAGGAGCACGTGGGTCCAGTGAGCATTGGCCGTCTTTCTTTTTCTCGTTTCTTTGATTTTGTACTTCTATCCTGTATTCCTTAGAAGCATGTGGGTCCCTTCAGCTGCCTTTTGAACTTTGATTTTGTATTCCTTGGGAGCATGTTGGACCACCTAGCAGCCTTTCCGGTGAGACACCCTGCAATATGCGCCACAAGTCCAGGAGCCTTGCATGCGCGGAGGGTCCTGGAGGGGTAAGGGCGGCATCACTGCATGCTGCTCATCTCGCAGCCTGATTTACTGCCAAGCTTGAACCAGAACCTTTCAGGGGTGCAGCCAGCTGCATGCCCTGTGCACTGGTCAGGTTCACCGTGCTTGGTGTGATGTGCGGTGCGGTGTCCTCTGTGCTGCGCAGGGGAAACGGCAGGAGCTGAGCAAGCAGGGGCTGCACCGGTGGCCTCCAACGGCATGGTCATGCTAAACGGCGTGCTGCTCAACGTGCAGGCCTTGCAGGCAAAGCTGGTGGGTGCTGCTGCTGTGATGCGCGGGCTTTGGAAGCATGGCAATGGAGACTGCAATGCAGCTGGAGCTGCCGGGCACTGATTGCTGCAGGGCTGTTTGGGTGGCGCCAAACTGATGGGTCGGGTCTACCAAGCAATGCTGCCCGCTGTTGCTCGGCTTGAATGGAGCTGATTGATACCTGTGGGTGCAGCAGTTGTAAGCACTGCACGCATGCTTGGCATTTGATTGAGGAGACAAGATGTTGGCATGGTCGTGTCCCTTGGGGTGCTGACTTACAAGGCCTGGTTGACCTGAAGAGCACTGGTACTCTGCATGGGGCATGTGCAGGCCTGTCATGTTGCGATTCCAGATTGATTACTTTGAGCGATGGTGGCATGTGCAATGCACGCAGGCCTCTCTGGCAGGTGCACGACACACGGCTGAGCTGGCAGCCCATAAGGCTGAGGCCCAAACTGCTGCTGCGCAAGCCACAGAGACTGCGGCACAGAAGCGTGCAGAGGAGCTGGAGCGGGTCAAGGTGGGTGAATTGCATGCACAGCTATGGGGCTGTGCCTTGCGCTCCCGTGTGTCCACCCAAAACTCAACAGGCTATGGGCCCATTTGTTTACCTAAAGCTAGTCGTCTGTTGCATGATCCAGCGTACATTTGCACTGAGTTGAGACATGACATTTGCGCTGCAGATAGCTAGCAGCTTGCTGCGCAGTTTGCGTCAGCCCTAAGAATATGTTTGTGCGTTATCCTCTGGAACCACCAATCCCTGTTAAGATCTCCTATGCGCAGGCGGTCGCTTCTGCACACTGTTGCCCCAACAACTCTTTCTTGGCCGTGGGTGCAATGCAGTCCCAGGCAGAAGCTGCGGCAGCTGCAGAGGTGGCAACCATGAAGCAGAGACTTGAAGCAGCCGAGGCATCCATGGCAACATTCTCCAGGTGTGTGGGGGTCTGCTGTGGTGCGAATTGGCGTGGCAGCGTGGGCAGGCAGGTACCAGGGTTACACATGCGAATAACATGCTACAGTTCGCCTGAGCCTTGGTCATTTGAATTACGCCCCAATCCTTGCTAGTGCTGGGCATCCAGACACTCCCACTTAAGCTGCATGCACCATTACCATTCAGCATAGTGGGCCCAGGGGCCTGCTACTGAACTGTACCATAGCTTGGGTTGGTGCAGCTGTGCGCGTGCATTGTGTCTAACTTAGTTACATACCGTTCAGGGGCCACTCCTGCAGGTATGTGGCATGAAACCTAGCAACCACCCTGCTTTTCCGCTGACGCTTGTGCAATGGTCCTTGCACTGATGGTTGCGCAGGGCTGCGCTGGAGCTGCAGGCTGTGCGACAAGCCTTGGATGTTGCAGCCAGTCGTGTGCAGGCAGTGATACAGCAAGTACCCGGCAGTGGCAGTGGTGAAGGTGGCAATCTGTGAAGCCCGAACGATCAGCTTTGTGTGCAAACTGTTAGTGGCAACAACTGCAAGCTTAAGCTTACCTCCCTCTTGACCCTATCATCCACTTGTGTGAAAAGGAAGTGGTACTGTGCTGGATAAGACGTCAGGTTTCAATCTAAATGAAATTGACAACAAAGCCGGTATGAGGAATACCAAGCGACGTTCTTCTGATGAGACCTTAAAAGGGTTAGGGTTTTACGATTTAAAATAGAAATGCTTTTGAACCAATATATAGCGCAAAGGCCGTGCCTTCATTTCACACCCTCGTTGGGCTGCAACGCTCACGGGGCACCATGCCTCGCGTCTCGTCGCCCTCATTCCCTCCTGCATCACGCTCTGGCATGGAGTATGCCTCAAGTACACATCCCACCATGTCCGTCAACATGGACGCCTGCGCATCATCAGCCTGGCACCCAGCAGCATGACGCCCAATTCTCTAGCTCGCCAGTGGCCTGCCATGCACAGCGCAGAGGCCGCAAGCCCATCATAATCGAGGAGTATAACATGGAGAGCAAGCAGGGTAACGAGAATGAGTGAACCCTGATGAGACAGCTTGCACCCTCTCTCTACACTCTAGCCAGGACTGCGATGCAGGTCTCATGCGCAGCATTTAGGGTGATGTCATGAGTCATGCCTCATCCGATAAGTATGGAGGGGAATGGAGTAAAGCAATGTAAAACTTCCTTGCTTGTGGGTTGATTGAGTCCTTGCTCACTAGACTGTTTTGGGGAATCTATGCAATTGCAGTGTCAAGCGCAAGTCAAGAGCGGAAGTACACAGGCAGAGGCAATGCTAGAGGTGAGCCCGACGTAAGCTCAAACCTGTGTATATTGGCATAATGTTGCTTTGGCTGGCAGAGAAACTTATGTCCGAGCAGCCTCTGATCAACTTTTGAGCAGAGTGAGAACTTGTTTTCTCAAGGGTACCATGACATCCTCAAAGAGGGGCATGTCCCATGCAAGGATCTGTAATAAAAGTATTGAAAGCGCAAGAAACAAAAAGTATGTTTCATAGGTTTTAAGATTGAGACACACATCTGCATAACTTATCCATCACTCGCCCATGCACCGGCTGCTTGTCTTGCTTGATCTTGCAGCTTCAGAACAGTTCATTTAACGTGAATGGGTAATTTGGGAAACTGACTCATGTTGGACATGCAGCCAGAGGACCCCAAGGAAAAGGGATGGAAAGGAAAGGGGATTACGGCTACCGTACTGCTTGCTTGATCTTGCAAGTCCCTAGCTTGCGAGAACGCAAAAGAATTACAATAGTTTATTTGTGAGTAATACAGGGTTGCAAATCTCAAGATATAAAGCCATGTTTTGTGAATTTCAGCTTTTTTGTGTCTGCATTTTGCTTGTTCAGTACAGTTGGAGCTCACTGGCCCTCTTCCATTTCTTTATCTGAGGACTCTCAGACTCGATCCCTCCAACTCCTCGCAAGCCCTCTTCCTTACCCTGCCCCTGTTCCTGCCCTTGCCCCTCCCCCTCCCCCTCTCTGTGCTGTGTGCTCGCGCATCAGCAGCATTTTCCCAATTTCTTCCCACCCCTTTCAAACCGCTCTACGATGCTGAGCAAGAGCCCCATTTCCCAATTAAATGAATCTAGTCCATTGCTTGAGCTTGTAAGATGGTGAGGCCCATAGCTGCACATGCACATGCCCTCTGCCTCCCAGCCACAACCTGAGCCAAACATGTGGCTGCTGGTCCCCTTCTGCTGCTTTTTCTGCCCCTGCTGCTGCTGGGCCTGAGGAATGCAGGCAAAAGCTTCCCTGATGGCTGGGCAGCCGCAAGGGCTGCAGTTTACACCCAAAGGGGAAACTAAAGCTGGCCTCTCCAGCCTAGGCCTGCCCAGAGGCCTAGATGGAGGAAGGGGGTGGGGTGGCAGCAACAGCATCAGCTAGCACCCTCTTTCGCTCAGCAAGCATCTGGGCCTGAGTGGGGTCTTGGCAAAAACGCAGCTCCCTGGGCTGCCCGTTGCCCTCTGTGCGCTTCCGCTTTGTGCAACCCACATCAAAAAGTGTTGTTTGCCCCTTGGGGGCGTGCGGCTCCATGTTGGGGGCCCGGGAGGGGCGGGAGCTAAACTAGCATACCTTGCGAGCTCTGGGAAAAAAGTTATTTATTTTACTCCAAATAAGTTGCGATGGGGGGCTAGAATTAATTAATTATTCGCAAGATGTCTAG
>LFIK01003069.1_pt1 | contig 13557 bp, 16 predicted proteins | sample 643401 | NCBI WGS metagenome assembly LFIK01 (sample SAMN03777447, study PRJNA286221) | soda lake metagenome | biome: soda lake; feature: Kulunda steppe; material: water; isolation source: sample T5-Br brine of Lake Tanatar-5 | place: Russia: Kulunda steppe | collected 2010-07 | reverse complement strand
AGCCATGTGCCGATCCCTAGGAGGCCTCTGTCTTGCTGCTTAGCCATGCGCCTACCCTAGGAGGCCCTTGTCTCGCTGGAGCTCGCACAATCATGTACATCTGTGCCCGCGCAACCTGCAGCATGCACACAAACACGCACACACACACAGAGGGACAGCAGCACAGCCCACCTTGCGCCAGCTGCTGAGCCGCACAGGCCCTGGGCCCCAGCTCTTGCCGCCATCCCCCGCCCCGCCACTGCCTTGCGAGGTAGGGCCGGCGCCAGGACCGCTCCCGTTTTGGCGCTTGGACGGGTCGCCCAATTCGGCCAACACATCCGCCATGAAATCAAACGACTGCACGCAAGTGTGCATTTGAGAACGTGTGCAACAGGCGCGAGCGCGTATTCATGCCCATACACATGAAATACATGTCGTTTTGCAAGCCTGGTGCATGTCTTCTGTGCGTGCTTGTACGAACATATGCCTTGGTCTCTTAAAAGGTGTGTGCACACATCTTGAGGCATGCTGGATAACACGCACACACGCACCTCAGGCTCCGGCGCATGGCCTCCATGCATGCTCACACTCACATGCACGCACACACACACACTGCACACATGCTGCATGCACATGCACACATACACAAACTGCGCACACAGAGCAGCAGACGCGCGCAGCACCAGGGACGCACCTGTGTCAGGCTCTGGTACATGGCTTGGGCAGTCTGCCTGGTGGCTTCAGGGCTGAATTGGGCCTGGGCCTGGGTCAGTGCAAGACCGCGCCAGTCTGGCACGGCCAGCAGCGAGTCGCGCAGCTGCACACGACAAGCACGCACGCAGCAGGGCATCAAGGGGCTGCACTGCTAGATGTCCAGTCTGGCACGGCCAGCAGCGAGTCGCGCAGCTGCACACGACAGGCACGCACGCAGCAGGGCATCAAGGGGCAGCACTGCTAGATGTCCAGTCCGGCATGGCCAGCAGCGAGTCACGCAGCTGTGCGCAACAGGCACGCACGCAGCAGGGCATCAAGGGGCAGCATGGCTGGATGTCCTGTGCAGCACGGCCTGCAGCGAGCCGCGCAGCTGCATGAAATATGCCTGCACGCAAGCATGCTGATGTGCAGCACTGTCTGGAGTATCCTGCGGAGGCGTCCTCCCAACCTGAAATGAGAAACTGTCACACTGCCCTCAGCACCACACCCTTCACCGGCACGGCATCAAAGATTTTGCTATTCAAATCAGGGGCGCACTTATGCACATGCATGCACAAATGTACACGCGCACAGCAGCAAACACTCACATGTGCGTGTCACTCACCACCTGCACCGCCTTTCAAGATAGTGCCACACATGTGTACACATGTATACACACATACACATACACACATACGTTGCACTCACCACTGGCACAGCCTTCAAGATAGTGCCACACATGTGTACACATGCATACACACATACACACATACACACATACATTGCACTCACCACTGGCACAGCCTCCAAGATAGTGCCACACATGTGTACACATGTATACACACATACACACATACGTTGCACTCACCACTGGCACAGCCTCCAAGATCAGCGCAGCGCTGCGCGCAGCGCCCGCATCTGATCCCACCCCCAGCGCCATCTCGTCCAGCACCCGCTGCAGATCTTTGAGCACCTGCGCACACCCGCATTCAAGCACATGGGCCCAGGCACGCAAGCGCTTGCTGCAGGCCTGCTAGCTCTTTGAGACCTGTCCAAGACTGGACAGAGCTATGTGCATGCACCTAGACCTGTCCCAGACTGGACAGGGGTATGTGCGTGTGTGTGTGTGTGTGCATGCACCTAGACCTGTCCCAGACTGGACAGAGGTGTATGCTTGCACCTGCCCAGCATATGCACACACTTGCCATTGGGCGCATACTCTTGCTGCAAGCGTATTTCATGGACTTTATCCAAAACCATGACAAGAATGGTTTTGAAGCACGCTCCTAGTGACTCATATCCATCTAGATGATTTCACCACAAGCAAGCCTGCATTAATGGGTTCAACCACGAGCGAGCCTGCACAGACCTTAAAAGCCGTGAGCCTGGGCATCACATTGCACATCTCCCACAGGAAGCAGGTGCGGACTGACCCCCACTGCCTGGGCCAAATCATCTCGACTATGCAGGGGCCCTGCCCTTTCCACCCCTTGCGCACCGGGATCTGGTCAAACAGCAGCTCATTCATAAAGCGCTTGAGGGTGAGCAAACGGTCGCGGCGCCACTCGTCAAATCCGTACTTGGCTCTGCTCTTGGGCTCCACAACAAGGTTAGTTATGGCCAGCCACACCTGCGCGCACACATTTGTGTGCATAGAAGTGTTTAAATACGGGCGACAGGCACATGTGCAAGAGCAGTGGCACGTGAGCAGCTGTTCACAACGGCATACACAGCACCCATGTCGAATTTGATGGGAGGAGACAGAGTTCCGTATGTGCTCAAGCCAGTGATGGCTCGTGCAAGTCATCACGCAAGAGCAGCAAGAGCAGCAAGAGCAGTGATCTCGCAAGAGCAGCAAGAGCAGTGATGGCTCATGCAAGTCATCTTGCAAGCACAAGAGCAAGAGCATGCCACTCGCCTGTCGCATGCAAGGCACTGTCCCTCAACAGAGGTCCAGGCGTGTTACAGACGTAAAGTGCAAGTCATCTCGCAAGCACAAGAGCCAGAGCGTGCCACTCCCCTGTCGTATGCAAGGCACTGTCCCTCAACAGAGGTCCAGGCGTGTTGCAGACTTAAATTTAAGGCATCAAGAGCAAGAATGCTGGGAGGCATGGAGCCGAGTGCCCGCACGCTTCTCAAGAGCTCGCACCACCAGAGACTCATCGGCTCAAGCAACTGGCAGCAGGTGCGCCGGCAAGTATGGAATGCAGCGTCAGCTTGCCATCCAAAGACCCTGGCACTGGCAACGTGCCTGCGCATCTGCTTGGCAGAGCCGAAATCGGTCAGCAGCCTCCACGGCTTGCCACTGGTTGTTCATCCACTTCTCAAACACGCCGTTTGGCCTGCATGCAGGCACAGCCATCGCCATCGCGAGAGTGACCACTGGCCTGCCCCGCAAACAGGATGCTTTTCAGCGGAGGGGATGGCTTGGCACACGGCGCTGCTCAACAGGAAAGAAGCTTTGTGCATTCAAGCGCGCGCTCAAGCACAGGCCTGCGCGTGCTGCACCAATATGCGTGATTTATTTAGTGGCTGGTCTAACAGAGGGGCACCAGGGACATACCCTTGTGCTTGCAGACATGCAAAGCATGCGTACATGGGCGCGCATGTTAAAGCACAGGCAGGCAAGCGTGTGCCGCAACTGCGCCGCATCCAGGGCGGCTGGTCCAGAGGGGGCTCCAGGGCCGAATGCGCCTCTGCTTGTAAACACATGAAGCATGCGTACGTGGGCGCGCCCGCTCAAGCACAGGCATCCAAGCACAAGCACCTGCGCCGCGTCCAGGGCGGCTGGTCCAGAAGGGGGACCAGGGCCATGAGCGTGTCGTTGGTGGCCACCACACGGCTGAGCAGGCCCATGGGGAGGGTGTTGAGCCCATCCGTCAGGTACCTGCAGCCACCATGCAGGCCCAAGGGGAGGGTGTTGAGCCCATCAGTCAGACACCTGCAGGCACCGTGCAGGCCTCCTGCAGTGACCATTGGCGCCGTGCGCCACACTGCGCTGCGCTGTGCGCTGCTTCATGGGGACTTGCACAGCGCGCTCCTCCCTTTGCAGTGACAGCACGCGCCTGCTGGGTCCTGCCTGAGGGAATGAGCAAAAGCTAAGGTGCGTGGATTGTACGGAGAGAGGACTCGAGCATCAGCTTGGTCATCTGTGCGGCTCTTAGATTGGAGGGTGCACCTGCCTTCAGGGCCCCAAGCCGCAGGCTGTGCAATGCCCCGCACTGATGTTGCCCAAAAGGGCACCACCGGGAAAAACAGGTACACCATGAATATTATTTGAAGGCCTGCAGTGCCGCGACCAGAGCACATCCACCCATCAGGGAGCCTCTGCTTGGTCCAGAGCACATCCACCCATCAGGGAGCCTCTGCTTGGTCCAGAGCACATTCACCCATCAGGGAGCCTCTGTCTGGTCTAGAGCGACACCCACAGATCCTTCACTGACTTGGCGCTACTCGACCGTACTCCTGGCACTACCCATGCCCTCCTGGCACCCTCCTGGCACCGTACTCCTGGCACCGTACTCCTGGCACCCTCCTGGCACCGTACTCCTGGCACCCTCTCCCTCCCCAAGATGGGCACCCCTGCTTCGTCTGGGACAGGAGTCAACCCTCCAACTTGAGGGTGCACAACCTGGCCTCACTAGGAATTGAAGGCATCCTTGCACAACCTGGCCTCATTAGGAATCAAAGGCATCCTTGCACAACCTGGCCTCACTAGGGATTGAATGCATCCTTGTGAATTTCCTCATGGACCCCACCTCCCCCCCCAGCATGGATGCCCCCTCCCCCCTTGCCAGTAGACAAACAGGCACGGTAGCACATGGATGGCTGCCTCAAAGTCGGTCCCAAAGGAAGGGCACCACCCCCACCCCCACCTGAGGATAGAAAGGCAGCACATGGCTGCCGCAAAGTCGGTCTCATCAATCTTGGCGTCCAGCTCCTGCTCAGGGCTCATCTCCATGAGCTCCTTGGCGCTCAGCTCCTTAAATGCTGCGACCCGCCGCCCGCCTGCAAGCAGGCAGACCATGCATTGCATGCACAGCGTGCTTGAGTTTGCTCCACCACATGCCAGGTGTGCTGTGGGCTGTCACAATTGCTTTGTTTTGTTGCCCAGCCCATCCACATACAAGAGGCACGACATGGCTGTTAACGGCCACAACACCCAAAGCATCTTGCGCCGCCCTCAAACTCGCTTGAACACTGGGTTGTGGCTGTGCACCACCGCCTACTAGTTAGCATGCTGCCAGTGTCCTAGCTTGCAGCAGGCCCTGCTCCTCAAGCAAGCTTCGGCAAGCAGGGGTGGGGGTAGCGCGCATGGGGCATGCATTGGGTTGCTGACGACCGTACAGACACCCTCCCAAGTGTCTTAGCAAATCAGCACACAAACATACAGTGTGTACATACTATTTTCAGCAGTTCTTCTATTGACCTTGGGGTGCATTAAGGTATGCAAGCTTGCGGTAGCACCAGTCTGCCAACCCAAGCAAGTGCTCTCCGAACACACTGTGTTAAGCAGGAGGTGTGGTAGCATGCATGCGGCATATACCTTGGGGTGCATTCAGGTATGCAAGCTTGCGGTAGCACCAGTCTGCCAACTCAAGCAGGTGCTCCTCAGGGAGGGACTCTGCTGCATGGCTATGGTATAGCGTGACCTGCCAACATACGTAAAGCGTAGCAGAGGCAAAAGGGGGGTTAGATGTGTCTGCTTGACTCGAGCTACGTTGTGTGCGTGCAGTCGTGCATGAGCTTGGGCAAGGCGTGGTGATGCAAGAGGTGGGGCGTTGGCCAAGCTGGAGAACTGCTGTGCTGAAGCGCGAGGTAGCTTGTAGGCATGGCATGACATGGCTGGAGAAGCGCTGAAGCAAGAGGTAGCCTGCGGGCATGACAAGGCTGAAGTAGTGCTGAAGCACGACGTAGCCTGCGGACTTGACATGGCTGGAGTGGGCTGTTGGCAGTGCAGAGCAGGCAGAGTAGGAATGCAGGGCATGGGCAATCATTGCCCTGTGGCAAAGTGGGCAGCAAGGACGAGCGTGTGCCACTGAGTAATTAACTCAGGTTGTTATCATGTGTAATTAACTCAGGGTTAATATGTGTGATCAACTCAGGGTGCTACCATGTGTGATTAACTCAGGGTGTTATCACGTGTGATTAACTCAGGGTGTTATCATGTGTGATTGACTCAGGGTGTTATCATGTGTGATCAACCCAGGGTGTTATCATGTATGATTAAATCAGGGTTTTACCATGTGTGATTGCATGTAAAAGCCTGTGTGCATACCTGCATGAGCGTGTGCACATGCACGCGTTCACATGGCCCAGCATTTTGAAACCTTCACCGAGCATGGGCATTCCTGTGTCAAGCACAGAGCTACGCGACGGCCCTGCGACACCATGCACGATGCCCTTGTAGCGCGGTGCAGTGCCTTTGCATGGCAGAGCGCTTTACCACCAGCAGGTCGTCCAGCGAGATTTTACAGTACAGCACCATTGAGGATGGCACCTTATCCAGGCTGCCTCAGCGCAACAGCTCACCTCCAGCAAGTTGGCTAGGGTGACCTCATGATAGAGCACCATGTATGACACCACCTTGTCCACGTTGCGGGCCAGATGGCGGTGCAAGTGCGGCAGCACCTTCTCCTTCCAAGCCTGCAGCAGTGTGTTCAGGTATCCCCATATCAACGGCACAGGGTTGATAGTCTTTCCAATAAGATCACCTTCAGGGCACTCCAACTGGATGTACAACGAAAAGGAGGACATTTATTAAATCAAGGCCTTTTCAAACCATGTACTGAGGAAGAAGTTGACAGGTTGCAAATACTTGCTTGTCTTTGCAGTGTTGCCTTTGAGTGAAAATTGCCATCATGCCCACATGCTTTCAACTCATGCATTCATTACAATGCAGTGCATGACCACCAAGCATCAAACAAAAACTTGATGGGTGGAAAGAAGCTATGAATGGATACCAATGGGTGGCATTAGTCATCCATGGATTCGTTTGCAAAGAAAAATGAATGTTCATCATAAGCAAAGGTTACAAGCATGCATGCGCGCACCTCTATGGCGAGCAGGTTCTGCACCAGGACTTGCATCTTGTCAAGGGAGACCAACAGCTCAACAACAAACTCTTCAGCATGTTGTTGCGCATTGTGGTGGGCCTGCATAAATGCGACAATGAACAACCAAAATTGAGTTGTACTATCGCTCAGGATCAGGTCAACGCAAGGCTGAACAAAACAACTGGATAGCCTTGGCACATTAGTACATATTGAAAAAGCTCCTACATTACAAAAACATGCTTCCAACTTGCTGTTCTAGCTTCCCTGTACTGTTTCAGCATTATGCTGCACAGGTTGTATCCCAGACCATCTCACCTGCAAGTTCAGGCGCTGAATGTCCTGTCCCTGTGCAGTCCATTTGGAGTTTCCAACATCTTGCACAGTCATTGGAGCCAACTGCTCAATGATCCTCTCTGCTTCAGGTGCATGCATGAGTGCCTGTGCATGCAAGCGCACATAAAGGACAAAAAATCACATGTTACATACTTTGCAACTACTTAGCAGCTCATGTCTGCACATGGAATCCAGGGATGTTGCAGGAGAGCAAGCGTCAGGGACGCGTCCCAGGCTGAATCTGTATTCTCGCGCTCACACCTGGCTGCCATCCGTATTGCTAGTTATTCCATTCAATAATGCTTCCATCTTCCCCGCGCCCCGGGGGCAGCCGAGCTCGCGTGGTCAAGCTCAGATACTCGTGTCAGTTGCAAATCGTAACGTATATTGACATTTCACGAACAACAAAATGATGAAGTGAGCGGAATAAATATGGAGAGCATGCTTGGAGGAAACACAACAGAAATTATATTGCACTGACAGCTGACGATGACTGGCCAGGCCCCATTGAGCAGTAGCACTGCAGGCTATGTTGGATTTGGTTCTTTTTTTGTTGAAAGGAGTGTGGAGGACATGGTGAGTGAAGCAGGAACTTGGCAAACAAGTTTTTCTCAGCATGCTTGCAGCATCGGGACATGAGGCTTTTTCAGCTTTACTAATGCCAGACTTATTTGTCTGCAGATATCTGATGACAGTTACGAGCCTCCCCAGCCCCCGATCCAGCTTGTCAAAGACTTGGTGCAAGGTACGCCAGTTACTCACCACTTACTGTGTCCAGCCAGGCAAAAGACTCCAAAAATAGTATGTGATCGTCTTAATGTCGTTCCAATAGATGTTAGGCCTGATTAAAACGCCGTTGAATGTTTGAATCCGGGTTTTTCTAAACCTGTTTGCTGCCAGCAACCTGCACCAACCTGCCTGCCTGGAGGCAGAGCTTTTTACCTGATTCTGCCAAACTGGTAAAACAAGGGTGTCAGGAGGCTCGAAAGGAAGTATGGTCTTGGGCTGCAGGCAGCGAGTAGCTAGCCTGAAATACTTATGCTGCAAGTGATCACTTCATGAACAAGTAATGGCCAGCAATTGTAGACGGCAAGACAATAGCCTGCCTGAGGTCATGAGGGGCTAGCAAATTGCTGATTATTGTAGGTAGCAAAAGCTCAGCTGCATGATTTGGTAGGAATTGCCCAATTGGGAATTGCCATTGGACTCATTTGAAGACATGAGTCCATGCATATCTGGGCAGGACTGCAATAGCAAGCACATACAGCATTACATACAAAAGTTACTAGTGTTGCAAGGTCCTCCGGGCCTCCATCTGGGCTGCTGGCTGACTGGCTGCTGGTGGAACAAGCTCACAAATGCAGGCATGCACGCACGCGCAGGTGCAGTCACACGCTCATGCGCTGATTTGCTTGTGCACACTTGCGCAGACACTCATTTACACACACTCTCTCTCTCTCTCACACACACACACACACACACTCAGGTGTCCCTGAGCTGGGCACAGCTTGCCGCCAACTTTTTCTCATTGACTTTGACAGCTGGACATTCATAAATCATGGAGCATTTGGAGGAGTGTGCTGCCCTGCTCACTCCGAAGCAGCAGCATGGAGAGAGCACTGTGAGCGGCAGCCTCTGGCATTTTTGGACAGGTGGAGTATAATGTACTGGCCTTTGCCATGCCACTCAACTAATCCATGACAAAAATACGCCAGCTAAAATACAGTATGAGCAGAAGAGGTTGTGGCACACATCCATGTGCTGGCACGAACGCTTGCAAATGCGCTTGCGCATGCACACGCACACACATGTGTGTGTGCCCGCGCAAGCATACACACTAACATATGTGCGTACTTGCACACAAAATCCAGCAGTTCCAGGTATTGCGCTTCACTGGCTTCAGATGGGAGGGCAACCGAGATGGGTCAGCCGTTCACTGACAAGCGCATCTTTCAGGCCTGCGTGATATCGTGTGCAAGCAAGCAGCTCGAAAGTCCAGAGGCGGACGTCCATGCACCATGCTGATGAAGCGTCAGAGCTGTAGGCTTCATTTGTTGGTCGCATATACTTGATATGGTAACCCCCTCTTACTCAATTCTCCTTCATATCAGCACTTTCGTCCATGAACACCCTGCCCTCTTGCTGCAGCACAGGCAGCTCTTCCCACAGATGGTGCGGGTGATGAGGGAACTGGCAGCATTCATGCATGCGCGGCCCCAGGTGGGCCACGGCAGCATGTGTTCATCAGTGATGGCACGAGCATGTTGAGTCATGAAATGGCCGTTCTACACGGAGTGGAAGCAGGCTCATGAGCATGTCTTCTAGCAATTCTGAACCAGCTGCCCTCTTTGTGGTGGTTTTGAGATGCCTACGCTATGTTTTGTCGGCAGCTTAGACTTTGCTCTCCTCATATTCCTGTACATGTGCGCACAGTGACTGTGGTGCCTGAAGATCACCAGACACACACCAGTCACACGTGGCTTCTTCTCTCTTACTGTATGTACCTTTCTATCAATCACATACACGTTCATCTTGCCCAGGACTTGGTGATGGTGCCCAACGCAACGACAGGCTTGAATGTGGCCATCCAAAGCGCTGGATTACAGGCAGGGGAGGCCCTGTACATGCTGAACATAGGGTGCGACAAAGATGGTGACAAATGCCGCATCGTTTCTTGGGTGCTTTAAGAATGGGTCTAATGCTGTATGATAAAAGGGTGAGGCATGCATGGTGGCGGCTGTTTTGTGCCCTTTTTTTGACATTTCTTGATGGACAGACAGGCAGATGTGACCTGATCCATGAAAATTTAAGGCGAATGAGATGCATTAGAAGCTTTGCCAGATTTATCCATGCAATCAATGTGAATGTGCAAGACAGGCAGAGGAAATAAAATGGCTACTACTCACACATTTCCCATAGCGAGCATGCTGATGATTTGTTGCATATTCTGCAATCCAGATACGGATCTGTCAAGAAGATGGCAGCAGCTGCTTGCTCCAAAGCAGAAGTTGTGTATGGCAGCATCACTTTCCCTGTGAGGTGCGCTTGATATGACCTGACCTCAATTGCCTGGAGCGTGATTTCTGGGGGATCTTGATTAACCAAGTATTAGGCATGAACAGTCTTGGAACAGCTGAGTGCTAGCAGAACATAAAGGAATGTCTGCTGCTTTGGTACTCCTCACCCTGATGGATCCTTGGACGACAGTATGAATTTAAAAGGCTGAACCACTGCAGATCCTTTGAACACTAATTTTTCCTTAGGCTATGCTTACATGCAAGGGACAAGTGCAAGAGGCAAAGAAATAAATCATAACATACTAGAATGGCTAGTAATCTATCAGGTAAGTAGCTGTTCCTTGACATGCTTCGAGGAGAAAGGATGCAACTGGGAAGATCTGGAGGTCCCAATGAGTGCAACAAGGCTCGATTCATTTAGGGATGCCAAAACATGGACAACAAACTGGCAGTGTAAAGATCAATTGAGTGCCAAATCTTGTGTGATGGAAAGTGCGCAGAAAAGTAAAGCATGCTTGTTTCGTCCTGGCCCATGAGGAGTGCTGCAACATGCTCCAGCTCAAACACCTGTCCCCCTTATACCTGGTAGTGTCCTTTGTGAGCTGACTGAAAAATCTCTTTCCCATTTACATTTCTTTCAGGAAATCAAATGCTAGCCCTTTGCTCAGTCCTCTTTAATTATACAGTACACATGGGTTGACTTCTTCAGCCAAGGCGGACACAATCAGGCATGCAAAGAATAACCCTCTTATTTGAACTTAATTTAAAATCTGGTCGCTGCATCAGCAATATTCCATTGCTGTAATGCCCAAAATTAAATCCAGCCCCGATTTGTACATTTCTACATCAGTGGTGGTTGGTGGTTGTCACCTGTGCAGTGGCCCAGCAGATATCCTGGAGGTGGTTGAGCAAACCATGCCACCTAACACAAAGATGGCGGTTTTTGATGCAGGTGCGCTCTGGGTGCTTTGATGAAGGTATGTGCACTCGCTAGGCCCTTTGTTAATCTAGTGCTCCGAAGGGAATTGTACATCATTAGTCAAATTAATGCTTCCATGTCACTTACTTATGAAAATTTCCGCCATGTGGACAGCTTCTCTAAACAATTTTATGATAGAAGGATTGTTTCCAGGCCTATCTTTGAGCTTTGGCTGCCTGCTTAATCTTGCCCCCATGATTCCTTTCTTTGGGCTTGTTGGTCGGGGAGGAGCCTGCCCATTTTTTTATAATTATTTCTTGAAATGATAAGGGCGTGACCCTGCCATCAGGCATGACTGATATCCCTGGAAACAAGAGGGAAAGGGGGTTAAGGGGGGGGGAGGGGGGGGAGGACAATGGTTAAGGGGAAGAAGGGTGATGGGGGAGGATACAAGCACACCACACCACACCACACCTATTGCACACACAAACACACACAACAAATATAAAGAAGCTGAAGCTTTTCCCAAAATCAGTGTACATTTGGCTTAGAAGGATAGAATGATAATTACAGGGCCCCTGCGCCTTTTATGTTGCACACTAGCTCAGTTGAGGACACTTAACCGCAATCTATTCATACCTGCTTGCAGTCACAAGTAATACAGCACTTGTGCTGCCCATCCAGGAGCTGGTGCAACTCTGCCGGAGCAGGTGAACATGTGCCTTTCTTTGCACCATGTGCACATGTCCCCTAAAGATCCAACTTGACACGGGGTTCCTGCAGAATTGCTGCGCTTCGCAAATGACCTTGCATTCCTGAATATTTTCCCAATCACAGTGTGCGAAGAGGTACTCATACAAACAAGACTAGCCTTTACCTACATGCAGGGGTGTTCTGGTGCTCATTGATGCTGCCCATGCGCTGGGCCAGCTGGATGTGGACCTGGCCAGCCTGGATGCCGACTTCTTTGTCTCTAACTGCCACAAGTGGCTTGCCGGTCCCAGGTACTGCTGCGTTTGTAAATGCCAACCCTGGGCTACTCCCGTGAAAATGCTGCTTAGCCTCAGGGGCAGCATGACCTGCAAGCACAGCGCTGGCTGTGCTGTGATGAGCAGCATCTCGTGCCTGGGCGCTACTGCAGGTCCCGAGCACAGGTCCAGCACCTTCGCAGTGCCAAATGCAGCGCGGCCTGCTGGCTGGCTGCACTGTGACAAAAGCAGTGCGTTGTTTCAAAGTGCTATGAAAACACAATCCCTGGTGTGCCTGTGAATATTGCTGCCCCTGCTCTTGCCTTCCCAGGCGAGCGTGTATTTTGCAATGCTCTAGCACTTTTGAGGACCCCTTGCACAAGCATACGTCTGCCGTTGCAAAGAGCAACGTGTTGATATCCTGGCTTGATTGTGGATGATTGGACTGCCAGAGTGTATTTGGCGCTGTGGCTAGTGGCAGCTCCTTAGTGGTGCATGCTCCTTCAATGTGGCATTCTTAAAAATTTGCCACATGCAAGGAGTGGCATGACAGCTTGTTCTAGTGCTCTTTATGGCCCTTTGGCTCGTATGCTCTCAAGGGCCCCTTGGCTCAAGTGCTCTCAAGGGTTCCTTGGCTGAGATGCTCTCAAGGGTCCCTTGGCTCAAATGCTCCAAAGGGCCTCTTGGCTCAAATGCTCTGAAGGGCCCCTTGGCTCAAACGCTCTGAAGGGCCCATTGGCTCAAATGCTCTTAAGGGCCCCTTGGCTCAAATACTCTGAGGGGCCCCTTGCCTCAAATACTCTGAGGGGCCCCCTTCCTCATTTCCAACCATACACGGGCGTGCACTTGCGCCCTCTTTTTGTTTGTTAAGGTTGTCCCTCCCTCTGGACTTGAAGCAGAAATTCTGTTGGCCCCAACAATCAACTCCTCCGTGCGTCTATGACCCGCTCTTAGGTACACCCCAAACGCTCCCCCCTCCATCCCGGAATTCAAGCCAAGCGTTTGAGGCACCTGCGCTGCTCCTGCTGGCCATGGTTGAAATTGCAGGTCTTAAACTGGTGCCTGTTGCCTGACCTGCACTTGATCAGAAGTTGCAGCTGTATAACCCGCACCCGACCTTGCCTCCTTCATCCCTGTGCGGCAGAGGCTCTGCAGTGCTGTGGGCCCACCCTCGTGTGCAGCAAAGTGTCCGCCCCCTCGTGGTTTCCCATGGATCTGGTCACGGCTTCACCAGTGACTTCATTTGGGATGGCTGCAGGTGTGTCAGACAATGAGCTTAAGCATTCAGAGATCCCCTGCTTGATCTGAGACAGCTGCGCCATGTGGCCAGCCAGCGTCTGACAGGGCTATTCTGCCTCCCAATTGCATAGTGAGACAGGATTGAGGCCGCATTTCCTGATCTGGGAAAATGAACCCTGCCAGCCATCCTTGGCTTACATCATTGGTTCCTTTCGCACACACCCTGGCAGAGCCCTTGCCATTAGCCATGCCAGACTTTAGCTGTGTGTGAGCACAGCTCAACTCTGCCAACTCCCAAAAAACTGAGTCAGTGTTTGATGCCCAAGTTTCTTTTAATTCTCCCCACCCCTTCT
>LFIK01003068.1_pt1 | contig 13561 bp, 13 predicted proteins | sample 643401 | NCBI WGS metagenome assembly LFIK01 (sample SAMN03777447, study PRJNA286221) | soda lake metagenome | biome: soda lake; feature: Kulunda steppe; material: water; isolation source: sample T5-Br brine of Lake Tanatar-5 | place: Russia: Kulunda steppe | collected 2010-07 | reverse complement strand
TCGAGCAGTCCGCCCCATCCGCGGCGGATGCCGAGCACCTCGTGACCGTCGTGGATCACCCGGTCCACGACCGCCTTGATGCACGGGTTCAACCCGGGCACGTCACCGCCGCCGGTGAGAATTCCGATGCGCACGCTCGTCCTCCTGTGACACGTCACCCGGATCCGTCCCGGTCGGGTCGCGTCGTCGCCGTTCGAGTGTTCCCGGGGCCACGTTAGACATCCCATCCCGGGCGGGCGCGTCACCGGCGCGACGACTCCGGTCGACACGCTGACGCCCCGGGCACCCTTTCGGGCCCACCGGGGCGTCGCGTGGTGTCGGGAGCGTCTGAGGTTCCCGGCACCGGCCGCGCCCCCATCGGTCCGTCTCCGGACGTCCGGGGTCGCGGGCAGATCCCGCTGCGTCGGTTCTGCCGCCGTCGCGTCCCGCGTGCAGCGGTCCGTGCCGGCTGATGCGGTCGACCTCGCGGTCGTCCACCCGGTGGTGCCGGGGTCCTTGCGGTCCCGTCACGCCCCGGCCGGCCGTCGCGTCGGCCCGTCGAGGCATCGGATCCTCGCGGATCCGCCACCTGCGCCCGACCGGGTCTGCACGACCCCGTCCGGCGTCCGGTCGAGGTCCCGCAGTGCTCGTTCCCGACCGGCGATGCAACGCTACGACGGCCGGTCGGTGGCTGTCCAGAGCTGTCCCACAACCCACAGGAAACCCACCGGTCATGCACCGTTCGTCCCCAGGATGTCCCCAGGTTCTGGGCTGCTGGGCGCACACGCACGGCGGTCTGCGCGCTGTGGACGACACCGTCGGTCGCGGCTCGGCGCGGCGGGTGACGGCGTGCGGCCGACCGTTCGGGCCCGGCATCCTCCACACAAGTTGCACAGAACGCGCGCGCAGCGTGCATGTCCGGCCCTCTGGTCGTCGGACCGGCGCGCGGTCACCGACGAACCTCGACGCGAGCTCGGCGCTCAGCGCCGGTCGGTGACGCCCGTGTCCGGGAAGCCGGCCTCGAGTTCGGCCAGGGCCCGGTCGAGCACGGGCCGCAGCTCACCCATCTCGCCCCGGACCCAGCGCAGGAACGCCGCGAGAGTCACCCCGAGTGTGGCGTAGCCCAGTGCCTGCGGGACCAGTTCGTCGCGCGCCACCTCGAGCCGGTGCGCGGCGTAGGTGGCGATCACGTCCCGCCATTCGGTGTAGCGCAGGGTCGCATGCGCCTGCAGGGTCGGGACGGACGTCAGCAGTTGCATGCGCTGGCGCAGCTCCGGCAGGTCGTCGGCGGTGAAGGAGTTGGTGGCCACCACCGCGGACCGGATCGAGCGCATGACCGGTTCGTCGGCCGGCCGTGAGGCGAGGTGATCCTGCAATCGGGTGAGTTCGCCGTCGAAGTCACCCCACACCAGATCGTTCTTGGAGGCGACGTAGCGGAACACCGTGCGCCGGCTGATGCCGGCCTCCTCGGCGATGTCGTCCACGGTGACGGCGTCGAAGCCCCGCTCGGTGAACAGGGCGAGCGCCACCGACGCGAGGTGGCCGTGCGAGGTGATCGGTGGGCGGCCGCCCCGCCGGCCGGTGTCGAACGGCTCGCCGGCCTGGGTCACGTCCCCTCCTGCCCTGCACGGTGGTCCGGCACGGGATCGGCACGATAGGGGACGTCGACGGCCGACTTCGCGGTGCGCGTCCGTCGATCACGGCGTTGCGCTGACCGCTCGGGGTACGGGCCCGGTGCCACCGGATCCGCCGGAGTGGCACCGGGTGCCATTAGCGTGGCACCGGGCCCCTCGGGAGTGGGGTCCGCGGTGCACCGACCTGCGGTCACCGGTCGCGACCGCATCCGCGCTGGCCCGATGGGCGCCGTGCGATGCCCGGGAGGAGCCATCATGGAACGCATCGACACCGACGCCACCACCGTCCGCGACGAGGACGTCGTCGACCTGGAGTTCGAGGACGAGGTCCTCATCGAGGAGGTCTCGATCGACGGCATGTGCGGGGTCTACTGAGGGTCGGGCCGTGACCGCGATGACCACCACACCAGTCGGCCTCGATCTCGATCAGGCCTACCGCCTCGCCGAGCAGGTGTCCCTGCGCCCGGAGGGCTTCGGGGCACTCGCCTACCACTTCGGCAACCGGCGGCTGACGTTCTTGACCTCACCCGCGCTGGTCCGGCTCGTCGAGTCGCTCGACGGCACCCGCCCGTTGCGTGCGGTGCTCGACGAGCGCGTCACCGACCGGTCACGTGCGGCCGTCGAGTCGGCCCTGGCCGGCCTGGCCCGCGCGGAGGTCCTCGAAGCGTGCCCGACCGCCAACCCGGCCTGAACGAAAGTCATCCCGTGCCCACACCCGCACCGACCGCGACCGTCGCGCCGCCACCACCGACCACCGGGGCGGTGTCCCGGGGACTCACCGACCGGTTCTCGGCCGGTCTCGACGCACCGATCTGCCTCACGTGGGAGTTGACCTACGCCTGCAACCTGTCGTGCGTGCACTGCCTGTCGGCCTCCGGCAAGCGGGATCCACGCGAACTCGACACCGCCGGCTGCGAGCGCGTCATCGACGAACTGCAGGCCATGCAGGTCTTCTACGTCAACATCGGTGGCGGTGAGCCCACGATCCGGCCCGACTTCTGGCACCTGGTCGACTACGCCACGAGCCACGATGTCGGGGTGAAGTTCTCCACCAACGGCACGCGCATCGGGCCGGCGGAAGCCGCGCGCATCGCCGCGAACGACTACCTCGACGTCCAGGTGTCGATCGACGGAGCCACCCCCGACGTCAACGACGCCGTCCGGGGCGAGGGCGCCTGGAAGGGTGCCGTGCAGGCGCTCGAGCACCTCGCGGAGGCCGGGGCCGACGACATCAAACTCTCCATCGTGGTCACCCGCCACAACGTGCCCCAGCTCGACGGGTTCCTCGAACTCGCCGACCGCTACGGCGCGACGCTGCGGGTCACCCGGCTGCGCCCGTCCGGGCGCGGTGCGGCCGTCTACCACGACCTGCGGCCGACCTCGTCACAGCAGCGCGAACTGCACAACTGGTTGGTCGCCAACGACGAGCGCGTGCTGACCGGTGACAGCTTCTTCCACCTCGCCGCCTACGGCGAGTCGATCTCCGGGCTGAACCTGTGCGGGGCCGGTCGGGTCGTGTGCCTGATCGATCCCATCGGCGATGTCTACGCGTGTCCGTTCACGATCCACGACGAGTTCCTCGCCGGCAACGTCACCGCGCCGGGCGGGTTCACCGACGTGTGGCGCACCTCGCCGCTGTTCACCTCGCTGCGCGAACCGCAGTCGGCCGGCGCGTGCGCCTCGTGCGACATGTGGGACGCCTGTCGCGGCGGCTGCATGGCGGCGAAGTTCTTCACCGGGCTGCCACTCGACGGCCCCGACCCGGAATGCGTCAAGGGCCACGGCGAGGAAGCGCTCGCCGCGATCGGGGGCGGGATCACGCCTGAACTGAGCGTCGACCACTCCCGCCCGTCGTCGAAGCTCGGGGTGGCCCTACCGGTGCTGTCCATGGCCGAGGCGGGGTTCACCGAGGGCGCGCGGCCGTGTGACACCCACCCCCTGGCCGGGAGCGGGATCGAACGGTGAGCTCGCCGCTCGCGGCGCTGACCACCCGTGAGGTCCCGACCGGGGCGACCCTGGTCGTCCCCGTCGGCTCCATCGAGCAGCACGGCCCGCACCTGCCGCTCGACACCGACCGCGCCATCGCCGCGACATTGGCCAGACGGTTGTGCGCTGCGGGTGACGGGCCCGGTGTGCCCGGCGAGGCCGTCGGGCCCGGCGGGCTCCTGCTCGGCCCGGGGTTGCCCTACGGCGCCAGTGGCGAGCACGAGGGAGCGGCCGGGACGGTGTCGATCGGCACGGAGGTGCTGACACGGGTGCTGGTCGAACTCGGTCGGTCCGCATCCCGATGGGCGGCGCGCGTGCTGTTCGTCAACGGGCACGGTGGCAACCTCGATGCGCTGCGCGCCGCGGTGCGGCTGCTGCGCCACGAGGGCCGCGACGCCGCCTGGTGGAGCTGGACGCTGCCGGACGCGGACGCCCACGCCGGCGCGACCGAGACCTCGTTGCTGTTGGCGCTCGACCCCGACCGTGTCCGAAGTGACCGCATCGAGGTGGGGGACACCCGGGCCTTGGACGTGCTGCTGCCGCGGCTACGGACCGACGGCGTCATGGCGGTGAGTCCCAACGGTGTCCTCGGCGATCCCACCCGCGCGGACGCCGCCGCCGGCGGGCAGGCGTGGGCACAGCTGACGGCCGCACTGGTCGCCGCGGTGGCGGCCTGGGCACCGGACGACCACGGGCGGGTGACGTGAGCCCGGCTGGTGGGGGTGAGGCCAGGACCGCGCTCGTGACCGGCGCGGCGCGGGGCATCGGGGCGGCCTGCGTCGACGCGCTCGTCGCCGCGGGTTGGCGGGTGGTCGCGGTCGACGCTCCCGCCGGTACCGAGGTGGCCGGGGTGCCCCAGCCCCTGGCCGACCCGGCCGACCTGCGGGCACTGGTCGACCGGCACGGCGGGGCCGTGCGCGCCCACCCCGCGGATGTGCGCCACCTCGGTGCCCTGCAGGCCGCCGTCGGCATCGCCCTCGACTGGACGGGCCGGCTCGACGCCGCCGTCGCGGGGGCCGCGGTCATCGGCGGCGGTCAGCCGCTGTGGGACGCCGACGACGCCCTGTACGACGCGCTGATGGACGTCGACGTCCGCGGGGTGTGGAACCTGGCACGGGCCACGGTCCCGGTGCTGCTCGACGCCCCGACGCCCGACGGTCGGTTCGTCGCGATCAGCAGCGCGGCGGGGACCACGGGCCTGTACGGACTCGGGCTCTACGGGGCGGCCAAGCACGCGGTCGTCGGCCTCGTCCGTGGGCTCGCCGCCGACCTCGTCGGGCGCGGGGTCACGGCCGTGACGGTCGCGCCCGGCTCGACCCGGACCGCGATGCTGGAGGCGACCCGGGCGCTGTACGGGCTCGACCACGTCGAGGCGTTCGCCGCCCACCAGGGAATCGGCCGGTTGCTCGAACCCGCCGAGGTGGGCGGGCTCGTCGCCTGGTTGTGCGACCCGGCGACCGCGGCCATCAACGGCTCGGTCGTCGCCGCCGACGGTGGGCTCGGTGGCTGAGGTCCCTGCGGCCACCCCCGGATGGGGGTAGCGGAGGACTGACCGGCCGGGCAGGATGCGTCCACGCGGGATTCGCCCCGTGCGTGCCGCCCTTGGGAGGGGACGGCACATCGACTTCAAGTGGGAGCGTCATGAAGACCAGAGCTGGCATGTTGCGGGACTCGGGCAAGGACTGGGAGGTCGTCGAACTCGAACTCGATCCGCCCAAGGGCAACGAGCTGTTGGTGAAGTGGGTGGCCTCCGGGCTGTGTCACTCCGATGAGCACCTGCGTCACGGTGACATCGTGCCGCGCTTCCCGATCGTCGGCGGCCACGAGGGTGCCGGCATCGTCGAGGAGGTCGGGCCCGGCGTCATCGGTTGGGAGAAGGGCGACCACGTCGTGGCCTCGTTCCTGCCCGCCTGCGGCCACTGCCGCTGGTGCTCCACCGGCCGGTCGAACATCTGTGACTCGGGGGCGACCATCCTGGAAGGCTGCATGACCGACGGCAGCTTCCGGTTCCACGACAACGGCTCCGACGTGGGTGCGATGTGCATGCTGGGCACCTTCTCCCAGTACGGCGTCATCAGCACCCAGTCGGCGGTCAAGGTCGACAAGGAACTGCCCCTCGACAAGGTCTGCCTCGTCGGCTGCGGCGTCGCGACCGGCTGGGGGACCGCCGTCTACAGCGCCCCCACCGAGGTCGGTGACACGATCGCCATCTTCGGCATCGGCGGCATCGGCATCAACGCGGTGCAGGGGGCGAAGCACGCGGGTGCGACCAACATCATCGCGATCGACCCGCTCGCCAACAAGCGCGAGATGGCCGAGCAGATGGGTGCCACCCACTCGGTGTCGAACGCCGAGGAGGCGACCGCGCTCGCGCAGGAGCTGACCCGCGGCGTCGGGGCCGACAAGGCGCTCGTGACCGTGGACGTGGTCACCCCGGAGATCACCGAGGCGGCGGTCAACATCATCCGCAAGGGTGGACGCGTCGTGCTCACCGCCCTGGCCGACCCGGCCAAGGCGACCGTGCAGGTGTCGGGTTCCGTGCTGACGCTGTTCGAGAAGGAGATCGTCGGCCGGCTGTTCGGTGGCGGGAACCCGCACAACGAGATCCCGAAGCTGCTCAACCTCTACACCTCCGGGCAGCTCAAGCTCGACGAGTTGATCACCAAGACCTACACGCTCGATCAGATCAACGACGGCTACAACGACCTGATCGAGGGCAAGAACGTCCGCGGTGTCCTGATCCACGAGCACTGACGATCAGCACCGCTCACCAGCCGGAGCCGTCGGGCTCCGCCGCCGCCGCACCCGTGGTTCCCCCGTCCGCGGGTGCGGCGGCCGCTGTCGACCCCGCCGCCCCACGGCCGGTCGGGTTCGACGTGGCCGCGCTCGTCGCGGCCGCCGAGGCCGCGACCGTCGGGCTCGGTGAGGCCGCCCAGGTCCTGGCCGTCGCGCTGTCGACCGGACGGCACGTCGTGCTGGAGGGGCCACCGGGCACCGGCAAGTCCACCCTGCTGCGGTCCGTCGCGGACGCCGCCGGACTCGGCATCGAACTGGTCGAGGGGCACGCGGAGCTGACCCCGGCGCGGCTCGTCGGCAGCCATGACCCGGCCGGCGTGCTCGACACCGGCTACAGCCGGGACACCTTCGTGCCGGGCCCGCTGGTCCGCGCGGTGCACGACGGTGGGATCCTGTACGTCGAGGAACTGAACCGGGTCCCCGACGAGACCCTGAACGTCCTGATCACCGCCCTGGCGGAGGGCGAGGTCCACGTCCCCCGGGCGGGTCGGTACGCCGCCGCCCCCGACTTCCGGCTGGTCGCGGCGATGAACCCGTTCGACGCCGTCGGCACCGCCCGGGTCGCCCAGGCGTTGTACGACCGGATGTGCCGGATCGTGGTCGACTACCTCGACGCTCCCGGTGAACAGCAGGTCGTCGCCGCCGATGCCGGCGGTGACGCCGGGCTGGCCGCCGCGTCGGTGCGGGTCGTCCGTGCGACGCGCGAGCACCCCGATCTGGGGCACGGCTCGTCGGTCCGCGGGGCCAAGGACGTCGCCGCGCTGGTCCGGGGGCTGGCCGCCGCACGGCAGGAGTCGGTCCCGAGCCGCGCCACGGTCACCGCGGCCGTCCATGCCGCACTGTCGGGACGGATCCGGGTCGACGACGGGGTGCAGCGCACCCCCGAGGACGTGCTCGACGAGCTCGTCACCGCCCACTGGCCGGCACCCGACACCGGCGACGACACGGCCACCGACCCGCCGACCGACGACGACCACGGAGCCGATGACACCGGCGATGACGGTGGTGACGACGACCCGTCACCCGGACCACGGGAGGCGGGGCCGGGAAAAGCCTGAGCCCACCGCCCGTCAATCGCAACCGCGGGACCGGTGGGGCCAGCCGCGGGGACCAGGCGCAGCAGCAGGTCGCCGAGGAGGCCCGGCGTCGGGCGACACGCGACCAGCTCGCGCGCCGTCACGAGGCGTTCGAGCAGGTCTCACCCGAGGTGGGCGAGCTCGACGAGGACGCACTCGACGCGCTGTTCGACGCGGACGCGGAGGCGGCCGGGCAGTTGCTGGTCGACCTCGTCGGTGCGGCCGATCCGGTGCTCCGGGCCCGGGCACGCCGACTGGCCGGTCGACTCGCGCTGCGGACGGCGCGGGGGACCGTCGCCCGCGCCCGCGGGGTCGGCACGGTCGTCTCCCGTGTCGGGGCGGAGGGCGACCTCGATCTCGACGCCTCGATCGAGCGGGCCGGCGGCCGACCTCGGGATCCGGCCGAGCTGGTCGCCCGCACCTGGGCGGCACCGGATCAGGCGCTGATGCTGTGCATCGACCGCAGCGGGTCCATGCGCGGGGTGCAGGTGCTGGTCGCGGCGACCGCCGCCGCTGCGGTGCTGCTCGCCGCGGAGGGACGATCACGCGCCGGTGTGCTGGCGTTCGGCACCGATGCGCTGGTCCTGCGTGCCCCCGGGTCGCCCCGTCCGGTCGACGCCGTGGTCGACGACGTGCTGTCGCTGCGCGGCCACGGGGTCACCGACGTCGCGCTCGGGCTGACCACGGCCCGTGAGGAGCTGGCCGCCGACCACCGGGCCAGCCGTGTCGCGGTGGTGCTCTCCGACTGTCTGGCGACCTCCGGTGCCGACCCCACCACGGTGCTCGGGGGCTTCGACCGGGTGCACGTGCTGGGCACCTCCGACGACGCGGCCTCGGTCGCCGCGGGTCGACGTCTGGCGCGTGCCGGTGGCGGGCGGCACCGGGTCGTCACCGGCCTGGGCCAGTTGGCCCCGGCCCTGACCCGGCTGCTGAGCTGACACCGACGTCGTCGCGCCCGGCGCCCGACCCCCCATCCGGGGGTGGCGGTGGGGGGTGGGCCGCTTCAAGATGCACCCGGGAGTCCGTCCATCGGGCGTCGTCCATCGGGCGTCGTGCCGGGGGCGGGCGAGACATCGGGAGACGACCATGGCCGCACCCTCGTACGTGTCCGGCATCTCGGACGTGCCGCTGCTCGATCGGACGATCGGACAGGAACTCGACCGCGTCGCCGCGGAACACCCGGACACCGAAGCGGTGATCGCCCCGACGCAGGACATCCGCTGGACCTATGCCGAGCTGCACGCGGCCGCCGAGGAGGCGGCCCGGGCCCTGCTCGCGCTCGGCGTGGAGAAGGGCGATCGCGTCGGGATGTGGAGCCCGAACAACGCCGAATGGATGGTGGTGCAGTACGCGACCGCCAAGGCCGGTGTGGTGCTGGTCAACATCAACCCGGCCTACCGCACCCACGAACTCGCCTACGCACTCGAACAGTCGGGGTGCTCGGTGCTCATCGCCGCCCGCCGGTTCCGCGAGACCGACTACGTCGCGATGATCGACGAGGTCCGGCCGAAGCTGCCGGCGCTGCGTGAGGTCATCCTGCTCGGTGCCGGTCACCACGCCGGGACACGGAGTTGGGGCGATTTCCTCGACCTGGCCGGCCAGATCGACACCGCGACCCTGCGTCGTCGCGAAGCGACGCTCGACTTCGACGACGCCATCAACATCCAGTACACCTCCGGCACCACCGGGGCCCCCAAGGGTGCGACGCTGTCACACCACAACATCCTCAACAACGGGTTCTTCACCGGCGAACGGCTTGCGCTGGAGCCCGGCGACAAGGTGGTGGTCAACGTCCCGTTCTACCACTGCTTCGGGATGGTGCTGTCGAACCTGGCGTTCCTGACGCATGCCGGTGGCGTCATCATCACCGGCGAGGCGTTCGACCCGGCGGCCGCGCTCGCCGCGGCCCAGACGGAGCGCGCCACGGCGATGTACGGCGTGCCGACGATGTTCATCGGCATGCTCGACGTCCCGGACTTCGAGTCCTACGACCTCACCAGCCTGCGCACCGGGATCATGGCCGGATCACCGTGTCCGGTCGAGGTGATGAAGCAGGTCATCTCGCGCATGCACATGGACGACGTCACGATCGCCTACGGCATGACCGAGACCTCGCCGGTGTCGTTCCAGTCGACCCCCGACGACGACCTGGAGCACCGGGTGTCCACGGTGGGGGCCATCCACCCGTTCGTGGAGGTCAAGATCGTCGACCCCGTCAGCGGCCACGTCGTGCCCCGCGGTGAACGTGGCGAGCTGTGCACCCGCGGCTACCTCGTCATGCTCGGCTACTGGAACAACGACGAGGCGACCCGGGCCGCCATCGACGCGGCGCGGTGGATGCACACCGGCGACCTCGCCGTCATGCAGGACGACGGCTACGTCAACATCGTCGGTCGCATCAAGGACATGATCATCCGCGGGGGCGAGAACGTCTACCCGCGCGAGATCGAGGAGTTCCTCTACACGCATCCGGACATCACCGACGTGCAGGTCATCGGCGTGCCCGATGCCAAGTACGGCGAGGCGGTGGCCGCCTGGGTCGTGCGCCGCGCGGGCTCGGAGCTCGACGCCGACGGGCTGCGGGCGTTCTGCAAGGGCACGATCGCGAGCTACAAGATCCCGGCGCACGTCCGGTTCGTCGACGAGTTCCCGATGACGGTGACCGGCAAGATCCAGAAGTTCAAGATGCGTGACGTGATGATCGAGGACCTCGGCCTCGAGCAGACCCGCACCGCCTGAGCGGCGTGACCCTCAGAGCAGGCCGGCCTCGCGGGCCCGGATGATCGCCTCGACCCGGTTGCGGGCGTCGAGCTTGCCGAAGGCCGACTGCAGGTAGCTCTTGACCGTGTTGCGGGTCAGATCCAGCGCGGTGGCGATCTCCGGGTTGGTCTCGCCGAGTGCGACCCGCCGCAGCACGTCGTATTCGCGGGCGGTCAGCGCGATGCCGGCGGTGTGATCCGCCGGACCCGGCGGGCGACCCGTCGCCGGCGTCCCGTCGTCGGCGATGCGCGGATCGATGACCTGCTCACCGGCGGCGACCCGCCGGATGGACCGCAACAGATCGGTCCGCGTCGCGTCCTTGAGCAGGCACCCGTGCGCGCCGGCCTCGAGCGCGGCCCGCAGCGCCGCGTGATCGGCGTAGGCGGTGAACACCAGCACCCGGACCGGCGGGTGGGCCGAGCGCAGGGCCCGGGTGACCTCCGGGGCCAGCATGTCGGGCAGGCACAGATCGAGCAGCACCAGATCGGGTCGCAGGCGCCGGGTCGCCTCGATCGCCTCACCCCCGGTGCGCGCGTAGCCGATCAGTTCCATGCCGGCGTCGTTGTCCACCAGCATCGAGGTGCCTTCGCGGACGACCGGATGGTCGTCCACGACGAGGATCCCGGTGTGCACGCGGGTCGTGGTGGTGGTCAGCATGGAACCCACATCCTGGCGGTGGTGCCGCCGTCGTCGCCCGCGCCGAGGTGGAGGTCGCCGCCGACCCGGGCGAGGCGGACCGCGACGGCCTCCAACCCGAGCCCGGAGCTGTGCAGCTCGGCCCGCGCACCCGCGGTGGTCGGCGTCGGGTCGGTCGCGTCCGCTGCCGGTCGGGTCGGGCCGGATCGCAGGCCCGCACCGTCGTCGGCGACCGCGACCATCACGCCGCCGTCGCGGGCGGCGACGGTCACGGCCACGGTGGCCGCCCCCGCGTGCTTCTCCACGTTGACCAGCGCCTCGCGCATCCCGGCGGCCAGGGCGTCGCTGCGCTCGGGCGTCAGTGCGGGCAGGTCGGTGAGCGTGACCAGGTGGGCCGGGATGCCGGTGCGGTCCGTGAAGGCACGGCAGTCGGCGGACAGCGCCACGCTCAGCGCCAGTTCCTCGGGCGTGGAGTGCAGCGCCCGCAACGACCGTCGCAGCGCCACGGCGGCGGAGGCCGCCCGGTCCTCGATGTCGCGGGCGTGGTCGGCGATGTCGCCGAGGTCGGCGACCTCGTCCGCGAGCCGGCGGGCGCCCGCGGAGATGGCGTAGAGCATCGCCCCGACCGAGTCGTGCAGTCCGATGGCGAGCCGTCGGCGTTCCTCGTGCACGGCCACCTCGGTGGCGTGGGTCGCACGCTCGGCGACGTCCAGCGCGACCCCGGTGGACGCGGCGATGCGGGTGACCTCGTCCGCGGCGCGGTCACCGATCGGCCCGTGCTCACGGGAGGCGCCGTAGAGGACCCCATGCAGCCGCCGTGGGGTCGCGATCGGCACGGCGGTCATGCCACGCAACGACTCGGCGGCCACGGGCCGGTCGAAGTCGTGGGTGATCGACGGGTTCGCGAGGTAGTCGTCGGTCGTCTGGGCGCGTCGCAGGGCGATGACCTTGCCGCCGAGCCCGTGGCCGCGCGGGACGACCAGCCCGGCGAACATCGAGGTGCTGGTCCCGGCGGTCGTCCGGACCGTGATGCGGTCACCGCCCTCCGCATGCCCGACCAGCGCGACCGGCAGGCCGGAGCCGGCGAGCAGCTGGCGGGCCGCCTCGGTGAGGATCGCATCGACGTCGAGCCGCGCGACGAGGGCGGCCAGATCGGCCCCGAGCTCGTCGGCCACCTCGGTTCCAGCAGCCGGGACGACGCCGGCGCGCGCGAGGTCCGGGTGGCCGTCACCGACGCGTCGCTGCATACCCATCCACACGGTCGTGGCGACGCCGGCCCGCGTCGTGGTGCGCCCCGCGCTGCCCGCGCCGGCCCCGCGGATCGTGCGCGACCGATGGGGCGGCGGTGCGACCACGGTGTCGAGCTGTCGGGGCGACCACCCGACCGAGGTCCGCTCCCGAGGATCCCGATCGAGCGGCCGCCGCGACGAGCCGCTCTCCCGCGACGGAGCCTAGGAGATCGGCGACCACGCTGCGCAACCGCGGGCCCGGGCGCGGGCGAGCGGTCGCACGGCAGCGCAGGACGTCACGCTGAGCGCACGTTCGACCGCCGGCTCACCACTCGCGGACCGCGCCCTCCCGTTCGATGCGGGCCTGCTCGGCGACGGCCCGAGCCCGACCGGCGTCGACGTCGACCCGGGTCAGGATCAGCCCGCCGACGATGAAGAACACGATCACCGACAGGATGCCGTTGCGTGACGAGCCGAGCTGGGCGGAGACGATGGCGAACACCGCCGGCCCCATGAAGCCGCTGAACTTGTCGATCACGCCGAAGAAACCGAAGAACTCGCCGGAGCGGGCCGCGGGGATCATGGACGCGAACAGCGACCGGCTCAGCGCCTGCGTCCCGCCCTGGACGGTGCCGACCAGGATCGCCAGCGCGACGAAGTGCCATCCGGTCGTCATGAAGTAGCCGAGCACCGTGATGCCCGCGTAGGCGGTCACGCCCACCAGCAGCGCCTTCTTGGTGGAGATGCGTTCCGCCATCGCACCGAAGGCGAACGCGAACGGGATGCCGACGAACTGCACGATCACGATCGACACGATCAGGGTGGTCTGGTCGATGCCGATCTCCGTGCCGTAGATCGTCGCGAGCCGGATGATCGTGCCGATGCCGTCGCCGTAGATGAAGTAGGCGATGAGCAGCAGGAACGCCTCGCGGTAGCCGCGCAGCGATCGGAAGGTGATCAGCAGTCGCCGGCCGGCGGCGGGCAGGGGCCTCTCGCCCGGCTCGAGGGTGATCTCCGGCGCGGGTTCGGGGACGTTGCGCAGCAGCGGCAGGGTGAAGCCGGCCCACCACAGCCCGGTCAGCACGAACACGATGCGTGAGGGCAGCGTGCCGTCGGGGATGCCGAACAGCCCTGGTGCCTGGATGATGAGCAGGCCGACCACCAGCAGCAGCCCGGAGCCGACGTAGCCGACCGCGAAGGCACCGGTCGACACCCGGTCGACCTCGTCACGGCGCGCGACGTGGGGCAGCAGCGAGTCGTAGAAGACCGTGGACGCGTTGACGCCGATGTTGACGACGATGAACAGCGCCACGCCGAGCACCCAGCCGCCCTCCTCGACGAAGAACAGCCCGCACACGGCGGCCGCACCGATCCCGGCGAACAGGCCGAGCAGGCGCTTCTTGATCGGGTTGGTGTCGGTCAGGGCACCGAGCAGCGGCGCGGTCAGGCCGACCACGAAGATGCC
>LFIK01003067.1_pt1 | contig 13564 bp, 15 predicted proteins | sample 643401 | NCBI WGS metagenome assembly LFIK01 (sample SAMN03777447, study PRJNA286221) | soda lake metagenome | biome: soda lake; feature: Kulunda steppe; material: water; isolation source: sample T5-Br brine of Lake Tanatar-5 | place: Russia: Kulunda steppe | collected 2010-07 | reverse complement strand
TGGCCGATGCAGCGAGTCCAGCGGATATAGCTCTTCATAACCTTGCACAACAAGTCCCGCAACACTCTTTTCGCGAGGGGGCAGCACCGGAAGGTGCAGTCCAAGGACGGCCCTTGGGCTAAGCGCTTAGCTCGGCTAAGCGCGCTTAAGCGCCTCTTAAGCGCCCTTGCATAGGGACAGTGATGCATGTGGTGCGTACCACCGGTGATGCATCACAACTTGTACAGACATTCACTTACGACAATCTCTCTAGGTTCTGGGAAAATGTATGTCCACAAGATTCAACAAGTTTCTGCTACTCATTTGATCACTGGTCTCACACACTGGCATATCTTCATGTGGAGCCTGTACAAGTACTTGCCAGATTCATCATATTCAAAAGAGGACCAGGCAGATGACGAGACACTTTCTTGCAACATTGCTGGTGGGCATCATCTTCATACACCCGGTGAGTACTAGTGAAGTGTGTCGAAGGCCTGCCAGCTGGTACTGCAAATCCTCACCCCGCGCGCGCAAGTCTGTGCCCGGCTGCCTAAGCCTCTGCTCATCGGCCCAACGTCACCACCACAAGCTGTGCAATACTGGGGCCCTGCGCAATGCCTTCTCGGCTCGCTGCGCACAAAGTTGCTGCATGCCTGACGAGCTCGCATCGCACGAGGCGCGCCCCTCGCGGTGACGCGGGCCCGGCTGGGGCCCCGGGCCGGCCCACGGGGCGATGAAGCTCACAGAGGGTACCTATTTCAGCTCAGCTTAGTCAATGAGCTCTGGAAGAAACCAAGCTTCGCAAGAATCCGAATGCGAGGGGCCTGCAGAGATCGATATACGTGCGCAAACGCGTGCTTGGACAACAACAGTGCAAATGTGCTTGCGTTTTTCGCTAGGCATGTGGCCCAGGCGCCTCGAGTACGCACTACTACTACGAAGTGCTGGTGCATGCACAATACCATGAATATCATCAAGAAGATGATTCATTAGTTGCAAATCTTAGATAAAGACATTGCTGGCAATATTGTCATGAATGTGCCTTGGCGCAGGGGTGTGGAGCAGATGAGGGGAGCTCCCCTCCAGACTCGAGTCTGGAATGTGACCCAAGGGAGGAGCAATTGGTAAGCTTGCACAATGTCAATCATTGGTGTCTCTTATTTCATGAATATGTAGAATGCATACATATATATGTATGCGCATAAGCATGTATGCGCATACACATATGATTCATGAATGATCATCTTCCTTAGCTCATGAGCTAAGGAAGGAGAAAACTTTAGGATCTCTCTCACTTCTTTATGGACATCAGTGCTGTGAACATGCTCCATATGGAGCCATGCGTGGCCCGCAGACCGCGAGCAGCGAATGAATGCTGAGCTCAGTACATGCGCACATGCAATCATGACTCAGATGGGTAATGAGGCCTCCCTTGGGGTTATAATTCCGTTATGATCATGCAATTGATTGATATCATTTCCTCATGCCCATGCATGAACAATTGGTTTTGGCAGATCAGAGGCAGATGCTGCACTTTCCAAGAGATGGAGACAGATCCAGATTGCTTTCCACAAGAAATTTCATCACCGGAACGCGAGCCAGATGATGACAATCCAGATCAAGAATTTGACCCTCAGGAGTGCAGTGAGGCCCTGGCACAGCTTGGCATCGAAGATTCTGGAGCTGTGGGTTCCGTCTTTCTGAAGTTCTTAGATGGCCTAGCGATTCCAGTGTAGAGTTTGGTTTACCTTGCCATTGAGCTAGCAAGCAATGCTGTGCCAATGAGCTTGAAGGCTTTTCCCGCGTAATATTTAAGGCAAGCATTTTGATTTTGGCATACAACTGCACATTCACCAGACTGATGTTAAAACCTCTGTACATGCCTTACTGCAGCTCAGAGCTTGCGCTGCATGCATGTCATCTGCCTATCAAAGTCCCGATGATGACGGGGTGCCAGATCTAAGCGACCCTGAGGATTTGCAAGAATTCTTTGACAGGGATGCGCTAAAAGAATGTGCCTGTGGTAAGTTCATCCTGCTAAACAATAGATTCCTTGCATGGATCTGTGAAGGGACTAGGAGAAGCTGAACAAGAGCTGTTGTGGTGGAGTTGATGCGCTTGTGGTAGCTCTTAATGTGATGACTTTCAATCTAAATGGATAGATACCAAGAGGAGGTTTTTCATTTAGTTTTGAGCCCTCGTACCTGTGGGAGTAGAGCCTGTCTGTATGCACACAACCGGGCCAGCAAGTAGCATTCATCAGGTCAGAATTCTACACTGGAATGCGCCTTCGCTTATGGCTGCTTAATATGCAATCTTTGCCCACATTCAGGCCAACACGCAATGCTGCCAGATTTGCTTGATACAGTGCCCCCATGAAGCACAACATCAATGCTCAAAACAAATGCTTAAAATAAATTTCAACTGATGCTCTTGGCAATTCTTAAAATGTTCAAATCTCTTGAGGAGTGTCACATGCCATCCTGATTCCTAGCACATTTATTGAGCAGCTACTTTTGAACATGGCACATTAACCATGCACATCTTGTTTCTCGCCCATTGCCTTGACCTACAATAACCAAATGATCATTTTGCAAAATTCTTATTTTTTAGCATTCTTTGTTCATTTGGGCAATGGAGAGGCTGTGATGTAAGTCAGCATGCCCAGGCTGGCTGCTTGTACGTACTACAAAAACCATAGAAAGCATACCATGGAACTCCTTTGGTGTGTTAGACAGTAAACATTGCACAACTCAATTACTCAAGAGCAGCTGTAGACATGTTTTGCCAATGCAGCCCCATAAACACCTTGGTGTTTGAACAGGTGCAAGTACAAAATTGCGATGCATTTTTGTGAGTGCCATTGGAATGCACCATCCACCTCCTCGCAGGTCTCCAATGTGGAACCTTGTTCAGTGACTTCTTTCGGGTCATAGAAAAGAATTGCTCCCAAACCTCCTTGTTTGATGGGCCTCAATATAATCTCTGGAGAGCTGCCGGTGGTATCTTAGATGATGTGAGTGCAGCTGCGTGCCATGCAAAAAATCATGTAAGCAAAAGTTCCGCGTTTATGAACTTAAGTCTGATCTTTTGAACCTACCCTAGGTCTGGTGCTTGAAGTTTTAAGTAGGCCTAGGACTACTGCCTTGCTCAATTGCAGCAATTTTCACAGGTCAAGCAAGCTGATGTGGTGTGCAGAAATAAAACCCTGCTCTTAACATAGAAAAGGGCATTCAAGTATCAGAATAAGGCTGCTTTGCTTAGCGAAGGCGTGCCACATTTTTTCATAGCTTAAAGTGGCCATTGGTTGATTCCTGTTCATGTCTGTGCCCTCAGTCCTGTGACATTGTGGAGGACTGGCCAGAGAATGACCCTTGCGCACCAAGGCGGCAAGACCGTAGTGAAAGCGAGACACGGGTCTGCATGGTCCATAATGATCCGCATGGTAAGTGATGAAGGGATGTGGGTCTGCATGGTACATAATGACCCACACAGAAGGTGATGAAAGGATGCAAGTTTGCATGGTCCATGATAATCTACACAGTGACATGGTCAGGTATATGGTGTATGATATTTGTCTCATGATGTGTCTCCTCTTAGCAGCAGGTCAATTATCCTTCACTTGAAGTAATGATTTGCCAGTTCCCATTTGCAATATGATTGATCGGTGGTCAAGGTTTTCATGGCTGTTAATCCTTATCTTGTTGCAGTTATTAGGTTTGGAAGTGACGCACAAGACCAACAAACCTGTGACCAGACAGGAACTTTTACTCTACTGGAAAATGACTTCTTTTCTGTCACTGCGGAGGCTGAGCCCGTCCCTTTTGATGAGGTATGCATTCTGGGCACTGAATAAGGATCTGTATTCCTATGTGTTGTTATGCTGCGTTTTGAAGTGCTTCGTTGTTATTTAATGCACTTTACAAACTCACTAACCTCTGTCAAGTGCGCGGTAAAATCTTACTGTAAGGCATCTTATCATAGGGCAGGCATGCACCCTGTACCTCTAGAGCATTTACTCACACTTTCAAGTATGTTCAAGAATATAGGCGAATGCACCTTGCCTGCTGGGTTTTGCAAATTCTTTCATCTGATTCAAATTTCAAGAGACCAGTGCAACATTCAGTTTTGCAGGAATTGTTGCAGCATACCTATCGCAGGATGCTCAGATTGCGTGTTGCAGAAGTGTTAGTGGTACTCTTGCAAGAGTTGATTGTGCATTGGTCCGAGGCAAAACTTTTAAAACACCTGCCAATCAATGATCTCTGCATGAAATGTAGGCAGCACCCTGGCGTGGGGCATCGGTTGTCACGGCAGTCACCTTCGAGTACAAAAACTCAAGCTGCTCCTTGTTTGAAGATTCCCAAAGCCAAACGTTCCGCGCAGCCGAAATGGTCAGATCAACCGAGGTCATAAGGGATCCACGCTTGTGGACTACAGGTGCGGCAGTACGATGAAAATTTGACGCACTGACTGGCTGGTGTGTGACGCGATCTGCAACCTCAGCTGCCAACAGACAAATTTGCTTCTAAGCATTGCACACTTTTCTCCCTTCTGGTCAAGGTGGAGCCTTGTCCTTAGTGTAGAGCCATATCTCTTACATTAAAAAGTATCATTTCCTCAGGCGGTGGCGATGCAACATAAGGAAGGAGTTAAAGTGAGCCTGCTGGCCCCCTCTCAATTTTAGAGCGCACAGGCATGAAGTGAACAAGCCCAGTGAACATTTTTGCATCAACACACTTTTCTTTCATAACTTTCTATGTAAGCTAGGACCTGCTACATATCATAAATTGTGATTCACACTGTTTTTTTCAGGCCCATGAGGCCTGGAAAAATTCTTTTGTTTGAAGCAACGCTTGAGGCAAGAAAAACAGGACATGGAAATTGGGGGAATTGTATCTTTTGTGTGCCTGTCAGATGAAATTTCTCAAGCACCTTGCAAAGTAACTAGATCAACAAATGAGACAGATTTCAGACCTTGATGCCAGATACGAGTGGCCAGAGGCAATAAAATTGGGCTTGGGTCAGGTGAGGTAAACCTCCATTTGCTTGGACCAATGCGCGAAGGTACAAACAGTGCTCGTATGAATCGCAAATTTGTCCAGTTTTAGGGGTCAATTTTTAGGATATTCTTTGATAGAGATTGGGGGGCTTTTAGGGTACCCGTGGACCTCAACTGCCCCCCTTCCCCCCTCGCTACATTGTACCAACCCAATGCGCTCTAAGGTATGCAAGTACAGTGAAATTGTCAAGTAAGAAGGGTAGGGGTGGGTAAATGTCGAGATCATTGGTGGACAAGGTGCACCAGCGCAAGCACTGCAGCTTGCGTTTGCAATTGGCTGCATCAAGAATCACTTCCTCCACATTTAAACCTAATAGAATTCAGCCTGTGAGGCAACAAAGTGCACGGCAGACGAGGTAGTCCTGCAGCCTGTCCTTTATGAGATAGGTTAAAGGTTCTGATGAGATAGGAGCCCAGGGTGTATGAGATGACAGCCCAGGTTGATGCTTGAAGAAGGCAGAAGCAGCATCACAGTTTCAGCTCAACATGAATACAGCAGCAGCTCCGCACAACGCCTCGCCACCACCTAGGATTCCCGGGGAGTGCTTTGCTGACCAAGGTTGAGCAGGAACATGGGAAAGATCCCTGCGCGCCCAAATTGGAGCCTCAGCCCCAACCGCAGCGCTTCCCTTCTTAATGTGCAAATCTAAGGCATTCATAGCAACGCATGAAATGTGATAAAATATGCATGCCCCATCCATGAGAATGTAAAATATATCTTTAGTTTGGGTGATGTCTTTTTAACAAGGAAAGATTAGGGGAGGACCAACCGTTTAGGTGATGCGTCACCCCCCATGTCAAATGAACAGGGAGGGAAGGTAGCAAAATATCCCCATTGCAAACTTATTGGAGCAGGTGTGCCTTGAGCTGCATTAACAGTGCAAATGCAAGGGATGAGTATCTCCTGCAGGTCTACCGCGAGATCTGCTTTACTGAGAGGGAGAAGTAGCATTTTTGATTGGAAATTTACCATCTGGGTGCTACGTCGGCAGAAAGCGCATAGTTGGTACTTGCTCTAGGTTGCATCGTCAATGATCAAAATACGCGGGTAAAGCGTTGGAGGGAGACGCTTCCAGGAATCGAACCTGGCCTAGGACCCAGTCACCGCTCAAGTGCTCACTGAGGTGTGACCTTACTCAACAAGGACCACACTTAATAATCGTAATAGGAACTTATTTACTGGCACGTAACACTGGGCAGTACCTTAGTGAGCAGCTGTAAAGTTGAAGATTAGAAATGGTGGCCAAAAGAGAGAACGTTTTAACCAAGCATGAGAAAAACCAGTATGACCTGCCTCTGATCTGTTCTTGCCCTGTGCTTGCAGTGACACTTAACAAGCAACAAATGCGACAACAACCGTCAATTGGTTTTGAACGTTTGGACTTCTTGACCTTGAACATTAGGACCCCATACCATGCGGTAAAGTCTATTCTGTGATAGGACTTACCTTCCATCTGTGCATGTATGGTACATGTTTGTGCACTATTAGCATAATTTCAATTTTTGATTTCATAACTTTAAATTTCTGCAAGACTTATCCTTTTGACTTGACAGTGCAAATATTCAGTTGCATGGCATGGCTTTTCTGAAAAGCAAGGTTGCTACGTCCTCATCCCCGTCCACAGCTTTTGTGTCCCTTCCTAACTAAGCATTTTAGAAGCAAAATAAAGTACATATAGAACAGAACGCACAAGCATACGCATGCGCTCTAGGCTGTTTACATGCGGGTGCTGCAGGGGGGATCTGGAGTGTGTGTTGATGGATGCGCACCCGAGGACACTGTGGACATGCAAGACTTATTTGGTAGGAGGCGGCAGCTCCTGGACATAAGTGAGGTGAGTTGTTTATGCTTTTGCAATCACTATTTCACTTTCTTCCTCCAACTACCCGCTACCATAATTGGCTCCCCAGGCTGAATACTGCCTTTATGGTAGAATTAGGGTGTTAGCATGCCCTGCACGCTATGCCAAGCTATGACTTCAGGAATATGACCACTGAAACTTACGCCATAGTTATTCTTGCACGCAAGCTGCGTGTGTCTTGAAATCCATGCCCTTGATCTATTGCTAAATCCCTTATCGCAACAGCTCTCTCCTTAGAGCAAGTCCCACAGCATTCTTTTTGCAAATACTTGTTTCTCTATGAACTGAAGGGGCTGGAGGCAGATGGGGGCCCTGTTGACTATTTGCAGTGCTTTGTTTTGTATTGTTGAAAATCCAATCATAACTTTGACAAATGTAGTACAGAAAAGCTTGGTTAACTGTCATATTTGCAGGCCGAAGATAGGTGTATGCAAGGCGGTCTCGAGGGGAAATTCCAGGAGACTTGCGTCTTCGACTCTGTTGGGACTGGTTCTGAGACTTTTGTGGTACGCAACCTTTTGTGGGGGATTCCAACAATATAGAGATAGCAACAAATGAGCGGTCATGGTACTTTGTCAAAGTTTGTTGTGGTTCTCCTGGGTGAATGGAGTGGTTCAGCTTCCATGCTGCAGGCGCAGGGGTATTGCCCAGGTACATTGGTGTATGGGCAGCTGCAAATGTTTGGCTTAACCCACGTTCACCTGAAAAGGAGCTGGGCATGCAGGTTGGCAAATGTCTGCAGGAACGACGAATAGTACTAGTTTGCCAAAAAAAAAACATCTTCAAACAGTAGGGTTGCTCATTTTTGTGCCAAACTAAGCAAATATCATGGCATTTTCACGTGCGTCAACTTGGCACTTGGTCAGAATGGGGCCACTGAGCTCAATCTTTTTGAAGATATCTTCCATAAGCCAATTGTGTTCAAAATGTTTTGGTGCCCCTGACAGAAGCTTTATGCCTCTGTGAACGTAGGAATCAACACAAGCAAGCAGCACAAGCTACTCCCAGTCTGTCACGGCTGCCGAAGAGGAGAATAAAGAGTTTGCAGAGGCTTTGGATCGCAGCTCGGTACCGGGAAATGGTGGTTCGAGTTCAGAGAGCAATGCAGGCATTGCCATTGTTTCTAGTGGCTTGCCATTAGGCACCTTGGTGACTCTCATGGCAACAATCGTGGCGCATATCTAGATTCCCCTTCTCAAGGTCAGTATCACAGATTGCGTGATAAGGCAGGGGTGTAGCTAGAACAGTAGCAACCTAGTAAAGCTTGAGACGGTCCCTAAAATTTAGGCTTTGGCTATTTCATTTGTTGTTGGCTTTGTTAGTCTTGACACCAACCTTGTCATGCGCACGGCCACCTATTTTGAAAATAACCTCTTCCCAAAAGGTCTCACACTTCATCAGGTGCACACGTGTCTTGCACAGGTGCATTGGTGGGGGCAGCTGCAGATGCACATCTTAACTTGTGTACACTTGACCAAAGAGCTGAGCACACAGGTGTGCGTGAATCATGCATGCATGCTGCTTTCTGGCTTTCTGGCCTTGTGAAGTGGCCCCTGGTGGTCTTGGAAGAACTGAAAGACGGATTCCTTGCCCTTAGAAAAGTACTTCGCTGCACCAGACTCCTTTGTCCTCTTGCATTGGGGTAGGGAAACTGTATGAATGATGTATTTCGTACCCTGTTGAGGAAGCACCTGAAAAAATTTTCCAGTGTCCTATGTGTGCCTTCTCTAGTGTGATATTCAGCATAGGCAGCATAAGTTCTCAATGTCTTGCAAATGTTTCTCCTTTGCTTCATCTGGTAACCTGCCTGACCTTGCTGTTGTGAAGCTATCGTCTGTAAATGAGTACAGATGTCTTGTACATATTGTATGTATGCAAACATTTCAGCTGGCACATTCAAGGGTTTCATCCCTACCCTTACCAAGCATTTCATGATAAAGTGCATTGACTTGCAGAAGTCTGCTCTGGAGCTGCATTAAGAATACCACTGGACTTTTTTTTGCAAAGCCACAAATTTCAAGTTTTGGCTCTTGCTTAGCATTGCCATGCTTGTTGGTTGATTGAATGTGACACATGACATGGTGTCATGCGATACATGTATATATATTCCGTACACATGAATATCGTGTGGTGTCTTTCCTGTTCAAAGTTGTAATATGTGCCACAAGGTTTGCATAAATTGACAACTTCTCTTTAAGATCCTAAAATAGGTTAAATTGCAGCTGACCCACAAAAGCTAAAAGGGTATCATTTGTGACTTTCACAAGCAGATCCTTTTTATTTGTGAAACTTATAGCTAGCAAATACTTGGCAAGTAAGTACTCTGCTATAACCCATGAAAGCAAATCGAGCCCCTGATTCACACATGACACTTGACGGTTCACAACAAAAGGCCTTCAGTCGAGATGTGCAAGTGCAAGCCAGTTCATGATGGAAAAAATATGGTTCGGTTAGGTTACATAGCTGTATCCGCCAAACGAGGGCAGCTTAGCTGAAGCCTAAAAGGCCTGCAACTCTAAACCAAAACTAAAGCGCTCAAAATATTGTTCTGAGCCAGACAAGGTTATTAGGGCTGTACCCGCTGAATGAGGGCAGCACAGCCAGTTGTTAGCCTCCAGTGAGGTTCAAAGATTGTAAGATTAGGTTCAACCGCCAGCCAGGACGTTAGGCTGATTGCTTTGTTGCTGGTCTTAGCCAGCCAAAAAAAAGGTTACGTTACATAGCCATTTACAGGTTCAAGTTAGACCTTCAGACAGGTAGTTTGACTAATCAGGTTGCTAGTGAACACCAGCCATAAAAAAGACATCCATGAGCTCTGAAATAAACTTTAGGGTTAGGTTAGAAAAAAAAACCTAACCCTAAACTTTAGTTTGAAACAACAGGACTCACTAGTTTGTTTCTGGAAAAAAAATGAAGACATCTTCAGAACAAGGTTGAGAGAAATAAAAAGCTCCAGTCTGATTGACAGTAATTTTGTGAGCCATAGGGAGATCGTGAAACAAGTCTGCATATTGAAGCCTCAGCGAACACATTTGCGTGCAACAGCACAAGAAAAATACCAGCTTCTTGTCTCAACTCTCAGCGCATGGGAATGTAACCTGAAACGTGCCGCACTGCGCTGTGTCTGCCTGCCTAAATCCAGATGCAGATACCTAGGTATAGAAGAAGGCGGTCCATCAACAGTCACCGTCCTTAGAGGCAAAGCAACCCAATTATGATATTTTGCAGTCTTGCCCATCTGATCTTGATTGCCTAGCTGGTTTGCCTGGTACCAGATACTCCTCAACCTCTTTCTCACATCGACAACAAATTGTGACAGTGGGATCGTTTGAAATGTTCTCACGCGATGCTGGAAATCGCTGCTCCTTTCCAACCCCTGAAAAGCATCCAAGAACTCAGCACTCCAGCACTTCTTGTTAATAGTTCTCATCGCAATATCCGCCTTGAGGACCTTTGCAAGCGTGCTACTATAGCTGCAAAGCAGAGCATTATAGAATCTCACAGCCGCTCGGAACCAGTAGAATTGCAAGGGCTCTTGGCCACTATCACGTAACACAGACCAGTTGGGGGTGGTGCGCTTGACGCCTAAGATACCTTTAAGCAAGCACAGGTGAACTGTTTGCAGAGGGCAGTCCATCTCAGCTCCTTGCTTCATGTACCTAGTGCCCCATATCTGACTTGCATACATGCTTGCTGGAAGTGCGTAGCCTTAAGCCAACCAAAGCATGCTATGTGGTCTATCTGTTAAGCGGTGCTCTGATGCAAACTGCCTGATTCTAAGACAACCAGCCATGAAAGGTGTTAGCATATGCTCAGCTGCAGCAGCCATATTGTGCTTCTTGGTGCCCAGGTATTTAACGGAATCTTTGTTGGCAAGCTGTATCCCTCTTAACGTGAGCATAGGTACCCTTGTGCGCCGAGAGTTAAAATGCAACACCTCTGATTTTGATGTGTTCACAATCATTCCCTTCCTTAGAGCGCACGCGCTCAGCCTATCCAACATAATCTGCAGTTGACCTGGCTCATTTGCAGTTAAGCTCAGATCATCTGCATACAACATGTGTGTGACGTGAACATCAGCTATGCCTGTCACCGCCCCACGCACGTCACGGGCTATGCATCATAAATGTACAGAGAAAAGCAAAGGTGAAAGAGGGCATCCTTGTTTGACACCACGAGTAGGCGTAACCTTGCTTGCTTTGTTCCATCCACCAGCACATACTAGTCTGCATCATATAGGTTTTGAACGATGTTCAAGAGGCAGGTGGGCATGCAATTGCGTTGGAGTATGACCTTCCAACTGCTAGGGTTATATGTTGCACTTATGTGCTTGTATTGATACTATGAAAAGTGTTCTCATGAATGCTTTGGTAAGGTGGAATGCACAACACCTTCACCATCCATAGGGTCATCCTTAGGGATATCCGCAGGTTGGCCGCTTTCCGTAGGGGTATCCGTTGGGGTATCCGCAGGTTGGCCACTTTCCGTTGGGGTATCCATCCAGGAAAGTTGCAGTGGCAATTTCAGTGGAGAGAGATGAGTAGATTGCATGACGCACCATGTTAAGCATGACACTATTGTCATAGAGAGGGTGGCATACCGAGAAGCCTGTGAACTAAGTAGCGAAAGGATTGAAATAGGATCCAAAAACCATACCTCTTTTCCTTTTGCTTCACACCTCTTTGAATGAAGAGCCAAGGCTTGATTCAGATGCTGTTCTGTCCTTGGTCACCATAGCGTATGTTTGAAGTGCTTGGAGTATGTGGTCAGCTAAGGCTCGCATGTGTGAGTCTTTAATTTTTTGACTTGTTTGTTTATGAACCTTTGAGGTGCATTCCTTTTTGTAAGAGAGGAGACCCACTAATTCAGAGTTAAGGTCTTTGGTTGGAGGTATGACTTGATTGTGATAGCCTGAATCCCATGCATGGTGAAAGGCATCCGCTAGATTTATGTATAGCTTAGTACTCAGCAAACCAACACACTTGTCATCAGGGGTGTATATACAAGCCCTTGTAGCATCTGAGACTTGTGGAAGTGTGGCGTGATTTGTAGGGCTTATAGGAATTCCTGTATCGATGCGATGAGCTTTTGTCCTTGCCAGCTTTACATGAGTAGTATGGTTGATTTCTCTGGTCCATACTTTGCATTTCCCAGTGGGCTAAATATCTAGTTCTGGGTTAGCTAACTTAGTAGGCTGCATATCAAAAACAGCTTTTTGTCTGATCACATCTCCGTGTGTTGTTTTCCAAGTGTTTAAAGGATCTGGATGAAGGTAAAAGCCTTGGCGCTCCAGGTTATCATAGCTTGTATCTTTTGGTGATTGTACTTGAGACTCATATTCAGAAACCCTTCTTTTGAGGCTCTTCCGTTCATTTAAAAGTTCTTCCGGCTCCCAAGTCGGAGCCCAGGTTACTTCTATTAATTCTTGCTCTGAGAAGTTATTTCTCTCCTTTTTTTGAGTAGGGGTTAGGTGGCTGCATGCAGGACATGCCCAATCATCATTTGCTATGATGCTATCACATTGGGCATCAGTATAGCATCCTAGGTCCATGAGGCATTGCCAATGGTATGTCCTGTGACAAGTATTGCACTGACACATGTCCTTTGTTGGGTTAAGCTGCTCTTCATTAGTCCGAGAATCACAGCATATTTCACAGCTGGCATCCTCAAAACAGCATCAAGGTAGGTTTGTTATGCTTTTTATTTGAATATCTTTGACCTTCTTTATAGTTGGCAGTGCCCATCTTTCTACCACAAGAGGCTTTTAATGCACTAATTTTTTTTGATTTTCTATTTCTTCATTTTGGTCAAGTTCCCTTTTCCTATGGTTTAGACATATTTTACTGTATAATACCCTTCTAGCATGGAGGTGGTGATGAAAGATGGCGTTCAACATTTCTGTTGGGCCGTCAAATTGTGCTGCTGTATTCTTTTTATAGTTCCAGAGGGAGGATGCTAGGTCTGAGCTGTCAAGCCTTGCTAGTTCCTTTTGGGAAGTCAGGGTATGCTTCTTTAATCTAGGCTTTGTACTGTTTTTAAATAGCTGCTTCTCTGAGCCACTCTTAGGTTCAGCTGACCACAGGCTCAAACCATGGATTTGTGTCGCAGTTTGAGTATGTGAAGGTGGGTTCTTCATCAACGGTTGTTGAGACAGTTGCACATGTTCAGGATGTGTATTTGGTTGTTTGTGTTGGTTTATACTTGTCCTCGTCCTTGTGATTCGCCTTGTGTCATCTGGATTCTGGCTGCTTGTCTGATGGCTATACAGTGGCCTTTTGTTGTTTGATCCTGAAAAACCAGTGTCCATATCTCTTGAGTTCATCTTGTTTGCCTCATCCTGGGGGAATTATTGTCGCTGGTGGTTAATTAAGGTATCATGTGCAGTTTTGTTGCCTTTTCTAATGTAGGACTAGGTGAAGTTGGCTCACGCAGTCTCCTGCCAGTTATAGGGTGGACATACCGCATTGATGCATTGTTTTGGTTGTGTACTCTTCTATAGTTGTATCAGAGATGCCAGGACTCAAGTTGTTTTTTTTTGTCTCACAAAAGGCAGTGACCAGGCCGGGAATAGATGAGGGTTCCCTTGTTATTTGTGTAGGAGTATGGTTTGTTACGAGAGTTGGTAAGGTTGGAATTCTGCTTGACTTGAAGATATTTC
>LFIK01003065.1_pt1 | contig 13566 bp, 16 predicted proteins | sample 643401 | NCBI WGS metagenome assembly LFIK01 (sample SAMN03777447, study PRJNA286221) | soda lake metagenome | biome: soda lake; feature: Kulunda steppe; material: water; isolation source: sample T5-Br brine of Lake Tanatar-5 | place: Russia: Kulunda steppe | collected 2010-07 | reverse complement strand
TGCACGTGTTCAAGTGTGTGTGTGCACGTGTTCAAGTGTGTGTGCGTGTGCGCGTGTGTTGTTGATGTGTGTGTGTGCACGTGCCATCTTCCTGGGCGTGTGTGCAATCACACGTGCAAGTGAGTGCGGACATGTGCATGCATAAGTGTGTTCAACACCCCATACCCTCTAAAGAAATCTCCATGGTACTCACACACTCATAAAAACGCTGTCACTGGGATGTCGAGGAGATGATGACCTTCACCCACATCCATTGTTTATTATTTGTAGATTTACACAAGATTTTTCGCAATTATGGGACGGCTTCCAAAGGTAAGGACTTGGCAAGTTCTTAAAACGACCGTTTAGGATTGGTGTTGAATCCTGTCCTTCCTGACTCTCTTGTACTTCATCCCTTACACAACACTTGAAAGGGCTTTACTGCTAAGAAACGTGGAAAGGATGAGGCTGGTGAGACAGCCGCTCAGCCTTTGCCTGCTGCACAGCCCAGCACTGAACAGCCTCATGAGCAATATCAGGATCCTGTACAAAACAAGGGAGAGCATCAGGAGCCAAAATCCAGATCGCAGCCCACTGCCGATGGGAGTGATTATGATGAGCGGACTGGGCCTGAAACTCGGGGACAGGTCATTCAGCGGCACAAGAGGGTAAGTGGGTGGCTTATTAACTAGAAGATCAATCAATTGAGGACAGGAACCACCTTCTCTTTTACTGCATCTTCTCCATCGTGTAAACACTTGGGTAATGTTGCCGTCATGCACGGCAGCTTCACGCGAGCACACCATTTGCGCATGATTTCTCAGGAGATGCAAGCCTTCAAGAAGATCCTGCAGCGAATGGGCAAGAAAAGCAAGGTACGGACCTCCAGGAGGCAGTAATTTGCGATGGCTGCTTTATTTCAACACAGGAGCCTCATGTGTCTCAGCTCAGGAGCTCCAGGTTCTGCTGATTATGGGGCTACTCAAACAGGTGCAAATGCATCAATGGTAACAGCTCCAAATTGTGCAACAAGCATTTATGAGCACCTTCCAAGTATGAGCCTTGTGCACACGTTGCCTGCTGCTGGTTCGCCAGGATGAGCTAGCTGCCTTGAACGATGAGATTGAAGAGCGTCACAGGCGAGAGCTTCAAGAGGTCGAGCAGCGAGAGAAGCAGGCGGAAAATTTTTCACAGGTGGGTGTAAGCTACCTCCTGCTGCAGCAGCAGCAGCTGCTGCTTTTTTGCATGTGTACACATGTTCCACCACCGCTGAGTCGCGGTCCATGAAGCGCTTTCATGCCTGTCCACCTGTGGCCACGCACACCTACACAGTCAAGCTGTGCTCATTTTCCTCACTCCAAACCCCTTGATGTCTTTGTTGCAGGCGCTGTCGGACCTGCAGCTGGTGGGAAGTGAAACAGCTGCACCCCAGGGCCAGAGTACAGGGAATGGGGAGGAACATGCTGGGGCCGCTTCAGCAGGAGGCGGTCAGAAGGCCACCAAGGCCATGAAGCGCAGGGAGAAGGCGCAGCGAGAGGAGGTGTGTGTGCATGTGTGCATGTGTGCGTGCGTGGTGGTCGGTCTAGTAGTCCCAGGGGATAAGGAATAGCTTGCAACGGACTAGCGTGCGCTGTGCAAGTGTTGAGGTGCGCAAACAGGGTGGCCATGCGCTTGCATTTCTGGAGTCTACGACCTAGTTGGTGCACTCATGCTGTGAAGGCGTGCACACGCGCACGCGCGCGTTTGGATATGTGTGTCATGTGCGGGCATGGAATTGTGCGCGTGTTTATGCGTACCTTGTGATTGCGCCTCCTAATGTTTGTGCATTTTGTGTTGGGTGTACAGGCACAGGGCTTGATTCAACACCAGGAGGCTCTAGTGGTCTGTGCTGCATGCATGCATGCATGCACAGGCTGAGCGCGAGGCGCGCATCGCAGCGGAGGCTGCTGCAGCGGGGCCCAGTGCGCGTGCAATGGAAGAGGAAGCGCTTGGACAGCTGCTTGCTCCGCTGGGGCTGCGCATGCGAGAGATCAAGGTCAGTGCTATGCTGGCGCGGTTGCCTGTTCTGAAGCATGTGTGCATGCGTGCCGGCATGCATGCTTGCAGGTACCCCTGGGAGCTTGAGTCTGGAGGCAGAAGCCCCAGTGCTCAGGCCCACTTGCTTGAGGTGTAACTGGGTACCAGACCTGACTTTCGATGAATTGCCTGTCCCTTGTGGCAAAGAGGCATGTCAACTTGTGTCTGAGGGCCTTTGCACCTTTTGTCATGACAAGCCTGGCAATGAATGCCATGTGCAAGGTGAAGCGTGATGCGTGCCTGCATGGCACCCGTTTGCACATGCCAGAGTCTTGTGGCCAGCCAAAAGCAGCGAGCCACATGGACAAGAGCGCATGGCTTGCATGGACAAGAAGCATGGCTCACCCTGTCAAGCCCCCCTGCACTGCTGAAGCTGCTGAGCGGTGCATGCATGGATAAGCAGGGCTCACCCTGTTGAGCCTGTGATTTGCCTTGCACCACACCTCGCGTCACATACCTACACGAGCCTGACGCGCTAGGCCTCGCAGGACGCTGCAGCACCACGCTTGTCAGCTCAGCGCAGCATACACCATGCAGCCGCTGTGCGCTGCATTGCCCTGCAGGCCGACGGCCACTGCCTGTACCGCTCCTTGGAGGACCAGCTGAGCCTTGCTGCCCGGAAGCACACGTCCCCCCAAGCAAGCAGCAGCAGCGGCGACGGCCCTGAGCTTCTGCAGTACCAGCAACTTCGGGAGGCGGCGGCCGCACACATCAGGGCGCACGCCGATGACTACCTGCCCTACATTCCGGAGGTGAGGGGGGTTAGGTGCAGCCTGAATACTGGGCTGCGGCAAGGTGTGTGCAGTGAAGTATCCTGGTGCAAGCAAAAGTGAGTGTCAGGTGAGCTGTTGGTGAAGCAGCTGCCCAGAGGCTAACTTCTGACTGATGGACAAGCTGCCTGGCAAGAACAGATAGGGAAGCTGCCCACTGGAGGCCGACAGGTCAGCCGGCTGTCAAGACAACGTATACTGGCCGTGTGCAAGGGCCGGGCGGCAAGGGTCCTGATGGCGCTGATGGCGTTTGTCTGTCCCAGGTGTGAGCTACCCTGCTGCGGCATTGACTGCCCAGAATGCTCTGTGCACCCCCCCCTCCTCCCTACCTTCCTGCTGGAGCTGCCTCATCCTGTCTCATCCCACGGAGGCGCATGCACCCGCCTCCTTTCCTCCTGCAATTCCCCTCCCTTCTGCTGGAGCCTCAGTCTCTCCCCTGTCCCATCAAAAGGCCTCTCACCTCACCCCTCACACGAAAGATCTGTAACCCCCACAGCAGAGGCACAGGGCTGTGGGTGTGCGCTCGCACATGCCCGTGCTCATGTAGCGCCAGAGCAGCGGTCATGCCCATGGACGTAGGGGGACGAACCCTCCTGCCCCTGCTGGGGTGCTCCCATGCAGAGTTGGGAGCTTGATGGCTGAGCGCGTGGGCAAAGAGCAGCCAAGAGCCAACGACTTTATAAGGAGGATTAAGAGGTGACAAGGGGGATTACGAAGTGTGGGAGAGACCCCAGGAGGACACAAGGCACACACACACACACAAAATAGCTGGGCTTGGCCCAGTTGATCCGTGAGAATTTGGCGGGCATCTGGCTGCCTGAAATGTTGAATGGCTTGCTGATATGGACCTTGCTTCCAAGTGATGCCTCAGGCCCGAAACCAGGCATGCACCTCGGCTCACCAAGGTAATACCTCACGACCTGCAGATGTGACTGCATGATGCAAGCCAGGCACGCGTGCAGCTCAGATTCAACTAAGCATGTTCCTGCCCCTGGCTGGCAGTGAACTTGCATCATCATCTGTCGTGCTGTCTTGGTGCCATCTTCTTCGCTAGCGAGTGTAGCCATGGCATGATCAAGCCTGCGTGGACCTCCCTGACGGGCACATCCTAGCCCACCTTCTATTTCCACCTCGGCCCAGCATCTGAATGCTCTCTTCCTGTCCCCCTTTTGCCAGCACATGCATCCTTAACTTAAGAAATTCTCCTCGTCTTTTTTCAATCTGTTCTGGATTCCACAATGTGCTTCATTCTAAGGGAGAGCCAACCGCTCGTCCCTTGACCTTCCTTCCCCTCCCCCATCCCCCCCCTCCCTTCCTGAGCCTGACCTGGGCCTCCAATCCAACCTGGGCTGCTGTCGTGGCAGCAGGACGAGCCTGGCCTGGGAGGGTGCACTTGATTTAGACTGAGATTGAGATTAGATCTAGACCGAGAGGAAAAGGGCGTAGACACGCATTCTGCACCTGGTCCTTAAATTGATCAGGTCTGGGACGTGGCCGAGGTACTCAAAGAGAGTGGCTCTGCTCCCACCTTGCAGTGCCGGGGACGCTGTGCTATGGAGCATGCCTGCCAGCAGGCGCCTGCCCAATTGTGTGTCCATGATTTTACAGCACGTCTTGTGCTCATGCAGCTCTTCCCGCTCTCCATTCCTGCTTCTCATGGGTCTGAGAACTTTTTATGCATCTGATTGCCGTGCCGCGCAGGAGGACCACGCTGCGGCTGGCAAAGATGAAGGGGGGCTATCCCCCGTGGAGCGCTACTGCCGGGAGCTCGAGTCAACAGCTTGCTGGGGTGGCCAACTGGAGCTGAGTGTGCTTGCGCAGGTGCGCATCAAGGGGGCCAGGGTATCCTCCTCCGTCTTGCTGCTCCTACGTGCTGTTCTTCTTCTTGGTGCCTCCCCAGCAATGGGATGCTTGGCGAAGGACCAGTGTGCACAGGAAAGGGGGATGGTTGGGCTGCCATGCTCTTGCACTTCCAAGCTGCACTTGGAGGGGCTGTGCTGATGCCTGCCATGCTCCAGTTTCTGACTTGCTGGTCGGCCTCTTGGTTCCACTGCCTGGCATCATCGCAGGTGTTGAAGCGCCCTATTGACGTGTATGCCGCTGGCTTGCCAACTGTCACCCTGGGAGAAGAGTTCAAGTCCCAATCTGCGCCCTTGCAGGTGGGACAACTGGCGGGGATTAAGTTGGTGCTGTAAGTCGGGTCTCCTGCTATTCAGTATATTGGTGGATGCTGGTTGGGCTAGCAGACATTGACTTCCGGCCCAATGGAAACTGGAGGGGGCCTTGCCAGGGGGGGCACATGCACCATTTCCCATCTAACGTTCAAATTTGATGATAAAATGTGGGCTGCCGGGGAATCTAGCATTGCTCAACTCTAGCATTGCTCAACAAAGCTGATATTGCTATATATTGCTGTAAATTTGTTAACGTAGCGCTATACGGCGGCCTCTACGAACTGAGCAATGGAAAGCACTGGTTTGCTTTTTGTTGGAGGAGCGGTCGGTCAGGAATTGTGTTGTATTGATGCTATCAAATGCAAGTTGCTTGCATGTGCAACCAAACAATATGTTCAAATGACGCAGTTATGTTGGCAAGCATCATTTGTCGCACAACAGATGAATCTTTTGCTGGTGAAGTGCGGTGGCTGAATTTCATGCTGAATGCCCGTTCATCAATCCCAATTCTCAGTCTGCGCGGGTGCTCATTTTGCAGGTGTGCTACTTGAGGCATGCGTTTGGCCTCGGAGAGCACTACAACAGCCTTGGCCCGTTGGAGGAGGGCACACCTTGTTGAGCAAGCTTTTGGAGGGCGCCCTGGTTCGGGAATCAGTGGCTGATGCATCCACAAAAATCGAGCATTTTAATAGAACAATCATTGCAGTCAACAAAATACGCTTCATTTTGATATTTTTTAATCTTCAGAGAAGCAAGCGACCGTCGAGCGCGGCGGATCACGAAGCCCTAGTCACCCGCACGGACTGGAAGTGCGCAATTTGGTAATTATTTAACAAAGCATTGTGTCAAAGATATACATAACATTAGCTAAGGGGGGGAAGGATGTCTGGAGTGAGCAAGCGGATGGACGTAAGCCGGCTGGAGGTGCGTGTCCAAGGTCACTGACTGGCTTCTCTTGTAGAGCATACGTTTGCAATAGGCTGCTCTGGCGCATGAACTCCTCCTTGAGGGACCCTTTGGGCAACCGCGCAAGAACTCCTCCCCACAAGGGTGAATGTGCCTTCTGGTGCAGACGCCGTCGCTGGTGAAGTACTGCAGGATGTATCAGCTGCCCGATGGCAGAAACAGGGAGGACATGGTGCAGCAGGTCTCCAGGTGCGTGTGAGAGCATGTCTGTATCTTTTGGCTGCTCCCCCTCTCCTGCTGGCCTCTAAAGTCTGTCCCTGACCGCTGATCTGCATGGCGGGTAGATATGGGAACTGTGAGATGATTAGGGGCTGTTTCAGGCGTAAAGGCCTTCTACCTTTCAACACATCAAGTCCAAGCCGCTCACATTCCATGTTTGTTCCACACCTGCTTGCCAAAACATTGGCGCTGCCATTGCACTCCTTGCCTCGCAGGCACCTTGGCACTCAACAGGTGTGTGTGAGCAAATCAATTGGTTCATATACCCTCGCGCCTTCAGAAGGTTGCCCTTGATACATTTAGCTGAAACAGCCAGGACTTGCCTGACGGCTTTCTCATTCTGATTGCAATGTTATCACTGCATACTCCTGGAGGTGCACATGCAGTATCTGGAAGAATCCTCATCTAATTGGTCATTGGTGAAGCAACCAGGGTTACATGCAACATGAACTCCCCATGCCCGTATGCGTGTTACCCAAGCCCAAGCTGCGGCGTTAGCTGAAGTTGGTTGACCAACCCATTTAATACCTGGCTGGCTTTTCCATTAAGTTGGCACACTTGTGTGGCAAACGTGCCATTCATTTGTTCCAAACATTCATCTATGTGCTTCCACTCAGGAAGCTCAATCAAACACACCATGGTGAGATAGAGGCAAGGGCCATGGTCTTTTATGCAAACTTGTGGGCCATGAATGTGCACCTCATTCCTGGCTTCCCTTTCATGCTTGCAGTTTTTGCTGAACGAGGAAGATGTATTGTTTCGCTTCATAAAAATGCTTAAGGCAGACAACGTGAGACGAAAGCCGTCGGGAAACATGGGCATGGGCTTTAGAAACCAAAGCGAGCGAGTAACAGGCAAGAAATACTAGCGCTCTGTATGTTGTCAACCATAATGTTCCGTGTAGTCATGCATGTACAAGATCAATTGCACTGCTGCTTTGTTAAGCGCAGGAAGGGGGCTATTTAGTTTAGCCTTTGTGTATGTAGGAGATGGCCGATTTAAGGTCATAGCTGTCAGGATAGAATTACCTGTTTAGGATAGAAACGGAGTCACCCTGTTGTGGCTGGGTGCTGAAACTAGCTAGTCGCCTGTGTTCTGGTGTTGTACTTGTGGCTTGAGTGCAGAGGGACCATCCTGCATCTGTTTCATTAGTTACTCTTATCAAGGGAGCGTTCGGAACGGGGTCTGCGCGATCATCAGTGTAGGGTGTTGGCTTTGAGTGGAGCACTAGTTAAAGATACGATGCCTGGACGATACATGTACTACATCTTTTTTCCTGGGATCCATTGTGAGTTTTCCTCAGTTTGCGCCTAGTATTGGAGTAACAAGCAGCCGGACGGGCACGCCTCCACCCACTAGGGTGTCATGAGGGTAACATGAACGAGATAAAAGGTTACAAGGTTGCATTGGGTTTACAAGATTACAAGATAAGATTACAAGGTTGCATTGGGTTTAGACCCTCAGCCAGATGGGTTGACTGCTGGGCTTGCAGGACACTGCCAGCCAGACAAAATACATCCACTGTCTCAAAAAGGAAAAGAAATGATTGGTATGTCTGCTTCAAGAGAAACAATTTCTCATCCTCAGCTCCGATGTTGACAAAGTGAAAAGCCCCTGTGTCTCCAATGTAAATCCTACCAGTAAGATCAGCAACATTGTTCTGCGAGACTCCTTGTCAAATAGCACATTTCTATCGTTACGCCAAGGGCATAAAAAGGATATGGTTCTCATACTGGACATCATGCAAGTCACATTTGTCACGAAGCCTACTGTGGATTTGCCAACAACCGGTTTCAACTCTCAGGGGGGCACGCAAGCGAGAACGAGCAATGTCACGAAGCACATGCTCATGAATGAGATAAACTTAAACTTTTTTTGCCGAATGATAGCGGGGATTAAAGAGGCAGGTTTGTGACGCCTCTCTAAGTACCCCGAAACTGGCCCGGAACAGATAAGCCGGCGAGCAGGATAGTTATTTTGGTATGATGTCAAGTGAAGCGAGAGAGGGCAGCTTTCCCGACCTTTTGAAGATTTCTGAGAACACCATGCTAAGGCGGAACGACAGTGAGCTCGCTTTCCAAGAGTGAGTGGCTCAGGAAGTCGTGGATTGTGCTGGGGTGATGGCTACATGCTCCCCTGCGTTCGCTGTCGGGGGCTGGCACGACTGCAGCAATGCACGTCAGCATTTTAGTGCTGACGCGTACCCACACCCTCATCACACTCTGGACCGACGCACACTAGATGCAAAACGTAATCAACGAATTCCGTGTCTCGGTGCATCCATTGCGGTGCAACGCAGCATGCGTGTCCGCGCGCGTTCCGGTTCTGCTAAGCAGAGCACTGCACAACGTCCCTTGCCTTTTCCCATGCATCCATCCCCTGCTACTGCAGCTTCCTCAAGCGCATCCCCAGCTCCTCCAATCTACCCTACTTATCCAGCGGGGGTCCCAGCATGGGCAACCTGCTTGATGCAGCTATGCCCCCACCTGGCGCCCCGCACGCTGGGGATGCTGCACCTGTCCAGAGGGAGAACAGCCTAAAAACAGGAGGATTAATGAGTGGCATGCCCCGCGTGAGCTCGCTCGACTTCCTTGCTCGCCTTGTCTGCTCAAATCCCATGCCAGCGGCACCAGCGCCTCCGGGCTCAGGCCAGCTACAGGCTCCAGGGAGCAGCAGCACCGGGGCTGCAGTAAAGCTTGAGCCACTGTCTAGTGGTCCTCCTAACGGGACCTTGTCTGAGGATGGCTTCAGGAAGACCCCGCCAGGTTTGTGAGCGCACATGGTATGCATGCAGCAAGTTCCGAGTTCCACAGCGTAATCGCCATGCTCACCGTTGCCACCTGCACTTGACCAGAAATTGCTGGGGCAAGGCGAGTGTTGCGAACTTGATTGAAGGGAGTTGCATTGTGACTCACAATCAGGACTCATCAAGTGCAGTTGGATGTGTGCGCTTGCGCGTTCATGCATGGAAATTTGTGCATGCTTATGCACATGGACGCAAGCATGCACACAAGCACATACTCACATGCACTCGCACATGGGTGCACGTACAGGCGCACCTGAACACGTATGCACTGTCACACACACATACCTCGCACAAATTCGCTCTCTCTTTCTCGCACACACATGTTAAGACTTATCAGGGCGCGCACATGCGAGTCCATGCATACACACATGCCCATATAACCCATGCAAAAATGCAGCTCGTGCGTCTGCACATTCAGACACTCGTGCAACTAAGTTCTCTCTAAGCAGACATACATGAAAGAGTGCGTGTGCACGCACGCCTACACACATCCATGGGAACGTGCATGTGCGCGCGCGTGCATCAACACGCGCAAGCATACACTCTCAGCAAGCGCGCGGTCCGTACATCTGTGCCCGCAGCCACACTGGCGCTGCCCAACATGAGCCCCATGGATTTGCAAGGCCTCAGCTTCCCCTCCAGCCTCTCCACAACTACTGGCCTGCACGGCATACCTGGGCTGCAAGGCCTATCCAGTGGCCTGCCAGCCTTTGCCGGCCTCCCCAGTCTGCCAGGGGCAGGGGGCCTGGAGCTGGGTGGCCTGCCCAATGGACTGCCCCAGCTCCACCTGCCCCACCCTGCAAACCCCGCCCAAGCAGCGGCAGCTGCGCTGCAGCTACAGGGGCAGCTGGCGCACGCGGCGGGCGGGGTACCTCAAGCGTCGGGCAGCCGCCCGGCGCAGGCGCAGCAAGGGGGAGCGCCCAGCGGCCAGGCGCAGCAGGGCGCCGCGGGTAACAGCGGCCGGCATTCCTCCAAGCCCTCATCCACGGGCGACACAGGCACGGTCAGCGAGGAATCAGATGGGGCGGACAACCAGAAAGGCGGGCGGGGCGGCGGGCCTAACAGCAAGAGAGCCAGGAGGTGGGCGTGCGTGCGGGATGTCTAGGCTTGGTTTGCAAGCATGCGCGCATGTGCACATGCTCCGGCGAGCAGAGTGTAAGGCCAGGCGCAGCTGCGTGCATGCGCACAGGTGGGCGCGTGGCGGCTAGGTATGCCGCACCGTGGGCTGTATGTAAGCTGCCCTGCTGCACGAGTCAGGATGGCGGGTGGGCTCTGCAGGTGCTGGTTTGCACCCCTTGATCCAAGCCTGACACTGCCCCTCCATGTCTTCTGCTATACAGGATGCTATCCAACAGAGAGTCTGCGCGGCGCTCACGCAAGCGGAAGCAGGAGCACTTATCCAGGCTAGAAGCAGAGGTGCGCGCACTATCTGCATGTGTTGTTGCTCAGGCGCATGTGCGGGTGCTGTGCGTGTGTGCGTGCTCTGTTGGTGTGCCAGCTATTGCCAGGGCAGCTGGGCCAGGAGGGCCTTCAGGTGTGGCCGGCAGTGGGGGCCCCCCACGGGGGGGTGGAAAGGAGGCGCGTTTGTACGTGGGTGGTGAGCAAGCGCGCGTGTAGGCGTGAACCTTCATGGCTGAATACCTGTGTGCTCCAGAAGTATCCTCAGCCTCACCTGCTTCTCTCCACCTGTGCACTTTCCTGTCCTGCACCATTTGCAAGCATCAAGCTGCTCTGTCAATGCTGCCATGCAGCAGTAGTCTATCCTGAGCATACTTCCTCTCATGCACGTACATAACATCTTTCACCTTCATGTAGATGCAATACTTACTAGCATTAAAAGCATCCCCTCTGTACACACGTTTCTGCTCTGATGTGACCTTTTTGAAGGGGGCACACAGAGAGAGAGTTTAGGTACACTGTCGATAGGATGTGATACTATGTCACAGAACATGTCACATGCTGCATGTGTCGTGTGATTGCTGCAATGGCCTCCTCTCACGATAACAGCTCCTTACAACCCTATCTGCGGCGTCTGCATGCCCTTGCATCCCTTGCTGGCCACAGATCCAGCAGCTAAAAGAGAGCAAGCAGCAGCTACAGGAGAGCAACCAGCTACTCAACCAGCAGTACGTTTCAGTGAACGACCATAACAAACGTCTCCGTGACGAGAATGATCGACTAAGGGATGAGCTACAGTTCCTGAGGACTGAGGTAGGTAGTATGGGCCCTGACTGAGCAAATGCCGAACAAGCAAATGCTAAATAGTGCCGATGGTGCAGTAAGTCGTCCCCACGAAGTCCACCCATTGCCAAGCCAAAACTGCACCTGAGCTGTCTCACTTGAGCGCGCACTTAGTTTCTTAAAATTCTCTGTCCTCAAGCTGAGTCATATACTGGCAAGCCCCCTGCACACAAATCTCCAGATCGGGTACTCTCAGGCCTTGAATGTGAAGCATTGAATCCCGGACGTAAGGTGTCATATAAGGCGAAGAAAGCAAGGGAGGCCAGAGAGGGGCAAGATGGCCTAGGGTGATCAAAGAAAGCTGCGCCAAGATCTACACAGGCTACCAATCACCTTTTTTCTTGTTAAAAGCGTATTGATTTCCAGAATGCTCAGTTGGCCGTGCAGTTGAGCAGGGGCAGGGCATTCGCAGATTGAGTGTACTCATTGAGTGTCAAGCAGGGTCAGTTAACCGCATAGTCAGCAGGCTGTAACACCTTCCTCCCATACAGCAGCCTCGTTCCAACAACAATATATATACATAACTCTATTATACTCAGCGGATGAGAAAAAAATGAGAGCATCTGTCAGCAGGTAACTTTTCTTGAGTCATGCTTAAGAGGAAAGCTGTGTCTTGCGGCCCTCCAAGGCAAATTCATCATTGAAACATGCTTGACGTACAGAAAAGCTTAGGCTGGCTCCTTTTGGTGAACACAGCCAATTCTAGTTGTCCTGAATTTCCATTGGGCGAGCCTGCAGCAGCGGGCTGGGACCTGCGCCTCAGGGGTGGCTTCTGCGGTGCCTTGACCCCCCTCGCCACTCAGAGCATGAAAAAAAACACTGAAAAGCTTGATTAGACAGTCGGGGAAGGACGCTAGTGGGATGTCCTGTGTATGGTGCCTGGTTGGCAAAATTTTGAGTTGTTAATCATGGACTGGGATCAGGGTGCGCTCTTGACACTGGCACGCACAATGCAGGGACCTTGTTAGAGTGATTTTTAAAAGGCCCACACACTTCGAATGCCATCTTTATTATCACTTACTAACCTTTTTGCAGATTCAATGCCAGCGACGTCGGGGTGCTGAAGAAGAGGATGAGAAGAAGCAAGTCTGCTAAGGCAGGTTTGTTCAGGCCCTTGCTATGGAATGTGGTTATAGCTAGCAGACAAAATGGCTCAATGTCAGAATGGTCTTGAAACAAAGATACTACTGACTTGCCTGCATTTGCAGAATGCTATGGAAACTAGCAGCTGCATCAGGGCAGGTGTCATAAGTTGTTCAGGTAATCTCAATTCATTTGCGACCAGGTTAACACGCAGGCCTTGCACCCAAGGGCTCTTACAAAGTGACCGCTAATATCTTTTTTACTTCAAGGCATGAATGTGAATATGCACAGTCTGCATTGCCGGATCCCTACCTTGCCACCGAGTGCTTTCAGTGTTGCTTAAATGTCTGGGAAATAGGCTTAGGCCTACCTCCAAGAAAAGTGCCTTGTGTTCATTGATTACATGTCAGTGTTGCAAAGGAACGGAGCGATGTCGAGCAAATTTTGAGAGGGCATTGATCACTCAGTGTCAGTGACTGTGGCTTTATAGGCCAGCTTTTGGCCTTCATTTTGTCGTCTATTGCCGGACTTGCTCAATGGGCTTGCAGAAGTTATGTACACCTCACGCTCATGCCAATGCACTAAACCATTTACCAGCCGAGCTGTGTTCACATCTGAGTTATTCTTTGAGTGAGCGTTGTGAATAATTTTTCAACTTTGTACATCCGTTGAGCATCCCATTTTTGTTTAATATGTGCTTCAAGTCACAATGTAAACAATTCAGCTTTACAGTCAGGTTCACAACAATGATGCTATCGTGGCACTTGTGGCCATTCAAGGACTACAAGGATAAGAAGGATAAGGCCTTCAGTCAAGAAGTGTGACTGCTAGACTGCTTATATAATGATTTAGGAAAAACAGATGTTTCTTTGCAAGTGCCATTCATAGCTCCAACATTCCCCACATCTTATAACCCAGGCAGTGCAAAGGTGACCTCGAGTATACTAAGTTTGACTTCGCGGTGTGATCTGGAGGCAGGAGGCCGTGTTTGGTCCGTTTCCATGTTCCACAGCAACAGAGCTCACAAGGGTATGTCAGCTGAGATCGGACTAGTGGGCGTGCTACGATCATACCATACAGAATAGACCGCCTCTCATCAGAACTGCGAAGTCAATCTGCATTGGGCTCCATCAGTACTGGGTTGAGGGATCACCTGGGACCCGGCGTGTTGTAGTGCATTTTGTCCGTCGCCCGGACCCCCCTCCTTCCTGGATGCATGTGTGGGGGCTTCCGATACTTCCTGCCCGTGCAG
>LFIK01003063.1_pt1 | contig 13568 bp, 13 predicted proteins | sample 643401 | NCBI WGS metagenome assembly LFIK01 (sample SAMN03777447, study PRJNA286221) | soda lake metagenome | biome: soda lake; feature: Kulunda steppe; material: water; isolation source: sample T5-Br brine of Lake Tanatar-5 | place: Russia: Kulunda steppe | collected 2010-07 | reverse complement strand
CCAGGTCTGCTCGGAGGGGGAGGGGGAGGCACGCGCCACCTATTTTGATTGCTTGTGCGGGTGCTGCAGGGACACCAGCTGCGAGTCCTCGCACCTGTTCCACTACAACGCGGAGGGGGAGCGGGATTGATGCAACGAGGTGGGCTGCTGGGCGCGCAGCGACCTCTGTTTGGATCCGGGGAGCCACCAGGGCTCCGTCATCCAGGTGTCCTTCACGGAGCGCAATTCGTCTAGCGTGTTGGAAGATGCGGATAGTTCAGGTAATGGTAGTGGTTCGCTCAGCCCTGGCATCATTGTGTTGATTGTGTTCGTGTGCGTTGGAGTTGTACTTCTGGGTATTGTGATTGCTATTAGATGGAAGAGTGACAAAGGGCAGTCTTTTATTGAGGAGAAGGTTGATATCAGAGAGGCAGAGGGTGAATCTCCTATCTCTGTTGGGAAAGGGAAAGTTGTGACTGTTTGACGAAGATGGGTATTTATGGACAACTTTTTGCTCTTCTGTGTGCACAATTACTCACACCAATTTTTTTTTCTACTTTGGTGCAGTAGCCGATTCCCTCATGAGCCTTTCAAAGATGTTTTCAGTCTCCACGATGTTCGTTCTTGGAATTGAGCAGTTTTGGAACTTGGCTTTAAATAAAGTTTTAGTATGGCTCTCTTTTGTCCCGAGTTTTTTTTCCGCTGGTTTTAGTCTCGTTTTAAGTTTGAAGAGGTCATGTTTTTGCGATGAAGCCATGGACCAGTGCGCCAACCATTGGAGTACTATAGTTTTCCTATCCACTTTGATGCTGCATAGTGCATTCGAAAGCAAAGATGTCATCGGACTTGTCCAAGAATCGTTTTGTTGTAATTCATTAAGAAATATTGTGGCATTAGTCTCGTGCGCAAAATGTGTTTTTGATCCACGTAATGCAAAAAGCCGAACCCATTTCGTGTCCAAGCTTTTATGTTCCAACATGTTCGTTTGCGAGTTGTGAATATTCCTCACGTTTTCCTTTCTTGTTGTGTTTGCTACGTTGTGTAATTGAAGTTCATTTCTAGTCAAGGTTAAGTTTGTGTTCATACAATATGCACTAGCACTATTCAAAATTGTACTTGTCTGCATATGCTTCGACTTAACCAAGCGCGAGCGTTCTTGTTGAATTGAATGGACGGTGCGCTTTGGAAGCAGAAGCTATCTTCTCGATGCGCTTGCGATCAACACGAGTGCAAGTAATCTATCGTTTTTAGATCACTTGCCACCTTGCTGATGTACCAAGCATGAGTAATAGTGAAAGTTGGCGTATACACAAGGAGTTCGTCGGAATTTCAACTTTCCCTTGTCATGCATTGGTGGGGTGCGAAATTTTTGTTTGCTTGTGTTCTAGCAAGCTCATCATCATTCGTTCCGTGCTAGCAAGAACACGACAAGGTCACTTTACCACCTCCTAGGATTGCCATTCCCACGTTCCAAGCTCACGTTCACGTGCCTAGAACACACCTCTACGAACGTAGGAAGGTCCATGGCATCAAGCATAGACTTGGCCATTGGTCTTTGTTCCATCCATTCTTCCATGCAGAGTGTTTTTCATTCACTTGCTCACAGTTGGGCCATGGAAAGGCATGCTGATGAGAAGGTGTCAGGACAAATTCCAAGGCAAGGCAATCGAAAACATCGACACGAACGATGGCGTCGTCAAGCGCCGCGTCGGCATGGCGTGGTCGATGCGCGGTCGTGACAGGTGCAAGCCGCGGCATCGGGCTGGAGATGGCTCGACAGCTCCTGGACGGCGGCGCACACGTGGTGGCTGCGGTGCGTCGTCCCGAGAAGTGCGACGCACTGCGTAGTTATGGCGAAAGGATCACCTGGACCAAGTTGGACGTGTCCAAGGAAGAATCCATTGTCGAATGGGCGCACGACCTCTCCCACAACAAGAAAATCGAGCATGTGGACCTTTTGGTGAACAACGCAGGCGTGTATGGAAGACGCGTGGACCTAGACACCGTGAACACCGAAGACATGCTGCACACCTTCATCACCAACACCGTGGGACCCCTGTTGGTGGTGCAGCAACTTCGAAAACAACGACTGATTGGCGGTAACAAACCTACACTAGTTGGTAACGTCACCAGCAAGGTTGGCAGTGTGGCAGACAATGGGAGCGGAGGAGGGTATGCTTATCGAGCATCCAAATGTGCCCTCAATGTCGTGAACAAATCCATGTCCATTGATCTACACAATGAAAATATCAGGTGTGTGCTGCTTCACCCCGGGTACGTGCGTACAGACATGACTGGAGGCAATGGTCTCATCGACGCAGAGACCTCTGCTGCGGGTCTTCTTCAGATTTTGGCCAGGGATCCAGAGGAAATCAATGCGCGTTTTTTTGACTACAAGCAAGAGGAAATTCCGTGGTGAGTACTTTATGAGCACGTGTATAAGTTGTCATGCAAGGGGGTACGTTGTTTGCTGAGTAATACTGAGTTTCAGCTTTTTGTGGCCTTCAAGATAGAAATGTGCGATTCCGTGCGATGAACCTCCAATAATTTCAGGCCTGATGCTTGGAAGAGCGTTTCAAATTCTTCCACTGTCCGTTCTTTTCCAGACAGAATGAGCCCCATATGTAGGTCGAACATTTTTGACAAGTCAGGCCCATCTTCCTCCGGGACAATCATTTCGAACACATAGACAGCACCACCATCCTGCATTGCTTGGGCGATGTGTGATAAAATCTGCACACTAGGCTCATCATCCCAATCGTGAATGATATGCTTCAACAGATAGGCATCCATACCACTGGGTATGCCGGTCCGATCCAGGAAGCTTCCTGCACTTGTGCTCATACGCCCTTCTAAATGAGGTGGGACTTGGACCCTCCCTACAACTTCTGGGAGATCCACCACAACACCTGTCGACCCTGGGCAAGCTTCCAGCAGGCCTATCAAGAGCTTGCCTTCACTTCCTCCGACATCGGCAAATGTTTGGTGCACCGAAAAGTCAACTTCACTGCCAAGGATGGAAGCAACTTCGATGTTCGAACCAGAAGTCATGCCTTTGGAGAAGAGTTCAACATGATTAGGGAATGCACTTTCGGGATTGAACAATTCCCAATAGTTGTTGACTTTCAGTGTACTCTGCACGCTCTTTTCCCCAGTAGTCAAGAACTCTTGCAGTCCTGTCCATGCAAGAATGTGTGGTACAGAGCTTTCCAGGAGAGCGGTGTAGGCAAACGAGTCGGATCTTCCCTTATCAAGCAGTGCTCCCATTTCGGAAAGTCGCAGCATCTCTCCTTCTTTCACCAGCAGGCCCAACCCTTCGGCTGCACGCAAGAACCTCTTCCCTGCTCCCACGTGCATGCCACATCGACGTGCGATCTCTTCGTACGGCAAGGGGCCGTCTTTGAGTGCGGCAGGCACGTCCATTCCCGTGAATTCCCTCACTATGGCGGATTTCCAGTGTCCCGTGGCCATGTCCATGAGCTTCAGGGATGCAGCACGGTCTGTTGGGTTCGCCGAATGCCTCACCTGCATCCCACGTGTTCCGTTTGCGCGCCACGTGGCACGTGCCATGCTGACGCACATGCACGTGGATTCTGTCCGGACCGTTGGTCTGCTTGAACCACACCCCATTCTCCACCGTTCGCCCCGTCGGCACCACACCACGTTGGTGCTTGTCCAGGAGGTGAGGCGGGGTGTACGGATGCTGGCTCACGTCCGAGGTGGGCGGACGAGGAAAGACGGCGTTTCACGTGCCAGACGAGCACCGTGCAACGCCACGTCCTTGGTCGTGGAGGCAACGACTGGATGGCATTGAGCTGGGTCGATGGCACACCCATCCATCCATCCATCCATCCACTGGAGCAAGGTGACGTGGAAACGAGACACACCGATCCACGTCACCTCGACGCGTGTCTTCCACTCGTTCGTCGGGGACAGCACATCTCGCCGACACGTGCTTGCATCGCACATGGCCGTGGTCGCACGTGACACATCGCCTCCCACCACGTCCACCTCCGTTGTGAACCGGTGATCTCCTTCACAACCCCCCTTTCGGTTGTGACGCGAAGGTCCCTTTCACAATCGAAGGGATCTCCCCTCCTGCGACTTAACTTGCCTTGGACGGCGAGAACTTCGTGGCGCTCGCTGTGGTTGGTGAGGAGTTAAGTTCCTCGTCCGTCGGTTAATTTCGGAGGCACGTGGGGTCGAGGAGACGTGCATCGCGAATCGACGTCCGTTCGAGCGCAGCACGGACGCACGTGATCGAGCGGAGGAGCCACGTGATCGCATTTTGGGGCGCCTGGTGGACGGTGCATGCGTCCTTCACCCACGTGGCGAAGGCTCAGGAGGCAACTGCGCACGTTCTTGCGACTCTTCCACAGGTGCAGTGGACGTTGAAGGAAAACCAAGCCCGAAGTCGACATGATTGGAGCGGTCGTGACACGTGCTCTGCCATCCAACTCCCCACGTGCGACGTGGAAGAGGCACGACAGGTCGAACGGGAAGCCCCTCCATCCGTGGAACACCGTGAGAAGGAAACCATGGCGGTGCTCGAAGGACCGCTGCCGAGCGGTGGGATACGACCCGAGCGATTCCTTGGACGACGAAAACGTCACATCCAGCGTCTCGGATGCCTTGGCGTTCCCCGAAATGATCGCCACGTACGAAGAAGATGCGGGAATGCAGTCCAAGTACAGGAACTGGAGAATCTGGATCTTCGCCATGATCTGGCTGAGCTACATGGTGTACTACCTCACGCGTGGCTCGTTCACCTATGCTGCACCCACAATGGTCAAAGATCTGGGATGGAGCCTCAAAGAAGTGGGAAGGATCACCACGGTGTTCCCACTGATGTACGGATGTTCCAAATTTGCCAGCGGCGTGCTTGTGGATGTGCTTGGCTCCAGAACCATCCTAGCCCTTGGACTCGTTGCATCGGGGACCATCAACATTCTCTTCGGAACGCAGAGTGCACTGCTCACGCTGGCGCTTCTTTGGGGGGCAAATGGCTTCTTCCAAGGTTTTGGAGGGCCGTCCTGTGCGAAGCTTTTGACCACCTGGTACCCCTCAGAGCAGAGAGGGACATGGTGGGCGGCCTGGACGACCTCTAACAATGTGGGAGGCTTTATCGTGCCGCTGATGGTTGGCTCCATTTCGAGCACCGCAGGTTGGCGTGTGGGAATGACCACCCCTGGCGTGATCGCAATCGTGGCTGGAGTGATAGTGTACTTTGGTGTGAGGAACAAACCCAAGTCTGTTGGATTGCCATCTCCCCACGAGAAATCTTCTAATAAGCAGGACTCAGATCGATCTCCTACGCAGGAGGTGACTGCAAGTCCGTCTGATATTGTGTTCAAGTATGTCTTTCCAAATCGAGCAATCTGGGCCCTGGCATTTGCCTACTTTTTTGTCTACATCGTAAGACAAGGCATGGTCTCCTGGTCACACTTCTATCTCATGGCAGAAAAAGGTATACCAGATGCCGCTCAGGCTTCTGCAACAGTTAGTGGACTTGAACTTGGTGGTTTGGTGGGCGCAATGGTCTCTGGATGGCTTTCTGACAAAGTTCAAGGACACCGTATACGCGTCGTGATGGGATACTGTTTGGGTCTTGTTCTTGCTCTACTCGCGTTCAGGTTTGCCCCATCCGGAAATCAAGCGGTGAATGCATTCCTAGTGGCGACAGTGGGCTTCTTCATATATGGCCCTCAGATGCTCATTGGCCTGATAGGGGCAGAGCTTTCGCATCCAGTTGCGGTGGCTACAGGGAACGGACTCCTCGGATGGATCGCCTACCTAGGTGCGGCATTCGCAGGGGAGCCGCTGGCAATCCTTGTGAACCAGTTTGGTTGGAAGTACTATTTCCTGGGCATGATTTCATGCTGTGCATTGCCCATCATCCTGCTCGCCCCGTTTTGGAATGCTCGCAAGTACGAGGATGTTTGCTGAGAGCCGCGAGAATTCAGTGGCTGGGAAGCAAGTGTCACAGCAGCGCTTTCCCTCCACACACATGCAGGGGAGGTTCTCACCCTCCTTTGGCAGATTTGGTATGCTAACCGGCAGCCTATTCTAATTTTTCCAGAGATTGTAATTTTGCATGTACACCCTTCTTCATTTCTGCCTTTATTTGATCGCACCGGCACACCATGGCGGCCAGACACGCAGGAACACACGCCCTTTGACCATGGCCATGGGAACGGGTCCATACTGCCTAGAATCGGTGGAATTGAGCCTGTTGTCTCCCAGCAGCCAGACGTGTCCTTTGGGCACCAGGGTGCCGCAAGGTGCTCTCTCTCCTGCCAACGCCGCCACTCGTTTGCACACGGTTTGTTTTGGATTTTGCATGGACGTGGCCACCACCACGTCTCCTTTTCGTATGCCTTGGAACTTGGACACCAGGCGATCGAGGAGCACCACGTCTCCTTCTGGATTCAAGGTGGGCACCATGCTGGGTCCCATGCACTGCGCACGTCCATGCATCGACACGTCAGCACGCTTCTTCCCTCCCTCGTGTCGTGTCTGGCTGCTGAGGTTCCTCGAGCCACCTCACCAGCGTGATTTCCAGCACGTGTTCGTGGAAGAGATGCACGGCACAGGCGAACTGCGCCAGTGCCTTTCCTCTCTCCCAGAACTCTCGCAGGAGTCCGCGTGTCGCCATGGGCGCGCCTGTGCGGTTTCGTCCGTTTCCTTCGGTGCCACGTGCGGCGAGGATGGCGTAAAAACAGCAAAAGTTAACTATCGGTGGCTGTGCACTTGCCGAGATTCGAACTCAGGACCTCCCGCTTACTAAACGGGTGCTCTAACCAACTGAGCTACAAGTGCGGGGTGGACCACACGGTGGGGACGTGGAGGAGTCCGTGGGTGGTGGGATTTAGTAAGGGAAGGGGGGAGAGGGGTCGCATCGCGATCACGATCGATAGCTTTGGAAGGTCCTGAGAGGAGGAGAGGGAGGAGGAGGAGGATCTCGGGGTCGGTCAACGGATGGGCAGGAAGGACGGCATGCGAGTCGCATGTGGCGCGCATTGCGCATCCCACGCGCAACCATGGCCAAGGTGGATCTCCTGGAAGTGGAGGACGTGATGCGGAGGAGGATGGAAGAAGCCAGGAAAAGAAGGGAAAGGAGAGATGGAAAAGCACCGGTCCGAATCGTCCTGCCGGACGCGAAACGTGTCGGAAAGGAACCCGCCGTGGAAACGGTCCGAGGGGATGGATGGCTGCAGAACAGGAGGAAAGAGATGGTGGACAAGTGCTCGGAAACCGTGCGAAAAATGCAAGGAGCAGAGAGGTACGTGTACGGATCCCCTGGGATGGATCGAACGCGAGAAGGAAAGTGCACGCACCCAGCGTCGAGCGAACGCTCGCCAGAAGTGCAATGGCCCGAAGAAGCCAACCATGTTCACCCAAGAGAGCAGAGGTGCGTGCAAAGTATGGCTGGACCGTCGACGGCGTCTCAAGGGATCCGTCCTGCGCGGGAATGGGATGCAGAGCTCCATCACTTCATCCGCAGTGCAGTGGATGGTTTTCCATCAGGCCAACTGAAGGACTTGTTGGGCTCCAGCGGGGGAGACCAGTTTCACGGTGGCATCCAAGCGAGGTTGGGAGGTCCAATCTCAGCGAATTGGGAGAAGTTCGCTGCAGATTTCCTGCAAGAGACAAGGCGTGATTATGAACGGGCTGTATGCACGTCTGTGTTGACCTATTCCTTGTGCATCAAGGCTGGAGGAAGCTACTAGGAGACCTGTTCACGCCGAGGGATGGACGCCTTTCGACACATTTTTGCTCCATCGATGGAGGAATCGACACGCTGCCCGCACAGACTTGCGTCGAAGCCACAGAACACTTTCGACCATCCATCCATGGAATCGCGGCGGAAGGCGCTGAGCGACCGTCTTCTCGTTGCGAACGAAAAGCACCTGTCCCTTCAGCGCAAGTTCCAGCAGTCCATCCTCGACGTTCAGAAGGACAACACCAACGTTGCAGCAGAGGAACGAGAACAAGCATGCTTGCTGATGGAATTGGAGAGTTTCGCGGCCATGCGAAGGCAGATCCTGGATCCATCATGCCGTGGTTCCATGATCCAGCTGTACCGCACTTTGTTCTCCAGCATGCGGCAGGTCCAACGAGACAGAGGCGTGCTGGCCAAAACCAGCCTCACCACTTTGACGTATCCTTTCACGCTGGAATATCGCCGTCCTGCACGAGAATGAACGCTTAAAATGGAATGCGTGGCTTCCTTCTGCCTCTTTTCCACGGTTCGCACCTGGTCGAAGACCCCGGCGAAGAAGCGAGATCGACGGCTCTTTCGCTCCAGGCGCGAACCTGTCGAGCGCCAGCCACGGTGTTCCCGAAACAGGACGTGCACACGTCCGTCCTGTTGGACAGCGGAGCCTCCTTCTTTCCCGTTCCAAGGTGGATGTTCCTTGCGTCGCTTGCTCGCATCTCCTTTCGTGTCTGTCGGATTTCCTTGTCCAACGCCGACCCTGCACACGTACGAATTCACAACCGGTTCACAACGATTTCGTCCCCGGGAACGCCACCGACCGAGTTAACCACAATGAACCGAACGTTTGTGGGACGAACGAGAGAAGTTAACGTGGACTTAACCAGGAGGTCCGGAAGCGGGCTTCTTTCTTAACTTTCGATAAACTTCGGGATCCGAGAGGTGGGGTATGGATGTTAACCTTTCCTAAACTCGTGGCGCGTCGCACCGACGGTGATGCCGATGGCGTCGAGCGCACTTGGAACCTACGCGATGGCCATGGCGCGTCCCACGACGCTGCGTCCGGTCCGAAAGACGATGGCACGGTCCAAGAAGTCCTTTTCCAGTCCGAAGAGGTGCGAGAACGTCGCGAAGCTGCGTGCGACGGAGCTGGACGGTGCCAGTTTGGACAGCACGTTGGTGGAAGTGACCAGTGAGATCTCCTCAGGAGATCGAATCATCAGCGTGCTGTTCACTGCAGCCGTCATTGGATTGCTGGTGATCACGGCAGGTGCAATCTATTTGGCCATCGCCGATGCGCAAGACCGCAAGAACGAAGAGGCCGAAAAGGCCTCGCCTCGCACTGCGAAGTCGAAACAGAAGAAGAAAAGAGCTGGATCCGGAGGGAAAGGATTCGGGAAAGATTGAAAGCCGAACGGACACCTGCAAGCAAGGAAAGAACATCTCTTAGGATGAGAAAATGCCCCCGAAAGCACGTGGAACATGCAATAATCCACCGCTGGAGAATTGGGTACCAGCAAGGTGCCGTTGCTTATGGGAGTAGTGGGATTTAGAGCCAGAACAGTCCAGGGTGCAGGCTGTTGGGATAGAAAGCGCCGCAGAAGTGGAATGCGTATTGCCTCGGTCTTCGACCAATGCACTGCGAAGAGACACAATTGCAATAATTTGTGCATTTATTCCGTCAAAGTCAGGCTCTCCTACCAGCAAGCAAACGCTTCATTGCCAGAAGAGGAGATCCCCGCCCCTATCCACAGAGACAAGGCCCATCGGGCCCCATTCGCATGAGATGATGGCGTTCTGATGGTATCTTTTTCCTTGCAACACTGCTTTCTCCTCCCCTGTAGATGCATCCAACACGTACAGCCCTCCATCAACAGAGCCACAGGCAATATGTTGACCGTCTGGGCTGCAGCATATTCGACATCGATCGTTGGCCGGCCGAAACCCTGGAGCTTTGAACGACTTGCGTACTTCATTCATGCGCAAATCGATCAAATGAATGGTGCTGTCTCTTGCACACGTCAAAAGTTCATTGCCAGTAGGCATGAAGGTAACCGATGTGACTTTCTGTGAATGTGCTTTGATTTCTGTGGCTTGCGAGTGTTTAGAGATGTCCCATATGCGAACCGTACCATTGAAGTGTCCTGAGCACATCGTCCCCCCTTCCACAGACAAACAAAGGGAGAAGCACGTACTCATGCAGATCATGTTGCTGGAGTTGATTCCTCGATGTAGATCCCAGACTCGTATCATGCGGTCGGCACCTGAAGAGACACAGCGTCTGGAATCGGCCGGAGAACAGCAGCATGCATGAACTTTATCGGTGTGTCCATTGAGCGTGTGCTTCACCCTCTCGCTCGAAAGATCGTACAGGCGCATGCAGCGCTCGTGCCCAGCAGCCAGAATGTGCCTAGAATCTGCGGTGAAGTCTACGTCCGTCACTGTTTCCAACATGCCTTTCAGTATATGCATGGATTTCCCTGAATATGAATCCCAGATTCTAACTTGTTTATCCAGCCCGCATGTTGCCACCATGTTACCCGAGCGATCCAACTTCACTGCACTGGCCTCTCCTTCATGGGCGTTTTGCCGAAGACGGACCTTGGCAGGTATGGTTCCGCCGATTTCCGCATCGAAAGCACCTTCAGGTTTAATTTTGATGTTCTGGATATCGGTGCTAGCTTTCAGCAGCATCTCATAATGGTTTTTCATATTCACAGCATCCTCATGTATACGGATGGCTTCGTTGAACTTTTCTGCTGCACGTTGGGAAGTCTCCACCAGCCTCTGGACTAATTGTTGGTTTTCCGACCGCAGGGTGTCCCTCTCTTCCTGAGCCTTCCGTTTTTCAGCTTGCCTTTCGTCCAACTCTGAGCATGCTGCTTCTCTGGCCTGGATTTCGCGTTCCAATTGTTCCTCGAGCTCTTGGACCTTCTCCTGCACCTCTTCGAGCTTCCGTGCAGCTTCTCGCAGCTCTTCCATCTGCTTCTCCTGATCGTAAAGCTTCTTGTAAGCTTCGTATTTTTGTTCTTTGAGTTCCGACACTTCCATTTGCATCTGTTTCAGGAACTCGTTGTTGGTCTCGCGTTCCTGAGCTTCCACCAGCTTCGCTTTGGTGTCTTCCAGTTCCCTCTCCCGTTGCTTCCCGCGCCTCCATTCTTCCAGCAGTTTCTGGTACTCCACGAACACGTCCTCGAAGGCTTCCTTCTCGCGCCTGTTTCGCTCCAAAAGCGACGCCAGAACCGTCGCTTCTGCTTCCATCTTCCTTTCGCGACGCGACGATGTCGGATCGATCGTGCTGTGGAACAGGAGATGGAGCGCCTTTCCATCGATACCTCGGAAGATGAACGCGATGCGAGAGGGAAAAGATCGCGATGAGCATCGAGATCTTCGGGAAGTCGAGCGATGGGAGATGGAGGGAGAGCTGTGGACCAGCTAAGAAAAGGCATGGATGGTGTTGGCAAATTGGGAGACCTGCCAAATGTACGTCAGAACGGTCAACATTCCTCGATGCATTACTCTTGCGACGTGGTGGAGCGCGACAAAGGCAAGGAAAGTTTCCGCCATGGAAAAACTCTCGATGTACCAGCCAGTGCTTATCACGACCCTCGAAAAGCAGTTCAGACCGACGCAGCTTGCCAGCCACCACCTTCAGAAGGAGTGCTTTCTGCGGCCTCCAGCATGGGCTCCTTCTGAAACTCGTTGCGGAGCTGACCGCAGGCAGCAGAAGCATCCATGCCGCGCGTCACACGCACACTCACGGGAACTTTCCGCTTCTTCAATGCTTCCTCGAAAAGAGTGATGCTCTGGCGCGAAGGTCTTTGGTAGTCCGATTCGTCCACCGGATTGTAGGGAATCAAATTCACATGACTCGCCAAGTTATGCTTGTACAGCAATTTCGCTAGTTCTTCGGCGTGCTCCGGTAGATCATTCACCCCGCTCAAAAGCGTGTATTCAAAAGTGACCCTGCGTCCTGTTATTTCAAAGTATGCTGTACAGTCTTCCATCAGTGCGTAAAGTGGATACGTTTTGGCACTTGGAATGAGCTTCTCACGAAGCGCTTGATTCGGCGCGTGCAAGCTGACGGCTAGTGTGGACTGGAGCTTTTCCATGGCAAGCTTTCGGATGGCGTTGGGAACTCCAACCGAACTGATGGTGATGTTGCGTTGCCCAATCCCCACATTCTGATTGAGGCATTGCTGTGCCTTGATCACTGCCGAGAGGTTCAGCAGCGGTTCTCCCATTCCCATGAACACAACATTGGTGACCCGTTTCCCAAATTCCTCTTCGATGGCCAACACCTGGTCGACGATCTCACTGGCGCTCAGGTTTCTGGCAAACCCTCCTTTTCCAGTGGCACAGAACGTGCATTTCATGGGACAACCAACTTGAGACGACACGCAGACGGTCAGCCTGCTTTTGGACGAATAATTGGACGGAATGCCCACGGTTTCCACCACTCTTCCGTCCTGCAGCTTCAGCAGCAGTTTGACGGTCCCGTCCGTAGAACGTGCTGCATGAAACACCTCTGCACGTCCTGTTTCCACACCCAGACCCTTCAATTTTTCCCTTGCTCCCTTGGACAGCTGCACGAACTCCTCCACGCGCTTGAGTTTTCGCGTGTACAGTGCATCGAACATTTGCTTCCCACGGTACCTCCGCTCGCCGATGGCTTCTGCAAGGTCGCCCAGCTCCTCCTGCGACATGCCCACCAAGGTGGGTGCAGCTGCGGCCTTCACGCGTCGCATGGGCCTCGCCAGGCGCGCGTGCCTCGCCATTGCAGCTGCTGCTGCGCGTGCGCCGCCGTCCATTCCGTCGGCACCAACCGACACCTGTCGAACGTGAAACTTAACACCGCACTTAACCGCGACCGAGAAGACGTGTGCGCCAAGCACGTGTCGACGTGGGTGTGTCATGGACCAAGCCGAAGAGAACCAACCTGCCGTGGATGGGCAGAGGAGGTTCGTGATGGACCGTGGACCGTGGAAGAAAACGGCAGCAAAGTTGAGGTCGACGCAGGGCTTGTGGCCTCCGCGAAAGCTGTCGGCTATGGGAGTTGAAGCACGGGTGGAGGCTTGAATGCTCGGACTGCGTTCCACACATGGTAGGGCGCGAACAAATGTACCGTGTGTTTCGCAGGATAGATTCCGTGCCGCCGTTTTTTCTATGGGTTTCGTCGGTGCATCTCCCTTATTTTGCATTCTTCTCTTCTCCTTGTGCCATTCCCTTAATGTCCATTTGAGACTTGGATTGCACGCGTAGTTCTCCATCCCTTTCTAACGCTGTCTTTTCTCAATAAAGGCATGTGAGTGCACCGTCCCTCATGTTGATGCTTGCTTGGTTCGAACTTCCGAAGAAACGGTAGAATTGTGGTCTTACGCCTCCTTGTGCTTGGTATGGGAGGAGCACGATCAAAGCGTATCGTTGTCGCTCCACAAAATAGTCATGCACCTCACCCAACCGTCACCCCGGATATGAGCTACAATGTTGACTTTAACCCCATGTGCGAACCAACGGTTCCACACTTCCCGTGTTGATCCATTCTTCTTTCGGATTCTTTCTACAAACGCATCGAAGGCATTTGCCTTTTCCCGTGTCGTCCACCTCTTTCCGTCCCATGGGAGTTTCCTCGCAAGTTTCTCGTCTCTTCCGTGCCTCCTTCCTCTTCCTCGCACTCCAATCGAACCACGTGGAAGCGAAGCAAACGCACCGTCCATCGCCCATGTTTGTACGAATCCTAATGTGCTCTACCTGTAGGACAAAGTGCGTACGATTGTCTTGTATGTAGGACAACGAGCTGGTGATTCGCCCATGTTTCCACCTGGACCTGCCACGCACCTCCACGTCCCAGACCGGGGGTTTTTTCTCTCGT
>LFIK01003062.1_pt1 | contig 13570 bp, 13 predicted proteins | sample 643401 | NCBI WGS metagenome assembly LFIK01 (sample SAMN03777447, study PRJNA286221) | soda lake metagenome | biome: soda lake; feature: Kulunda steppe; material: water; isolation source: sample T5-Br brine of Lake Tanatar-5 | place: Russia: Kulunda steppe | collected 2010-07 | reverse complement strand
TCTTTGCCGCGCTGGAGATGCATCGCCGCGGCGATCTGGACCCGCGCACGATGCGCGGGGCCTGGGCGGGCGAAATCGGCATGGTGCAGAAACTGCCCTCGGACATCATCGATCACGCGGTCGATGGCGATGGCAGCGGGCGGATCGATCTGCAGCGCTCGGTGGCCGATTCGATCCTGTCGGCGGCCTCGATGCTGCGTGCGAATGGCTGGCGCGCGAACGAGCCATGGATGCACGAGGTCACGATCCCGCAAGGGTTCGACCTGACGCAGTCGGGGCTGCGTACCGAACGCCGCGTGCGCGAATGGGCCGACATGGGCGTGCGCCCGGCCCATGGCAGCCTGCCCGCGGGCGATCTGCGCGCCTCGATCATCCTGCCACAGGGGCATCGCGGCCCGGCCTTCATGGTGTTTCACAACTACCGCGTTCTGTTCGAGTGGAACCAGAGCTTCATCTACGTCACCACTGCCGCCTATTTCGGCACGCGGCTGATGGGCGCGCCCATCTATCAGGCGGGCAATCCCGAGCCGGGGCTGAACCAGGACCAGATGCGCGACCTGCAGCAGCGCCTGACCCAGCGCGGGCATGATGTCGGCGGGATTGATGGCATCCTGGGCGCCAATACCCGTGCCGCCGTACAGGATGTGCAAGCCGAACTGGGCATGCCCGCCGATGGCTGGCCGACCCCGCAGCTTCTGCGCAGCCTGTGAACGCAGGGGCGCGCTGCGTCCGGCGGTGCGATAGTCGGGCGTGGACCGGTCGAATTGTAAGAATTCTCCGCTTGCCGGGAAGCGCGGTGTCTGGAACACTCCGACCCATCTGGTCAGGACGACCGGGGTCTTTACTTCCCGTGACGTGAAGGGCACGAGGGTGAGTGGGGGTTCCGTCGGTGGCCGGGACCCCCTTTATCCTTTCCGAATTGCCGCATCGCGCCTTGCCCGTGGGCGCCTCTGCGACGCCACGCCCCGGGACACACCTGCTTGAAACCTCTCCGCGAAACGCCCAAGTTATCGGCAAAGGCGCTGCCTTCAGCAGGGCCGCTGACAAGGATGATGTGAATGTCTCAGACACAAGGCTACCCGCTCTTGCCGCTGCGGGACATGGTGGTGTTCCCGCACATGATCGTGCCGCTGTTCGTCGGCCGCGACAAATCGGTTCGCGCGCTCGAGGCGGTGATGGCAGAAGACAAGCAGATCCTGCTGATTTCGCAGAAGGATCATGCGCAGGAAGACCCCGGCCCCGACGATATCTACCGCGTCGGTGTACTGGCGAATGTCCTGCAACTGCTGAAACTGCCAGATGGCACGGTCAAGGTGCTGGTCGAAGGGCGCCACCGCGTGCAGGTCGAGGAATTTGTCGACAACGATTCCTTTTTCGAGGCCATCGCCACCGAACTTGACGAGGAACCCGGCGACCCCGCTGCGGTCAAGGCGCTGATGCGCTCGGTCAAGGCCGAGTTCGAACGGTATGCCAAGGTCCGCAAGAACATCCCGGACGAGGCGCTTACCGCGATCGCCGATGCGGAAGATCCGGCCGAGCTGGCCGATCTGGCCGCCGGGCATCTGGGGGCCGATGTGGCGCAAAAGCAGAAGCTGCTCGAGACCGGCGAGACCAGCCAGCGGCTGGAAGAGATCTATTCGCTGATGCAGGGCGAATTGTCGGTGCTGCAGGTCGAGCGCAAGATCAAGAGCCGTGTGAAAAGCCAGATGGAGCGCACGCAGCGCGAGTATTATCTGAACGAGCAGATGAAGGCCATTCAGAAGGAGCTCGGCGACGGCGAGGATGGTCAGAACGAGGTCAAGGAACTCGAGGAGCGCATCAACGCCACCAAGCTGAGCGCCGAGGCCCGCGACAAGGCGCTGGCCGAGTTGAAGAAGCTCAAATCCATGTCGCCCATGTCCGCCGAGGCGACGGTTGTGCGTAACTATCTCGACTGGATGCTTTCGATCCCCTGGGGCGTGAAGAGCCGCGTCAAGCGCGACCTGGGCCGCGCCGAGCGTGTTCTCGACGCCGATCACTACAGCCTCGAGAAGGTCAAGGAGCGGATTGTCGAATACCTTGCCGTGCAGGCGCGCAGCGCCAAGCTGAAGGGGCCGATCATGTGCCTTGTCGGCCCGCCGGGCGTGGGCAAGACGAGCCTCGGGCGATCAGTGGCCCGGGCGACGGGGCGCGAGTTCATCCGCATCAGCCTTGGCGGGGTGCGCGACGAATCGGAAATCCGGGGCCACCGGCGCACCTATATCGGCTCGATGCCGGGCAAGATCATCCAGGCGCTGAAAAAGGCCAAGACCACCAACCCGCTGATCCTGCTCGACGAGATCGACAAGATGGGGCAGGATTTCCGCGGCGATCCGGCCTCGGCCATGCTGGAGGTGCTGGACCCCGAACAGAACTCGACCTTCATCGACCACTACCTCGAAGTGGAGTATGATCTGTCGAACATCATGTTCCTGACCACGGCGAACAGCTATAACATGCCATCGCCGCTGCTGGACCGGATGGAGATCATTCCGCTGTCGGGCTACACCGAGGACGAGAAACTCGAGATCGCGCGGCGCCACCTGCTGCCCAAGACGATCAAGAACCATGGGCTTCGCAAGGGCGAATTGGCGATTGCGGATGATGCCATCACCGAAATTCTGCGTCGGTATACCCGCGAGGCCGGGGTGCGTAACCTCGAACGCGAGTTGAACAAGGTCGCGCGAAAGGCGGTTACGAAGATCGTCAAGAAAGAGGTGAAGGGCGTCGAGGTGACTGCGGATAACCTGGCCGATTTCCTCGGCGTGCCGCGCCATCGCTTCGGCCTGGCCGAGAAGGAGGATCAGATCGGCGTGGCCACGGGGCTGGCCTGGACGCAGGTTGGCGGCGATCTGCTGCAGATCGAGGCGCTGAAGCTGCCGGGCAAGGGCCGGATGAAGACCACGGGCAAGCTCGGCGATGTGATGAAGGAATCCATCGACGCGGCCAGTTCCTTCGTGCGCTCGGTCGCACCGCAGATCGGGGTGAAGCCCCCGCGCTTCGACACGCTCGACATCCATGTCCATGTTCCCGAAGGCGCAACGCCCAAGGACGGACCGAGTGCCGGGGTCGCCATGGTGACCTCCATCGTGTCAGTGCTCACCCAGATTCCGGTGCGCAAGGATGTGGCGATGACCGGCGAGGTGACGCTGCGCGGCAATGTGCTGGGCATCGGCGGGCTGAAGGAGAAACTGCTCGCTGCGCTGCGGGGCGGGATTACTACTGTGCTGATCCCCGAGGAGAACGCCAAGGACCTGCCCGAGATCCCCGATAATGTGAAAGAGGGGCTGACCATCATCCCGGTCGCGCATGTCAGCGACGTGATCGCGGCGGCGCTGGTGCGCCAGCCCACGCCCATCGACTGGGACGAGGCCGCTGACGAGGCCGCGCGCCTCGCCCGGCTGGCCGGATCAGGAGAGAACGAGAGCGCCCGCGCCCCGCATTGATCCCTCTCGCGGCGGTTTCTCGCAACCGCCGCGCGCACCCCAAACAGGGCTTGCGCGGGTGCCGAGTGCAAGCTAGAGAGCGCGACAGGGTGTGGCGATCAGCCGAAGGGTTGGGCGCCTCATTCACATCGAAGAGGGTTGCACGAGTAACGTCTTTTCAAGACAGGGGAAGATTTCAGGCCTCAGGTTCAATGAACCCGGAGCGCCATTTCACGGGCCGGTAGCTCAGTTGGTAGAGCATTCCGTTCACATCGGAAAGGTCAGGGGTTCGAGTCCCTTCCGGCCCACCACTCCCCCGCCGATTCTGCCCAAGCCTATGCCTCCGACGCTTTTGGTGAAGGCGAGGAGCTTTTCGATCTTGGCAGCGGCCTTGTCCGGATCGCGTAGCGGCAGGCTGGTTTGCCCACTTGCGAGCTTTGCTGGACGCATGGGCCAAGCCCCGCAAGGTTTACCAGTCGAAAACCAGATATGGCGGGATGGACCTGTCCGACGCCGGGCAACGCGAAGCTGAAGCGCCCATTGGCGGAGACGATGCTCGCCAATGCCGTGCTGAAAGATCTTTCGGCACAGGTGAATGTAGCGCCTGGAGGCGCTGCGCGGTCAGAGGGCCAGCAGTCGGGGAAGCTCGCGCATGTCATGGAACGGGTGCGCGCCCTCGGCCCTCAGGCGGGCGCCGTCATCCTCCGGGGCGTAGCCTAAGCAGCGGATACCCGCGGCGCGGGCGGCGCGGGCGCCCGTCGGGCTGTCCTCGATCACCACGCAATCGGATGGGGCGTGCCCCATCATGCGGGCGGCGTGCAGGTAGAGATCGGGCGCGGGTTTCGGGTTGGCCACATCCTGCGCAGCGAACACTTTGTCGATGAAGCGGAGGGCGAGTTCCGGGTGCTGCCCCAGTGTGGCGCGCATCTTCACGTGCCGACCGTTCGAGCCGATACAATAGGGCATTCGCGCGCGGTCAAGGCCGTCAAGAACCGACACGATCCCCGGTATCATCGGCGTATCATGCGCAAGATGGGCGCAAAGGCGGGGATAGGCCTCCTCGACCCAGCCCTCGGGCAGGCGCGCGCCCATCTCGCGCGCGCGATCGGCGAGGCTGGCGATAGTGCCGCCGATGAAAAGCGACATGATCCGCGCAAGCGGCAGGTCGAGCCCGTGGGCCGCCAACTCGTCGCGGATGAATTGATTGGAGCGGGTTTCACTATCGACGATAACGCCGTCGCAATCAAAGATGACGAGTTCAGGGCGCATCGGGGTGCTCATGGACAAGAATCGTCACTTCGGTTGAGCCGTAGCGGCGTTGATCACGCAGGCGGAACCCCTCGGGCGGGCTCTGGGGGCTGGCCTCTTCCCAGATGATCGTCGCACCCGGCGAGAGCCACCCGCCCGCGCGCGCCGAAGCCAGCGCGGGGGCCCCGAGGCCCTGACCATAAGGCGGGTCAAGGAAGACCAGATCGAAAGGCGCGTCGCGGTTGGGGCCCAGGCGTGTGGCATCGCGGCGGAAGACGCGCGCGCGGCCCATGGCGCGCATCCGTGCGATATTCTCGCGCAGCAGCGCGCGCGCCGCCGCGCCGTCGTCGACGAACACGGCCCGCACCGCCCCGCGCGAGAGCGCCTCGAGCCCCAGCGCGCCGGTTCCGGCGAAGAGGTCGAGCACCCGCGCGCCTTCGACCGGAACCGGGGCCGCGCCATTGATCAGCAGGTTGAAGATCGCCTCGCGCACCCGGTCGGGGGTGGGGCGCAGATGCGCCGCGGGGTTGCCCGCACCGGGGTCCGCAAGGCGCAACCCGCGCGCGCTGCCGCCGATGATCCTCATGCCTTCAGCAGCGCCTTGAGGTCGGAGGACGGGTCGGCCAGCACTGCGGGGTCGGGATCGCGGCCCATGGAGAGCAGGCGCTTGCCGATCATGTAGGCGCGCGCATCGCCCAGGGAATCGACCGCAAGGAAACGGTCCCCGGCGAAATACCAGTGGCTCGGCGTCGCGCCGGGGCGAATGACGACGCGGTCATACCCGGTGTTCAGCCCCGCGATCTGAAGCTTCAGATCATACTGATCCGACCAGAACCACGGCTCGGGCACATAAGCTGCCTCGGCACCCGACAGGTTGGCGGCGACCGCCTCGGCCTGGTCGATGGCGTTCTGCACGGATTCCAGACGCAACTGCCCGCCGCGCCACGGAAAGGACGCGCAGTCGCCCGCCGCCCAGATATGCGGGTCCGAGGTGCGGCCCATCGCGTCGGTGCGAATGCCGTTATCGATGGCGAGCCCCGCCGCCTCGGCCAGCGCGGTGGCGGGCGTGACGCCGATCCCCGCGATGACGAAATCGGCGTCCAGATGGGTGCCATCCGCGAGCGTCACGCCGGTCGCGCGGTCGGTGCCCGTGATCCGCACCAGCCCCGTCCCCTCGCGGATATCGACACCATGCGACTGGTGCAGCGCGCGGACGAAATCCGCAGTCTCGGACGCGGCGACGCGGCCCAGAATGCGCGGGGCGAGTTCCAGCAGATGCACCACCAGCCCGCGCGCGGCAGCGACGGCGGCGGCCTCCAGCCCGATATAGCCGCCCCCGATGATCACCACGCGCCGACCGGGAACGAATTCGGGGGCCATGGCGTCGACATCGGCCAGATCGCGCAGCACGTGAACGCCCGGAAGATTGCCGCCAACCTCTTCGGGCAGGCGCCGGGGGGTGGCCCCGGTCGCCAGCACCAGCGCATCATAGGGCAGGGTCTCGTCGCCCGCGGTCACGGTCCGCGCGGTCCGGTCGATGCCATGCACTGGCGTGCCGAGGCGCAGGGTCACGTCATGATCGGCATAGAAGCGCTCGGGCCGCAGGAAGAGCCTCTCGAGCGCCATCTCGCCCAGAAGATACGCCTTCGACAGCGGCGGGCGCTGATAGGGCGGCACGGGTTCGGCGCCGATCAGCGTCACCTCTCCGTCATGGCCCAGCGCCCGCAATTTCGCGACAAGCGACGCGCCTGCCTGCCCGGCGCCGACCACGACGACGTTTTGCATTTTTCCCGCTCCTGCCTCTGGCCTGCCCTGCAGGCGATGCTATCTGACCAACGGATAAACAATTCAGACGCAGGAGCCAATCCATGAGCATCACGACCGGGGACACGCTGCCCGAGGCCAGTTTTCTGAAAATGAGCGAGAACGGCCCCGAAGAGGTCAGCCTGAGCGGCCTGACCGCCGGGCGCAAGGTGGTGATCTTCGGACTGCCCGGCGCCTTCTCGCGCACCTGCAGCGCCGCGCATCTGCCAAGCTTCCTGCGCGTGAAAGACGACCTGAAGGCCAAGGGTGTCGAAGACATCATCTGCATTTCGGTCAACGATCCCTTCGTGATGAAGGCCTGGGCCGAGGAGACGGGCGCCGAGGCGGCAGGGCTGCATCTGCTGGCCGATGCGACAGGCGATTTCACACAGGCCATCGGCATGGCGTTCGACGCGCCCGTGGTAGGCTTTCATGGCCGCTCGCAGCGCTACGCGATGGTGGTCGAGGATGGCAAGGTGATGCTGCTTCAGGCCGAGGACAAACCCGGTGTCTGCGAAGCCTCGACCGGCGAGGCACTGCTGGCCGCGATGTGATGGATGGCGCGGCGCTCACGGTCTCGGTCATCGACGATCTGGGCAGTGTTGCGGCCCCGGAGTGGGACGCTTGCGCCAATCCGGGCGCCGGAACCCCGGCGCTCGACCCGTTCACGACGCACCGCTTCCTGCACGCGCTGGAACGCTCGGGCTCGATCGGCACCGGGTCGGGCTGGCAGCCGCGGCACTTGCTGGTGCATCGCGGCGGCGATCTGATCGCCATCGCGCCGCTTTATGCGAAATCGCATTCGCAGGGCGAGTACATCTTCGACCACGCCTTCGCGCAGGCCTATGCGCGGGCGGGGGGGCGGTATTACCCCAAACTGCAGCTTGCCGTGCCCTTTACCCCCGCGACGGGGCGGCGCTTCCTGTGCCGCCCGGGGCACGAGGCAGAGGGGACCGAGGCCATTCTGCAGGCGATGGCGCGACTTGCGGGCGAAAACGGGCTGTCCTCGGCGCATGTGACCTTCTGCACCGAGGACGAAGCCGCGCGCGGGGCAGAGGCGGGGTGGCTGCACCGTGTCACCGAACAGTTCCACTGGGCCAATCCGGGCTATGCCAGCTTCGACGACTTCCTCGCCGCGCTGTCCTCGCGCAAGCGCAAGACCATCCGCAAGGAACGCGCGACCGCGCAGGGGTTTGGCGGCACGATCCGCATGCTGACGGGCGACGCGCTGCAGCCCGCGCATTGGGACGCGTTCTGGCAGTTCTATCAGGACACGGGCGCGCGCAAATGGGGAACACCCTATCTGACCCGGCGCTTCTTCGACATCGTGCAACAGACGATGCGCGATGACGCGTTGTTGGTGCTGGCCGAACGCGACGGGCGGCCGGTCGCGGGGGCGCTGAACTTCATCGGGCGCGAGACGCTGTTCGGCCGCTACTGGGGCTGCGTCGAGGATCACCCCTGCCTGCATTTCGAGTTGTGCTATTACAGGGCCATGGATTACGCCATCGAACATGGCCTGCCCCGGGTCGAGGCCGGGGCGCAGGGTGCGCACAAGCTCGCGCGCGGCTATATGCCCAGCCGCATCCATTCGCTGCATCACTTCCCCGAACGCGGCTTTCACACCGCCGTCGCGCGCTATCTGCGCGAGGAACGCAGCGCGATAGACTATGAAATGCGGGCGATGGCCGAATTCGCCCCGTTCCGAAAGACCACCGATTGAAGGAGGCCTCATGGCAGAGAAACTGACCGACCGCAGCGCGCTGGAACCGCTTTTCGCTGACGGGTGGGAGATGGTCGAGGATCGCGACGCCATCACAAAGGCGTTCAAGTTCAAGAATTTCGTCGCCGCCTTCGGCTGGATGAGCAAGGCCGCGCTGATCGCCGAGAAGATGGACCACCACCCGGAATGGTCGAATGTCTACAACAGCGTGCAGGTCACGCTGACCACGCATGATGTGGGCGGGTTGTCGGAGCTGGATCTGAAGCTCGCACGGGCGATGGACGCGCTGAGCTGAGGCGCTTTCCCCTCGCATCCGCGCGCGATCCGGCCTATCGCTCGGTCCATGTCCGCGCGTTTTCCCATCTTCCTCGTCTGCCTGCCGGGGCTCGAGGCGGTGCTGGCCGAGGAGGCCCGCTTGCTGGGCCTGCCCGACCCGCGCCCGGTAGCGGGCGGGGTAGAGACGTCGGGCGGCTGGCCCGAGGTCTGGCGCGCCAATATCGGGCTGCGGGGCGCAAGCCGCGTACTGGTGCGGCTGGGCGCGTTCCGGGCACTGCATCTCGCGCAGCTGGACAAACGGGCGCGGAAATTTCCCTGGGGCGATGTCCTGCGCCCGGATGTAACCTTGCGGATCGAGGCAAGCTGCACCCGCTCGCGCATTTATCACGACCGGGCCGCGGCGCAGCGCGTGGCCCGCGCGATCACCGAGACGCTGGGCGCGCCGGTCACGGCCGATGCGCCCCTGCGGCTTATGGTGCGCATCGACGACGATTTGGTGACGCTGTCGGTGGACAGTTCCGGCGCGGGGCTGCACCAGCGCGGCCACAAGCAGGCGGTCGGCAAAGCCCCCCTGCGCGAGACGATGGCGGCGCTGTTCCTGCGGGCCATGGGCTTTGATGGCAGCCAGCCGGTGGTCGATCCGATGTGCGGATCGGGAACTTTCGTGATCGAGGCCGCCGAGATCGCCGCCGGGCTGCCGCCGGGCCGGTCGCGCAGCTTCGCCTTCGAGCATCTGGTGGGCTATGACGCTGCGGCCTGCAACGTGCTGCGCTCGATCCCGTCTAGCGAACCGCCCTTGCAGTTTTTCGGCTTCGACCGCGATCAGGGTGCGGTTGCGGGCAGCACCGCCAATGCCGCGCGTGCCGGGGTGTCGGGCTGGACGCGCTTTGCCTGCCAGCCCATCGGCGCGCTCACGCGTCCCGAGACACCGCCGGGTCTGGTGCTGGTCAACCCGCCATACGGCGCGCGGCTGGGCAATGCCCGGCTGCTCTACGGGCTTTACGGCAGCTTGGGCGAGGTGCTGCGCGCGCAGTTCCGCGGCTGGCGCGTGGGCATCGTCACCTCCGAGCGCAAGCTGGCCCATGCGACGGGCCTTGCGCTGCGGCCGGGGCCAGTGGTCCCGCATGGGGGGCTGAAGGTGCAACTCTTCCAGACCGACCCGCTGTGACCCCTTGCCGCCCCGATGGGGTGCGCATGGGTGGGTTGGTGGGCGCGCCACATCGGGGCAGCGAGGGGTCAGGCCGCGCGAACGCTATTTTTCTCCAGGGGCGTCGGGGTCGGGCTTGCTGATCCCGAGGAACAGCTTTTTCAGCGGGATCGCCCAGATGATGCCAAGCACCACATAGACCACGATCTCGACCAGAAAGGGCGGTCGGTCGAACAGGTCGATCAGATTGATCGCCACGATGATATAGAGCGGCAATGCCACGAGCAGCGCCACCAGCGCCCAGCGCCTACGGGCTTTCCAAGAAAGTTCCATCAGTCTGCAAACGGGTCCCTGACCATGATCGTGTCGTCGCGTTCCGGTGAGGTGGAAAGTAGCGCCACCGGGCAGGCAATCAACTCTTCGATGCGGCGGACATACTTGATCGCGTTGGCAGGCAGATCGGCCCAGCTTCGCGCGCCTTCGGTCGATTCCGACCAGCCCGGCATCTCTTCATAGACCGGCTCGCAGCGCGCCTGCGCCTCCGACGCCGTGGGCAGGTAGTCAAGCACCGCGCCGTCCAGCCGGTAGCCCACGCAGACGCGCAGCGTCTCGAACCCGTCGAGCACATCGAGCTTGGTCAGCGCGATGCCGTTCACCCCCGAGGTCGCGCAGGTCTGCCGCACTAGGCAGGCGTCGAACCAGCCGCAGCGACGCTTGCGCCCCGTCGTGGTGCCGAATTCATGCCCGCGCTCGCCCAGCCGCTGGCCGTGGTCGTCGTGCAACTCGGTCGGGAACGGCCCTTCGCCCACCCGCGTCGTGTAGGCCTTGACGATGCCCAGCACATAATCGACCGCCCCCGGCCCCAGCCCCACCCCCGTTGCCGCCTGACCGGCAATGACATTCGAGGAGGTCACATAGGGGTAGGTTCCGAAATCCACGTCCAGCAGCGCGCCCTGCGCGCCCTCGAACAGGATGCGCCGCCCCGCCTTGCGCTGGTCGTTCAGCACCTTCCAGGCGGGCGCCGCATAGGCGAGGATCGCCGGCGCGATCTCGCGCAGCGCGGCCAGCAGCACATCGCGGTCGATGGCGGCCATCCCCAACCCGGCGCGGAGCGCGTTGTGATGCACCAGCGCGCGGTCGATGCGGGCCTGCAACGTAGCGTCATCGGCCAGATCGGCGACCCGGATGGCGCGGCGGCCGACCTTGTCTTCATAGGCCGGGCCGATGCCGCGCCCGGTTGTGCCGATCTTGGCCACCATGGTCTGGCCCTCGCGGGCGCGGTCCAGTTCGCCATGGAAGGGCAGGATCAGCGGCGTGTTCTCGGCGATCATCAGTGTCTTGGGGGTGATCGCGACGCCCTGCGCGCGGAGCGTCTCGATCTCGGTCAGCAGATGCCACGGATCGAGCACCACGCCATTGCCAATGACCGACAGCTTGCCGCCGCGCACCACGCCCGAGGGCAGCGCGTGCAACTTGTAGACCGTGCCGTCGATCACCAGCGTGTGGCCCGCATTGTGGCCACCCTGAAAACGCACCACGACATCGGCACGCTCGGACAGCCAGTCAACGAGCTTGCCCTTCCCCTCGTCGCCCCATTGTGCGCCGACAACCACTACATTGGCCATTTCCGTCCGGCTCCCTGCCCTGTCATGCACCGCCGGGCGCAGCCACATGCGCGCGCCCCGCAGCGGTATAGCGGGCCGCGCGCGGCGGGGAAACCTGAAATCCGGTCGACCTGCGGGCGCTTCGGCGAGCCGTCAGCCCGGCACGGACCGCGTGGGCGATGCCCCCGGCGCGGGCCCGTCCGCGCGCTGCTCGAGCGTTTCGAGCTTGGCATCAAGTTCGCGTCCCAGAGTGTCGTTGATCCAGAGACGGACGAGAGCATGTGCCGGGTAACGCGCGACCCGGTCAGTTACCTCGACCCGGCGGTGGTGGCCCGCATCGGTGATGTGCAGATCATAACTTCCCGCGTCGAACCCCGAGGACGGCGCATCGGTCACCACAGACCAATCGAAGCCGATGCGATGCGGCGGGTCATAGAGCGTGACCATCTGGTGGCGCTCCTCGGTGCTGATCTCGGTGTCGCGCAGGAGCATGCGCCGGTGCGGCTGACCCGGGTTCAGCGCTTCGAACGTGATGATGTCATCGCGGTCGGCCAGCGTGTGCTTGTGCGGGGGCGTGCCAACCAGCCCGTCCCACAGCGCCTGCTGCGAAAGGGGCGAGGTGGCCGCGTAGCGCACGCCCGGATTGCGGATCGTCGGCAAGGGCAACACCCGCCCGGCATAGATCAGATCGGCCAGGATGAAGGCTGCCAGCGTCGCCGGCAGCCGCCAGGGTTGCCCGGACATGGCGGACAGGTCGATCAGCCGGAATGCCGGATCGTGGAACGCATAGACCGCGCCCAGCAGGTGGAGGACGGCCAGCACCTCGATCCAGAACATCCCGCCGCGCAGCACGAGTGCAGAAGCCGATGCGAAGGTCAACAGCAGCAGCATCGTCACTGCCCCCTGCAGATAGGGGGTCGGCGTCAGCAAGCGCGCCGGATCGACCGCTAGGGCCAGGACGATCTGGCTCAGCAGCAGCATGGCACCGCAGACTGCGGCGCGGCGGCGCTCGCGCCAGATCTTGCGGCGCAGCTTGCGCTGGAGATGGAGAAGGGTCGTCATGCGCATGCCTGTCCTGTCCCAGGGTGACACGCCCCGCCATTGCCGAGGCGCGGTGGTAGCCATCTAGGCCGGAGCGTTCGTTGCGGTGGCCGGCGGCGCGCTGTCGGTGTGGCGTTCGAGCAGATCGAGCTTGCGGTCCAGTTCGCGGCCGAAATGATCGTCCAGCCACGCACGCAGCACCAGATTGGCGGTATAGGCCTGCACGCTGGTCGTGCCGACCACCCGACGCTTGCGGCCTGCATCGATGATCCGCAGCTCGGATCGGCCCGTGTCATGGCCGATATCAGGCGCGGCATTCAACGCCTGCCACCGAAACCGCAGGCTATGCGGTGGATCGCAGAGTTCGACGAAACGGTGTTCTTCGATGACCGCACTGTCGCCGTGGCGCCAGACGGTGCGCAGGTGCGGGCTTCCCGGCTCAAGCGGCTCGAAGGCGATCACCGCGTCGCGGTCGGCCAGCCGGTCCGGATGCGCGGGCGATCCGGCCAGCCCGTCCCACAGCACACTTGCGCTCAGGCGTGAGGTGCCGCTGAAGCGGAATGCGGGGCCCTTTATTCGCGGAAAGCGGAAGACCTGCCCGTCATAGATCTGCGCCGCCGCCACAAAGGCGATCAGCACGGCGATCAGGGCCAGCGGGTGGCTCGCCAGATAGGCAAGGCTGAACCGAAAGGACGGGTCGATGAAGCTCACCGATGCGCTGCCCACGGCAACGACGGAATACACTTCAACAGAGGTGCGCAGGCCGGGCGCGATGCATGTGACGAGGGAAAGAACCAGCACGAGCACGCCCACCGAGATCAGGGCGCGCAGAAACGGCACCACGGTCAGCAGGAGCTCGGGCGCCAGCGCACAAAACAAAAGGTAGTCGGACAGCGCCAGCAGCGCCGCGCAGACCAGCACGCGGCGGCGCTCGCGCCACAGTCGGCGGCGAAGTCTGCGCAGAACCTGGAGCAGAGCTTTCATTGAAATGATACCGAAAAACGAAAAACTGCGATTATGTTGGCGCAGCTTGCCGACCGAAAGCGACATGATCGTGGTCTCGGGATGGCGGGAGTCGGCGATTTGCTCGCCTGGGGGGCGTCCAGGCCGGATCGCTGGGGGTTGCGGGCCGCGCCCGCAAGGCATAGATACGCCACACATGAAAAAGGCGGGTCGTCCCGATGCAGAACGTTATCCTGATCGTCCATTTGCTGCTGGCGCTGTCGCTGATTGGCGTGGTGCTGATGCAGCGCTCCGAAGGGGGCGGTCTGGGCATCGGCGGGGG